>Ga0194042_1000006_pt1 | contig 86748 bp, 88 predicted proteins | sample JunL4412m_MetaG_FD_148974 | JGI IMG/M metagenome (GOLD analysis project Ga0194042, IMG submission 148974) | Anoxic zone freshwater microbial communities from boreal shield lake in IISD Experimental Lakes Area, Ontario, Canada - Jun2016-L442-12m | ecosystem: Environmental > Aquatic > Freshwater >...
TTTTGCGTGACCATGATGATGCTCATGGCTATGGTCGTGCCCACAAGTGCTGTGGTCATGGTCGTGACTGTGATCATGATCGTCCTGCTCTAAGAAGTGAGGATCAATATCTAACTTGGCATTGAGATTGAATCCCTTGAGATCTAATACTGCATCGAGAGGCACAATTCCTTTAGAGATCCCAGTGATCGGTGCTCTTGGGTTCATATGCATCAAGCGATTACGCAAAGCCTCAACTTCAGCTGGTGCTACTAGGTCGGTCTTGGTAATGAAGATCTGGTCCGCAAAGCCTACTTGGCGTTGCGCCTCTTCGTGTTCAGTTAACTGGTGTGGGCCATGCTTGGCATCCACCAAGGTCACAACAGCATCTAAGACGTAATGGTCGGCAACATCGTCATCCATAAAGAAGGTTTGGGCTACTGGGCCAGGATTAGCAACGCCGGTCGTTTCAATCACAACACGATCAAAGCTAATCTTCTTATCCTTACGCTGCTCCCAAAGCTCATTTAAAGCATCAACAAGATCGCCACGAATAGTGCAACAAATACAGCCATTGCTCATCTGCACAATATTTTCTTGGCTGTCTTGAACCAAAATATCATTATCGATATTCTCCTCGCCAAACTCATTCTCAATCACAGCAATTTTTTTACCATGTTGCTCGGTCAAAATATGTTTGAGCAAGGTTGTTTTACCGCTTCCTAAGAAGCCGGTCAAAATAGTTACCGGAATTAATGCCATAAATAATCCAATCAAAATCTAGAAGTAATACATCCCTAAAGCGGGAAACCCACTATCTTACCGAGTTCCTCAGCCTTTACCAGCCTTGGCACGGGGATGTGCTTTATCGTATGCCTGGGCGAGGTGCTGAAAATCTAAAGAGGTATAAATCTGGGTGCTGGCAATGCTTGCATGCCCCAGCATTTCTTGAACAGCCCGCAAGTCTTGGGAGGATTGCAAGACATGACTAGCAAAGCTGTGGCGCATCATGTGCGGGTGTACATGGGTAGGGAGTCCTGCACGCATCGCTAAAGTGCGCAGGCGCGCCTGTACCGTTCGTGGTGATAAGCGTTTGCCGGTTGCAGATAAAAAAAGTGCATTTGATTGCTCAGCATAACTACTGCTATTGCGAATTTCTCTCCAAACATTGAGCGAGTGCATCGCTGGTGCACCAACCGGTACTGAGCGTCTCTTGCCGCCCTTGCCTAAAACGGTGACTTCAGCAGCATCCCAATCTAGCCATCCCGCAGATTCATTTTGGCGATCTTTACTCTGCATCACATCGATACCCAATAACTCAGAAAGACGTAAGCCTGAGGAGTAAAGCAAATCAATAATCGCTGCATCCCGAATGGATTCCAAATCCTTTTTCTCTTGCGACTCTGTAACAGCTTGATTCACTAAAGCAAGCGCTTGCTCCACCGACAGGGCTTTAGGCAAGGACTTAAGGCGCTTAGGGGCCTTTACATCATCAACTGGGTTAGCTACTAGGTTGCTAGTCAGTTTTCCAGCGCGTGCGTCTCGCCTCGCATCTTTCTCGGTTAGCCAGTGATACCAACCACGCCATGCTGAAAGTGCCCTGGCAATACTTCTTGAAGACTTTCCCTTGGAATGCAAACGACCAGCCCAACGACGCACATGACCATTGCTAACCTTTAAGAGATCAATCGAATCTTCAAGAGCAAAATTTTCCAGCTCCCCAAGATCCATGCCATATGCCTTGAGTGTATGCGGCGAGAGTTGCCGCAATACATGTAGCTCGTGCAAATACTCTTGCACGAGGGGATGCAGATCAGTCGCTGGTAATTTCATAGGCCTGGATACGATCCAAAGCTGCAGCAGTGAGTTCTGCAATCTGGCGTAAATAGAAGGCGCCCATATCTGCAGTAAAACGGGTTTCATCTTTGCTAGCTAGCAATAAAACTGCGGGGGATTGGGCAGCGTTAATACTTTTACCCAGCGGCAAACCAATAGCCACCATGCTTTGCCAGCTTGGATCAATGGTGGTTTGACTCGCTAACAAATCCACGCTCGCAGCTGCAAGCTCTTTGGCTGAACCGCATAGAGGTGTATCAATCCAAGGGCCAAATGCAGAATTTGGGGCCAGCAATTGTGCAGACTCAACCTCAAACACCTCAGCCAATCCAGAAGTAATTGCACCTTCAATGTCAGCTTTGTTGTTTGCCTTCATTAAACGTAATAACCAAGCAACTAAGCTTTGTTGGGTTTTATCGTTACGACTTCCAAAATGCAGCATCTCACTTAAACGACGATTGAGCTCTTGATTTTGAGTGCGCAACACCGTCATCTGACGCTCCTGCAATGAGATGGCGCGATCCTCATGCGGATGTTTGAGGCGAATCTCATTAAAGAGGTTGGCATAGCGATCGAAGAAGCCTGGGGTTGCTCGTAGCCACTCGGCAACTAACTCTTCTTGTTCAGCCTGCTTTGGATCTATTGCGCTCATCTATTTCTTTCTTAACTTACTTTAAGTTAACTCAGTTTTTTACGTAAGAGTTCATTTACTTGACCGGGATTGGCCTTACCTTGAGAAGCTTTCATAATTTGGCCCACAAGCGCATTAAAGGCTTTTTCTTTACCAGAGCGGAACTCTTCCACTGACTTCTGGTTTGCCGCCAGCACTTGATCAATGATTGCTTCAATAGCTCCACTATCGCTAATCTGCTGAAGGCCTTTGGCATCAATCACTTGGTCGACAGTGCTAATCGCCTTACCAGCAACAGCTTCTTCCCACAAAATTGCAAAGATATCTTTAGCGATCTTATTAGAGATAGTGCCATCAGCCATACGGGTCAGCAATGGGGCTAAATGCGATGCCTTAAGTGGTGCATTCGCCATTGCAATGCCAGCGCGATTGAGAGAAGAGGCAAACTCACCAGCAATTAAATTCGCAGCAGCCTTTGCTAAAGACTTGTCAACAATTGCCAATAGCTCCTCAAACACTTTTGCAGTATCACGGTCTTGCGTCAACAATTGGGCGTCATAAGCACTCAAGCCATAGTCTGCTTGCCATTGCTGGCGAAGTTGTGCTGGAAGTGTCGGCATCTGATTTCGCACATTCGCAATCCACACATCATCAATTACAACTGGCAATAAGTCAGGATCTGGGAAATAGCGATAGTCGTTAGCATCCTCTTTACTCCGCATACTGCGTGTTTCGCTACGATCGGGGTCGTATAAACGGGTTTCTTGAACAACCCTACCGCCATCTTCAATTAATTCAATTTGGCGACGCACTTCATATTGAATAGCTTCTTCTAGAAAGCGGAAGGAATTGAGGTTCTTAATCTCGCAACGGGTACCGAACTCTTTTTGCCCCATTGGGCGAACAGACACGTTAGCATCGCAGCGGAAAGATCCCTCTTGCATATTGCCATCACACACCCCTAACCACACAACGAGGGTATGCAAAGCTTTTGCATATGCCACTGCTTCTGCGGCACTGCGCATGACAGGCTCGGTAACAATCTCTAGAAGTGGGGTACCAGCACGATTTAAGTCGATGCCGCTAGAAGGCTCAGCATGAGGTCCCATAAAACCCTCTTCGTGAACTGATTTACCAGCATCTTCTTCCATGTGGGCACGAGTTAATTCAACGACCTTTACTTCATCGCCAACTAAGATCTCAAGATGGCCGCCAACGACTACTGGAAGATCCATCTGACTAATTTGATAGCCCTTGGGTAGGTCTGGATAAAAATAATTTTTGCGAGCGAAAATACTGGCTGGCGAAATCTTTGCGCCAACGGCTAATCCAAAACGAATGGCATGCTCAACTGCTTGACGATTAAGCACTGGCAACACTCCTGGCAGAGCCAAATCAACTGCGCATGCTTGCGTATTGGGTTCTGCACCAAAGCGCGTGCTTGCACCACTAAATATTTTTGAATTAGTTTGTAGTTGAGCGTGAGTCTCTAGACCAATAACGACTTCCCATTGCATCATGCCACCCCACTAGCTTGTCGCAAATGCCAATCTGTGGCATGCTGATACTCATGTGCCACTTGTAATAAGCGCGCCTCAGAAAAGTAATTACCAATGAGCTGCATGCCGATAGGTAAATCATTTGCATTAAATCCGCAGGGTGCGCTCATTGCTGGTAGCCCAGCCAAATTCGTTGAGAGCGTATAAATATCTTCTAAATACATCTGTACCGGATCTTTTGACTTCTCCCCCAGACGCCATGCCACATCAGGGGCAACAGGCCCAAGGATCACATCACACTCTTTAAATGCTGCCTGAAAATCTGCCGCAATAATCCTGCGAATTTTTTGTGCTTGCAGATAATAAGCATCGTAGTAGCCATGACAAAGAACGTAAGTTCCAATCATGATGCGGCGCTTTACTTCCGCACCAAAACCTTCGGTGCGAGACTTCTGGTACATATCACCAAGATCTTTATATTCAGTAGCGCGATGGCCATAACGAACGCCATCAAAACGACTCAAATTACTAGAGGCTTCTGCTGGTGCTAAGACGTAATAAACAGGGATAGATAGCTTAGTTTTAGGCAGGCTAACTTCAATTAACTTTGCGCCTAAGCCTTCAAGAGTCTTTGCGGCTTCACCTACTGACTTTGAAACATCACTGGCTAACCCTTCAGAAAAAAATTCTTTGGGCAAGCCAATTCGCAAACCTTCTAATGGTTTGGCTGCATTCGTATTACCTTCTTGCCAGTTCTGATTAAGATAGCGTCCATAGTCCTCACCAGAATCAGCTAGTGAAGTGGAGTCACGCTGATCATGTGATGACATTGCAGAAAGGACTAGGGCGCAGTCCTCTGCCGATTTCCCTATAGGGCCAGCCTGATCCAATGAAGAAGCGTAAGCAATAATTCCATATCGAGAAACACGCCCATAACTTGGCTTAATGCCAGTCAAGCCACAAAATGCAGCGGGTTGACGGATTGAGCCCCCAGTATCAGTACCAGTTGCAATCGGAGCTAAGCCAGCAGCAACCGCAGCAGCAGAGCCACCTGAAGATCCACCGGCAACATAGGCCGGATTCCAAGGATTTAATACTGGTCCATAGGCAGAATTTTCATTGGAAGAGCCCATGGCAAATTCATCCATATTGGTCTTGCCAAGACAAACCATCCCAGCTCCATGAGGATTGCTTTCATCGGGAATTCCGAGATTGGCAACCACCGTAGCATCAAAGGGGCTCTCGTAACCAGCTAAGATTTTGGAGGCGGCAGTCGACTTCCAGCCCCGGGTTACAAAGACATCTTTATGGGCAATTGGAATGCCAGTCAACTTGCCAGCCTTACCAGTAGAGATTAACTTGTCTGCTTTAGATGCTTGTTCTAAACTTAAGTGAGTATTCACATCTAAATAGGCATTCCACTGCTTTCCAGCCTCAATTCGGTCTAAAAAGTACTGGGTTAATTCAGTACTGGAAACCTCCTTAGCGGCCAAGGCTTTTGCCATGAGTGAGATAGGGGTGTTCTGCCAACTCATTCAATCACCTTCGGAACCAAAAAATAGCCCTCTAGCTGAGCGGGGGCAGACTTCATATTCTCCGTACGGTGATCAGACTCACTCACTTGGTCAACGCGCAGAGGCTGAGCCAAATCACGCAAAAATAGGATTGGGTGAGCAAGTGGCTCCAAGCCAGTGGTATCGACCGCCTGCATTTCCTCAACCAGAGAAAAAATGGCCTGCAATTGAGGTAAAACTGCCTCGGCTTCTGCCTGACTTAACTCAAGCCTAGAGAGGTGCGCAATGCGCTGGACATCATCAAGATTCATAGGGCGCTAGAGTATCATTCCTATATATTTTTATTAACAACTTCTATTTTCCCACTACATCATGTTTGGTTTTTTCCGCAGCTACTTTTCTAATGACCTAGCCATCGACCTAGGAACCGCCAACACCTTAATTTATATGCGTGAGCGGGGTATTGTCCTTGATGAACCCTCGGTTGTGGCTATTCGCCAAGAAGGCGGCCCAAATGGCAAAAAAACCATTCTAGCCGTTGGGAAAGAGGCAAAAGCGATGTTAGGGCGTGTTCCAGGAAATATTGAAGCAATTCGCCCTATGAAGGACGGTGTTATTGCCGACTTCACTATTACAGAACAAATGCTTAAGCAATTCATCAAGCTTGTGCATGAAAGCAAATTATTAAAGCCCAGTCCACGCATCATTATTTGCGTTCCTTGCGGATCTACTCAAGTTGAGCGTCGTGCTATTCGTGAATCTGCATTAGGCGCAGGCGCATCACAAGTATTTTTGATTGAAGAACCAATGGCCGCTGCAATTGGATCTGGCCTGCCAGTTTCTGAAGCAGCAGGTTCAATGGTTGTTGATATCGGTGGTGGCACGACTGAAGTTGGCGTGATGTCACTAGGCGGCATGGTTTACAAAGGCTCTGTTCGTGTTGGTGGGGATAAGTTTGATGAGGCGATTACCAATTACATTCGTCGCAACTACGGAATGTTGATTGGTGAGCAAACTGCCGAGATGATCAAGAAAACAATCGGCTCTGCATTCCCTGGGGCAGAAGTGCGCGAAATGGAAGTTAAAGGCCGCAATCTTTCAGAAGGTATTCCCCGTAGCTTCACTGTTACCAGCAATGAAATTCTCGAAGCATTAACAGATCCACTTAATCAAATCGTGACTGCAGTAAAAGCGGCCCTTGAGCAGATTCCACCTGAGTTGGCCTCTGACATTGCTGAACGCGGCATGATGCTTACGGGTGGTGGTGCCTTATTGCGTGACCTTGATCGCCTCTTGCTTGAAGAAACTGGTTTACCGATTCATGTAGCAGAAGATCCTTTAACTTGCGTCGCTCGTGGTTGTGGCATTGCACTTGAGCGCATGGATAAGTTAGGCGGAGTGTTCTCGCACGAGTAAGCGACATACACGTCGATCAGGGAATTGCGACATAGCGCTCCACCACTTTTCAGACAGGGCATTCCGGCCTTACTCAAACTGATTGTCTGTCTATCAATCAGCATCGCTCTGATGCTGATTGATTTCCGTTTTAAAGCTCTCGACCCGATTCGCAATAATGTGAATTGGATCTTGCGGCCACTCGAATATGTCATGATGGCGCCCCGTAATATTTTCGAAGCCACTTCAGAGTATTTCACTACTCGGTCATCACTTGACCAAGAAAATCAAGTGATGAAGGCACGCCAAGCAGAGCTCTCCTTGTTAGCAAATCAATCTGAATTCTTGATGGTAGAGAATCAAAATTTGCGTGAGCTGATGGCACTTCAAAAACAGGTCACCTTTAAAACCTTACCTGTTGAAATTCTGTTTAATCCACCCAATCCCATTTCACAGCGCATTGTGATCAATCGGGGTAGCAATGATGGTCTAAAGTTAGGCAACCCGATTGCAAATGATTCTGGCATTCTTGGTCAAGTTGTACGCCTATATGAACGTTCAGCTGAGGTTTCCTTACTGGAAGATCGTGATTTTGCAGTTCCGGTTCAGGTAGCCCGTAATGGTCTACGTGCCGCAGTTTTTGGAGCTGGCCGCGGCAACCCCCTAGAACTTCGCTATTTACCAGTTGCGAGCGATTTAGAAGTGGGGGATATTTTGCTTACCTCGGGAATTGACGGGGTATATCCGCCTGGCTTTGCTGTGGCAGTCATTAGCAAGATTGAGCGTAATGCAGATAAGAACTCCTCGAATGTATTTTGTGTACCCGTAGCAGCTGTAAATCGCTATCGTCAAGCCCTAGCCTTTTTGTATGACCCACAATTCGATGCAAAAGCGCCCGTCATTGATAATAAATCTGCTACTGGAGCGCCTTTAACAAATACCCCAGGCCGTCGTCAAACTCGCTCGCGAGGTATGCAATGATCGATATCCAAAGTGGCTATATTTTGCGCCCGGTAAATCCAGTCTTTATTTATTTCAGCTTATTGTGTGCACTGCTATTAAACCTCTTGCCAATTGGTAACTATGGGTGGGTACCAGACTGGCTCATTATTTGTATTGTCTTTTGGAATATTCATCAGCATCGCTATGTCAGCATCATCTGGGCTTTCATACTTGGCTTCTTAATGGACGTACACAATTCAGATATTTTGGGACTTCATGCCTTTAGCTATTCATTTGTCGCTTATCTAGCGATCTCTTGGCATAGACGAATTGTTGCGCTAAGTGTCCTGTCACAAGCCCTACATCTACTTCCTATTTTCTTATTGGTTTCTTTATTTCCCGTTTTGGTACATTTGCTTCTTACTGGAGAGTTCTATTGGTGGGCCTTAACCGGCGCTATTCAAGCGCTGATTGAAGCAATGCTTTGGCCATTAGCAACGCGTATTTTATTGTCACCTCAACGTCGTTCAATTGACGTCGATCACAATCGACCACTCTAAGAAGCTGTATGGTTTCTTATAAAAAACCTGACCTAAACTCATTTCAAGAGCGCATTCATATTGCGACTTTATTTGTCACTTTTTGTTTCCTGCTTTTAGTGACGCGCTTGGTATGGTTGCAATTAATTAGTCATGGAAAATATTCGGTGCTTGCTGAAAGTAATCGCATTGCCTTAGTACCAGCCCCTGCTAACCGTGGACTTCTAATCGATCGAAATGGCATTGTGATCGGTAGAAACTACTCAGCCCTAACCTTGGATGTGAATGCGGAAGAGGTGAAGGGGAACGTTGATCAACTCATCAACGGACTTGCAGAAATTATTGATATTTCCCCAAGGGATCGCCGCAATTTCAAACGCTCCCTAGAAGATTCCCGAAATATGGGTACTTTTCCCCTGCGATCCATGCTCAATGAGGCTGAAACCGCTCGTTTTATGGCTAATCGCTACCGCTTCCCCGGAGTAGAGGTCCGCGCCAGAAGCTTCCGTGAATATCCCTACAACGAATTAGCCTCCCATCTCATTGGTTATATCGGACGAGTTTCCCAAAGAGATAAGGAGATAATGCAGGCAGAAATTGAGGGGGCAAAAGCAGATGATCCTGATGCATTGCAATCTTCTTTTTTGCCGGGTATTCAATACGTTGGCAAAATTGGTTTAGAGCAAAGTTATGAAACTGTTTTGCGCGGTGTGCCTGGATACGATCAAGTTGAGATCACCGCCGGCGGAAAACCAGTGCGCACACTTTCAAGCTCACCCTCAGTGCCAGGTAAAAATGTGGTGCTCTCAGTGGATATCAAATTGCAATATTTGGTTGAGCAACTTTATGGAAATTTCCGCGGGGCTTTTGTTGCTATTGAACCAGAGACTGGTGATGTACTTGCGTTTGTTTCTAAGCCAAATTTTAACCCAAATGACTTTGTTGAGGGCATTGATTCAGTAACGTGGAAAGAGTTAAATGACTCTCCACAAAAGCCACTCTACAACAGGCCCTTAAAAGGTATTTATCCGCCAGGGTCAACCTACAAACCGTTTATGGCGCTTGCTGCTTTGGAGAATAAGAAACGCACACCTTCACAAACAATTTCTGATCCTGGTTATTTTAATTTCGGTAACCACACCTTTCGCGATGATAAGAAGGGGGGTCACGGCATCGTAGATATGCAAAGGTCTATTGTCGAATCTTGCGATACGTACTACTACACATTAGCTCGTGATATGGGCGTGAACATGATGCATGACTTTATGAAGCCATTAGGCTTCGGTCAAATTACTGGAATTGATTTACAAGGCGAATCAAGGGGCGTCTTGCCATCTACTGAGTGGAAGAAAACTACCTTCAAGAAACCTGAGCAACAAAAATGGTACGAGGGAGAAACGATTTCATTAGGCATTGGTCAGGGCTATAACGCCTTTACTATTTTGCAATTGGCGCACGCAATGGCTAATGTTGCAAATAACGGTATTGTGATGAAGCCACACCTAGTTAAAGCAATTGAGGATCCCTTCACTCGCAACAGAGTGCTAACTACACCGAAAGAAAGCTATCGCATTGATCTCAACCAAGAAAATATTGCTTTTATTAAAAAAGCAATGGTTGAAGTAAACATCTCTGGCACATCTGCTACCGCATTCAAAGGAATAGGCTATCAAGTAGGTGGTAAAACTGGTACTGCACAAGTCTTTAGTTTAAATTCGAAAGAGTATAAACATGGCTCCACTGCGGAATTTTTACGAGACCATGCTTTATATATTGCTTTTGCTCCAGCAGAAAAACCGACGATTGTGATTGCAATGGTAGTAGAGAATGCAGGCTTTGGTGCGCAGTACGCCGCACCAATTGCGCGTAAAGCGTTAGATTTTTACATTGAGGGCAAGTGGCCCAAGGAGGTTCCTGAATGGAAAAGAGCCCCTTAACAAAAATAAAAGATATTTTCTTTGGTATTTTTTCTGGGTTAGATCGCCAGCTAGGCTATATTCTACTTGGTCTGGCAGCTGTTGGGTTTTTTACATTCTTATCTTCTAGCCAAAATACACCAGTTCTCATTACTGATGAGTTACGTAACCTTGCTCTCTCGTTTGTGGTGATGTGGATTGTTTCGCGTATTCCGCCAAAATGGTTAGAGATGGGTGCCGTTTGGATTTATGGCTTTGGTGTTGCACTATTGATTGCAGTTGCTGTATTTGGATTGATTAAAAAAGGTGCGCGTCGTTGGCTTAATATCGGCATTGTTATTCAGCCATCTGAAATCATGAAAATTGCAATGCCGCTCATGCTTGCGTGGTACTTCCAAAAGCGCGAAGGCATTCAGAAAGGCTGGGACTATGCAGTAGCAGCCATTATTTTGGCTATTCCAGTTTTCCTAATAGCACGCCAACCAGATTTAGGCACGGCACTCCTAGTATTTGCAGCTGGTCTTTACGTCATCATCTTAGCTGGCTTGCCATGGAAATGGATTCTTCCTTTTGTGGCTCTTGGTGTTATTGGCATTCTGCTTATTATTATTTTCGGCAGCACGATTTGCGCGCATGATGTTGCCTGGCCATTTATACACAACTATCAAAAACATCGCATTTGTACTTTGCTAGATCCTACTAGCGATCCACTTGGAAAGGGCTTTCATACCATTCAATCCATGATTGCAATCGGCTCTGGTGGATTTTTTGGCAAGGGCTGGTTTCAGGGGACGCAAGCACATTTAGAATTTATTCCAGAAAAACATACTGACTTTGTATTTGCAGTTTTCTCAGAAGAATTTGGCTTGCTTGGTAATTTAATATTGATTGCCTTGTTCTTTGCACTGATTAAAAGGGGCTTAGCAATCTCAGCAAGTGCGCCGAACTTATTTACGCGTCTACTAGGCGCTGCAGTAACGCTCATTTTCTTTACTTATGCGTTTGTGAACATCGGCATGGTGAGCGGCTTACTGCCAGTTGTTGGAGTTCCATTGCCATTTATAAGCTACGGTGGCACCGCCTTAGTTACTCTTGGATTTGGTGCGGGGATACTAATGAGTATTCATCGCCATCGACGCCTAGTGCAAAGTTAATTCAAAAATGGATTCTGAAGTTCTTTAGATTCTTTAGGTAATAAAAAAGCCCGGCACGCCGGGCTTTTAAATCAACAAATAAAGAATTACTTCTTACGCTTGTTAACTGAATCTTTAAATGCTTTACCAGCAGAAAACTTAACAGTTTTAGCAGCGGCGATTTTGAGTGGCTCACCAGTTTTTGGATTGCGGCCCATACGCGCAGCACGCTTGCCAGATGAGAATGTCCCGAAACCGATCAGTTGTACTGAGTCGCCTTTAGTAACAGCTTTGATGATTGTGTCGATAGCAGAATTCAATGCAAATTCAGCTTTTGCTTTAGAGATCTCGGCGTCGTCAGCAATTGCTGCGATTAGTTCGGCTTTGTTCAAGTGAAGCTCCTTATAGATATTGATGTCAGCGCACATTACGCTTACATGATTTTAACCACAAAAAATTACAAAAATAAAGCTGCGTTACATTAATTTTTTACAACCACTACAAATTAGTCAGCCAAAACGACTATATCGGAAACAAAATATTCGGTATCCCCAAAGCAGCTTGTTGGCAAACCAATGTGCTGATCGTATTTTAGAGCTACTTTTTTACCTAAATTAGCATTTATTTTTTGCGCCACAGTATCATCACGCACCGTAAAGAGGAATTTTTCCGACATTGTTCCAGGCATCGAAACCATCGCCATTTCTCCTTCCCAGGTTTTGCAAATATAGCCACGATTGGAGAATTTTTGTACATATCCAGCTCGTTCGCCGTTTCCATAGCTCCAATTAAGCATGACCCAAGTATATGCTGAAATACCCACAAACCCAATTAAAACAAGGCTTAAGAGCCACTTTATAAACCCATTCATACGATCATCCTTGATCCATGTCCACATAAACCCTAACTGGGTACCGAAACCTATCTTGCCTAAGTATATGAGTATCCCTGAGCAAGAAATAGTCCATCAAGGGCTCACAGACAAATTAAAATGTGAGCAATCACCTTACATTGGTAAGTTCCATGCAAATTCGTCACATCATCTTTTTAATTTTTGTAGCCTCAGCTCTTTATGTTTATTTCAGAGGTAGGGTGCGCTTTGGATTGGTGAGATCACTAATGGACTATCAAGTACTTTTAGCCCCCATTAATGCACTTTTATATTTATTTTCTAAAGTAAAAGCGACTGCTTTTATTCCAGTAAGCCAATTTCCAGAGATGAGACCGTTGCAAGATAACTGGGAAATCATCCGCCAAGAAGCACTTTCATTAAATGCAGACGGTGCTATTGCTGTGGCAACAGGCTATAACGATATTGGCTTTAATTCCTTCTTTAGAACGGGTTGGAAGCGTTTTCACCTCTATTGGTACGGCAAAGATCTGCCTTCCGCCCAGGCTAGCTGCCCTAAAACGGTGGCATTACTTAAATCCATCCCCTCTGTCAAAGCAGCTATGTTCGCCTCCCTACCCCCTGGAGCTACTCTAGTACGTCACCGCGACCCTTATGCAGGGTCCCTGCGCTATCACATTGGCCTAGTGACTCCAAATGACCCCAAATGCTTTATTGAGGTCGATGGAGAACGCTATTTTTGGAAAGATGGCGAACCCGTCATGTTTGATGAAACCTATATTCACTTTGCTGCTAACGAAACCGATCATCAACGTATCGTCCTATTTTGTGATGTTGAGCGGCCTGTTTATACAAAAGTCGTGCAATGGATCAATCGCTGGTTCGGTCGCTACGTTATGAGCGCTGCAGCATCCCAAAACGTTGAAGGTGAAAAAGTTGGCTTTGTGAATGTCGTCTTTAAATACTTTTACCAGCTCAGGGCGCAAGCTAAAAAACTGAAGGCCAAACACCGCAGCGTTTATTACGTCAGCAAATGGATCTTAATTTTAGGAATTTTGTGGGCAATCTTCTGGTAATTTAGGGCTTGAGAGCCTGAATAATTTGCTCAAGGCTAATAGGCCCCCAGACTTCGACCCTTTTATGCCTACTGTTTTGCCCTGAAATGAACTGAATCTGCTTTTGGGGCACTTTTAACTGCTTCGAAAGCCAGACTAATAACAGCTCATTAGCCTTGTTTTCTATGGCAGGCGCCTGAAGAGAAATCTTAAGACAACCATCATGCAAGCCCACAACTTTGGTGATCTTTGCGCCCGGCTGGCAATGGAGATTTAAGGTAATTCCGTTGGGGGTTTGTTTTAACCAAATAGGCGTCATTAAAGTACTTTAAACTTAAACCATGATTATGAAGAGCTCTAAAACGCTAGACCACCTGTTTGCAAGCAATCGCAACTGGGCTGAAGGCATGATCGCTAAAGATCCTGATTTTTTTAAACGCTTAGTGAATCAACAAGCCCCAGAATACCTCTGGATTGGGTGCTCCGATAGTCGCGTGCCCGCAAATGAAATTGTTGATCTTTTACCGGGCGAGCTATTTGTTCATCGCAACGTGGCTAACGTTGTTGTCCATACCGACTTAAATTGTTTATCTGTTATTCAGTTTGCGACTGACTTACTGAAAGTAAAACACATCATTGTAGTTGGACATTATGGTTGTGCGGGTGTGCATGCTGCATTAAGTGACCGCCGCGTAGGTCTTGCTGATAATTGGTTGCGTCACGTTAAAGATGTTCACCAAAAACATGAACGCTATTTAGGGGAAGTTTTACCCACACCGAAGCGCCAAGATCGTTTATGCGAATTAAATGTGATTGAGCAGGTTGTCAATGTGTGCGAAACCACCATCGTTCAGGATGCTTGGCTCCGCGGCCAAGATCTAACGGTGCATGGCTGGGCATACCGCCTTGATACAGGAATCGTAAAAGATTTAGGAATGTCCTGTAGCTCAATTGAAGAGATGGAAATGCGCTACAAAAAAACCTTAACTCGTTACGACACTGAGTAAATCGCATTTGCTCAAATCCTTTGCTAATCATGCAGTAGTTGCTTTTCTTAAGCTACTTTCTATCCTGCCCTATCCACTTTTAGTGTCTATTGGCTATGGCTTAGGCTATATCGCTGCACGCATTCCGGGGGACCGAAATCGAGTTGTAAAAATAAACTTGCATTTGTGTTTTCCCCAATTGAATACAACTGAAATTGATCTTCTGAGCAAACAACACTGGCGCTTGCTTGGTCGCAGCCTAGTTGAGAAAAGTATTATTTGGCTAGGCAGCAGAAAACAGCTGGCCGACATGATTGAGGTGAAGTCTGCCGTTGATCTAATAAGCAGAAAGCCTCGAATTCTGGTGAACATGCATTTCACTGGGATTGAAGGCAGCATTATTTTGAGTGCGCTTGCAAAAGAGCGGGGCTGGCCTCGAACTTCAGGATTTTTTCAGAGAATGAAAAATCCTTTCTTCAACCAAAAAATTATTGAATGGCGTAATCGCTTTGGCGGAAACTCAATTGACCGCCAAGGAAATTCAAAAGAAATCATCCGAGAGATTCGTAATGGTGATTTCATTATCATTGCTCCAGACATTGATCTAGGCACAAAAGATTCTGAGTTTGTTCCCTTCTTTGGAATTGAAACCAATACTATTACTACTGTGTCGCGCCTGTCCAAGATTACCGGGGCTGATGTTTGCATGATGACTACAACTTTAAAAGCGGATGAATCTGGCTATCTTTGTGAAATCAGTGAGCCCTTAAAAGACTTCCCTGGACCCGACCCTAAAATAGATACTGCTCGCTTAAACCAATGCTTTGAAAAAGAAATTCTTCTTCGCCCAGCCGAATACTATTGGGTCCATAAGCGCTTTAAAAATCCTCCTGGAAACAAAACCAACCCTTATACGTCTTCTATCTAAAGAAAGGCTGGTAATAAGGTCCGCTTCGGGCAATTGCCGGATAATATGGGCATGGAAGATAAAGTACGCGTTTCGAAACTGTTGTCTGAGTTGGGGCTATGTTCACGTCGTGAAGCAGACTCCTATATTGAGCAAGGCTTAGTTACGGTAGATGGCGAAGTAGTCAACGAGCTTGGCATACGTGCTTATCGACATCAAAAAATTGAATTGCAGTCTGGCGCCAAAGTACAGCAGGCTTCTCGTATCACGGTAATTCTAAATAAACCTGTTGGCTTCATCTCACACTTCGATGATGAGCAGGAATACCAGCCGGCTGCTTCATTGATCACGCCTGATAACTACTTTGGCAGCCCCCTTGATAAGGGTCGCAACCCCCGCTTTAATACTAAAGGATTAGCTCCTGCAGGTAGACTCGATATTGACTCTACTGGGATGCTGGTGTTAACCCAAGATGGTCGAATCGCTAAATTATTGATTGGCGAAAATAGTCCGATTGAAAAAGAATATTTAGTCCGCGTTGAGGGGGCTCTTTCTTTCGAAGATTTAGATCGTCTTAAGCATGGTCTATCTTTAGACGGGGTCTCACTAAAACCAGCACAGGTGAGTTGGCAAAATGAAGATCAACTCCGCTTTGTGTTGCGCGAGGGACGCAAGCGTCAGATTCGAAGAATGTGTGAAATGGTTGGACTCAAGGTCATTGGTCTTAAGCGCGTCAGAATGGGTCGAATTTCACTGGGCCCACTACCGCCGGGACAATGGCGATTTGTAAGGCCAGAAGAGCAATTCTAAGTAAGCTCACCCGCTTATAATTGCGTCCAAACTAGATTAATAAGCGCAGAATTACCATCGATACCACCACCTCCAGTACTCCGGGCTCAGAAGTATTACGACGTCGTAGCTTTGCCATCATCTCTCACCCCGATGCTGGCAAGACCACGCTCACTGAGAAATTATTACTTTACGCTGGCGCAATTCAAATTGCTGGCAGCGTTAAAGCCCGTAAAGCAAGCCGGCATGCAACCTCTGACTGGATGGAAATTGAAAAACAGCGTGGTATCTCTGTCGCCAGTTCTGTGATGCAAATGGAATATCGGGACTGCATCATCAATCTACTTGATACTCCGGGCCATCAAGATTTCTCTGAAGATACATATCGCGTTTTAACAGCAGTGGATTCTGCTTTGATGGTGATTGATGCGGCGAATGGTGTCGAATCACAAACCTTACGTTTACTTGAAGTATGTCGCGCTCGTAATACACCTATCGTTACCTTCATCAATAAGATGGATCGTGAAGTAAAGCCCCCTATAGAATTGATGGATGAGATCGAAACTGCTCTTGGCATCGAAGTTGTTCCCTTTACTTGGCCAGTAGGCATGGGCAAATCTTTTGCGGGCGTGATTGATATCGCCAACATGCGCATGCGCATGTTTAAAGCAGGTGAAGATCGCGTTACCGAAGACTCACATACTGTGGTTGATGTAAATGATCCAGCGCTCAAACAGCGCCTGGGCAGTGACTTAGAAAATGCCTTGACAGAAGTGGCGCTTATTAAAGAAGCAATGCCTACATTTGATCGTGAAGCTTTCTTGGCAGGTCGCCAGTCTCCCGTATTCTTTGGCTCAGCCATTAATAATTTTGGCGTACGAGAAATTTTGAATACACTAGTTGAGCTTGCGCCATCACCAGGATCACGCAAAGCGCTGCAACGCGAAGTAAGCCCTGCTGAAAATAAATTCTCTGCTGTTGTCTTTAAGATTCAAGCCAATATGGACCCAGCACATCGTGACCGCGTAGCATTTTTACGCATCTGCTCAGGACATTTTCAGCGTGGCATGAAATTAAAGATTTGTCGCAACAATAAAGAAGTGCGTACTAATAATGCATTGTCTTTTCTTTCACAAAGACGCGATATTTTGGATGAGGCATTTCCGGGAGATATTATTGGCCTGCCTAACCATGGCTTACTTCGCCTAGGTGATACGCTTACTGAGGGTGAGCAATTGCAATTTACAGGTCTACCATTTTTTGCCCCTGAAATTTTTCGCATGGTTGAATCAGCAGATCCCATGCGCTCTAAGCAACTCCGAACTGGCTTGATGCAACTTGGCGAGGAGGGTGCTATTCAGGTCTTCCGCCCTATGGCTGGTGGCACGATGCTCTTGGGAGCCTTTGGTCAACTGCAATTTGAGGTCGTGAGTCATCGCCTACAAACGGAGTATGGCGCTGAAGTGCGCTTGCTGCCAGCGCGCTATAACTTAGCTCGCTGGGTAAGCTCAGATGATTCTGTTGCTTTGAAAAAATTTACCCAAGAAAATATTCATCGGATGGCAGAAGACGTTGTAGGAGCATCTGTTTTCCTTGCCTCACATAAGTCAGAGCTTGATGTAGCTCAACAGCGCTGGGAATCCATTCAGTTTCACGCCCTTAGAGAGCATGCTGGCCTAATTTATCAATCAGACTTGGCTGGTTAATTATTTGCTTTTACTCTGAGGGAACTTGCAGTCAAAAACTGCCACTAGCGGTGTATCCGTATTTTTAACAGACGCAATCTTGCCATATTGTGCGCAATAGTCGCTGGCCTTCTTAGTTAATTGTTCAATAGACTCACCACTGCTATTCAAAAAAGTGACATGATTTGCATCAGATGCATCCGTATAAACGGCTGCACAAGCACTTAATAGAGATAAAAACAATACCCCAAAGATATAAGTCTTCATAAAACAGATTCCTTGTTGTTTGATAACTAGATCGGCCACGGATCAAAGCTCTGGCCATACTGAAAAGAAATTTGCCGAGTGCCCAACGCGTATAAAAGTGGTTACAAGTGTGCTGTTAGAAGGCATCAGAAAGCCCATCACTAGAGAGAAGACGATATTTGGAAGATTAATCATGTCCTAATCATAGCGCCTGGACTTTTAAGCTGTTATTCTGAACTGTGATCACTATTGTGCGCCCTAGATAGGGGGATCTCTTGAGCATCCCTCTTGAATTCATCATTTCATTAGTCTAGGAAAACTCATGGCTGCAGGCCAAAATCAAAGAAACAGAAAAAACGATCCCATGCTCACCAAAACAGGTAAACCACGCCTTGGGCCACTAAATGCTATTCAGCTCAATAAGTTACTCGAGGCTAGCACTAAGCCAAAAGAGAAAAGTAAGATCTTGCGAGCGATTCAGAAACAAGCGGTTGTTACTGCATAAATACCAAGCCCCGATATTTCGGGGCTTTTTTTATTATGTGGCGAAAAGTATTTAAGCCCGCTTAACCAACATCCTCTTTCCCAAGATAACAGTAGAGACCACCAAGAAGGCGAAAACTAAATTCATGATTGTGAGCGCATCCCCAAGCAAAATACTGGCCACTACAAGCGTGCAAAAAGGCTGAATCAACTGCACCTGACTGACTCTTGCAATACCACCAATAGCAAGCCCCTCGTACCAAAAGAAGAAACCAATAAACATAGGGAACAAGCTTAAATAAATCAAAATAATCCAAGCCATAGAGCCTGCATGAAGGTACTGCATCTCAAATGTGAAATAGCTCATCACAATGTTAATAGGCAGTGAAATCACAAGTGCCCAAGAGATCACAGAGCGTGGATTCATCTTTCTTGATAGCTCGCCACCCTCTACATATCCGATACAAGCACAAATGCCACCGAGTACCAATAAGCCATCTATATATGTAAAGCTTCCTGCGTTTTTTAATAAGGCATAAGCGACGACCAACGCGGCGCCTAAAAGGGAGACTAGCCAAAATCCTAGAGATGGTCTTTCTTTAAAACGAACCACGCCAATAACGGTTGAAGCTAAAGGCATCATGCCTAAAATCACTGCGCCGTGGGATGAGGACCCTTCAGTCATGGCAACGGTAGTAAAGATTGGAAAGCCGAAAACTACGCCCAAAGAAATCACTACGAACTTCATAAAATCACTCTTAGATGGTGTGCACTCTTTTTTATATAGCAGATATGCCAAAGCAACTAAGCCGGCGAGTGTTGCCCTACCAAATGCAATGAAGTATGGATCAAAGCTAAGAACTGCAATCTTGCTTATCGGCAAAGTCAAGCTAAAAATCAAAATGCCAATAAAGCCAATCAGCATCCCTTTGGTTTCTTTATTCACTATCGCCCTTTGCGTATATAAAGCCATTGTATTGAGAAATCTATAGGGGCTTATGCAATATTGGCGCTCTTGGGCTCTCAAGAAATCATTAGCCCTTATGATTGCTGTATGACTAGGACTCGCTTTTGTTTAGTGCGCCACGGAGAAACCGATTGGAATAGCGCGCGCCGCCTGCAGGGCTATACCGATATTCCTCTAAATGCCCATGGCCTTGCTCAGGCAGCCCAGATTGCGAAGACCCTTAAGAAGAGCAATTTTCAATTTGATGTTCTCTACACTAGTGATTTGCAAAGAGCAAAACAAACCGCCAATGCAATTGAGGACTTATATGCGGTTTCTGCCATTAGTCATAGCTCACTAAAAGAGCGTCACCTTGGTGCCCTACAGGGGCTTACCATTACCGAAGCACCGCTTGCAGAACCAGAGCTTTGGCAAATTCACCTCAGCCGAGATATTCATCACGAATTGGACGGCGGAGAAAGCATCTTGCAATTTGCAAGTCGTATCAAAACTGCGCTTCAAGAAATTCAAGAAAAACATACTGGTAAAACGATTTTGGTAGTTAGTCATGGTGGGGCTTTGGACATGATGTATCGAATAGCAAGCAATCAAGCGCTAGATACCGAGAGAGTGGTAGCCGTCCCAAATGCATCACTGAACTGGATTAGTTGCGATGGGTCCAACTGGAAAGTTGATAGCTGGGCTGACATAAGCCATCTTGATGGTTTGGCCTTAGATAATTTAGGCCTATAAACTACTGAATATGAAACTATTTCTCAAGGTGCAGGTCTATCTACTAATCGCACTCCTATCGATACCCCTATATGCCATGGATGATGTGCCTGATAGCCTACCAGATCATATTGTTGGCGATATTGGCGTAGCGGTCTACACCTCAAACCTGCATATTGGCACCGAAGGTACTCAATCTCTTTTTCTGCCCTATGCTTTTTTTGACTACCAGCGCTTTTTTGTACGCATTGATGAAGTTGGTATTAAAACTTTCAAAATGGGTTACGGCTACCTTGAGGTCATTGGGAAAATTAATCTGGACACTTATAAAGTGAGATCGCCATTTAATGGCACATCTATCAATCGGGGAGATCCTATACCTCTCGGCTTAGGCACATTTCAAGAAACCCCCATTGGTGGATTTTTTGTAAATGCTTATCATGATTTCGGTAAATCTAAAGGAGCGCTTTATGAGTTCCTCTATTTTGCAGAACTAGAGACTTACAGGAAGATCGTTGTTTATCCTCAAGTGGGGGTAGAGAGGCAATCAAGTCAATACGCCAACTACTACTATGGTATTAACACTGGGGAATCACAGCTCACAGGCTATAACGCCTACTCCGCACTAGCCACCAATAATTTACTAGCGGGCGTTATGGTAGAAATCCCTGTGATTGATAGCTGGTATATCAATATCTATGGCAAACGAAAATGGATGGGTAATGGGATCAACAATAGTCCCGTGATGAATCGCTCATTCCAAGACAATGTTTTTCTAGCGCTAGCCTACCGCTTCAAATAAAGTCTTAATAAATAAGCCACCTAAGCAGTGGCTTATTTTTATTACTTCACTTACCTGAATGTAATTTATTCTGCTGTGACGCACAGAAGTCAACAATCACATCTGCAAAACTCAAATAACGAGAATTGCTCTTTCTAAATTGATCAATTTCTACAGCAAGCGGTGAAACCCCGTCCTTAAAAGCTACATCCTCGTAACCAGGATGGTATGGCGCCTCTTCAACAAATTTGTTTGTCATACATTAACCTCATTTAGTAGGTGCTCAAAAGCGTTATCGCTATTAAGCAATTTAGAAATAGAACTACCCTGGCAGACCGATCAATTTGCTACTGAATTATTTGCAAAGGTTTTGCATAAAAGACTCTCCTAGAAACAGCCCATCAGTTTCATAGCCATTGCTATGCAGATGGATGCCGCTCCCCCTGTCCCTGATACCTGAGAGATTCACCCTAAGCCTGGCTTAGGGCTTGCTCCTTCGGTGCACCATAAAAATGGTGGCTCTCCAGACGGCTATTTAGGATAAGCAGTACCTTCCTTTGGGATACCTGAGCGTTCATGGGAGTTTGCGCCTTCGGTGGAGGGTTGCCCCTCACTCTCCTGCTTGAAAAAATTATATCCCGACACTCTAAATTATGGTCTAAATATTTATAACAGTTGCTTTAAAAAGACATGACTAGGATGGATGACCCCGAAATTAGCATCACTAGCTCCATCAGCAATAAAAACTTCTTTTCAGGCAATGCTAAAACAATCTTTTTGGAAAAAACGGAGCCCAATAATACGCAACTACCAATCAATAGACCCTGAATAATGGCTGTAGTATTTAAAAATCCTAGCTGATGAAAAGTAATGCCTTTGGTAAATAAAATCGATAAGGTACTGGCAGCTTCGGTACCTAAAAAGGCGCCTTTGCTCAGACCAAATGCCAAAAAGAACGGTGTATTAATCGCACCCGTTGTGGCTACTATGCCAGTGAGATAACCAATTCCAGCACCCACTAAACTCATTTGCCATAGCTTAAGATAAAAATTTTGTTTACGCATCCATCTGCGAATAGGAATGAGCAGAATGAGGAAAAGACCAAGAGTAATTTCAACAAGTCGATCATTCAGGGTGACTAAAGTATTCACACCCAATATCACTGCAGGTATTGCGGTGATGCTATAGACAAAACATACTTTCCAATTAATGGCGCTCCACCACAACAAAATACGAGAGAGATTTGCGACAGTGGCGACTAGTGCAATCACTGGAATTGCTTGAATTGGGCCATAAAAATACACCAAGGCTGGCATTAAGATAATCGTTGTTCCAAACCCAATTACCCCTCCCAAAACGCCTGCGCCTAAGCCTAAGAAACCAAGGACAAAAGCTTGAATGAATAGTTCTTGGAAAGTCATGCTATCTGGATGACTTAAAAATTAAGAAAGTAGCTCGCTAATCTCAATCAAATTTTGATCGGGATCGCGAACGTAAACTGAATTAATTTTTGCAGTTGCTCCAGTACGAACAACAGGGCCTTCAATAATCGGCCAAGCCTCTTTCTCTAACCGAGCAATCACTTCCGTAAGTGGTCTATCAGCAAGAAAGCAGAGGTCCAGCGAGCCTGGGGTTGGGCTATTTGCTTTGGGCTCAAACTCCTTACCCTTAATATGCAAATTGATCTTTTGAGCTCCAAACTTTAATGCTTTGCGCTCCACCGGGGGAGTTCCGCCAATGAATGCTTCTAATTTCATACCTAATACCCGAGTATAAAAATCAATGCACTCAGCCTCTTTTGCTGTAGTTAAAACAAGATGGTCTAAATGATCAATCATCTTGGTGGCTAGGAAGATTAGCTGGACGCTCGTTAATGTTTGTCATAAACAAGCCTTCAAGCATACTGTTAGCAATGACTAACCTAAGAGGCCGCCGACTAAACTCATTGTTAGGCCCAGCAAGGTTGCATTAAAAACAAAGGATAAAAGGCTGTGTGTCGTAACCAGACTTCTAATTTTCTGATCCGCAATGATAACGTCGGCAGTCTGACAAGTCATTCCGATTACAACTGAAAAATGAAAGAAGTCTGCATAGCTTGGGTATCTAGTGCCGGCGAAAATAAGTGGTGTGAGCTCAGCGCTATCTTTGAGGTTCACATAATAAGCGCGCGCATAATGCAGTGCATAAGCCGTATGTAACACCAACCAAGAAATAAAAAAGGTTCCTCCCGTCATCAGTACGCCAAGTATGCGATCTTTTATAGGAATATCGCTGATGCCGCCAACGTGAATAAAAATAGCCGTCAAACTCACGGCGCTTGCAAGTAAAGAAACAATGTAGATAAATGATTGGCCTTCATCTTGATGGTCACTGAGGTGAGAAACTTTTCCCCTATTGAAATACTGCATCATCACAAATACTGAGATCAAGTAGGTTAATGAGGCGCTACTCCAAGCCATTAAAAAACGGGTAGATGGGTGGTGCCCCGCAAGCAAAAAGAATGCGGCAATACCTACAATGGCCGAATATAAAAGTCGAGTCTTTGCCCTAATTAAGAACCAGCGAAATTTTTTATATTCCTTTTGCATAGAATCCTCTAATAAGCACTAGTCATGATATTCGATTGGGGCTAAAAGTAAATATAGTTCAACTTTCGATATGAAGGATCTACAGTAACAGCTGAAACTTTAGAATGCTAGCCCTACAGCAAGATTATCCTAACTAATCAAATCTCATCAGGGCAAGATACAGCAACCCTCAATGAAAAAACTACCCGAAGGTGGTTTTAGTGTTTATTGGCGGCCAAGGTCTTAGATGCCTTTTCCTTGATTTACTTTTGTCTAGGGTCTATATAGACTAGTATTTTTATTCAATGTAAAACTATGAACATTACCTATTTCAGTTCAGCCAAAATTTCTGCTGATCAAGCGATTGATTTATATATTAGGTCGACACTCGGGGAAAGACGCCCTATTCATAATCGCCAAGCATTTGACAATATGTATAAGCATGCCAATCTGATTATTTCAGCATGGGATGGGGATAAGTTGGTTGGTATTTCTAGATCATTGACTGATTTCTCATATGTTGCCTATCTATCCGACTTGGCTGTAGATGTTCAATACCAAAAGCAGGGTATTGGAAAGCAATTGATTGAGAAAACTAAATCAGATCTTGGGCCAGAGTGTATGTTGGTTTTGCTTGCTGCCCCAAAGGCAAGAGAATATTATGGGCCTCTTGGTTTTGAACAGCACCCAAGTGCCTGGACCCTGAAGAAAAGTGCAAAATAAAAATAGCCCAATAAGTAGGCTATTCAGATTCTTGGTGGCCTGGCTTTAATCCGCCTAGCGCTTCAATCTCTCTGGCCATCTCTAGGCTATTAGAATCCCCCACATTCTCCCTTAGATCGTCAATAACACCTTGGCGATCTCTGGCAGGACGATTTTGACTAACCTTCCACTTCGCTTCCATTTTCTCAACTAACAACTCGACCCCCACAATATTTGCCAGCATCGTTTCAATATAATCTTTTGGAGCATCTGTGACTGCCCATGGATCTTTTCTGCTTGACTCCATTTTCTCCGTTAGGATCTTCACAATTTGGTGTTTATCCCTCTCATCTTGGATGGCAGATAGTGTTCCATTGATATGAACGCTTAAATAGTTATAGGTAGGAACAACTTTATGGGTTTCTTTCTTGGTGGGGTACGAAGATGGGCTGATATAAGCTTCATATCCTGAAAAGACTAGCAATACTTTTTGTTTTTTTTCGCCAACTTCCCATATTGGATTTGCTTTAGCTGTATGTGAAATTAACTTGCTCCCAACAGCTATATTTCCATTGGGCACTATAAAAGGGAGGTGGTTTCCCACTAACTCCCCATCAACATTGGCTACCATCAGCCCAAGAGGGTGAGTTTTAATAAATTGAGAGATCTTCTCTAGATCAGTCTCAAGAAAATGGGAAGGAATATACATCTAACAATTAAAACATGTATTAATTAAATCAATACCAAAACCAAATGAAAAAACCACCCGAAGGTGGTTTTGGTTGCCCAGGGTGGAGTTGACTAGGGATTTGGATACTTATGTTGCCGGGGCTAATTCTGCGCCTAGCGGACTTTTATATCGATTGTAGGACCACATATATTGATTAGGCTTTGAAGTAATACTTTCTTCAAAAAATTGATTCATAAGGGCGCATGCCTTCTCTGGACACTCTGGATACCCTTCTGTCATTAGACGGTGCTTGATTACCCAACCTCTTCCAAGACTCAATCTTTCTGCGCTAACAAAGATCGTGGCTACTTCATTTTTACGGGTTAGTTTTACTGGAAATGTAGTTGTATATGCATATTGATTAAAGAACTTAGCCCACACACCATCACTAACGCTGGGGACTTGGTCAGCCAAGATACCAATGACTTCACCCTTCTTCAATGCTCTCTTAATTTTCCGAACTCCGCCCAGATTTGCTTCAACAAACTCTATTTGAGAATGCTGGCGAGATTTAAGCATTAATTCATTAACCCAAAACTTTCTTGCTGGCCTGTACATTACTGTGGCCTTAATGTGCTCCGCAAAAAAACGCGGCACTATTTCAAAGCCGCCTAAATGTGCCGCCAAGATAATGAGGCCCTTTCCATTCTTGGCAAGTTTAATTATTTGAGCTAGGTTATCTGTTGTTACTTTATCTAGTGCAGAGTTTGGATATCGCCAAATCCAAAGGGTATCAGCAAACATCATTCCTGACTCGGCCGCAACTTTCCAAGGTGCTGGCTTAAATCCTGAGAAGGCGGCCGCACTTCGATGATTCAGATTTAATCTTGATCGATAGCGAGCCGAACTCACATAAACCAACAGGCCTATACCAGCCCCAGTAATTTGAAGGGCTGCCAATGGAAGCGAGCTAAAGAGTCTCAATATGAAATACAACATTGGCCATTCTAGACCCTATTCAAGAAACAACTGCCCGAAGGTGGTTTTGGTGTTTCTTAGTGGCGCGGGGCGGAATCGAACCAGGCGCTAGGATGCTTAATCCTAGCGCCTCAATAAGTAACCAAATGAAAGTGGCGGATTATTTCAAAGCCCTCAGGGCGACCAAGAGTGGGTGTCCAGTAGGAAAATTTACATTCTCTACAGCTACAGCTATTTCAGGTAATTTTTTAGCCACTTCTTCACTGCCTTGGAAAACCATAGTCCACTTACTAAAGCTTCTATGTTCAATTGGCTTTGACTCTACGAGATGTATATTTTTATGCCTAGTATCTTTTTGAATTTTTACCCATAGATCTTCAATCTGTGGTCTTGGGCCTTCAATAACTTGACCAAAGCGATTATTTTCAAAAATCAAAGCGCCTGTAACCCCCGCGCTCGTATTTCTCAAATGGGAGTGATAAAGCAAGCGCATCAAGGCCAGAAAAGACATCTCCTGGGCTGGCTCACTCACATAGGTTAATTCGATCAACTGGGTCATATCGAACTAATATATAGAAGTATCTCAACCAATACAGGCAACACTAACAATCCCTCACTAAAAGTAGTGCCAAAAGAAATAGCCCTACAAGCGAGCCAACAACTTCATATCTTTTAACCATAAAATGGCGCATGATAGTTAGACAAATTCATCTAAAAAATAAAGGCATGAAATGAGCGCAAAAATAGACATTGGCATTAGCGAAAAAGATCGAAAAGCCATTACTAAAGGATTATCAGAGCTTTTAGCTGACAGCTACTCCTTATATTTGATGACTCATAACTTTCATTGGAATGTGAAGGGTCCAATGTTTAACACTCTTCACACCATGTTCATGACCCAATATACCGAGCAATGGGCGGCACTGGATTTAATAGCTGAGCGTATTAGGGCGCTCGGGGAGCCAGCTCCGGGAACTTATAAAGAATTTGCCAAGCTCGCCTCAATAAAAGAGGTTGAGGGGGTACCAAAGGCAATAGATATGATTAAGCATCTTGTTAAAGCTCAAGAAGCAACAGCGAAAACTGCGCGTAAACTTTTTCCTTTAGTTGAAAAAGCAAACGATCAACCTACTGCTGACTTGCTCACTCAAAGACAAGATATTCATGAGAAAACTGCTTGGATGCTTAGAAGTTTGTTAGAGGAGTAAATCCTATCAATGTCGTTTAAAACGATATGACCCACACAGGGATATCTAATTGAATTTGCCCTTTTAAAGAACGGTTCTTGCCGGGGATATTCGAAGGAGATGGTACCTATCTCCCGCCAAGCCTAAAAAGAAAATAGCCCAACAAGTGGGCTATTGTGATTCTTGGTGACCCGAGGCGGAATCGACCAGGGCCTAGGATGTCTGGCTCTATTTACAGTTTTTCTTGCTCATCAAATCAGACAGCTTTGTCATTCTTGTATCAGCAGCCACCATTGCTTCATTGGCAATGCCTTTGAAGCAACATCAGTATCTTATTTGGGTATATTCTTCAAGCTTTCTAAGGTAGTCATGAACGGAATAGGCTTAAGCCTTTCTGACCCCTCATAGGGATTACTAAATAAGACGGCGATACCCAAGGCAATCCAGATGCTTAAGCAATAAAGGATTAAGGCGGTAATTCCCGTCTTTATGTTATGCCGATGGACTGCAGCCACGCTTATAACGGATATCAGGCCCAAAAAAATGGCCAAGATCCATTTTCCATCGGCACTACCCACATAACCTAAGGACAGTCTTTGCCTGCGGGCAGCTCGTAGATCATTTAGCGCACCAATAAATGCGCCACTCATTGCTGAATCTATACAAGGAAGACTCTTACCTGATGCTTGACTACAGGCAGCAACACCCCGCCAGATACTGAGCTCCATACTATCGATCGATGCTTGTGCCTTTGGACTGGGCGATTTATTTATTGAATCAGCCCACTCCTCGTTGAGAACACTTTCTAAGTATGCTTGCATGGAGAGCTTGATATTGTTTTGTAGCTCTGGAGTGCCAATAGGAATATTTAAAATACGGGTGATTGCTACAGACTCATTGATGAGCGCTGTTCTTGCATAAGAATAATTCTGCCATGCATCTGAGGACATAAAACCCATTAGAAATGCAAACATGACTGCTGGCAAAGCTAAAAATGGCGGCACAAGCGGAACTTCAATGAGGTGATTGAATAATGAGGTCTTATAAACTAGATAATAAGAGAGCAGCCCCATTCCAAGACTCCATAAAAACGTCGCAATCAGGGGGGCTAGTTGCCCATTAAGAGACTCGAAAGGCATGTGGCTTGTATCCTTAAAAAGTATTCCAATTACAGATCTAATACTGATTACACATAGACTGTAAACAATGCCTACAAATAATACCTATGTTGAAACAGAATACTCACCAAACCAAAAGAAAACAGCCCAACTAGTGGGCTATTCAGGTTCTTGGTGGTCCGGGGCGGAATCGACCAGGGCCGAGGATGTTGAATCCTTTTATGCCACCAATCTCAAGCCACGATAAATTTAAGATTGCCAAGCTTCTCAATGCGCGTTTCAAGTTTATCGCCTGGCTTTAGCCATACCTGTTTTTCTTTGGGGTAGCCTGTAATGACGCCCTCTGGGGTACCGGTAAAAATAATATCGCCTGGCTCTAAAGTAAAAATTTTGGAGGCGTAGCTAACAATCTGAGCACAATTAAAAACCATATCGTTAGTATTGGATGATTGACGAACCTCACCATTAACGTATTGCTCTATCTTTAGTTGATTTGGATTTCCAACTAAATCTGATGTCAAGATATATGGGCCTATAGGCGCAAAACCATCATTGGTTTTGCCAATCATCCACTGACTACTGCGTTGCTGTAAATCACGCGCCGTAAAGTCTTGTCCTGTAGCATAGCCAAATACATATGACAACGCATCGGCCTCACTAACGTTATATGCGCGCTTACCCATCACAATAACTAACTCTGCTTCGTAATCAAACTTTTCTGCGTTGACTAATGATGCCCTTACAACACCATTATGGCTATTAAGTGTGTTATTGAATTTATTGAATAAAATTGGCAATGTTGGGATGGGATTATTAGTTTCTTTGGCATGCTTTGCATAGTTCAATCCCACGCAGATAATTTTCTCGGGGTTGGTAATAGCAGGTGCATATTCGATTTTAGATTCGTCCAAAAACAAATTTGGGCCGCCCTTACTCAATGCCAGGCTCACCAGCTTGCCTAGACCTTGATCACCATTCTGAATCAAATCATCAGTATTAATTGGCGCCTTAACCTTAAACTCTTTTGCTGCTTTAGCAACATCTAAAATCCCTTTGTCTGTCTTTACGCCTAGAACATATTTATTGCCCACTTTATAATTTAGAACAGTCATGTTCTTTGCCATGTCAGGATTAGCAATCCTGATAGCGCCTGCACCAGGTCCAGCTGCCTCAGCCTGATTTGCAATAAAAGGGGCGGTCAGCGCAGCACCGCTTGCTAAGGCAGATACTTTTAGGAATTCACGTCTTTGGTTGCTCATAGTCTCTCCATATTTAATTCTTGTAATTAAAGTTTTTTACTCCGACTAGTAATCTAACATGGGGTTTACATCACTATCCTAGGGATTACCCGTCTCAGACCAAATGAAAAACCTCCCAAAGGTGGTTTTGGTGTTTCTTGGTGGCCCGGGGCGGGATCGAACCAGGGCCGAGGATGTCTAATCCACTTTAAATACTTACTTCGTATGACCCGCATGCTCTGGTGGCACTTCATGATTCATCTCCATTGCATGCGGGGCTTGGTATCCCAATATCGCAGGATCAAGCATGCCGGCAATCATGGCGATGTGTCCAAAGACTAGGAAAAGGGCAACACATATCGCATGAATCTTTAGCTTGCCCATTTGGTCTAGGGCTCGATTAACTAAACCCAGTTCTTGAAGGGCAATCCAAATCAGCGGCAATCCTGCGATGACATAAGTGCTCACGGCAATCACATCTATCACCGTTCTCCACTCACCCGCCTTTGTTATGGGAATGATAGCGTTCGTCACGATGTAATAAATGATCCCAACAAAGTAAATGCCAACAGCGATTCCAGAAAAGCGATTGAGGTAATAGACAGCACCTTCAAACTTGCGAGTAAAGAGTAGATATAACTCAGTGATAGCTAAGGTTTCGGCCAAAACAATCGGTATGGCCATAAAGATAACTAAATTCCAAGGCTGGTTAACAGCCAACAACTCCATGTAGTGAGTCATGTTCATAATATTTTTCCAATAGATTACAGTGGCTAGATGCCACAAAAAATTAGTTAATGCGTAATTAACTAATCAGTCTTGGAGGTTTGAATATATGACTTGGAACAGCCTCAACAATGAGTTGGGGCACTTGAGAAACAAAGTGGTTTGAGAAATCTGGCTGGATATATTGGCTTGTAGATAAGTTTGCTACTACGCCCAAACAGCATTGATGCTGTGCTTGATGATTGGTTGATTGCGACTGCTCAACATTCACATCACTTTTTGTATGGCAATTATGCTGAACTACGTGCCCAGAATGAGCTTGGGATACGGCAGCAGTAGATATAGGCATGCCACCAGCATGAATCAAGCTGGCAAATAAACTAAAACAAAGAGCGATACATATTCTTTTCACTTTTCAATTCTATGCCCATTTGCTGGGATTGTCGTTTTAAACGACATCGACTGGCACGGGGATGGCTAATTGATTTGTCCTTTTAAAGGACGGCTCATGATGGGGGTAACCGAGACTATTGGCTTCTAACCCTGCCAAGCTCTAAAAGAAAATGCCCCGCACAAAGCAGGGCATTATTTTATTTTGGTGGCCCGGGGCGGAATCGAACCACCGACACAAGGATTTTCAATCCTCTGCTCTACCGACTGAGCTACCAGGCCATTTAAGAAAGTAGATTATAGCGGAACTGCTTTTAAGCTATATAAATAGACTTTACTGTGCTTGCTCTGCTTAAAGTCTTATAAATCCTGAAAAGGTGGGACTGGGATCCAATGCTTTCGGCAGATCAAGCCTTTCTGGATTTGAACCCAGCCAGTTGAACCAAAACTACAGCGATAAATCCAATAAAAAAGATTGGCCGGGTTCTTTTTCTAACGCTGCCACTAAAACTGTTGATACAAAGGCTACAAATAAACTAGCCAAAAAGGTTCATGCTGCATGATGTATCAAAATTTGAGGGCAGTGTATTTTTTCTAAACTGATTGATGAGTACATTGATCAACTACACCGACAGGGAAGCTGCGGGGGGATGGTGATGTAGTTTCGCAAGCACTTAATCCAAAAATTAAGATTGGCACTGAAAGTAATTGGAATAATTTTTTCTTCATATGAGGCTTTCTATCGTTATGGAATAAATTTATAAAAAATTGAATTTGCTTTAGGTATTCTTTCCTTTATAACAAAATTTTACTATTTAAGGCCTTCATTACCAGTAGTGGCCACTATGAATGCAGACTTCATACCCGCTCGTTCTTAGTGGTCTACGCCTACTCTAATTTATTCATCATAAGCACTGAGCAGTACTTCTAATATCTTCTAGGATATCAGGCTTCTCTGTTAATAACGCTAACGGGCATGGTGAAAAGACTGGGCGCAAAATCGAACATCGACACAAGGGTTTTCAATCCTCTGCTCTACCGACTGAGCTACCAGGCCAAGACTTTAAATTATAGATAAACTGCGTTTTATCTTGAAAACCAACTAGGCTGTAGCCCTAGACCGAGCTACATGCAATTTTCTATAGCTGTCAATCATACGGCGGTGCCGGTCTAGCCCCTCCAGCCTTAGGCTTGTTGGAGTTAGTCCGTAGAAGCGGACGCTGCCATCCACCGATCCCATTACCGCATCCACCCTCTCATCGCCAAACATCCGGCGAAAATTGATTATGTAGTCATCAAGCTCAAGATCATCTGCCAGCAAAATCTCTAGTACGGCATCTAAAGCCTGATAAAACAATCTACGCTCAATAGTGTTGTCGTTATATTGAAGAAAGGCTCCTACTAACGCATGTGCATCTTCAAATTGCTTCAAGGCTAACTGAATCAGCAGCTTTAACTCCAGCACCGTTAAGTGACCCCAAGGGGTATTGTCATCAAACTCAATACCAATCAGTGTGGCAATATCGCCATACTCATCTAACTCGTTATTCTCTAAGCGCTTAAGCAACGCACTTAGGCTTGCATCGCTTAAGAGGGTCAAGTTCAAAATATCGTTTCGGAATAATAGGGCCTTATTAGTGTTATCCCAAATCAAATCTTCTATCGGATAAACCTCAGAATAGCCAGGCACTACAATTCTGCAAGCAGTTGCACCTAGTTGATCGTATACCGCCACATAAGCTTCTTTACCCATTGTCTTGAGAATGCCAAACAAGGTTGCCGCTTCTTTTGCATTGGAGTTTTCTCCCTGGTCAGAGAAGTCCCATTCTATAAAGTCGTAGTCTGATTTTGCGCTGAAGAAGTGCCAAGACACAATGCCACTCGAATCAATGAAGTGTTCAACAAAGTTATTTGGCTCAGTCACTGCTTCACTTGCAAAGGTAGGCGGGGGCAAATCGTTCAGGCCCTCTAGGCTTCGCCCTTGCAGCAGTTCAGTCAAACTTCGTTCCAGCGCCACCTCTAAACTTGGGTGTGCGCCAAATGATGCGAACACTCCACCAGTTCGTGGATTCATCAAAGTGACACACATCACTGGATAAATGCCACCTAGCGATGCATCTTTAACCAATACTGGAAAGCCCTGCTCTTCTAGCGCCCGAATGCCCGCTAAAATGCCGGGATATTTTTCGAGCACTTCCTGAGGCACTTCTGGTAAAGCGATTTCACCTTCCAGAATTTCGCGCTTCACTGCCCTCTCAAAAATCTCCGAAAGGCATTGCACCTGCGCCTCAGCCAGCGTATTGCCGGCACTCATGCCATTGCTGACGTAAAGATTTTCAACCAAATTGGATGGGAAGTAGATGGTCTCACCATCCGACTGACGCACATACGGAAGAGAGCAGATGCCACGCTGCGCATTTCCGGAATTGGTATCAATGAGATGTGAACCGCGTAACTCACCATCGGGATTAAAAATTTTCAGGCAGTACTCATCCAAAATTTCTGTTGGCAACAAATCATCAATTCCCGGCTTAAACCAACGCTCATTTGGATAATGAACAAAAGCAGCATTAGCAATATCTTCTCCCCAGAACGAACCGGCATAGAAATGGTTATTACTCAGTCGCTCGATATACTCGCCCAAGGCTGATGCTAAGGCACTTTCTTTTGTAGACCCCTTCCCATTCGTAAAACACATCGGCGAATGCGCATCGCGAATATGTAAGGACCACACATTGGGGATAATGTTGCGCCATGAGGCGATTTCAATCTTGATTCCCAGGTTCGCCAACACACCCGTCATATTGGCAATTGTTTGCTCAAGCGGGAGATCCTTGCCCACAATATAAGTACTAGCGTCGGCAGCTGACTTCAACGTCAACAAGGTCTGTGCATCTACATCTAGGTTTTTTACTTCTTCAATGACAAACTCAGGCCCGGCTTGCACTACTTTTTTAACTGAACAACGTTCGATAGCGCGCAGAATACCTTTACGGTCACTTGCAGAAATATCCTCTGGCAATTCAACCTGAATCTTAAAAATCTGTTGGTAACGATTTTCAGGGTCAACAATATTATTCTGTGAGAGTCGAATATTTTCAGTAGGAATATTGCGAGTCTCGCAATACAGCTTCACAAAATAAGCTGCGCACAAAGCGGATGAGGCGAGAAAATAATCAAAGGGCCCGGGAGCAGAACCATCACCCTTATAGCGAATTGGCTGGTCAGCAATCACCGTGAAGTCATCAAACTTGGCTTCAAGACGTAGCTTATCGAGAAAGTTGACCTTAATTTCCATGGGGATAGTTCCGAAGATAATGGGAAAGTAACGTGGGCATCAATGTCCGTTGCAACGACAACGCCTTCATCATTAATGCAAAGAATAAGTGCTAGCTACCAAAGGCCTTATTGTTCGCCCTTATTGCGAGATGTATCGATCCCTAGGGCCTTAAGTTTGCGATACAAGTGCGTTCTCTCCAAGCCGGTGTACTCAGAAATCTTGGTCATGCTGCCACCCATGATTTGCATTTGATGCTCAAAGTACACCTTTTCAAAAAGATCTCTTGCCTCCCTTAATGGTAAATCGAAATATGTTTTTGCAATGCCGCTAATGTACTCACCATCAAGAAGGGCTGGAGCTGGATCATTTAATATCGGCTTTGGAGCGGTAGCCTGATGAGCATTCGACTGAACAGCCCTCTCTGTTTCGGGCTCAATATATTTTGGTGAGCTCTCTAACGCTTTGCTAACTGTCTTCAACAGCTTTTGTAGGGCAATGGGCTTTTCTAAGAAGTTTAATGCGCCAATGCGAGTAGCCTCAACCGCAGTATCGATCGTAGCGTGGCCAGACATCATCACAACAGGCATAGTGAGTTGACCTGTTTTAGACCACTCTTTAAGCAATGTAATACCGTCGGTATCTGGCATCCAAATATCTAACAAGACAAGATCGGGGCGCATTTGTTCGCGGATGGTTCGCGCCTGAATAGCACTCTCTGCTGAGTACACAGTATGGCCTTCATCCGTCAGAATCTCATTGAGAAGCTCACGAATTCCCATCTCGTCATCAACAACCAAAATACTAGCCATGCTTAGGCTGCCTCTTTTGCTAGATTCATAAATAATATTGATACCTGCGCACCAATCACTTCTGCTCCCTGCATACGATTTCGTATTTCAATTTTGGCAGAGTGGTCATCAATAATTTTTTTAACGACTGCCAAACCTAATCCCGTACCTTTACTCTTAGTTGTGACATAAGGCTCAAAGGCTCTTGCCAATATCTTAGCTGGAAATCCTACACCAGAATCACTTATTGTTAATCGCACTGCCTTTTGCTCCATGCCATTGTGCTCTCCATAGGGCACTAACTCTGTTTTTACTTCAACTATTTCGCCAGGATGCGGCCCCTCTAACGTGGCATCTTGCGCATTTTGTAGTAGATTATGAATCACCTGCCTAAGTTGAGTTTGGTCACCCATAATATCTGGGCAACGAGGATCTAGCTGGGTGTGCAATGGGCTGCCCTCATACAAACCCAAAATTTCTGAAGTGAGCATATTAATGGACAAGGGTTTTAGCTGTGGCGTCGGTGTTTTAGCAAAATCCCTAAAGTCATTTGCCATTTCTTTCATCGCCTGTACCTGACCAATAATGGTTTCGGTGCTGCGATTGATCATTTCTTCGTGCTCAGGGGCAAGTTTGCCAGAAAGCTTCTGCTGCAAACGCTCAGCCGACAACTGGATTGGCGTAAGTGGATTTTTGATCTCATGGGCTAGGCGACGAGCAACCTCGCTCCAAGCAATTGATCTTTGTGCACTTACTACGTCCGTGATGTCATCAAACACTACCATGCGCAAATCTGCCGTTAACTCTGTGCCTCGTACAAACAAGGTGACGCCCAACTCATTTTCAAATTCATTAATAGTATGTAATTGAATTTGCTTTTGCCAAACGGGGGTGGCCTTAAGAGCTGCCTGGGGCGTAAAGGCTCCTTCATTGACGACCGCAAGCCTCATTGTTGCAAAGCCTTCTTTAATTGCACCCTCAAACTCAGCAAGTGCGGGATTGCTACTCAATGGCCTGCCATCCAAATGGGTTAAGTCTTGGGCAAAAATACGGTCTGCGCCGGCGTTACTTGACACCACGTTGTAGTGCTTATCAAAAATACACACGCCCGCAGTCAGATTTCCCAAAACTTTCTCTAAGAAAGCCTTTGATTCTTGCAAAGAATCACGCGTATCAGCAAGTTGCCGGGTCATTACGTTAAATTGGCGTGTCAGCATTCCCAGCTCATCCCCAGTATCTAATTCAGGCTTTGGAGATAGGTCACCTTGGGCAACAGCTTGGGTTCCTTTGAGCAGCATTAATAGTGGGCGAGCCAATTGACGACCCAATAACAAGGCCAGGGTGACAGCAACAAAAAGGGCAAAAAACAGGGTGAGTGTTAGCGTACCAACAAACATCTTGCGTAAGCCAGTTCGCCCCAAGGACTTTTCTTGATATTCACTATAGGCTGACTCAACCGCAAAAATATTCTTAGCCAATGGGGTTGGAATAGAGCGCACTAATTGTAAGAAATATCTATCTTCAATATCTTTAGTCGCGCCTTGTTTACTTAGAGCAGTCTTCTTGCGCACAATTGGCACAATCGCCCTTACTTGATAGCCCCGCTGTCCGCCTTCTATTTCAACTTGATCTAAAAAGGTAATGCCTTTCTTTTTAAAGGCCTCCTCCACCACTTCAGCGCTGGGAGCAGGTAAATATTTTTTTGGACTTAACTCGCTAGTCAAAATCAAATTACGCTGCATATTAAAGAGGCTTACCTCTTGAATGCCAAATTGATTGCGAATCTTCATGATCATGGCACCAACTTGGTCAGAGCTCGTACCTGTGGGGACCTGAACGACTTGTTCGGCAATAAAATTTCCCTCGGCCAGAATTTCTTCTTGAGCAATTTGTAAAGTAACGCGCCCCAACTCTAAGCCCGAGTTAAGCGCTGATTCAACCTTCACATCAAACCAAGTTTCAATACTGCGAGATACGAACTGTAGCGAAACACCATACAAAATTAAACCAGGAACAACACCAACTAAGGCAAAAATCATTGCCAACTTGGCAATCAAACGAGTGCCAAAATGCCCCCTGTACCAACGAACGCCAATCACTATTACTAAAATTAAAATTACTAGGGTGAGAGAAGCTCCAATGACGACATTGGCTGCATAAAGCCAAATAAAGTACTTGTCAAAAAACTCTGTGTTAGATGACGCAATTGATAGCAATGCTAGGAGAAATAAAGCGAATACACCAATGGCGCCTATAGCAAGGGGAATTAGCCTCTTTCTCCAAGCCTTTGATATAAAAAAGGCGGACTGGAGCCATGTTGAAAATGCGTTCATCGCTTAATGAGAGTGGGGCCGGTTGGTAAAAATGGAACGCGCAGCCAATCGCTAGAAAGATTCCAATCACGATTATTTAAGGCATTGACTTGGAATGGCTTAGGCAGCTTGCTCAAATCTAAAATCATCCGCAAGGAGGCAGTGTATGACTTACCCGCATCGAGCTGACGATTATCGATCACGGCCCAACCGCCAATACTGCCAACTGCCTGCAATGCTTCTGAAATCGTCTGCGCAGAAAATGTGAAGCCCTCTGAAGCAATTCGATATTGTTGAGTTAGCGGTTGGTAAGAGAGGCGGGTTTGTTTCTGAGCAAGTGCGGACTTTTCATCAAACCAATACCAACGCGAGCGCGTTAAATCAAACTCGGTTTGAAAATAGAGCACCACGCCCTTTTGAACAGCATCTTCCAGGCTAGGAGAAAGTTCAATCTGAAAAGTAGCATTTAAAAGCCAGTCGCTATCAACCCTCTCCAACTCAAAGGATTTGATTTTGATTCCTTCTGCGCTTGCGCTTGTTGAAAACACACTCAACACCATCAAGCATAAAAAGATGAATTGTTTAAATCTATGGCTCATGGCCCGTTTTTCTTAAACAAAGCATAGTAAAAACCGTCACTTACGTCTGTCGGCAGAATCTGCCCTGGAGCGCCTAATCGTACTGCATTGCCATGCTCGGCAGCAAACCAAATTGCTTGCTCCTCTCCCTCCTCAGGAAATACCGAGCAAGTGACGTAGAGCAGCAGCCCTTCAACTTTCAACATTTTCCAGGCCTGCTCCAGAATACCGCGCTGCTTCTGTTGCAAGGACTTGATATCTGCCTCACGCCTTAAAAATGGGATATCTGGGTGTCTGGCCACAATGCCTGAAGCAGAACATGGCGCGTCGAGCAAAATTTTGTCGAAAGGAATACCGTCCCACCAAGATGCTTTGGAAGCATCGCCCCGAAGTACCATTACTTTGTCAGAATGCAAACGCAAGCGGTCTAAATTTCCACCGATTTTGCTCAGACGATCACCGTCGAGCTCTAAGGCCACCATCTCGCAATTGGCTAGCTCCAGCAAATGCGCAGTCTTACCGCCGGGAGCCGCACAAGCATCTAGGATTCGTTCGCCCGGCTGAGGGCTCAAGAGGGCTGCTGCTATCTGCGCCCCCGCATCTTGAACCGATACCGCGCCACTATAAAAACCTGGTAGCTCTGAAACAGGAACTGGGTTAGATAACAACAAAGCAGATGACAACTTAACTCCAGCCACACTCTCAATTGGAGTAGATGCTATTCCAAAATCGCTTAATAAAGTTTGATATTGATCGCGTGAATATTGTTTTTGATTGACGCGCAAAATTAATGGTGCCCGTTTTGCTTGTGCAACTAAAATAGATTGCCAGGTCTTCGAGTAATGCCGTTTTAAGTTGGCGCGCCACCAAGCTGGAACAAACATTGGAATAGGGTCTGGAGGAAAGCGGGCCTCACCGTCTAGCGGCTGGACAATAAGGCTTACCTTGCGAAGTACCGCATTCACTAAACCATTGGCATACATTGTCTTATCGTAGTTAGCACAAGCACTGACGGCTTGATCAACAATGGTATGGGCTGCATAGCCTTTGCCATCTGCGTTTTCATTTAGGAACAGTGCAATAGCAACGCTCAATAAATGATCGACTTCTGGCGGAGGATTCTTGGGAATCAATTGTTTAATTAACTCATGCGATCGCACCCATTTACGCAAAGTATCGAAACTTAAACTCTGCACAATAGGGCGCTCATATGGCTCTAATTGATCTAAAACTTCTGTTAGAGACCTACCACTCATTACTTCGCCAACGGCCTGAGCAGCAATGCTGATGGCTTCAGAAAGTGGCAGGCTATGCGGCGTTTTTTTATCAGTCAAATTAACTTAGTATTGTTTTATTTCGCTTGAAAGCGTAATGCTTGTTCACGGTAACCAAGCGACTGCAAACAAAGGCTGGCATTCATTTTCTTGCCGCCAGTCTTTTGCATTTCTAAAATTTCTACAACACCCTTCCCGCATTGAACGTAAGCGCCCTCTTCGCTGAACCCCAATAATTCTCCAGGGCAGCCGGTTTTACTACAGGCGCCCGCTTTTGGAATACGAGAGCTCCAAAATTTGATCGGTAGCGCTTGTGCATTACTGTTAGCTCCAGGAAAAGGGTTAAAAGCCCGAATCTGTCGATCAATTTCTTGAGCACTTAGATTCCAGTCGATTTCTGCTTCGCTCTTTAATATTTTTTCCGCATAAGTTATGCCCTTCGTTTCTTGCGGGGAGCGAACTAAACCCTTACCTGCTTGTAAGCGATTCAGTGTATCCACAATTGATTGCGCACCCAATTTCGCTAATCGATGGTTCAAGGTACTACTCGTTTCTTCGGGCGTAACTTCAAGCTCATTAATCAGCACCGTGTCACCTGTATCAAGACCGACATCCATTTGCATAATGCAAATGCCCGTTTTTGTATCGCCCGACTCAATTGCTCGCTGTATCGGTGCAGCACCACGCCAACGCGGCAATAAGGATGCATGAATATTGAAACTGCCATGCCTTCCTGGCAGTTGTGTAATGTCTAAAATGTCTTGCGGCAAGATGAGCCCGTAAGCTGCTACCACCATAGCATCAAAATCTATTACAGATAAGTACGCATATGCTTCTTTAGCCTGAGCTTGCTTTTGGGGGTCGCCACTATTGCGCTTAAGCGTTTCTGGCTGAAGCACAGGAATATTTTTTTCTAATGCAAACTCTTTAACGGGGCTAGCTTGTAAGTGCATACCCCTACCAGCCCGGCGATCAGGCTGGGTCAGCGCCAGAACAATTTCATGGCCTGCATCATCAATTGCACGCATTGCTTGCGCAGCAAACTCGGGGGTTCCAGCAAATACAATTTTCATCAGCGGCGCCTAGCGCTCACCTGCTAACTCTTTGGCGCGCTTTTTTAGTTTTTGTGAAATACGTGTTCGTTTAAGTATCGATAAATACGCAACAAACACCTTGCCTTGTAAATGGTCGATCTCATGCTGCAAGCAAACCGCTAATAAACCATCTGCATCGAGTTCAAACTCTTTACCATCAGCATCTAAAGCCTTTACTCTAACTTGTGCAGCTCTTTCAACTTCATCATAAAACTCTGGCACCGAAAGGCAACCCTCACGCCAAGACTTCTTCTCAGCACTTGACCAAAGAATTTCTGGGTTTATAAAAACCATCAAGTCATTTTGCTCATCAGATATATCGATAACGACAATGCGCTCATGGATATCAACCTGTGTTGCGGCTAAGCCAACTCCTGGAGCCTCATACATTGTGTCAGCCATATCGGCGACTATTTTTTTAATACGAGCGTCTACATGCGCTACAGGTTTAGCAACCTTATGCAAGCGCGGATCTGGGTAACAAAGAACGTTTAACAATGCCATATAAGAATTATCCAACAGTGCAATCAGTATGTCCCGATTGCTGAAATTCCCCTAAAGATCAAAATCTTTTAATGCTCCCACTACCAAAACTAACTCAAATCACTTGTATTGCTAGGGGCGATACACGCTACCCATGCCGCCTTAATGATTTATATGATCCGCCCGAGCGTCTCTATATAGACGGGGATCTTAGCTTGCTAAAGATTCCTATGATCGCAATCGTGGGGTCACGCAAGGCTAGCGCTGAAGGTCTTGAAAACGCGGCTGCTTTTGCTAAAGGGCTCTCACAAGCAGGCTTACTGATCGTCTCAGGACTTGCAAGAGGCATCGATGGGGCAGCGCATGAAGCAACCCTCAGGCTTGGCCCTAAGCACTTCACAATGGCAGTCTGTGGAGCCGGTGTGGATGTGATTTATCCCAAAGAACATCTCGATTTAGCCAAAAATATTAGAAAACAAGGGCTTTTAGTCTCTGAACTCCCCTTGGGTGTGCCACCAAAATCAAGTCATTTCCCTAGGCGCAATCGACTGATTGCGGCGCTATCGATTGGTGTAGTCGTGATTGAGGCGGCTGAAAGATCAGGCTCCCTGATTACCGCAAGACTTGCAGTAGAGCTTGGCAGGGAGGTTTTTGCAGTGCCAGGATCGATTCGGCGCCCTCTTTCTAGCGGCTGCCACCTTCTTATTCAACAGGGCGCAAAACTGGTGGGCAATCCCCAAGATGTTCTAGAAGAGTTGGTTTTTTGAGAAAACCCCTATTTAAAAGGGTTTAAATGCTATTTTTTGTCCACAAACTATCCAAAGGGGTCGTGCTTACTTATCAAAAAAGTAGCCTTTTTGGACTTTTCCCAATTTATCGGTTAATAATAAAAAAGGAGCGAGCAATTGACCAAACCCTGATTTGGTTTAAATTGTTCATCCTTTTTCCCTATTAGAAACATCATTTCAGGCTCAAATTTAGGCAAACGCGTGGCTAAAGTATCTACCAAAAGCAGCACCAAAACCGCATCTGTGGATCATCCCAAGACCCTCGTCATTGCCGAGAAGCCCTCGGTAGCCAATGACATTGCCAAGGCCTTAGGCGGCTTCACCAAGCACGAGGACTATTTTGAAAGCGACGACTTTGTAGTCTCCTCTGCGGTTGGCCATCTCTTAGAAATAGCAGCCCCCGAAGAATATGAAGTTAAGCGTGGTAAGTGGTCTTTCGCTAATTTGCCTGTAGTTCCCCCTTATTTTGATTTGCGGCCAATTGTCAAAACAGAGTCGCGCCTGAAGGTTTTACAAAAACTCATTAAACGCAAAGACATTACCTCTTTGATTAACGCATGTGACGCGGGACGCGAAGGCGAACTGATCTTTCGCTTAATTGCACAGCATGCAAAAGCATCACAGGGTATCAAGCGTTTGTGGCTTCAGTCCATGACTCCAGCAGCAATTCGTGATGGCTTTACAAACTTACGTACTGATGAAGATATGCAGCCACTAGCTGACGCAGCACGTTGCCGCTCAGAAGCTGACTGGTTGGTTGGCATCAATGGCACTCGCGCTATGACTGCGTTTAATAGTAAGAGTGGTGGCTTCTTTTTAACTACTGTGGGACGCGTTCAAACACCAACGCTCTCCATTGTGGTCGAGCGTGAAGAGCTGATTCGTAAGTTTATTTCCAAAGACTATTGGGAAGTAAAGGCTGAATTTATTGCTGCAGCCGGAGTTTATGAAGGTCGCTGGTTTGATCCCAAGTTTAAAAAAGATGTTGCTGAACCAGATGCGCGCGAGAACCGGCTCTGGAGTGAAGCTGCAGCAGAAAGCATTGTTGCAGCCTGCCGCGATAAAAAAGCACGCGTTACAGAAGAAGCTAAACCAGCAACGCAACTAGCGCCACAACTTTTTGACTTAACCAGCTTGCAACGTGAAGCGAATGCCCGTTTTGGCTTTTCTGCAAAAAATACTTTGGGTCTTGCACAGGCGCTTTATGAGCGTCATAAGGTTTTAACCTATCCACGTACCGATGCAAAAGCACTACCAGAAGACTATCTAGATACCGTTAAACAAACTATGGAAGTGCTTGCTGAGAACTCGCAAGACTATCGTGCATTTGCTAAACAAATTCTGAAGGGAGATCCAAAAGATCCAAAGGCAAAGGCTGGTTATGGTTGGATCAAACCAAACAAACGCATCTTTGATAACTCTAAAATTTCCGATCACTTTGCAATCATCCCAACCCTGGAAACGCCCAAGACTTTAAGTGAGCCAGAGGCAAAGTTATATGACCTAGTGGTCCGTCGTTTCCTGGCCGTCTTTTACCCCGCCGCCGAATTCCGAGTCACCACCCGCATTACTGAAGTTTTGGGTCACCCTTTCAAAACCGAAGGTCGTGTCCTGGTAAATCCTGGCTGGCTTACCGTTTATGGCAGATCGAATCAAGCTGACGATGAACTTGTACCGGTCCAAGAAGGTGAAACTGTTCAAAACGAGTCGATTGTTGTGGTTCCATTAAAAACCAAGCCGCCAGCGCGCTATACAGAGGCAACCTTGCTTTCAGCAATGGAAAGCGCTGGCAAGTGGGTTGATGATGATGATATGCGCGAGGCTATGGCAGAAAAAGGCCTGGGAACGCCCGCAACACGTGCCGCAATTATTGAAGGGCTGCTTGCTGAAAGATACATGGTACGCGAGGCGCGCGAACTTATCCCCACAGCAAAAGCGTTTCAGTTGATGACTTTATTGCGCGGGCTAGATGTTGAAGAGTTAACGCGCCCTGATTTAACAGGTAGCTGGGAAAATAAGCTCTCTCTAATTGAGCGGGGTAAGATGAATCGCGATACCTTCATGCAAGAAATTGCGCAGATGACACAGCGCATCGTCAAGCGTGCTAAGGAGTATGACAGCGATACCATTCCAGGTGACTACGCCACGATGACCACGCCGTGCCCGCACTGTAAGGGTTCAGTGAAAGAAAACTATCGTCGCTTTGCCTGTGAAAAATGCGGCTTTACCATCAGCAAAACGCCAGGTGGTCGAGCATTTGAATATCCTGAAGTAGAAGAATTGCTACGCGAAAAAACAATCGGGCCGCTTCAAGGCTTCCGCAGCAAAATAGGTCGCCCATTTGCAGCCATCATTAAGTTAAGTGAAATTCCGGAAGATGATAAGGACTATCCAAATGCAGGTTTCAAACTCGAGTTTGATTTTGGTAACTCTCAAGATGCAGAAACTGAGGCAATAGATTTCACAGGTCGCCAAGCTTTGGGGGTTTGTCCAAAATGCTCAGGCGCCATATATGAAGATGGCATGCGCTACCTTTGCGAGAACAATACCGGACCAAGCAAAACCTGTGATTTCAAAACAGGGAAAGTGGTTTTGCAACAAGAAATTTCGGCTGAGCAGGTGCAAAAGCTACTGAAAGAAGGCAAGACTGATCTCTTGACCAACTTCAAGTCAAACCGCACTGGACGGGGCTTTAAGGCTTACTTAGCCTTGGGTGCTGATGGCAAAATTGGCTTTGAGTTTGAGGCTAAAGCCGCCGGTGCAGCCAAAGCCCCAGCAAAGAAGCGGGCAGGTGCTAGTGCTGCCACTAAATCTGCAGCAAAGCCTAAGCGTGCAAGCAAAGCAAAGTCATCGCCTAGCGCTTGAGCTGTAATCAGCTTGGCAGCAAGGGCTGACCATAAAATACCTCGCGAACCCAAAGCGGTAGCTAAAAAGATTCCCGGTCTTTGGCTAAGTGCGCCAATGATTGGCAGCCGGTCGCCCGCAACACAGCGCACCCCAACAAAATCGCCGGCCTTAATTAGCGCCTGAGGATCTCCCTCAGAATACGCAAGCAAACCTTGTGCTTGCTCACGATTAAATGTATCACTACTATCTCTTGAGCCCAAATCATCTTCGCCTTCATCAAAACTAGAGCCCACCATCCAACGATAGCTTCCGTCTTCAAGCTGCTGCGCTGGGAGGCAATAGCCGTCACCAGATACCCCAACTCTCGGTAATTTTTGCACCCAAAGGTCATCTTTTCTAATTGAAAAAATACTCAGCTGGCCTCGTACAGGCTTCAATGGCAATCGTATTCCGATACTGCTCATTAAGGGCTTGGTATCCATAGCTGTTGCAACCACTACCTGATCTGCAGAAAGAATTACTTCATTAGCCTGATTCAATAAAAGCCATTTGCCATTTGCTTGTTCGAGTTTCGCAACGCGCGTGTTCCATAAGCACGTCAGATGCTCATGCTCTTGCAGCATCGTATTACTTACCTCAAATATATTTAAAGATGCGCCGCGGGAAAGCCACACCCCACTTTGTTTGATGCCGCAGATTTTTTCTGCCTCTTGAGCATCTAAAGCAATGGCAATATCTTCATCAAGGCCTAATGACTTCAAATAATTAGCCACCTCTGCTTGATCGAAATGTTTATCTTTTTTGGTGGGCTGAAAAATGCCATGCTTGTTCCAAGCCTTACCCCATCTCGCCTCTGCCAGCAAAAAAGCAATGTGCGTTAGGTGTAATAAACGAGGAGATCCTTTGCCTATATGTGGATGAGCTATGGCATAAGCGTGGCTTGAGCAAGCAGTGGCAGGTGATGATGCAGCATCCACAATGCATACAGATTTGCCACGTAGGAGCAGCTCGTTTGTAATGGTTGAGCCGCAAATGCCTGCCCCAATCACCACTATTTCATGGTATTGGGGTTTGGTCACGTAACTAATCTAGGTGGAGCGATTAAGCGTTTAAGCGCTGTTCAATTTTGGCGCGAGTCTCTTTCAACTCTTTTGGCAAGCGATCGCCAAGGTGATCAAACAACTCAGTATGAAGCTTCAATTCATTCTTCCAGTCATCGACAGCGACATGAATGGCTTTAGCAAATTTCTCTGCTGAATAATCAAGGCCATTCCAATGGATGTCGCCGTGCTCTGGACAAATACCAAACGGGGTTTCTTTTCCTTTTGCTGTGCCTTCAGCGCGCTCCAAAATCCAAGAGAGTACGCGCATGTTTTCACCGAAGCCTGGCCAAACAAACTCGCCGTTCTCATCTTTGCGAAACCAGTTAACGCAATAAATCTTTGGCAAAACAGCGCCGTCAGCTTCTAACTTCTTGCCGATATTGAGCCAATGCTGAAAGTAATCACTCATGTTGTAACCAGCAAACGCGATCATCGCAAATGGATCACGACGCACGACACCAATTTGACCGGTAATCGCTGCGGTAGTCTCTGAACCAAGGGTTGCAGCCATGTAAACACCCTCTACCCAGTCGCGCGCTTCGCTAACCAAGGGTACGGTGTTTGAACGACGGCCACCAAATAAGAACGCATCAATTGGAACGCCTTCTGGATCATCCCACTTAGGGTCAACCGCTGGGTTATTGGTGGCAGCTACCGTGAAGCGTGAATTTGGATGCGCAGCTTTGCGGCCTGCAGCACCATCCGCTGGAGTCCAATCCTTACCCTGCCAATCAATTAAATGTGCTGGCGGGGTTTCTGTCAAACCCTCCCACCAAATATCACCATCATCAGTTAAGCCAACGTTAGTAAAAATCACATCCTGATTCAAGGAGTCAATACAGTTTTGATTGGTTTGGCGGTTTGTCCCAGGCGCAACGCCGAAGTAGCCAGACTCTGGGTTAATTGCAAACAAACGGGTTTTGCCAGTAACGCTATCTTTGCGTGGCTTGATCCATGCAATGTCATCGCCAATGGTAGTTACCTTCCAACCATCAAATCCTTTGGGTGGAATCATCATGGAGAAATTGGTTTTGCCACAAGCAGATGGAAAGGCGGCTGCGATGTGATATTTCTTACCCTCAGGTGAAGTTACACCCAAGATCAACATATGCTCTGCTAGCCAACCTTGTTCGCGACCCATATTGGATGCAATACGCAATGCAAAACATTTTTTGCCTAGCAATGCGTTGCCGCCGTAACCAGAGCCAAACGACCAAATCTCGCGCGTTTCTGGATAGTGAACAATGTATTTGTTCTTATTGTTTGGCCATGCGACATCTTTTTCGCCGGTAGCCAAGGGCTTACCAACAGTATGAATGCAGGGAACAAACTCGCCAGTAGCGCCCAACTGATCAATCACAGCCTTGCCCATGCGAGTCATGAGGCGCATATTAATTGCAACATAAGGGCTATCGGAGAGCTCAACGCCAATGTGAGCAATGGGGGATCCTATTGGTCCCATGGAGAATGGCACCACATACATCGTTCTGCCAAGCATGCAGCCATCAAACAATGGGTTTAATGTTGCCCGCATTTCGTTTGGCTCTACCCAATTATTGGTGGGTCCGGCATCCTCTTTTTTCGCAGAGCAAATGAATGTACGGTCTTCAACACGCGCCACGTCCTCAGGATCTGAAAGGGCTAAAAAAGAATTTTTTCGTTTAGCTGGGTTTAAACGCTTAAATACACCGGCCTTGACCAAGAGCTCACAGAGTTCGTCATATTCGGTTTGGGAGCCGTCACACCAATGAATTGCATCTGGCTTGGTAAGGGCGGCAATCTGAGCAACCCACTCAATCAATTGCTTGTTTTTTACGTAAGTTGGTGCGTTCGCATCAATTTGGTCGGCAGTCGCTGTGGTCATATTTTTACCCATGAAGATTTAATGTTTAATCCAATGATTTTATCATTTTGGGGATATTTAACCCCTTAAATAGAGGGGAACAAACCCTCTATTTGCCAATGCAGAACTGGCTGAAAATTTTGCCCAAAAGGTCGTCTGGAAGCAGTTTTCCAGTAATTTGTCCCAGATGATTTTGGGCTAAGAATAGCTCTTCAGCGAATAATTCAAGCGAATTGTTGCCATTTGCTGCAAATTGCTCTGATTTTGCAATATGTTCAGATGCTCGCTCTAGGCAGTCCAAATGCCTTCTTCTAGAGACAATTGCTCCCTCTTGTGAGCCATTCCAGCCGACTATTTCTAATATCTTCTGCTTTAGAGCCTCAATTCCATCGCCGGTCTTGGCTGAAATCAAAATAGTCTCTTTTTGAGTCCTTACGGAGTCCGAAGGTAGTAAGTCTGATTTGTTAAGAACTGCTAAAACGGGGCATTTTGGGGGCAGCTCAGAGAGAATCTGCTCTTTCAAGCCATCTTCGCCAGAATTGGGGTCGGTCAGAAAAATCACCAAATCCGCTAAACGAATAGCATCCCAAGATCTTTCAATGCCTTTTGACTCGACCAGATCACTTGTATCGCGCAAGCCCGCGGTATCAATAATGTGCATCGGCACACCCTCAATGGTGATGCTCTCTTTCACTCGATCGCGTGTTGTGCCTGCAATAGGAGTCACAATTGCAACCTCCTCACCCGCAAGTCTATTAAGCAAAGAGCTCTTCCCCACATTGGGGGCGCCAGCCAAAACTAGCTGAATACCATCGCGCAAAATTTTTCCCTGCTTAGCGCCATTGCACAAAGACTGTAATTTTTCTTTAACTGCAGCCAAACGTTCGCGTGCTTGGGCGCTCTCCAAAAACTCAATTTCTTCTTCCGGAAAGTCTAGGGTTGACTCCACCAAAATGCGCAGTTGTGTAATTTCTTCGATCAGATCATTAATGCCCTCTGAGAAGGCGCCCTGCAATGATCTGGCGGCGCCACGAACGGCCGCCTCACTCTGAGCATCAATTAAATCGGCAATCGCTTCCGCCTGAGCTAAATCAATTTTGTTATTCAGGTAAGCGCGCAGCGTAAATTCACCAGGGTCTGCAATTACTAAGCGATCATCTTTGCCCAACTCAAGACAGCGCTTCATTACCAACTCGAGAAGCTGGGGTCCTCCATGACATTGCAGCTCCAAAACATCTTCACCTGTAAATGAAGTCGGGGCTACAAAATAAATCGCAATAAGTTGATCAATGGTTTGTCCATCAGCATCACGCAAGGTAACTAAATTCGTTTTTCGCGGAGATAGCTCTTTTTGAAAGAGTGCTTTTGTAATTGCGCTCAGGCTCTGCCCACTGATGCGCACAACCCCAACCCCCGCTTTGCCGGGGGCGGTAGCTACAGCAATGATAGGCAGCCCTCTAGTCATCATTGCTGTACCTTTTCCATTAAATCCTATGCCATCAGAAAATTACTTGGCTTCTTTTTTTCCAAACATTTGATTGATCTGCCATTGTTGTGCAATCGACAGCAAGTTATTAACTACCCAGTAGAGCACGAGGCCGGCCGGGAAGAAAAAGAACATTACCGAGAATATGATTGGCATATACATCATCACTTTTGCCTGAATAGGGTCCGGAGGTGTTGGATTGAGTTTGGTTTGCACAAACATCGAAACGGCCATAATGACTGGCAAGATGTAATACGGGTCTGGAACAGATAGGTCATGGATCCACAAAACCCAAGGGGCGCCGCGCATTTCAACGGATGACAATAAGACCCAATACAACGCGATAAATACTGGGATCTGAACCACCACAGGCAAACATCCACCCAGTGGATTAATTTTCTCCTTGCGATACATCTCCATCATTGCTTGATTTAGCTTTTGTGGCTCTCCCTTATATTGCTCCCTCATGGCCATTAAGCGTGGCTGTACTTCTTTCATGCGCGCCATTGATTTATAGCTTGCAGCAGAAAGTGGGAAGAATACCAATTTAATCAAAATCGTAAGGAGGATGATTGACCAGCCCCAGTTACCAACATAACCATGGATTTTTTCCAATAGCCAGAAAATAGGCTTTGCCAAAATAGTTAAGTAGCCATAGTCTTTAAGTAATTCAAAGCCAGGGGCAATTGTTTCTAAAACACTTTCCTCTTGCGGCCCAACGAAGAGGCGAGATTTTTCTACAACTGTTGAGCCGGGAGCAACAACGCCAAGCGGGGTTTGCATCCCAATACGATATAAGCCATTATCAATTTTTCCTGCGTAGATATCGCGTGTAAATTTATCGCCCGGAATCCATGCGCCAGCAAAATAGTGCTGAACCATTGCAATCCAGCCTGGCTCTCCAGCAGCAACTTGGGATGGGATTGTAATTTTGTTTTTATCAATCTCTGTAAATTCTAGCTTGTTAAATTTTTCTTTGTTTGTATAAACGGCTGGTCCAGTAAATGTGCTGGCAGAAAAAGCACCATCAAACGGGCCAATTTTTTGCTCTTGGCTTCCATCTCGCACCAGCTCTGTATAGAGAACTAGCGGCATAGAATTAGCGCCTAACTGAGTAACGCGGTGATCAACCTCAACAACATAGCTGCCAGAGTTGAGCGTGAAGGTTTTTTCTAACTTCACGCCATTACGCTCGCTCGCAAGAGTCGCAAAGGGTCGTCCAGCACCGTCCTTGCCAGATTGAGTAAGCTTGAAAGTGCTTGTGTGATTCGGTAAATCGTTATTGTTCAGAGAAATCAAGCCGGAGCGAGCAAAATATTTGTGGTTTGGTGTGTATTGAAACAACTCAATCGGTTTATTTTCTGCTGTCAACGCTTTCTGTAGTTTTGCATCAATTACATTTGCGCCATTGGCACTAATTTCCAATACCAATACATCGTTTTTTAATATGAATTTTTCAGCGTCTTCGATTGCCCCTGAATTCACTGCGGGAGTTGTAGCAATGGTTGGCGCGCCTGATATTTGAGTTGGCACATCCGCCTTGTTGCTTGCGGTGGTCTTATCGGCAAGGGCTGCTGTGCTTACCGATGAGCCCCCAAACAAAGAAGGTTTGCCTTCATGAACCTGCCAATTGCTGTAGAGCATGAGGCCCGACATCGAGAACACTGCCCAAAGAATTGTTTTTTTAAAGTCCATTTGCGTTCACTTAAGTTAATGAGGTGTTTGTTTTACCGCAGGATCATAACCGCCTTGTGACCATGGGTTACAGCGCAGAAGGCGCCATGAAACCAAGCCAAGGCTTTTAATAAATCCATGATGATTAAAGCAGTCGCAGGCATATTGTGAGCAACTTGGTGCATATTTACAGTGCATGCCCACATAAGGACTCAGAACGAATTGGTAAATTTTTACCAACCTAATGGCAGCTTTGTTTAAAAGGCGCACCTTAAATTAATCCTGAGATCTGATGCCGCAGTAGTTCTTTTTCTTTTTTTCTAAGCCTGCCACGAGTCTCGCGACCGATTGGTTTTTTAAGTTTGACCACAACATCTTTGTTTAAATTACTAGTCTGGGCAGCCCAAATTAATTCGCGAATTATTCTCTTTAAGCGATTTCGATCAACTGCTCTTTTTACTAACTTCTTAGCCACCGCAACTCCCAAATCTGGCTTAAAACCCTCTTGGGTAGGCGCGACATACATACCCCAATACAAATTTGTCTTGGGGTATGTTTTTAATAACTCAGAAATCCTAGCGCTGTTCAATGGCTAAATTAAACTGCCAAACGCTTACGGCCTTTTGCACGACGTGCATTTAATACTGCGCGACCACTCTTGGTTTTCATGCGAATGCGAAAGCCGTGTGTGCGCTTACGACGTGTTACTGATGGTTGGTATGTTCTTTTCATGATAGATCCTAGGAAAACCTGCTATTTTCCTTGTTGCAGAGCAAAAGGTCAATCGATGTTGATAAATATGTAGGTGTTTTTCTCTATTTTTATGAGATTTTGTCTTAATACATTCATTTATATGGCTTTTTTATCCTTGTACACAAGTTATCCACAGCTTTTCCACGTTTTTGTAGCTTGTGGATAACTTTGTAGCATCGCTACAATGGATTCTCTAAAAATATGAGCAACCTACAAAATCCCCCCGCCCTGAATTCAGTCAACCCTTTAGGCTTTTGGGATGATGCTGTTAGCGTGCTTTCCCGTGAACTATCACCCCAACAGTTTAAAACCTGGATTCAACCCTTGACGCTTGTTTCGTTTGATGAGAGTGATCACTCACTAACCGTTGGTGCGCCAAATCGTTTTAAGCTTGATTGGATTAAAAAAACATTTTTTGATCGGTTTCAGGAGTTAGCGTCACAGTATTTTGGTGTGCCGATTAATGTCAATTTTGTACTCGATGTTGAGGTCCTCACGTCGCCGACCATTGCCCCAGCAATTCTAAGGGGGGGCACAACCGAACCCCAACAAGTAAACGCCGCTGAAGTGGCAACCTCTTTCGAGGAAAGCGCATTTGAGATTGAAGACCACTCAAAGCTCAATCCCAATCTCACCTTTGAAACCTTTGTAACTGGCAAAGCAAATCAGCTTGCTAGGGCAGCTTCAATACAGGTTGCACACAACCCTGGTAGCTCATATAACCCAATGTTTTTATATGGTGGTGTAGGCCTTGGTAAGACCCACCTAATCCACGCGATTGGTAACCACCTCTTAAAAGAAAAGCCTAACGCCCGCATTCGTTACATACATGCCGAGCAATACGTCTCGGATGTGGTGCGCGCATATCAACAAAAAGCATTTGATCGCTTTAAGCGCTACTACCACTCGCTAGACCTTTTGTTAATTGATGATATCCAGTTCTTTAGCGGCAAATCTAGAACCCAAGAAGAGTTTTTTTACGCCTTTGAAGCGCTCCTCAGCAATAAGGCTCAGGTCATTATTACTAGCGACACTTATCCAAAAGAGATGGCGGGCATTGATGATCGCCTAATCTCTCGTTTTGATTCTGGCTTAACGGTTGCGATTGAGCCGCCAGAGCTAGAAATGCGAGTTGCTATTTTGATGAAAAAGGCGGTTAGTGAGGGAATACCGATGAGTGAGGATGTGGCTTTCTTTGTGGCCAAACACTTGCGCTCTAACGTGCGCGAACTTGAGGGTGCGCTTAGAAAGATATTGGCTTATGTCCGCTTTCATGGCCGCGAGGTAACGATTGAGGTGGCTAGAGTCGCCCTTAAGGATCTTCTCTCAATACAAAACCGGCAAATTTCTGTTGAAAATATTCAAAAGGCTGTGGCCGATTTTTATAGTATTAAGGTTGCCGATATGTACTCAAAAAAGAGGCCCGCGAATATCGCACGACCGCGCCAGATTGCAATGTTTATGGCTAAAGAATTAACCCAAAAAAGCCTTCCTGAAGTTGGTGAGCTTTTTGGTGGTAGGGACCACACAACAGTACTACACGCAGTTCGGAAGATAGCGGATGAGCGCTCTCACGACGGTCAGTTAAACCATGAAATCCATGTCATCGAGCAAACCTTGAAGGCGTAGGTTTTACCTGTGGATAAAGGTGTGGACAACACCAGGGATAAGCCTGGGGGTTGTATGTGGATAAATTGTGGAAAGATCCGGCTTCATGCAAAAATAGGGGATTGAAAAAAAGTTATTCACTTTTTATGCAGTATTTATACAGGGGTTTTCCACAGGTTTTTTATCTTCTAATGTGTTGATTTGACTGGTTTTTTTGACTTATCCACTAAAATACGAAGCCTTATTACTATTACTACTAAGATATATACAAGGATTTAAAAGCAATGCAACTCGTTAACACTTCTCGCGATAACTTACTTAAACCCCTTCAGGTTGTCAGTGGAATTGTTGAACGTCGACACACACTGCCAATTTTGGCAAACCTACTTTTTAAAAAGACTGGTGAGAAAATTTCTTTTATCTCAACAGACATTGAAATCCAAATCACAACTAACGCAAATTTTGGGGTTGGTTCAGAGGACGCGACGACCACTGTTGCCGCTAGAAAAGTACTGGATATTTTGCGCGCACTCCCTGAGGGTCCTGTTTCCCTTAACCTAAAAGATAACCGCATGGTTGTGCAGAGCGGCAAAAGCCGTTTTTCGTTACAAACCTTATCTGCAGCAGAGTTTCCGGTAATGCAAAGTGTTGGTGAAGTCACAGCGACATGGAAGATGTCACAAAAAAGCTTTCGTCAATTAATTGGCCAAGTACACTTTTCTATGGCACAACAAGATATTCGCTATTACTTAAATGGAATGTTGTTGGTTTTAGAAGGTAAAGAGGTTGTGGCGGTTGCAACCGACGGACATCGACTTGCTTACTCTCAATTTGAATTAACTGAAGCCCCATCGGGCTCTGGGCAAAGACAAGAAATTATTATCCCTCGCAAAACAATTTTGGAATGCCAACACCTCTTGGAGGATTCGGATGAGCCACTAGAAATTAGCCTCACATCAAACCAGGTGAAGTTTGCATTTGGGGACATTGAACTAATTTCTAAATTAGTTGAGGGCAAGTTTCCCGACTTCCAAAGAGTAATTCCCAAAGGACACAAAAATACTTTAGTTGTCGGTCGCGACGTTTTGCAATCAGCCTTACAACGCGCAGCCATTCTCACCACAGATAAATTTAAAGGTGTTCGCTTTTCTTTATCGCCCAACCGCATTACCGTTCAATCTACCAACGCTGAGCAAGAAGAGGCTCAAGAGGAGATTGAAACCGAATATAGTGGCGACACAGTAGAGATTGGATTTAACGTAAGTTATTTATTAGATGTTTTATCGAACCTAAAGAATGAAAAAATTCAAATTAGCTTGGGTGATGCAAACAGTAGCGCTGTAATTACTCTGCCTGGCTCAGAGAGCTTCAAGTATGTTGTGATGCCAATGCGTATTTAACTTAGAAAAAAATGACTGAAGAAAAAAAAGTAGTAGAGCAGTACGGCGCTGCATCGATTCAAATCTTAGAGGGCCTTGAAGCTGTTCGTAAGCGTCCTGGTATGTACATTGGAGATACCTCCGACGGAACAGGATTACATCACCTTGTTTTTGAAGTTTTAGATAATTCTATTGATGAGGCACTAGCTGGCTATTGCTCAGAAATTACGGTAGTTATTCAAACCGACAACTCTATTTCGATTGTCGATAACGGCCGCGGAGTGCCAACCGGCATTAAATACGACGACAAGCACGACCCAAAGCGAAGCGCCGCTGAAATTGTCATGACTGAGCTACACGCTGGAGGCAAGTTTGATCAAAATAGCTATAAGGTTTCTGGTGGACTGCATGGCGTGGGCGTCAGCTGTGTAAACGCACTATCAAAGTGGCTCAAACTTACCATTCGCCGCGACGGAAAAACTCACTACATGGAGTTTGAGCGTGGCGCCATTAAGAATCGTAATATTCAAAATGAGAATGGCATTGCCACCTCCCCAATTACAGTTACGGGCGATACAGAGCTCTCGGGAACTGAGGTTCACTTTTTGGCCGACGAGACTATTTTTGGAAACGTAGAGTTTCACTATGAAATTCTAGTAAAACGTATTCGTGAGCTCTCGTTTTTAAATAATGGCGTACACATTAAGTTAATTGATCAGCGCACCGGCCAAGAAGAAGATTTTGCATTCTCTGGTGGCGTTAAGGGTTTTGTTGAGTACATTAATCAAACAAAAAACGTTTTACACCCCAATATTTTTTACGCAGAAGGACAGCGCCCTTCGGACCTTGGCGGGCAAATTACCGCTGAAGTATCGATGCAATGGAATGATAGTTTTAGCGAGCAAGTGCTCTGCTTTACTAACAACATCCCACAGCGAGACGGCGGCACACATTTAACTGGCCTGCGCGCAGCAATGACGCGTGTCATCAATAAATATATTGATGAAAACGAGGTTGCCAAAAGAGCCAAGGTCGAAATTTCTGGTGATGATATGCGCGAAGGCCTAACCTGCGTTTTGTCGGTAAAAGTCCCAGAGCCAAAATTCTCAAGCCAAACAAAAGATAAGCTGGTTTCTAGTGAGGTGCGTGGGCCGATCGAAGAAATTGTTGCAGAGGCCCTAACTGCATATTTACAAGAGCGCCCAGCGGACGCAAAAATCCTTTGCGGAAAAATTGTTGATGCTGCGCGAGCTCGCGAGGCAGCACGTAAAGCCCGCGATATGACGAGGCGCAAGGGTGTATTAGATGGCCTAGGCCTTCCTGGAAAGTTGGCAGACTGCCAAGAAAAAGACCCCACGAAATCAGAGCTGTTTATTGTTGAGGGCGACTCTGCGGGCGGCTCTGCCAAACAGGGCCGTGATCGTCGTTTTCAAGCGATTCTTCCTTTAAAAGGAAAAATTCTGAACGTAGAAAAAGCTCGCTTTGACAAAATGTTGGCCAGCCAAGAGGTAGTTACCTTGATTACCGTTCTTGGAACGGGCATTGGTGTTGAAGAATACAAAGCAGACAAACTTCGCTATCACCGCATCATCATCATGACTGATGCGGACGTTGACGGCAGCCACATTCGTACCCTACTACTAACTTTTTTCTATAGACAGATGCCAGAGCTTATTGAGCGTGGTCACATCTATATTGCACAGCCACCACTCTACAAGGTGAAGTTCGGCAAGAGCGAGCAATATATTAAAGATGATGTGGAGCTTAACCAGTTGTTGCTAAGGATTGCCCTAGAAACAGCCTCCCTCCAAACCCCGGCCGGTGAAATCATAGAGGGCGCCGCTCTGAATGAATTGGCTAAGCACTATCAAGTAATTCAGTCGATTGTTGATCGTCTGTCGCGCACAATTGACGAGGACGCTTTGCGGGCAATTGCCTCCGGCACCCAGCTCAACTTAGACACAGAGCAATCTGCAAATGATTCTGCCGCCCGCTTAAGAGAGGCACTATCAGCCTCTTTAAACCCCTTAGCCTTGCCGCCAGAAATCATTGTGCAAAAAGAGGATCGTACCGAGCGGTTCAGGCTATTGTTGTCACGCCGTATACACGGTAACCTCAAACTATCTTCAATTAACTCTGATTTTGTGCACGGTGATGACTATCAAAGCCTCGCTAACGCTGCTGCTGTTTTATCGGGCAAGGTTTTGCCTGGCTCCAAAGTGCGCCGTGGCGATCCAGACAAGAACCAGAAAGAACAAACCATTGGCGACTTTAGGGCGGCATTCTCTTGGTTATTGTCTGAGGCTGAGCGGGTTCTGAGTCGTCAGAGATACAAAGGTTTGGGCGAGATGAACCCATCACAACTATGGGAAACCACCATGGATGCCAGCTCGCGCACCTTATTGCAAGTAAGGATTGAGGACGCCATTGCAGCAGATCAAGTCTTTACAACATTAATGGGGGATGAGGTTGAGCCCCGTCGCGCATTTATTGAAAAAAATGCGCTCATTGCACGTAACCTAGACGTTTAAATATGAAATCAAAAAAAAGAACACCTCCTAAGGTGGATCGGTCTTCTATTGTTGTTAAATCCTCACCCATTCATGGCAGGGGTGTTTTTGTAGCAAAGCCAATCAAAAAAGGCCAAGCCATTATTGAGTACAAGGGCGAGCGCATTACTTGGAAGTTAGCCATCAAGCGTCACCCCCATGACAAGAAGGACCCAAACCATACGTTTTACTTTTCTTTGGATGATGGCCGCGTAATTGATGCAAAGTATGGCGGCAATGCTGCGCGTTGGATCAATCATTCCTGTAAACCAATCTGCGAGACAAAAGAGGGTATTTATGACGGCGAGCCCCGCGTCTTTATTTATGCCAAGCGCGCCCTAAAGGTTGGTGAAGAGCTGTTTTATGACTACTCCCTCGACATCGAGGGCCGCATTACCAAGCAGATGAAAAAAGATTATGAGTGTCGCTGTGGCGCCAAGAAATGTCGTGGCACCATGCTTGCGCTGAAGGATAAATAGGCGCCTATCAGCATATGTTGTATATAAGCATTCTGGAGATTGAGGCTGCAATCAACTATTGGCGAAGCCGGTCACCCGCAGAGGGCGATGAGCTGCGCTTATGTCCCGAAGCCGCCGCCCTTGCAAAGCCTTATGCGCTAATGATTATCCAAGGCTCCCAGCGTGTGCCGATGGATGTTTTGGATGGGGCAGCCCGAACTGCAATTCAACAGTTTCAAAAGATCATTCAAGCCTCGTAATCAACCCCTTATTTAGGGTTATCGCTATATATAGCAGGGCTATCTTAGGTTATCCTCAATACCTTGTTCCGCGAGAGGGTAGAGGAAATAGGTTTGCAAGAAACTATATTAGAGACGATTGGGCTAGGAAAATCCTTTAAGGGGTTTTCAGCAGTGAGTGACGTGAGCCTCAAGGTTGCTCGAGGGGCTATTCACGCATTAATAGGCCCAAACGGCGCAGGGAAAACCACTTGCTTCAACTTACTCACTAAGTTTTTAGAGCCAAGTAGCGGCCAAATCTTATTTAATGGTTTAGATATTACAAGCGAAGCCCCGGCTTTAATTGCGCGCCGCGGCATTATTCGCTCTTTTCAAATTTCTGCGGTTTTCCCTCACTTAACGGTTCTAGAAAACGTTCGTGTTGCACTGCAGCGAGGATTAGGGACCGAGTTTCATTTTTGGAGGTCCGGTGACTCCCTCAATGTTCTGAATGAGCGCGCTATGGAGCTGCTCCACGAGGTTGGTTTGGAGGGGTTTGCCAACGAGCAAACTTTAAACCTGGCATATGGCCGCAAGCGAGCATTAGAAATTGCAACCACCCTTGCTATGGAGCCAGAGTTAATGCTCTTAGATGAGCCGACCCAGGGTATGGGGCGCGAAGATGTGGAGCGCGTAACAGAGCTGATTGATCGGGTTGCTAAGGGCCGCACCATTCTAATGGTTGAGCACAACATGAAAGTCGTTGCTTCCATTGCAGATCGGATTACCGTGCTCCAGCGTGGGGCTGTTTTGGCAGAGGGCTCTTATCAAGAAGTCTCTAAAAACCCATTGGTGGTTGAGGCCTATATGGGCAGCCATGGGGGCGACGCTTTATGAGTGGCATGGCACTAGAGGTAAAAAATTTAGAGTCTTGGTATGGGGAATCCCATATCTTGCATGGCCTGAACTTTGCAGTGCGCGATGGAGAGGTTGTGACTCTTTTGGGTAGAAATGGTGCCGGTAGAAGCACCATGCTTAAGACTATCTTGGGCTTGACCAGCAAACGGACGGGCTCTATCAGCGTCTTTGGTAATGAGACTATTGGGCTGCCAACCTATCAAATTGCACGCCTGGGGATTGGGTATTGCCCAGAAGAAAGGGGTATTTTCGGTAGCCTAGACGCTCAAGAAAATCTCCTACTTCCCCCTAAAGTTTCCTCTGGGGGCATGGAACTAGAAGAAATTTACGAGATGTTTCCGAATCTTTATGAAAGACGAAACAGCCCGGGCACTAGGCTTTCTGGGGGTGAGCAGCAAATGTTGGCGATGGCCCGAATTTTGAGAACGGGCGCCAAACTTTTGTTGTTAGATGAGATCACCGAAGGCCTCGCCCCCGTGATTGTTGAAAAACTGGGCGAAGTGGTTACTAAATTACGAAACAAAGGCTTTACGATTATCTTGGTGGAGCAAAACTTTAGGTTTGCAGCAGAGCTTGCAGACAGACATTATGTAGTTGAAAGCGGTTTGATAGTAGAGGTGGTTGAGCGTGCAGACTTAAAGGCTAAGGCCGAAGTCTTAAACGGGTATTTAGGCGTTTAGTTGAGTGTTTACTTTTAAAGGAAAAACAATGAAGCGGACTTTAATTTCTATGGCGGTAGCAGCTTTGGCTGCAGTTTCAAGTGGTGTGAATGCGGCGGATCCATCCGCTGTAAAGATCGGTTTTATTACTGATATGTCTGGTTTGTATTCAGATATTGACGGCCAGGGCGGTTTGGAGTCAATCAAGATGGCTATTGCCGACTTTGGAGGCAGTGTTTTGGGCAAAAAAATTGAAGTGGTTTCAGCAGACCACCAAAACAAAGCAGATATCGCCGCATCTAAAACTAGAGAGTGGATTGACCAGGATGGCGTGAGCGTTGTTTTTGGTGGAACTAACTCTGGAACTGCACTAGCAACATCTAAAGTGGCAGCAGAGAAAAAGCGAATTTACATTAACAATGGCGCCGGCACCTCTGCTTTAACCAACGAGCAGTGTACGCCTTACACCATTCACTACACCTACGATACAGTTGCTTTGGCAAATGGATCGGCCAAGGGGATGATGGATAAGGGTTTGAAGACCTGGTACTTTTTAACCGCTGACTACGCTTTTGGATTTGCGCTTGAGAAAGATGCAACTAACGTGATTAATGCGAGCGGCGGAAAGGTCTTAGGAACCTCTAAGCACCCACTAAATGCGAGCGATTTTTCATCTTATCTATTGCAGGCGCAGGCCTCAAAAGCCCAGGTCTTGGGCTTAGCGAACGCAGGTGGCGATACGATTAATTCAGTGAAGGCTGCTAATGAGTTTGGTATCACCAAAACCATGAAGATTGCTGGTTTATTGGTATTTATTACCGATGTGCATGCAATTGGGATTCAAAATGCCCAAGGCCTCCTCGCCACGGAGGCTTGGTATTGGGATCAGAATGATGAGACTCGCAAGTTCGCAAAACGTTTCTTTGAAAAAATGAAGCGCATGCCAACGATGGTTCAAGCTGGTAATTATTCTTCCACAATGACCTACTTGAATGCCGTTAAAGCAGCCGGCACAAATGACTCAGATAAAGTCATGCAGCAAATGCGCAAGGTCAAAATTAATGACATGTTTACGAAAAATGGCTATATCCGCAAAGATGGAACCATGGTTCACGATATGTACCTCTATGAAGTGAAGACCCCAAGCGAAGTTAAAAGCCCATGGGATTACTATAAGTTGGTTTCTACACTCCCTGGGGAGAAGGCTTTTGCTCCAGAGGCCTATTCTCAGTGCGCCAATAAGTAATTTTGGAAATCTTCGGCCTTTCCAGCTCCGCTCTGTTAAGCCAGCTCCTTTTGGGGCTGGTTAACGGCAGTTTCTATGCAATCCTTAGTTTGGGATTGGCGGTAATTTTCGGCCTTCTTAATGTTATTAACTTTTCACATGGCGCCATGTTTATGTTGGGCGCCATTGTGACTTGGATGGCCGGACAATACTTTGGAATTAACTATTGGGTAATGTTGTTGTTAGCGCCAATCATTGTTGGTTTAATTGGTATTGTGATTGAGCGTTTGTTGTTAAGGCATTTGTATAAGCTCGATCATTTGTATGGGCTGTTGTTGACTTTTGGTTTAACGCTTTTTATCGAGGGTGTGCTGCGCTCCATATATGGCGCTTCGGGTTTGTCTTATAGTGCTCCCGACGCCTTGCGTGGCGCTACCGATTTAGGCTTTATGGTTTTGCCAAACTATCGCGCATGGGTAGTGCTTGCCTCCCTAACGGTGTGTTTTGCCACTTGGTACGTGATTGAAAAAACCAGCATTGGCGCTTATTTGCGCGCCGGTACAGAAAACCCAAAATTAGTCCAAGCTTTTGGAGTGAACTTTCCTCTGATGACAACTTTGACTTACGGGTTTGGGGTCGCGCTTGCTGCTTTTTCGGGTGTGCTCGCTGCACCTATTATTCAAGTTTCACCCTTGATGGGCTCTAACCTCATCATTATTGTTTTCGCTGTGGTGGTGATTGGTGGCATGGGCTCCATCATGGGGTCAATTGTTACTGGCTTAGGCTTAGGTTTGGTTGAGGGCCTGACTAAGGTGTTTTACCCAGAGGCCTCAAGCACTGTCGTGTTTGCGATCATGGTGATTGTTTTGTTATTTAGGCCGGCAGGCTTGTTTGGGCGGGAAAAATGAAATCACCCAAACTTTGGATTTTTCTAGCAATTCTTGCTGTCGCAATAGCCGCGCCATTTTTTGCCTATCCCATTTTCTTGATGAAGATTTTGTGCTTTGCTCTTTTTGCTGCAGCATTTAATTTATTGTTAGGCTACACCGGACTCTTATCTTTTGGTCACGCCGCATTTTTTGGTGGCGCTGGTTATTGTGCAGGATATTTCATGCGCGATATGGGCGTTGGTCCAGCCGGCGGAATTATTCTGGGAGTTGTATTTGCTGCAGCCTTGGGTGCGCTGATTGGCGGCCTTGCAATTAGAAGGCAAGGCATTTACTTTTCCATGATTACCTTGGCCTTAGCGCAGATGTTTTATTTTATCTGCCTGCAAGCTCCGGCCTCAGGGGGCGAAGATGGCTTTCAGAGCATTCCAAGGGGCGAGCTCTTTGGCTTCATTAACTTACAAAGCGACTTGAATCTTTACTACTTTGTTTTGGCAACAACGCTTATTGGATTCTTATTTATTACCAGAATCATTTCTTCCCCGTTTGGACAGGTCCTTAAGGCGATTAAAGAGAACGAGCCACGCGCAATCTCGTTGGGCTATAACGTGAACCGCTTTAAGTTTTTAGTATTTGTTTTGTCTGCTGCGCTTGCCGGCTTAGCAGGCGCCGTTCAAGCTTTGGTATTGGGTTTTGAGACGCTGACAGATGTGCACTGGACAATGTCTGGCCTGGTCATTTTGATGACTTTGGTTGGTGGCGTTGGCACTTTAGCCGGCCCATTTGTTGGCGCATTAGTCATTGTTTTGCTTGAGCATCGAGTGGGTGAAATTGGAGACTTTTTGGCTCAAATTACTGGTGTAGCTTGGTTTAATTCTTTGGGTGAGTCAGTCACCGTTGTCACAGGCTTGATATTTGTTTTCTGTGTGATGGCTTTTCGCCGCGGCTTGGTTGGAATCTTTACCAAAAAGCAATAGCTTTACTGTTGGGCACAGGCCCAGCCGAGATCAGCAAGCGCCCCCGCTTTCGCCCCGTTTTCAATGGCGTCACTCGCATTAGCATTTCCATCCATCGCGCGCTTAGTAATGCCATGCAAAATTGCCGAGATTCGGAATAAGTTATAAGCCATCAGAAAGGGCCAATGTTCTAATATCGATTGCCCTATTTCTTTTTCGTATAAGGCGATATATTCAGATTCGCTTGGAATTCCTAAGGCGGCCAAGTCTAGCCCCTGTATCCCGCGCCAAAGGGTCGGGGCAATTCTCCAGGCCATACACTGATATGCAAAATCTGCCAAAGGATTTCCAAGGGTAGAAAGCTCCCAATCCAAAACGCCAATGATGCGCAAATCAGTTTTGTGAAAGATGAGATTGTCCATACGAAAGTCGCCATGGATCAGCGAGGTTTTGTCTTCAGCGGGAATGTGCTCGGGCAACCAGTCCATCAACCTATTAAGAGAATTGGGAATAGCGATATTGGCTTCGCGCACCTGCCGGGACCAGCGCGTAATTTGCCGCGCAAAATAATTGCCTGGCTTGCCAAAAGTTTCTAATCCAAGCGACACATAATCTAGGCGATGTATCGCAGAGATGGTCTGATTCATTTGTTCGTAAATCTGCTGGCGCTCGCTGGCCGACAGGCCAGGCAAAGATTGATCTACAAAGACTCTCCCGTCCAGATATTCCATTATGAAAAAAGGAGTCCCAATAATGCTTTCATCCTCACAATAAGCTAGCATTTGGGGAACTGGAACATCTGTATTGGCTAGTGCTTGCATCACGCGATGCTCTCGATCAACTGCGTGCGCTGATGGCAACAGCAGGCCGCTCGGTTTTTTTCTGAGTACGTAATGGGAGCTCCCATTACTAATTTTGAATGTCGGATTCGATTGGCCACCAGTAAATGGGCTAAGCTCTATCAGGCCTTTGCTTAGGCCTAAGCCATGTAAGTACTTAGCAAGCGGCTCTTGAAAAGAGGGGGTTTGCATAGCTGCTTTGTATTTATAAGCCGTTAATGAGGTGGCCGCTATCTACCGCAATGGTTGCGCCGGTCATGGCACTGCTGGCGTCAGAGGCTAAGAGCAATAATGGCCCATTTAAATCTTCTAAATGATTGAAGCGGCGTGAAGGTATGCGTGCCAGAATTTTTTGTCCTGCCTCACTCAGCAGGAATTCGCGATTGAGGTCGGTAATTACATAGCCTGGTAATAGGGCATTGACTCGGATTTGATGGCGCGCTAATTCAAGAGCCATTACTTTTGTGAGTTGAACTACGCCCGCTTTTGAGATGACATAAGGCGCTACTCCACCGATAACTCTCTCACCCAAGATGGAGGCAATATTGACAATATTTCCTAGTGTATTAGCGGCAACCATACGCCGTGCAGCCTCGGTTGCAACCAGCCAAGAACCTTTTAAGTTGGTATCAATTACACGATCCCAATCTTCTTCGGTTTGGTCAAGCAGTTTGCGATTGACGCTCATGCCCGCATTGTTAATAACAATGGTTGGCAAAGACCATGCCATCATTTCATCAAAACATTTCACTACGCTTTTTTTGTTGGTGACGTCTAATTCAAAAGCCTTTGCTTGGCCACCCAATTGAGCGATTTGATCTACGACAGCTTGCAGCTGGTCTATGCGACGAGATGCGACGGCTACTTTTGCCCCTGCCTGAGCCAGCAAGAGGGCGCAGTGTTTGCCAATGCCGCTAGAGGCGCCCGTAATAAAGGCTGTTTTGTTGTCTAGGCGAAACAGCTGACCGATATCCATTACTTAAGATCTTTATTTGCAATAATTTTGCGCGCCATGCTCCAGCGGTGTACTTCACTAGGCCCGTCATAGATCCGAAAGCCACGCATATCTTGAAATATTTTCATCAGCGCTGTTTCACCAGTGACGCCCTGACCACCCAATATTTGTACGCAACGATCTACCACTCGCCACTCGGCCTCAGAACAAATTACTTTGGCGCGACTAGACTCAAAATTACAACGCTGCCCTTGATCCAAAAGCCAGGCAGTATGCCAAATGTTTAGTCGAGAGGTTTGCAGATCCATATCGTTATCAGCCAACATAAATCCAACGCCCTCATGCTCGCCTAAAATTTTCCCAAAGGCCTCCCTTTTCTTTACGTAGGCAATTGCAATGTCTTGCGCACGTTGCGCTTGGCCAAGCCAGCGCATGCAATGGGTTAGCCTGGCAGGCGCTAAACGTACTTGGGCATTTTTAAAGCCCTTACCAAGCTCTCCCAATATTTGCCTGGAAGAGACGTGTAAATTTTTAAACTGAAGAACGCCATGGCCGCCAACAAAACAACTATCCATCGCATCCATATTTCGAACAAGCTCTATCCCAGGGACATTCATGTCTGACAAAAACATAGTTGCAGAGCCATCTTCAGCGCGGGCCATGATGATGACAAAGTCGGCTCCATCGGCTCCAGTAATAAACCATTTTTGACCATTAATCAGATAGTCATCACCATCTTTAGTGGCAGTGGTCATGAGCATTGAAGGATCTGAGCCAGCACCGGGAGCAGGTTCTGTCATGGCAAAACAGGAACGAATTTTTCCGGCGACTAGGGGGCGAAGCCAGCGCTCTTTTTGTTCTGGGCTGGCAATCTCTTCTAGTAAATGAATGTTGCCTTCATCAGGGGCATGAATATTCATTGCAGTCGGCCCTAATGAGGAATAGCCGGCCTCTTCAAAAACGATGGCTTTTTCGATATGACTTAAACCTAAGCCCCCCATTTCAACAGAGGCATGCGGCGTTAGTAGCCCCGCTTTGCGCGCTAAGCCAATTAATTCTTTACGAAGATCTTCCGCAGGACCGTGCACACTTTGTCGCGGATCTTTTTCGAAAGGGATGATTTGATCGCGAATAAATGATCGCGTTTTATCCCGCAACTCTTCTAGTTTGGGGGTTAAAGAGAAGTCCATCATTTGATTGTAACGGCACTGAAAACTGAAATCACACTTAAAACTTCCTGCGACTAAAATACATTTTGAATAAGGCTTTCATGTAAGACCTTATGATTATTTTTTGACTGAGCTCCTTATCGAATTTTCAATTTTCATTTGGCCCTTGCTTTTAGCGACGGCATTTTTTGCTGGCTTAGTCGATGCAGTGGCTGGCGGCGGCGGCTTAATCCAGGTCCCAGCCCTATTTGCGGCCTACCCTAACGAACACCCTGCAACATTACTCGCTACCAATAAAGTGTCTGCTGTTGGCGGAACTTTAAATGCTGCGCGAAAATATTTACATCATGTTTCTTTGCCTTGGGCTGTTGTATTACCTGCAATCGTGGCGGGTTTTATTGGCTCTCTTTTGGGCGCAAACGCAGTCAGCAATTTCCCGGCAGAGCCTTTGCGCAAGGCCCTCCCATTTGTTTTACTATTTCTTTTGTTGTATACCTGGTTTCAGCCGTTGCTTGGTGTAGAGCATGCGCCAAAAGGTAAAAGTCGTTTTCAGCAATTTAAAGCGGCCTTGCTTGGCTTAACTATTGGTTTTTATGATGGCTTCTTCGGCCCTGGTACTGGCAGTTTTTTACTTTTTGGTTTCGTACGATTTTTTGCTTTTGACTTTTTGCATGCATCAGCAGCAACCAAGTTGGTGAACGTTGCAACAAATCTAGCGGCAATTTTGATGCTGGCTAGCTTGGGGCAAATTAATTGGCCCCTTGGTATTGCCATGATGATTGCTAATATTGCTGGCAGCCAATATGGTAGTCGGCTTGCAATTCAACACGGCAGCACTTTTGTGAGAAAGGCTTTTCTGGTAATTGTGAGCGTGTTGATTCTGAAGTCTGCTTGGAATGCTTATTTCTTGAGCTAAATCAAATACTTATAAAGCCATCCTTTATCCCCTTCCTATTTTGATTGCTTTTGTTTCACGTGAAACAAACAAAATGCTATGATCATCGCCCTATCTGAGGCAAATCATGCGTTATTCCAAAAGTTTCGATGTCATCGTAGTAGGCGGCGGCCATGCTGGGACTGAGGCCGCTCTCGCTGCAGCACGCATGGGTTGCGACACCATATTAATTACCCATAGCATTGAGAGTTTGGGTGCAATGAGCTGCAATCCTTCCATCGGTGGCATTGGTAAGGGTCACCTAGTTAAAGAGATTGACGCTATGGGTGGCGCCATGGCCGCAGCCACTGATGAGGCTGGTATCCAGTTTCGCATCCTTAATTCCAGTAAGGGACCTGCCGTTCGTGCAACCCGTGCCCAGGGCGATCGAATTCTATATAAGGCAGCTATCCGTAGTCGACTAGAAAATCAGCCTAATTTAAGTCTTTTCCAGGCTGCGGTAGATGATCTATTGGTACATGGAGACACTGTACAAGGCGTAGTTACCCAAATGGGCCTTGAATTTATGGCCAAAAAGGTGGTGTTAACCGCTGGAACCTTCTTGGATGGAAAAATACACGTTGGCTTAAATAATTATGCTGGCGGTCGCGCAGGAGACCCAGCAGCAGTTTCTCTGTCTGCTCGCTTAAAAGAACTGAAGCTTCCACAAGGCAGGCTCAAGACGGGCACCCCGCCCCGCATTGATGGCCGCACGATTGATTTCTCGGCCATGCTAGAGCAGCCGGGAGATTTAGACCCAGTGCCAGTATTTTCTTATTTGGGCCGTCCCGAGCAGCATCCAAAGCAGGTGCCTTGCTGGATCTCTCATACAAATGAAAAGACGCATGAGATTATTCGGGGTGGTTTAGATCGCTCCCCAATGTATACAGGTGTAATTGAGGGAGTTGGCCCACGCTATTGCCCTTCTATTGAAGACAAAATTCATCGTTTTGCTTCCAAAAATAGCCACCAGATCTTTTTAGAGCCAGAAGGCTTAACTACGAACGAGTTTTATCCCAATGGTATCTCGACCAGCCTGCCCTTTGATATTCAGTGGGATTTGGTCCGAAGCATTCGCGGCCTGGAATCTGCGGTCATTGTTCGGCCTGGTTACGCAATTGAGTATGATTTTTTTGACCCGCGCCAACTACGCCATAGCCTAGAAACTAAAGCCATTGCTGGTTTGTACTTTGCAGGACAGATTAATGGCACCACTGGTTATGAAGAGGCCGCGGCCCAAGGAATGCTAGCCGGCATCAATGCAGGACTTGCTGCTAAGGGCAAAGAGCCCTGGTTGCCCAAGCGTAGCGAATCTTATATTGGCGTTTTAGTAGATGATTTAATCACGCGGGGGGTTCAAGAGCCCTACCGCATGTTCACTAGTCGCGCCGAGTATCGTCTTAGCTTACGCGAAGATAATGCAGATATGCGCTTAACCCCAGTTGGGCGCGAGTTGGGCCTGGTTGATGATTACCGCTGGGAAGTATTTTGCAGGAAACAAGAGGCTGTTTCACGTGAAACATCTCGCTTGCAGGATATTTGGGTTGGGCCAAAACATGAGGCAGCCACCCTAGTTTCTGGGCTTTTGGGACAAGATTTATCACATGAGTGCAATTTGACTGATCTTTTAAGGCGCCCAGGCATTACATATGAGGCAATTACAAGCTTGGGTGATGGTTTGTGGTCCCCCCAGCTTTTAGATGATGATATTGGTCTTGCTGCACAAATTAGTGACCAGGTAGAGATTTCAGTGAAGTATCATGGCTATATTGAACGCCAAGCACTTGAAATTGCCCGTCAAGAGCATAACGAGAGCTTCCCCCTCCCAGAGGCGCTGGATTATTCCAATGTATTGGGCCTCTCCAAAGAGGTTCAACAAAAGCTGAATCAGCATAAGCCTGAAACATTGGGCCAAGCCGGTAGGATTTCAGGGATAACTCCAGCAGCGCTTTCTTTATTGCTGGTGCACCTTAAAAAGGGTTTGGGTCGCTCCCAAGAAACTACATGAGCGAGAGTTTGCTTGCTCTAGGAATTGAAGAGCTGGGCTTAAATCTCAGCGTGGAGAACATTGCTGATTTAGAACTTTTTCTGCAAGAAATGGGCCGCTGGAATCTAGTCCATAACCTCACTGCAATTGAGGATGAAAACGACTCTATTAGGCTGCATCTTATTGATTCTATTACAGTTTTACCTATTTTAAGACAGTTCTTAAAAAACCCTAATCCCAAAATCGCGGATCTTGGATCCGGTGGCGGTTTGCCTGCAATCCCAATTGCTATTGTCGAGCCAGAATGGCGCTTAAGCTTGATTGAAGCGGTTAGAAAGAAGACCGCTTTTCTGCAGCATGTTCGAGGAAAGCTGAAGTTAAAAAACATAGAAATATTAAGTGAGCGCGTTGAATATGTTGCAGTGCATCAAAAAGCACAATTTGATGCCGTTATTTCGAGGGCCTTTACTAGCCTTGCTCGCTTTTTAGAGCTTTCTTTGCCCTTTTTAAAGCCTGATGGCTTGGTATTCGCCATGAAAGGCAAGCGTGCAGACGAAGAAATGAAAGAAGTTTGCATGAATGATTGGCTTTTGTTAGCTGACGAACCCTTGCATATACCAAATTTATCAGTGGAAAGACGTATTTTGGTCTTGAGCCCCATGAGAAAATCAACCCTTTCCCTTTAGAAAAAACAAAGTAGCCATGGCAAAAATATTTTGTATTGCAAATCAAAAAGGCGGTGTTGGTAAAACCACTACAGCTGTAAATTTGGCTGCTGGCTTGGCGGGACTTAAACAGCGAGTGCTGCTAGTAGATTTAGACCCGCAGGGCAATGCCACTATGGGCTCCGGGGTTGAAAAGGCTGATTTAAATAACAGCGTTTATCAGGTTTTGATTGGAATGGCCGCAGTGAAAGACTGTGTTCAACGTTGCGAAAGTTCTGCTTACGATGTGTTGCCAGCAAATCGTGATTTAGCCGGAGCAGAAATCGAATTAGTAGATATTGATGAGCGCGAGTCTCGTCTCAAAGATGCCTTAGCAGAAGTGGCCAGTGACTATGATTTTATTTTGATTGATTGCCCTCCTGCATTGTCACTCTTAACGCTTAATGGACTGTGTGCAGCAAATGGCGTGATCGTCCCAATGCAGTGCGAATATTTTGCGCTCGAAGGTTTGTCAGACTTAGTGAATACGATTAAACAAGTACATGCAAATTTGAACCCCGATCTAGCCATCATTGGCTTGCTGCGCGTCATGTTTGATGCACGTATGACTTTGCAGCAGCAGGTATCCGATCAATTGCTAGAACACTTCGGCGATAAGGTATTTAAGGCTATTATTCCGCGCAATGTACGTCTTGCCGAAGCCCCATCCTATGGGCTTCCTGGGGTGTCTTTCGATAGATCATCGCGTGGTGCGAAGGCATATTTAGAGTTTGGCGCTGAGATGATCGAGCGCATCAAACATATGTAATTTTTTAAGAAGACAAAAACATCATGGTTGCAATTAAGAAAAAAGGTTTAGGTAGAGGATTAGAGGCGCTCCTTGGTGAGAAAACTCAGCAAGCAAGCTCATCTACAGAAATCAATCGTTTGCCATTGACTGCACTGCAAGCGGGCAAATATCAGCCACGTCAAAAAATGGAAGCAGGTGCTTTGCAAGAGTTAGCAGAGAGCATTCGTGAGCAAGGCGTGATGCAGCCTTTGTTGGTAAGACTTGTGGCTCCAGGTAGATATGAAATTATTGCAGGGGAGCGCCGCTTTAGAGCAGCCAGCATTGCTGGCCTTACAGAAGTCCCGGTGTTAGTTTCTGCTGCAGATGACCAGGCAGCAGCAGCAATGGCCTTGGTTGAAAACATGCAGCGAGAGGATTTAAATCCTCTTGAAGAGTCGCAGGGCTTGGCAAGGCTGATCGAAGAGTTTGGCTTTACGCATGAGCAGGCTGCCAAGGCGGTGGGAAAATCTCGTAGCGCAATTACTAATTTATTGCGCTTGGCTCAGTTGGCAAAGCCCGTGCAGGCAATGTTATTAGCAGGCGATATCGATATGGGGCATGCCCGCGCTCTATTGCCATTGCCAGGCGCTAGCCAGGTTGCCCTGGCACAAAGAATTGCTGCTCAAGGCCTATCAGTGCGTGAAGCGGAAAAAATGTCAGCTGCCCTGGCAATTGCTGGAGGCCAGATTGGGGACAAAAGGTCTAAAACTAAGACTGGTGCTGGTGCGCCAAGCCGCGACCCCGATATGCGTCGCCTTTCTCAAGAAATCGCCGATTTGATAGGCTTAAACGTGGAATTTAAGTTCAAAGGCAAAGGCGGCGAGATCCGCATTGGCTTTAGCCAGTTTGATGAGCTTGATTCCTTATTAAAAAAGTTGGGTATTGCGGCTGAATAGAAAGCCGAGCTGGCCTTATCGAAAAGTATTTTGTGAATAGAGAACACCTAATTAAGAAAAGCGAATGGGATGAAGTCGAGGACGATTCCTATAAAACCCTGAGCAAAGAGGAAATGGATGCTTTACGTAGAGCAAAGCCACGTAACTTTGCTTCAATGAATGCATGGTGGGTTGTCTTAAGTCAGGTAGTCATTACCCTAGCAATCGCTGCTGCTTGCTATGTATTTTCAAGTCTAGCTGACAAAAGCGTTTATACTTACTCGGCTTTAGTAGGCGGTTTGATTGGTTTTTTGCCTTCCGCGCTGTTTTTGATGCGAATAGAGGCGGCAAAAAAGAGTGTCAAATCCAGCCCCGGCGGCTTTTTGGCGGCAGTGGTTTCTGGTGAATTTATCAAAATCCTAGCAACTATCGTTTTGTTCATAGGCTTTGCCCTAAAGCAGCCTGATTTGAAATGGATCCCGTTGCTTGTTACTTATTTAGCTACGCTCAAGTGTTATCTGTTGGCGTGGTTTTGGAAGTAGCAAGGAGTAAATAAACAAGGACAAGTAAGAGATGTCTAGTGAAGTTAACGCAGCAGCAGAAGTAGGCCAACACGCGGCTACAGAAGCGCTTACACCAACCGCATACATTGCAGAGCATCTGCAAAACCTCAACAATATTGGGGGGCCACAGGCATCCATTATTGACTTTAGCGTGATTCACTTCGACACCATTTTTTGGACTACCCTCATGGGTTTGGTCACAGTATTTTTATTGGTGATTGCTGCTCGCAGAGCCTCACCTGGTGTTCCAGGACGCTTTCAATGTTTAGTTGAAATGTTGGTTGAAATGGTCGAGACCCAATCAAAGGGAATTGTTCATGGGGACCGATCCTTTATTGCACCTTTAGCACTGTTCGTTTTTTGTTGGATTATTCTTTTAAATACGCTTGATCTGGTTCCAGTGGATTGGATTGTTGGCGTCAATCACTTCATTGAAGGTTTTGGTGTGCATGTGCCACACCACAAGATTGTCCCAACTACTGATTTGAATGCCACGCTTGGCATGTCTTTCTCAGTCTTACTATTGGTGTTTTTCTACAGCTTCAAGGTAAAAGGTTTTGGCGGATTTATGCATGAGCTTATCTCGGCCCCATTTGGCGCAAAGTGGTACTTAGCCCCTTTCAACCTCATTCTGAACATCATTGAATATATTGCTAAAGGCGTTTCTTTGGGAATGCGACTTTTTGGAAACATGTATGCGGGCGAGTTGATCTTTTTATTGATTGCTCTCTTAGGAAGTATGTGGACCTTTAATTTGGATATGTACATGCTTGGCTTTGTAGGCAACGTGCTTGCTGGCTCTGCCTGGGCAATCTTCCATATCTTGGTCATTTTGTTACAAGCTTTTATTTTCATGATGTTGACTTTGGTCTACATAGGCCAAGCTCATAGTCACCATTAACCTTTTTATTTTTAACCTCACTTTTATTACTTAGGAGTAAACATGCAAGCATTCTTAGCCAACATTCAAGGACTAACCGCTATCGGTATTGGCCTTATCATCGGCCTCGGCGCTTTAGGGGCCTGTTTGGGCATTGGCATTATGGGTGGCAAATTCATTGAGGGCGCTGCCCGTCAACCAGAGCTGATCAACGAATTGCAAACCAAAATGTTCCTTTTGGCTGGTTTGATCGATGCTGCGTTTTTGATCGGCGTTGGTGTTGCAATGTTGTTTGCTTTCGCAAACCCACTGCTCGCAGTTATTAAGTAATTGTTTTGGCGTGGATGACCAGTCGGTTATCCAACCGTTCTCAACAATACTGAAAGGAATATCGTGAATCTGAACGCGACCCTATTCGCGCAAATGATCGTCTTCTTTGTCTTATGGTGGGTGGTTGCACGTTTTGTGTGGCCTCCATTGGTTAAGGCATTGGACGAGCGTTCAACCAAAATTGCTGATGGTTTGGCTGCTGCCGAGCGCGGAAAAGAAGAATTGGCGCTTGCCAATAATGCAGCTGAGCAAGAGCTTTCTAAAGCACGGCAAGAGGGTGTGCTGCGTGTGGCTGAAGCAGAAAAACGCGCACAAATGTCGGCTGATGAAATTCGTGCCAACGCACAAGCAGAAGCTACGCGCATTATTTCTCAGGCTAAAGAAGATGCAGACCAACAGGTAACACGGGCTCGCGAAGTTTTGCGTGCGGAAGTTGCTGTATTGGCTGTTAAGGGCGCTGAGCAAATTTTGCGTCGTGAAGTTGATGCTAAAGCGCACGGCGCATTGCTTGACCAACTGAAGGCAGAGCTTTGATATGGCTGAGTTAGCTACGATTGCTCGCCCTTACGCGGAAGCGCTTTTTCAGAGCGCTAAGCCGACTGAGCTTGCTTCAATGCTAGAGCAACTAAATGAATTGGCTCAGCTTGCTGTGTTGCCTGAAGTTGCTAGCCTGTCTAACAACCCAAAAGTTTCTGCAAATGATCTGACTAAGCTTTTATCTGGCATGGTGAAGACAAAGTTAGATGGCAAAGTTTCAAGCTTTTTAAGTCTCGTGAACCAAAGTCATCGCTTAGCAGCCGTCCCTGAAATTGCAAATCAATTTGAGGCGATGAAGAACAAAAGCGAAGGCGCAGCTGAAGTAATGATTACCAGCGCATTTCCTATAGAAGGTTCTGCGTTAAATGATTTGTTGTCAAGTTTGAAGAAGCGCTTTGGGGGTAGAGATTTGCGCCCAACTATTCAGATTGATCCAGCATTGATTGGCGGCGTTCGCATTCAAGTTGGTGACGAGGTGATGGATAGTTCCGTAAAGGCACGGTTAGCTCAAATGCAAGCAAGTCTTGGCGCATAAGTTATCCCGATTAAGAACATACGAAATAAGACCCAGGAGTAAGTAATGCAACTCAACCCTTCCGAGATCAGCGAGCTGATCAAAAGCCGAATTAGCGAAATGGGTGTTGACACCCAGTCTCGCAACGAAGGCACTGTTATTTCAGTGACCGACGGTATTTGCCGCGTACATGGCTTGTCTGGCGTGATGCAGGGCGAAATGTTGGAATTCCCAAACAACACTATTGGCCTCGCTTTGAACCTTGAGCGCGATTCAGTTGGTGCAGTGGTGTTGGGTGAATACACCCACATTAAAGAAGGCGATCCAGTTAAATGTACTGGTCGCATTTTGGAAGTTCCAGTTGGTCCAGAATTACTCGGTCGCGTTGTGAACGCGCTTGGTCAGCCGATTGATGGCAAGGGTCCAATCAATACTAAATTAACGGACTTTATTGAAAAAGTTGCTCCTGGTGTTATCGCTCGCCAATCTGTTAGTCAGCCACTGCAAACTGGCTTGAAGGCGATTGATGCCATGGTTCCAATTGGCCGTGGTCAGCGTGAGTTGATCATTGGCGATCGTCAAACCGGTAAGACTGCGGTTGCAGTTGATGCGATCATTAACCAAAAAGGCAAAGGCGTTTATTGCGTTTACGTTGCGATTGGTCAAAAAGCTTCTACGATTGCTAACGTGGTGCGTAAGCTCACCGAATTGGGCGCAATGGAGTACACCGTGGTTGTTGCAGCGAGTGCTTCTGAGTCTGCGGCGATGCAGTACCTCTCAGCATACGCAGGTTGCACAATGGGCGAATACTTCCGCGATCGTGGCGAAGATGCTTTGATTGTTTACGACGACTTAACCAAGCAAGCGGTTGCTTATCGTCAAATTTCCTTGTTGCTCCGTCGCCCACCGGGACGCGAAGCTTATCCTGGCGACGTGTTTTACCTCCACTCACGCTTGCTTGAGCGCGCTGCTCGTGTGAATGCTGAGTATGTCGAGAAGTTCACCAATGGCGCCGTGAAAGGTAAAACGGGCTCCTTGACTGCATTACCCATTATTGAAACTCAAGCTGGTGACGTTTCTGCATTCGTGCCAACGAACGTGATTTCGATTACCGATGGTCAGATCTTCTTGGAAACTGACTTGTTCAATGCTGGTGTGCGTCCTGCGATTAATGCCGGTATTTCTGTTTCTCGTGTTGGTGGTGCAGCACAAACTAAAGTGATCAAGAAATTATCTGGCGGTATTCGTACTGACTTGGCGCAATATCGTGAATTGGCCGCATTTGCGCAGTTTGCATCTGACCTTGATGATGCAACTCGTAAGCAACTCGAGCGCGGTAAGCGTGTTACAGAGTTGTGCAAACAGGCTCAATATAAACCTTTGCAGGTTTGGGAAATGGCCGTCTCACTTTATGCAATGAACAACGGTTACTTCGATGATCTTGAAGTGAAGCATGTATTGGCATTTGAAAAAGGTTTGCAAGATCATTTGAAATCTAAATATGCTGATTTAGTTGCACGTATTGAAGAAACCAAAGATCTCAGCAAGGATGACGAAGCTGCTTTGCGTGCTGCAATTGAGGACTACAAGCGCTCAGCCTCTTTCTAAGAGGGCTCGCATAAATCATGGCAAGCACAAAAGAGATACGATCTAAGATCAAGAGCGTGCAAAACACGCGCAAGATCACTAAGGCAATGGAAATGGTCGCCGCATCCAAGATGCGTCGCGCCCAGGAGCGTATGCGTAATGCGCGCCCATACGCTGAAAAAATTCGTGAGATTGTTGCCAATCTTTCTAAAGCAAATCCCGAGTTCCGCCCTGCTTATATGGTGACTCGCGAAGTGAAGAATGTTGGCACTATTTTAGTTACTACAGACAAAGGCTTATGCGGCGGTTTAAATACCAACGTCTTGCGTTTGATTGCGAATCAAGTTCGCGATATGCAGGAAAAAAACATTGAGATTGCGTACACCGCAATTGGTTCAAAAGGCCTGCAGTTTTTGAATCGCTCAAAAGCAAAACTGATTTCCCAAACCATTCAAATTGGTGATACGCCGCATTTGGATGTGTTGATTGGCGCAATTACTGCCCAGTTAGAGGCGTTTGAGCGCGGTGAGATCGATGCTGTTTATTTGGCATATACCCGCTTTGTAAATGCAATGAAACAAGAGCCTGTTTTGGAGAAGCTTTTGCCTTTGGAGCATGCTGAGATGACTCCTGAAGATAAAGCAGGCCCGTCTTGGGATTACATTTACGAACCTGATGCTGAGTCTATTTTGAATGGCTTATTAAAGCGTTACGTTGAAGCAATGATTTATCAAGCTGTTGCCGAAAACATGGCTTCTGAGCAATCTGCCCGCATGGTCTCAATGAAGGCCGCCTCAGATAATGCGAAGAACGTGATCGGTGAATTGCAATTGGATTACAACAAAACACGACAAGCTGCTATTACCAAAGAGTTGTCTGAAATTGTTGGCGGAGCGGCTGCAGTTTAAGCAGTCAGCATTTAGAAATACGAAAGAATTCAGGAATTAAAAGCGGAGAAATGCGATGAGTAACGGAAATATCGTGCAATGTATCGGTCCAGTGGTGGACATTCAGTTCCCACGCGACAAAATGCCAAGCATCTACGATGCGCTGACATTGGTTGATAGTGGTGAAAAATCATTTGCTGAAAAAGGCTTGACCTTTGAAGTCCAGCAACAGATCGGTGACGGCGTAGTTCGCGCAATTGCCATGGGCGCAAGCGATGGTTTGCGTCGCGGCATGGAAGTAAAGTCTACCGGCAAGCCTATTTCTGTACCGGTTGGTCCAGCAACTTTGGGTCGCATCATGGACGTTTTGGGCCGCCCAATTGATGACGCAGGTCCGATTGCGACTGAAGAGCGTCGCGCTATTCACCAACCAGCACCTAAATTTGATGAATTGTCTCCTTCGGTTGATTTGCTTGAAACTGGTATTAAGGTTATTGACTTGGTTTGCCCGTTCGCTAAGGGCGGTAAGGTTGGCCTATTCGGTGGCGCAGGCGTTGGTAAGACCGTGAACATGATGGAATTGATTAACAACATCGCTAAGCAACACTCAGGTTTATCTGTGTTTGCTGGTGTTGGTGAGCGCACTCGTGAAGGTAATGACTTCTATCACGAGATGAAAGAATCAAACGTTGTCGATAAAGTGGCAATGGTATTTGGTCAGATGAATGAGCCTCCTGGCAACCGTTTACGTGTTGCCTTGACTGGCTTGACAATGGCTGAAGCATTCCGCGACGAAGGCCGTGATATTTTGTTCTTTGTTGACAATATTTATCGCTATACATTGGCTGGTACCGAAGTTTCCGCTTTGCTTGGCCGTATGCCTTCTGCTGTGGGTTACCAACCTACATTGGCTGAAGAGATGGGCAAATTGCAAGAGCGTATTACTTCAACAAAAACGGGCTCTGTTACCTCTATTCAGGCTGTTTACGTTCCTGCAGATGACTTGACTGATCCATCGCCAGCAACAACCTTTTTGCATCTAGACTCCACTGTTGTGTTGTCACGTGACATTGCTGCTTTGGGTATTTATCCAGCGGTTGATCCCTTGGATTCAACAAGCCGTCAGCTGGATCCACAAGTAGTTGGTCAGGAACACTATGACGTAGCCCGTGAAGTGCAGATGACATTGCAGCGCTATAAAGAGTTGCGCGACATTATTGCAATTTTGGGTATGGACGAATTGTCGCCAGAAGATAAATTAGCCGTATCACGCGCTCGTAAGATTCAGCGTTTCTTATCACAGCCTTTCCACGTTGCCGAGGTGTTTACTGGTTCGCCAGGTAAATACGTGCCACTGAAAGAAACCATCCGCGGCTTCAAGATGATTTGTAGCGGTGAGTTGGATCACTTGCCAGAGCAAGCGTTCTACATGGTGGGTTCAATTGATGAAGCCATTGAGAAGGCTAAGAAGCTTTAATCGCTTTCATCTAGGGAAATTATGTCAAACATATATGTCGACGTAGTGAGTGCCGAGAAGTCTATTTTCAGTGGAGAGGCCAAGTTTGTGGCGCTTCCAGGCGAAAGTGGCGAACTCGGTATCTTGCATGGCCACACTCCATTAATCACCCGCATTCGTCCTGGCTCTGTCCGCATTGAAAAAGCCGATGGCGATGAAGAGTTCGTGTTTGTTGCGGGTGGCTACCTAGAGGTTCAACCAGACCGTGTCACTGTATTAGCCGATACTGCTATTCGTGGGCATGATCTTGATGAAGCAAAAGCATTAGAAGCAAAGAGACGCGCAGAAGAGGCGATGCAAAACCGTGGTACTGACTTTGATTTGGCTTTGGCCCAATCTGAGTTTGCGATGGCAGCTGCACAATTGGCTGCAATTGCGCGTTTTCGCCGTAAAAAATAATTGTTGGCTAGCCCCTTGTTATTAAATGATCGATTTTTAAAGGCCTGCTTGGGCGAAGCAGTTGATCAAACACCACTTTGGCTGATGCGCCAAGCTGGCCGCTATCTCCCCGAATACAACGCTACACGTGCGAAGGCCGGAAGCTTTTTAGGGCTCGCTAAAAATCCTGCCTATGCAACTGAAGTCACCCTTCAGCCTTTAGATCGCTATCCATTGGACGCAGCGATTTTGTTTTCCGACATTTTGACCATTCCAGATGCCATGGGCTTGGGTCTCAAATTTGCTGCAGGTGAAGGCCCGAGCTTTGATCATCCACTTCGTACTGAAGAGGCGGTAAAAAAATTGCGTGTCGCTGACATGAGTCAGCTGCAATACGTATTTGATGCTGTATCAGGAATTCGCAAAGCATTGATACAGGATGGCAAACAACGCGTACCCTTGATTGGTTTCTCTGGAAGCCCATGGACATTAGCGTGCTACATGATCGATGGCTCCAGTTCTGAAGATTTTCGTCATGCTAAAACCATGATGTTTAGTCGCCCTGATTTGTTGCAGCATATTCTGGATATCAACGCCCAATCAGTGGCTGCGTACTTAACTGAACAATTGAAAGCTGGTGCACAAGCGCTAATGATTTTTGATACCTGGGGTGGCATGCTCCCAGATTGCTGGTATCAAAAGATGTCTTTGGCATCCATGCAAAAAGTGATTGCGCTATTGCCACGCGAACATGAAGGTAGAAAAGTTCCCATCATCATGTTTACCAAGGGCGGCGGCATTTGGTTGGACGATATGGCGCAGGTTGGTGCTGATGTCATTGCCATTGATTGGACCATGTCGCTGAGTCGTGCTCGCAAACAGTTGCTTGCATTGAATAAGCCCCTAGCATTACAAGGCAATCTAGACCCCCTAATTCTCTTCTCTGATGCAAAACAGATAGCTGAGCAGGCAAACCTACTGCTAGAGGATTTGGCGAGCGCCCCAGCCCTTAAATCAGGCTTACATCCGCTTGATGGACACATCTTCAATTTGGGCCATGGAATCTCCCAATTTACCCCGCCTGAAAGCGTGACCGCATTGTCCGAAACAGTAATCCAACGCTCAAGGGCTCTTAGAGCAAAGCAATAATCCTGAGTGGCTGCTAACTTAGGATTGAAATTTTGTTGAAAGTTATGCACAGATTAGTGCAAATTTCAAAATTCATGAAGATTCGGAATAAAGGTAAACATTAACTTCCGAAACAGACCGCAAAACCTTGATTTATATATATTTTTAATAAAAACGCTCAAAAACAGTGCGCTCTTAGGCAACTGGTAAATTAGCTTATAAATCAAAATCATTGGATGATATCCACAGACTTATCCACAGGTAAAAAGAAAGACTGAAGTAAAAAATGGCCCCACCAATAGTGGTTCAGGTAGTAGTTGATAAGCCCTTGGCCCAGGGCTTTGATTACTTGTGGGACCTTGAAAAATTGGGGTTAACTCCTGAGCTTGGGCATATCGTAGAGGTTCCCTTTGGGCGATCTTCCTTGGTTGGGGTGGTAATAAAAGTTAGCGCCCACTCTGATTTTGAAATTGACAAGCTAAAGTCAGTAACTCAGCTGGTCCCCCTTCCCGCTCTAGACCCAGCAGCCCTAAGACTAATTAACTTTGCAAGCCAATACTATATTCATGCACTTGGCGAAACGATCATTCCAACAATTCCGCAGATGTGGAAAAAGCCAGAAAACTGGGAAAAGATCCCACAAAAACTCATAGCTGCACAAGAAAAGAAAAAGAAAAATACTCAGCCAGAGCCAAGCGAAGGCTTAATAAAAGAGGCAGACCTCAATGAGGAACAAAAGCAGGCCCTAGAGAAATTGCGTCAATGCAGCAGCAGTAAAAAAGAATTCAAGGCCGTTCTTCTGCAAGGCCAAACTGGCAGTGGAAAAACTGCGGTATTTTTGAATTGGCTAAGTGAGACCTTGGATGATGCGAGCGCACAAGTATTGCTCCTTGTTCCCGAAATTAATTTAACCCCGCAGTTGGAGCGAAGGGTGCGCGCCTATTTTCCTGAAAAGAAAATGGTGGTTCTACACAGTGGCGTAACAGAAAAAGAAAGAGGCATTGCTTGGCATGAGGCGATGACTGGCAAGGCGCAAATTATTTTGGGTACAAGATTGGCAGCATTAACCCCGCTTCCAAATCTTTGTGCAATTGTGGTGGACGAAGAGCACGACCCATCTTATAAACAACAAGACGGCATCCGCTATTCAGCGCGAGACCTTGCAGTTTGGCGAGCGCATGATGTGAAGGTGCCGATTCTGCTTTCTTCGGCTACGCCATCTTTAGAAACTTGGCTGGCAGCCAAAGCTGGTCGCTATGAACACATTCGTTTAGATCAGAGGGCTCAGGGGGCCAGCTTACCCAGAGTTCACCTGATCAATACGCGTGACCCTCAGAATCAATATAGCCCTGGTGATGTTGGCAAACCTAAAGGTAAAAGTCTGATAACCAAGACACTAGCTAGGGCGATCAGTAAAAATTTAGAAGATAAAAAACAAAGCCTCATTTTAATTAACCGCAGGGGTTATGCCCCGGTCTTAAGTTGTAGTGCTTGCACATGGCTCTCTAAATGTCAGCAGTGCAGCTCATATATGGTGCTGCATAAAGCGGGCGCGTTGACCAAAAAATCGGTGTTGAGCTGTCACCATTGCGGCCTAGCAAAGCCTATTCCAAGCCACTGCCCTGATTGCGGCAATGCTGACCTTAAAACCTTGGGGCAAGGTACGCAAAAGATTGAAGACACTATTGAAGAGATGTGGTCTGGCGCCAGAGTTTTGCGGATTGATACGGACTCTAGTAGAAGCAGTAAAGGCGCAGAAGAGCTCTTTCAAGAAATTCATCAGGGCAAGGTGGACATCGTGGTTGGCACGCAAATGATTGCCAAAGGACACGATTATCAAAATATCGGACTCGTAGCTGTGCTAGATGCTGATGGGAGATTGTTTTCTCAAGACTTTAGAGCAGCAGAAAGGTTATTTGCTCAACTAGTGCAAGTGGCTGGCCGCGCAGGACGCTCTGGGAAGGAGGGTCAAGTCAGCGGAGATATTTATATTGAGACTCAATACCCCGAGTCAGCTGTATTTCAGTACTTGCTTCGACATGATGTGGATGGATTTTTGTCTCACACTGCTAGCGAGAGACAAGAGGCTGGATTGCCTCCTTATTCATATCAGGCTTTAGTCCACGCTGAAGCAAAAAGTTTGGATAAGGCAATTCAATTTTTAAGTTCTTTAAAGGTAGGACTGAAGTCACAAGGCCTTATATCTGCGGGGTTAAGAGTCTATGATCCCGTTCCAAAAGCAGTGATGCGGGTGGCGGGTACGGAGCGCGCCCAACTCCTGATTGAGTCAGGCGGACGCAAACAGTTACAGGAAATTTTAGAGTTTGTAGATCGAGAGTTGCGCTACAACTCTCAAGGGCGCATCAGTAAAACAAGTCGCGTACGCTGGCTCATTGAGCGCGATCCAATCGCGATATAGTTCTTTACCTAAGCGCCAGCAGTGGCGCTGTATTTTTCTAGATTCATTAATTGGCTAAGTTCGATTGCAAGATTGCTATCCGAGCTGGGCTTAATTTTGAATAACCAAACACCATAAGGATTTTCATTGACTATTTCAGGAGATGAGTCCACCTCTTCATTAAGGGCAACAATTTCTCCGCTCACTGGCGCATGAATATCGCTTGCAGCCTTGACTGATTCAATTACGGCAATTGCCTCGCCCTGCTTTACTTGTTGCCCAAGCTTGGGTGCTTGAAAGAACATCACATCACCTAAAGCTTCTTGAGCATGGTGGCTAATGCCAACCCACACTAAATCATCGCTCTCGAGATCAGCCCATTCGTGAGTCTGGGCAAATTGGAATGTATCTTGGGTATTCACAGTTAAGGTTTCATTTGGGGCATCAATGAAGCCCTATGAGTAATGGCGCTCGCCATTACTACTGATTAAGTTTTTGCTGAACCGGTGCGGTGTGTACGGTTGTATAAGCAGCTGGCGCAAATCCAGCGTTGCTTGCGATTACTTGTCGGAATCCATGTACCACCCTCAAGTCGTTTTTCGCGACTACAAGAGGAGCAAAACTTGAGGCTCTGGGAGGTATCTTGGGTAGCGGCAGGAGTTGAAGTGGTCATGAGCAATCCGGGGTAAGGCAATCTTTATACAGAAGATCTATTTTACCCGTTTTGTCCCACTGGAGCTGGGCTTAGGACAACTCGGACCGAATCAGCCGTTTTATTACCCTCAAAATCTAGCCAGGCCTTATTTTCAAAGTCATAGAGCTTGCATTTGCGGGCAGTATCGAAATACCAGTCCCAAGAGAACTTTTGGACAAAAATTCGCTCTGGAAGGATGTTTTCGAGGGTGTTTTGGGCCTCTTGGAGGCGATAAAGGGGTACGCTCATATCCACGTGATGGGCTGTGTGCTCCATGATGTGGTGCATTAAAGAGCCCCAAACCCAGTTAAATGTCAGGTGGACTGTGGTCGAAACGAAGGGCTGGGCGCGTAACCACTCAGACTTCTTGTCATACCAAGAGACAGATGGATGCGTATGGTGAACATAGACTACAAACCCAATCATGCCGTTCCAAAACAAGAATGGAATTGCAAAACCGGTAATGAGACCAAGCCAGATAGATTGACCGGTAGCAATTGCGCCAGCAACAAGGCAAGCGATCCACACAATTGCAAAGCCGGTAACAAGCAGGTTGTCTTTTAAGAAAATGGGGCGATCGCCAGGTTTATTTTTAGCATTTGGGAAGTACTCACGTCTCCACCAAATCTCAATGAGGTAGTAGAAAACGGGACCCCAGCCACTACGATAAAGGCGCTCTAGAGCCTTACGCCATGTGGGTAGAGCGTCATATTCAGATTTTGATAGTGGCGCCCAAACAAAGTCAAAACCCTTTAAGTTGGTTTGGCCATGGTGCACTACGTTGTGCCCAACATCCCACAAGCTATATGGCGTGAGAGATGGCAAGAATGCAATACGCCCTAACACTTTGTTGAGTTCTCGATTGGGAGTGAAGCTTTGATGGCAAGCATCGTGACCCAAAATAAAAATGCGACCAGTGACAAAACCAGCAATGAGACCGAAAACAACTTTGAGGAAAATACTTTCAACAAAGATTGTGCCGGCAATACAGCCAAGCCATAAGGCTGCATCAATCATGAGTAGCATGATGGCGCGCCCTGTTTCTCCTTGCGCCATTGGGATTAACCAGCTCCGAATAATTTTGCGGTGCGGCAATGGCGCCTCTGGATGGAGAGGATTTGTCAGGGATGGCTCTGAAAGGGCTGAATTTAGATGTGTAGACACGATAAGAATCAATAAGTTAGACCCAAATGATAGAGGCTTTTCAGACTTTACGCATGACACAGGTCAAAAACACCCCCTTTTGGCGCGCCCGGCAGGAATCGAACCTGCGACCCTTGGCTTCGGAGGCCAATACTCTATCCACTGAGCTACGGGCGCCAGCGAAACTGCATTCCCCTCTATTGTAAGTGCCTTATAGCCCCACTCACTAGTTATAATCACCGCCAAACAATCCTAAAACCTGTCAAATAAAAGAAATTCCTATGAGCAACGAGCACGGAAATCTAATCAAGTCCCCAAAACAACTCATCATTATCGTGTTTGCATGCTTTTTTGTGCCTCTGATCATTATTTTATTGTTAATGGTATTCGTAAATAATGGCAAGCGCGGTGAATCTAACGCCACCACGGAGCAATTGATTAAACCGGTAGCCCAGTTAAATTTTCAGGATGCTAGCGCTCCAGCAGATCCTAAAGCCTCAGCCCCTGCAGCATCTAAGTAAAATTTAGTGCATCCCCAAAAGCTGGCTATATGCCAGCTTTTTTATTTCTTATTACCTTTATCTTTTACATCTAAGGCAATTTGATACGCCTCTTTTTTTGTAATATTTAAGGCTTGAGATAAAACTGTGGCAATTTCTTTACTGCCCAAATAAGGGCTCAGAGTATTTGCCCAGAGCAAGAGTGATGCATGCTCTGGAGCCTCATTAGAGCTTGCTTGGCGCCCTGCTACCAGAATGATAAATTCACCCTTTAAGCTCTCTGCATTCTCTAGCCATGATGCGATTTCACTTGCCTGAATTGAAACGAGCTGTTCAAACTTTTTGGTTAATTCACGACAAATAAATACCTGTCGCGCTGGCTCCAAAGCATTTGCAAGCACCAATAGTGTTTCGCGAATGTGATGCGGAGATTCAAAAAAGATACTGGTTTTTATGCCGCTACAAATATCGTGCAGTAAGGCATCGCGCTCTTTAGTTTTGTTTGGCCAAAATCCTAAAAATTGAAAGCGCCCTTCTGAATTGAGCATCACGGAGCCTGCTGCAGAGATTGCGCAAGACACTGAGCTGGCACCAGGAATGGGGATTACTCGAAACCCCGCTTTTTGCACTTCGTTTACCAGCCTAGCGCCAGGGTCAGAAACTCCTGGAGTGCCTGCATCAGAAATGTATGCCCAGCGCTCGTTCTTAGCAAGGCTTTGAATCACTGTTTGCGCACCCCCAACTTCGTTGTGCTCATGAAGCGCCAAGCATTTTTTATGAATGCCAAATTGCTGTAATAATGCCGCGCTGTGTCTGGTGTCTTCGCAGGCAATACCATCAACTGCACCCAATACATGTAGCGCGCGCAAAGTGATGTCCCCCATATTGCCGATGGGCGTGGCAATCATGTAGAGGGCCCCAGCAGGTAAATCCTGCTGCTTTAAAAAATCAAATGAGCCTATTTCCATGGGGACATCTTCTGCGTAAGATTGGTCATAAGTAAGAGGATACGTTGCTTTATAAATTACCCCTAGTTTGGCGCATAATATTGTCATGGATAAAAAGACTATTGAGCATTTGCGCAAGCGCGCATCACAGCATTTTTTAGACAGCATTTCTGTAAAGCAAGAGGCTGAGAAAGTCCTTCCAGAGCATGTTGCTCGCGGTGTGCTGACAATGGTGGATTGCTTGAAATCTGGCGGCAAAGTAATGGCTTGCGGTAATGGCGGCTCCGCCGCGGATGCTCAGCACTTTGCTGCAGAGTTAATTGGACGCTTTGAGCGAGAGCGCGAAGAGTTGGCCGCGATTGCATTAACAACAGATACATCCATTTTGACTGCGGTTGGCAATGATTACAGTTATGACGATATCTTTAGCAAACAAGTTCGCGGTCTTGGCAAGAAAGGCGACATCCTTCTAGGAATTTCAACATCAGGCAACTCTAAGAATGTGGTCAAGGCAATAGAAGCGGCTAAGAAGATGGGTATCAAAATCATTGCCTTCACCGGCAATGGTGGCGGCAAGATTGCTACTTTGCTAGATAAAGACGATATTCATCTCTGCGTTCCTTCAACGCGTACTGCACGTATTCAAGAAACTCATTTAGTCCTGTTGCATGGATTGTGCGATGGCGTGGACCACGTTTTATACGACTAGAATTTTTAGCTCAATTCATTTCAGAAAATACACAAATGCAAACCTCCTACCTCTTAAAACTTGTAATTGCAGTAATGACAGTGTCCCAACTTTCATCTTGTGCGGTGGTTGCCGTTGGAGGTGTTGCTGCAACCGCAACTGTATTGACCGATCGACGAACTGCTGGTGTGCAAGCAATCGACAAGGGGATTGAGTGGGAGGGAAGTAGCGCATTAAGTAAGAGATTTGGAGACAATGCGCATATTACTGTCACCTCGTTCAATCAGAAGGTCCTGTTGACTGGCGAAGTAAAAGATGCTGATATCAAGGGTGGAGCGGGGGCTTATGTAAATGCCATGAAGAATGTACGTACCGTCTTTAATGAATTAGTCATTGGTCCGAATAGCAGTTATACGTCCCGCGTAAATGATTCTTATTTGGAGTCTAAGATCAAAACGCAAATGATCTTTACAGAAAAGTTGCCTTCCAATTCGATGGCAATTATTGCTGAAGGCAGCAGCGTTTATCTACTGGGCATCTTGACACAATCTGAAGCGGATTTAGCGAAAAAAATTACTAGTAATACAAATGGCGTGAAAGATGTTTATGTTTATTTCGACATCATTTCTGATGCCGAGAAAACTCGCTTAGAAAAAGAAGGTAAGTCGGCACAATCGCAATCAGATAGCGCACTAAAACAGCAGTAATTTTTTTTAAAAGAGGTTGATGTACTCGCCGCATAAATTTATAAAAACATTTTTTTCACTTGTAGTACTCGCTTTACCTTTTCAATATGTGCGAGCGAGTAGTGAAGATCAAATAGCGCTTGCAGTTGCAAAACAAAACGCATGCCTAGGTTGTCACGCAAGTAATAAAAAAATTGTTGGCCCTAGCTTTCAGGCTATTGCACAAAAATATAAAGACGATCCAAACGCACAAATTTTTTTGAAAAATAAAATTGCTAAAGGTGGCGCAGGGTCATGGGGCGTTGTGCCCATGCCTGCCAATACAAAATTAAGTGATGCGGACTTATCGATCTTGACGACCTGGGTGTTACGTGGCGCGCCAAATAAAAATTAAGGCGCGAGCTTTGGTCTACCAAGGAACCACCACCAGGCTTGATTAGATCTTTTCAGGTTTTGTTTTAATGCGTAATCCATATCAGCCCACTGCTCATTGGCTGCCTCTTCGACAATCGTTGATGGACTTGCTGGCGCTAATTTAAGATAAGCATCCGCATCTCCGTAGGCGTATTCAACACTCATGCCAGCTTTTTGCGCTAAATGCATCATTGCTTTGTTGCTAGATAGGCAATGAACATAAAGGGCTTCAATACGAGTATTGCGCGAATGGACAGCGGAGCGCTGCAATAGAGCAGTACCAAAACCCTGCGAGCGCCCTTCCGGTAGGACCGAGACGCCAAATTCAGCGGCGCGTGCCTGGCCTTTGATTTCTGGTAAATAGGCTAAGTGAGCCATGCCAATAAGCTTTAAGTTCAAGTCAAAGACGCCAAAAATAGTGTCCTTGTTGAAATCGAGGCGCTCAATGTAGCGCTGGATGACTGCGTCGGAAGTTTGGGTGCCAAATCGTAGGCGGCGATCCTCCTCATTCAGTCGTAATAAGTGCTGAAGTATCTCTGCCTTATGCCCAGCATGTAGCTCTCGAACGGGGACAGATTGCCTTTTCAAATAAGGCTTGCTGGGTAAGTGTTTGCTTGCTAATTTATTGTGCATAGCAACATATTAGCAGTCTTATATGAAAATCACAGGGTTTTCCCTAATATATGTGCAACATGCAAAAAAGCATCAAAAACACTGCCCTGTGATAAATCCAGACCTAAAAATCGATCCCCATGATTTGAGTCGACTTATTTGTAAGTAAGAAAAAACATCGTTATTTTAGGAAAAAGACTGCAAAAGGTGTTGACAACCCCATTTATGTATGTCATAGTCTCACCTCTTCGCTGAATGTTTTTTAAAAACGATTCAGCCCTCTTTAAAAATTAGTCAACCGATAAATGTGGGTACTAGGCGAAAGCATCCAGTCCTTCGGGACAGATGTAAACAAATAGTACTCATAGACAGTAAAAAGATTTGGTTTTATTACCAAGTCAATTTCTTGAATGAGTGCGACGATCCGCAAGGATCACAGGAATTAAACTGAAGAGTTTGATCCTGGCTCAGATTGAACGCTGGCGGCATGCCTTACACATGCAAGTCGAAAAA
>Ga0194042_1000008_pt1 | contig 61726 bp, 67 predicted proteins | sample JunL4412m_MetaG_FD_148974 | JGI IMG/M metagenome (GOLD analysis project Ga0194042, IMG submission 148974) | Anoxic zone freshwater microbial communities from boreal shield lake in IISD Experimental Lakes Area, Ontario, Canada - Jun2016-L442-12m | ecosystem: Environmental > Aquatic > Freshwater >...
CTGATAGATCAACCTGCCACCATTCGGTCTGAGTGTACCGACCCACACTCCGAACACTGATGTAACGTAAATGATTTGGATTGTCCTGTGCAGTGTCTCCAAACCCGTCACTTATCACTCCATCGTTCGCAAATTGTGCAGTAAACGCAATACCATCTCCAGTAAAGTACGTTCGGCTGGATGCCTGACAGAACTCACTCCCGGAAGCACCGCACGACCTCGCCAAGTTTTGATCAGTATCGGCCGTGTACACCCGGTAGTTGGCCGGGCACTCCACAAATTGACCCGCCACCATCTGGCCCTGCAGCACGGTCGTCTGTGTGTTATTGAGACCCTCAATCCCCACACGTCTAAGTTGATCCTCGACTAAGTTCAGATCCGTCTCGGATGCTCCGAAAATCGAAACGCGAACGTCTGTCGAATTCAAGGAGCGCTGAATTTGCACCAAATCGATCGAGATATTCAACCGCAACGCAACGCTCGCTCGCAGGGCCTGCGTCGCATTTTCGATCTGCGAATTACCCGAATTCACACTCACTCCCGCCAGCGAACCCGTGACCGCAACGGCGCGGGGCACCATCGTCACGCACACCCCGGATACCTTGATGTACCCCGTCACGCACCAGCAATCTGATAAACTCACAGCGGCCCCGGACGTCGACGTCAGCGCCGGACAGGCGGTACACGAGGCCGACCCCGCCGCCGCTTTGTACGTGCCCGCCGCACACGACACGCACGTGCTCCCAGCTGCCCCCGTATACCCCGCGTCGCAGACGCAGCTCGTCAGCAGCCCGCTCCCCGCCGCCGCCCGCGAGTTCGCGGGACACACATTGCAGTTCGGGCTGCCCTCCGGCGACCACTGCCCGAGCGGGCACGGCAGGCACGTCTCGCTCCCGATCGCCCCGTAGTTCACCGAATACAGCCCGACCGAGCAGTTCGAGCACGCCGTGCGCCCGAGCTGGCTGTTCCACGTCCCGGGGTCGCAGATCTTGCACGTCGACATGCCCGCCACATGCGCATACCCGGTCTTGCAGTAACATGACGCCTGCGAGGAGCTTCCGGCCGCAGACACCGCGTTCGCCTGGCACGGCACGCACGACGCGTTCCGGCCTGTCTCCGCAGAAAAGGTGTTGTTCGCACACGGCGAGCACGTCGCGCTGCCGGTCTGCGCCTTGAAGGATCCCGCCAAGCACGCCGAGCAGACGCCGCCGTCAGGGCCGGTGTAACCGGCGTCGCAAATACACGATGAACTATTCCAGTCAGAGTTAGCCTGACAGTCCAAGCACGCAGATGTGCCTGGGATGATTTTGTATTTACCCTTGGAGCAGGCTGAACACACACTGCCAGACACGAATGGTTGGACCTCCGAAAATGAGAGATACCCGCCGTACTGGTACAAGTACAAGTACCGTCCAGTGTACACCTGGTCACAAGTTACTGTTGTCCACGTTGTACTCGAAACATACCCCACCGGATTTGTGACTTGCGATTTACATATATTATTGCCCTGAGAGTTCCAAGCAGTACCATCTCCAATTGCAAAATACCAATTGTTAGAAAGCTGACACACCGCATTACTGCAGTACGTCAAGGCCAATTTGAGTCCCGATAGAGACCTTTGTTTCTCGAGATCTATCCTGAACCAGGCTGGTTGACCAGGTTCAAGTGCGGCTGTATAATAAGCGTCAGCACTACCGTCATTCAAGTTCTGTGGATTTTTGGAACCAATACCCGAAGGAAACGTCGAAGCCTCTGCTGTAGAAGTGACGTCACACTTCAAATTTTCGGATACGCCACACGCCCTTGCTAGGTTAGCATAATATTTCCCAGAATATCCGGCCTTACATGCGCATGCGTCCAAGTTGGCGTTGGTCCCCAACGTCAGTGTATTGGCTGGACAAACAGTACAATTGGAATTGCCGGTCGTGTCCTTGTACGTGTCGGCTGCACAGCTCGCGCACATGCCGCCGTTGGCACCCGTGTACCCTGTGTTGCAGGCACAATCATTGATTGAAACACTTGCGGATGGCGAAATTGAGTTGCTGGGACATGCGGAACACGTTCCGGAGGTGTTCGCTCCGACAGCACCCGAGTACGAATTGGCAGGACACGCGACACAAGTCCCAGCAGAATTCGCTGCCGCTGTTAACGAGTACGTGCCGGCCGAGCAGTCGACACACCCCGTCGTGCCGCTCACGGTCTTGTACTTGCCGGCAACACAGGCGGAGCATGTTCCACCGTTCGCACCAGTATACCCTGAATTACAAGTGCAGACAGCAATGCTCGAGCTCGAGGTAGGCGCATTTGCGTAGACAGGACAGCCCACGCAAGTGGTTGCGCCTACTGTCGCGGAATACTTCGCACTTGCACAAACCGTGCACGCGACACTCCCGCTGCTCGTCTTGTACTGGCCGGCGGCGCACGCCGAGCACGGGCCCCCGTTTGCGCCCGTATACCCTGCGTTGCAAACGCAAGCAGCGGCGGCTGAGCTCAGGCTGGGCGAGGTCGAATTGGCAGTACAATTCAGACAGGCAGTCGCACCCACGCTGGCCATGTACGTGCCGCTAGAGCAGTCGGAACAGGCCGCCGATCCACTCACGTCCTTGTACTTGCCGGCAACGCATGCTGTGCATGCCCCGCCGTTCGCGCCTGTATACCCAACGTTACACGAGCACGCAGCAGCGGCCGTGCTCGAGACCGGCGCATTTGCATTCGAAGGGCACGCCAAGCACGTCGACGAAGCGCTTGCGCTGACCGTCGCCGAATAAGTACCCGCACCACAGTCCGTGCACGCGACACTCCCGCTGCTCGTCTTGTACTTGCCGGTAATACACCCCGTGCAGACACCTCCATCTGGTCCCGAGAATCCTGCGTTGCAGGTACAAGCAACAAGGACCGAGCTAGAGCTCGGTGAATTTGAGTTTGTAGGACAACCCAAGCATACCGACGCCGCGCTTGCACTCGCCGTCGTCGAATACGTTGCTACCCCGCAATCCGTGCACGCGACACTTCCGGTACTTGTCTTGTACTTGCCGGCAACACAACCCGAGCACACACCTCCGTCTGGTCCTGAGAATCCTGCGTTACAGATACAAGCACCAACGACAGAGCTCGACGCTGCCGAATTTGAGTTTGTAGGACAGGTCAAGCATACCGACGCCGCGCTTGCACTCACCGTCGCCGAATACGTTGCTACCCCACAATCCGTGCACGCGACACTTCCGGTACTCGTCTTGTACTTGCCGGCAACACAAACCGAGCACACACCTCCGTCTGGTCCTGAGAATCCTGCGTTACAGATACAAGCACCAACGACAGAGCTCGACGCTGCCGAATTTGAGTTTGTAGGACAGGTCAAGCATACCGACGCCGCGCTTGCACCCACCGTCGCCGAATAAGTACCCACACCGCAATCCGTGCACGCGACACTCCCGCTGCTCGTCTTGTACTTGCCGGCAACACAAGCCGTACATGCCCCACCAGGTCCCGTCTTTCCAGCAGCACACGCAAAGACACAATTCGCGAAAGCCGTGCTTCCCAACGGACCAGACCCATCAACTCCACACGTGGTACACGCACCACTCCCAGTCACGGATTTGTAAGTCCCCGAAACACAAGCAGCGCACGGACCGCCGTCCGGTCCAGAGTATCCCGGCACACACGTGCAACCACTGATTGAACCTGTTCCTGACACTGAACTGGTAAAACTCGGACATGACGTACAGCTCCCAGACCCGGTAGCCGACTTGTACTTCCCGGCAACACACGCGGTGCATGTCGCCAGACCCGACACGCTGTCCGCACCCGTATATCCCGCCGAGCAGCGCGTACAATCCGACATGTATTGAGCACCCCCGGCTCCTGTAATTGTCCATGTGCCTAAAGGACAGGCCGTGCACAGTGCAACTGAAAATTCGGACTTGTAATACCCGTCAGCACACGCTACACACTGCATGCTGCTTGAATTCCAGTACGTGCGAACATCACATGATTTCCTGGTGTTTTCTCCTATAACATACGGTGTTAATGCGCCTGAAAATATCGTTACTTCATCTATTTTTCCATTCAATGCGCTGTCGCCAGCACTCATTATAGCTGCTCGCTTACCAATAGCTAAATTCTGTTTTTGTTGTAGTGTAAAGGCAATGGTAAACGTTGAAATGGCAGTACCTTTCAATGCACCGTCTATATATAAAGAAATAACTCCGAAATTGTTTTGGTTATTCTCAACCGTTACAAGTACGCTATACCATACACCTGTTGTGAATGGAATTTTTGGGCCTGAAGGAAGTCCATAGTCCCCCCAACAATAGCTAACAGACACCGCTCTTTCATTGTACACACCTTTATTGTATCCTTCACCTATTCCGTCTGTTGGTCCAAGGACGGCCACAATACAAGCAGAGTCTCCATATATTCTAACCACCTCCATATCCCAGACCACGCCTCCAAACGCAAGCAAGGGGTATTGTCCACTAGTGTATGCGGTGGATAATTGAAAATAAAAACCAAATGCAATAGGAGCATTCATTACACTCCAATCAGCTAAAGCACCACTGGAGGCACTTACTGCCGCTCCCCGACCAGTTGTCATGAACGACATGCCAATTTGACTGTCAGAACTTAATTGTGGTTGGTTGTAAGTTCCATACATATTCGATTGCGCGACAACTTGTGCGTTAAATCCCGAACCAACATATCCTTCGTTGGGAAACCAATAAATCCCATAGCTCACGGCATACAAAGCATCAGCATAAAAACTGTCAAATGAGAAACGAATCGATGGTTTGCACGAGCCTGGTGCAGGAACATCGCAAAAGTAACACTGTGAAGCGTCAGTCTGACTCCCAATATCATTACGATAACCCGGTAAACAGCTCGTACATTCAGTTGCACCTGCCGCAGAATATGTGCCTATCGCACATGGCACGCACGATTCCATTGCACTGGTCTTGTATGTAGACGCAGGACATGCTGTGCAATTTACACTGCCCGTGGACACCGTCCTCATACCAGCAGGGCAGTTCACACACAACAATTGAGAAGTCGACCCGACAGTTACTGAGTACGTACCCACACCACAATCCATACAAAATGTCGTTGCACTGCTCGTCTGATATTTCCCAGCCTCACAATTCGTACAAACAACACTACCCCTGCTCACCTTGTACTTGCCAGCAACACATCCGGAACAGACACCATTGTCTGGACCTGTGTATCCTGGATTGCAAGTACAAATTCCAATTTCCACTGTATTTGAGTTTTCAGGACATATCATGCAGACTCCAGCACTAGTCGCAGCGACGACCAACGAAGTGCCCGCGGCGCAATCCGTGCAGACATTATTACCAATAATCGGCTTATATTTCCCAGCTGCACATGCATAACAATTATAATTAATATCACCTTCATAACCCGCATTACATGAACATGATTGTTTGCCATAAGATGCTGGTGGTGACGATGAAGTCGAACATGGCATGCAATTCCAGATACCTGAACCGCATGAAACACATAGTCCAACGTACGTATTAGCAGGACATGCCACACAATCATTTCCCATGGAATCCACATAATACCCGCCCCCCCCCCCCCGCAGGACTTAGATAACCATAATTGCATTGACATTGTTGTGGAGTAGTTGCGTAACTATATTGTCCACTCGTGAAAGAGTTTGCAGGACACGGAACGCACGACGATGTAAGTGCATTTTGTAATAATTTTGGGGACAAAATGACAGTGCTTTGCATACTTCAATTACAACCAATCCATACAACAAGCATTTCAACAGCAGCATACAAAACCCACAAGCCTCGTATATACCCACCAACAGCCAAATCAAAAACTGTCAGTCTGCACAAAAGGAAAAAGAAGGCAACAGACATTTATGAGATTTATTTCCAACAATAAACCTACGCTATGTCTCGAGGAGAACCCTACAACTCCTTCTTCGCCCTTTCCTGGGCCCTCTGGGCCCTCTCCCTGATTTTTGCATACTTGGCCTCACGCTCGGCTTGGGTGCGATTGCGCGTGCCGTTGGGTTCCGGCTCCGGAGTCGATTGGCGGAATTCCGGTTTCACAGGCTCGGACGCAGGGCGGCGGTACATCGCGATGCCATTCCCGACGAGGTACACGCAGTAGGGGATAACGATGGCATACACGAACGTCCCGACGACACACACGCAGTACACGATAACCAAAAAAAAGATCCTCCAGATCATCAAGGCGACAAATGCCCTCTTGCAACTGAGGATCCTGGTCCAGCTGCGCATATCGAAGTTCCACCCTTCTTTTTCCCACGATTTCCACCTGAAAGCCGCCATACAGCACAGGAGGAACGTGTCGGGATACCAGATCATGTTGTCCGCTTCAACAACTGCTTCTTTGTCGGAGGGTTTCATGACACCAATTCGACCCACGCACTCGCGCAGGCCAAAGTACATGATAACTTCACGGCGCAGCTGCCATAAGATCCAAACCAATCCCTTGCCCTTCATCGTCTGGACGGACAAGAAGCACATAAGAAGCACCCAAGTCCAGTGCCAAATTCCAAAGAAGCACAGCACGCAGGCGACCATGGCGAAGACGCACTCTGCGATATATGCGACGGTTTTCGACATCATCTTCTCAGGCACGTTCATGAAAAGAACAAGCCCGTACCACAGGGGCACTTCGCGATACCAAGATGCCGGTACATTGGCCATGTACAGCACGTACATCAGCGGAGGCGGTGCAAGCACCACACACGTGAGGAAGGCATGCCAAAGGCCGTCCTTGAAGCTTGCGTCGGCCGTTTGGCTCTCCTCATCCTTCAATGTGGTCACGAATGTGGTCACGGTTTGATTCACACGCGTGTAGTGTGGCTTGCAAAAAGCCCACAGCCTGTGCAAGCGCGCCTTCGCCTGGTTGGCAATCGCTTGCATGCTCTAGCAGATGTTTCTCTCGTCCCTGTCGTTAATACTGGAACATCGGAACTTGTCACACGTGTTTCTGCACAGTTCTCAGCATGCCTTGCATGCGCGTGCAAGCGCGCGGAGTCCACGTGAAGCTGATCGGGTCAACCGGGAGCTTCGCGCGCGCCTCCGACAGCAGCACGTCTCCGTCCAACTGCAGCACTCTCCCAGCGCGCTGCGCGACGTGCTGCTCGAATGCGTCGTCAAACTGCAAGAGCTTGCTCCCGCGCAGCACCGAATATGTGGTCGGTCGCAGGGTCTGGTTGTGGAAGAACATGTGTCGCTCGATCCCCGCCGTCGAGTACTGCGTGTCCTTGATGTCCGCCTTCTTCACGAAGAGGCGGAGCTCGGCAGAAAAGAGGTCCGTGTCCGTCTGCTTGTACAGGTCGCCCGCCAGGTAGCTGAAGCTCGCGGCTATGCTCGGGTTGTCCGGCGTCGCGTGCTGCGCGTGGAACTTGAGCATCGAGTAGTCCGGCTGCATCGTTTCGACCCATTTTTTTTGCATGTGCATGTCGCGGTCGATCTTCTCTTCGTCCACGCGCGAGTGCTGCTTCTTGCCGTGGATGTCGCTGCGGATGTCGCTCAGGAACAGCAGGCAGTGCGTGCTTGCGTCCCGCGCACCCCACGCGAGCGCGTCCGAATCCGTGAATCGGTCGTGCGTAAAGCGCACGTTCTCGGACGCTCGCACCACTCCCGCCACGGATCGGTGCAGCGGTTTCGGGTCGAACAGGTGTATCTCGAGACGGTCCGCGATGTTCGACCGCTGCAGATGCCGTATCAGCACCGGCAGGTGGATGCCTGGGCTCGCGCCGGCGATCACGAGCTGCAGCTGCCTCGCGTCTTTGCGCAGCTGCATGTCCTCGACGGCCAGCGTGACCGCCAGCAAGTTGCTCACGAGCAGCTTGCGCTGTCCGCGCAGCCCGCGGCGCACGTGGAAGTGCTCGTCGACAAACGCTTGGTCCCACTCCGCCTGCATGTGCAGGTGGGCCTTCAAGTCGACGTCGCCGAATTCCCACGCCATCCCGGAGCGCGTCCCGTGCTTTATACTGACCGGCCGTATTTCGCAAGCGCCCCTCTGTTGGCTATTTAACTCAATCTGCGACAGCGCATGACCATATGCGCCTTCGACATTCCCATACACACGAAGAACATCAGCACGCGGGACTTTGCCGTGCGCTCGGAGCAGGAAGTGCAGGTGTACCGGAAACACGCGAACCCGTCGGTGTGCGGGGCGGCGGCTCTCCTCGTGTGCTGCATGACGGTGTGGTACGCGCTCCAGCAAACGCTGGCGGACGGCATGCACATGGCCTCCTGCATCCACTTCTACGTGAGCTCCCTGACGCCGCTGCTCCTCTACGACCACATCCTCACGCCCTCGCGCAGCAAGCACATGTGGGCGCTGGTTATCGTGCACGTCGCCGGCATGCTCTTCGCGCACCCGCACGACCGTGAGTTTGTGTCGGCTCGACTGTACGTCGTCGTGCTCGTGCTCTGCTTGGTCCTCGCGTGCAGGCAGGCGCAGGCGCAGCGCGAGTGGCAATATGTGCTCGCGGCGTCTGCCAGCCTCAACAGCGCCGTCAGTCTGTACGTGCGCGCACAAAACCCGGCAGCCTCATTCGTCTACTACCACGCCAGCTTCGTGCTACTCTTCGCCGCCCTCGTGCTCCTGCTGTACGCTCATTAGCGCGAGTCTCGTCTCGGCCATGCTCTCCCGCAGACCCGCGTCCGATCGCCTCCCGACCTGGAACTTGCTGAGGATGATGTGTATGTAGTCCTTGACCTGCATCGCTGCGCGCGCGTGCACCTTTTCCAGCAGCTTTCGGCTGTCCGGTTCCGTGATGCACAGGTCCCGCAGGATGACCTGCAGTTCCACGGGGATTTTTTGCTTCGACATTACGCAGTCATCTCTTCCTGGATGACAGCTGCTTCTGCTTTTTTTACGGCCTCCTCGTCGCCCTGCGCCGGGACGGTCTCGACCACGACCTCCGCGGGGGCGCTTGCCGGCTGCTTCTCCCGCGCTGTCGGCATGTTGTTGCGCACGGCCGGGATCGACATGCAGTCTGAGTCGTCGTTCAGCAGCAGGCTGAGTTCCTCCCCCCAGTCCACGTCGTCCTCCTCGGTGTAGCTCACGCACAGGGTCTGCTGCAGGCTGTTCATGTCGTTATGGTTTTCCTCGAGGTCCAGCATCACCTTGTCAACCGACTGCAAGCTCTTGTCCAGTCCCATGGCCTTCAGGGCGCTCGACGTGCGCTGCATCGAGTGCAGGACGTGCTGGTTCAGCTCGCTGTTCTCTATCGTTTCCACGTGGTTCTCGAGCGCTTCCTTTTTTCGCTGCAGCACTGCGAGCCGGTTCTTGATTTTCCGGCACTGCACCAGCGTCGGCTTGAGGCGCTCCAGATTCCTCGTCTGCTTCTGCGTCACGCGTATGCGCCCGACCAGACTCTCCAGCTCCGCCCTCAGTTCCTCTTCCATCGCAGCGATCTCCCGCAGACTGCCCTGCAGCCCGATCTTCGCCGAGCGCGTGTTGTCAATCGGCACAGGCCCGAAGACGAGCTCCATGGTCGTCATCCAGATACCTGCAGCAGACAGCAAGCATCTCGGATCTTTAGTCGCACTCTTCTCCAGCTGCATGCGCCTCCGCGCGATCTACTATATATACATTTGCCAACTTTTGTAAAATAGTAACGTTACCGGGTCTCCGAAATGTCCTGCGCAAAGTACACGCGTCGCGACTTTGCCAGGCCACCGCACGCGTGCGCCTCGTTCTCCCGCCCATGCTCCAGGCTGTTGCGCATGAAGTCTGCCCGCCACGTCCTGCACGCGGCCGTCTCGCCGTCGAACAGGTCCGTCCTGGCCGCGGTGCACGTCGTGTAGTGCTCGATAAAGTCGAGCAAGATGTCGTGGTCTCGAAACACCCTGCGAGCGTTGCTCGCGAGCATGTCGGCGTCTATTTTCTTCCAGTCCACCCTCTCGCGCTCCACGCCCTTGCCTGCGCACCAGCACAACCCCCGCACCTCGGTCGAGCGCGGGCGCGTGTTGTACTGGCGGAACTTGAACAGCTTTGGGTACAGCATCTCTTCGTTGGCGCACAGCCACAGCGCGTGCTCCTTGTTCCTCGCAAAGTCCTCCGTGACCCACGGCGCCCTGAACGGAATGCTCACGACCACAACCTGCTGCATGCTCGCAGCGCGCGTGCACACGTCTGCGTACTGCTTCGTTATGCTTTCGTAGAACCGGTTCTCACTTTCGACGGTCGGCTTCACGCCCTGCTCGTTTCTCGCGCGCAGGACGTGTGCTGGGACGTGCAGGTCCAAGTCGACCAGGCAGATGAAACGGCGCTCCGGCCGGCAGCTGATGTCCTGCAGAAAGTCGCCCACCGTGCCGAAGCGCTTCTCTATTTTTTTGCTCAGGTGCGCCTCAAACAAGGGGGCGTGCGCGTCGGCCCGCCACAGTTCCCACGACAGGTGCGGACCGAGCAGAGTGATGGCGTGTGGCACGTGCACCTGCAGCGCGGCACCGTAGCAGGCTATCGTCAAATCTGCGGCAGGGACGTCAGGATGTGCTTCCAAGGCGTGTAAAATGGTTTTTATATATACATGCAACATCTTGTGATGGCGAGAGTCCACCCCACTTATGCAAGCAGACATGCACGAAACATACCTTACCTATATATATTATACACGCTAAATAGCCAAACGCTCTCTACTTCTTGGCAATCACGCAGCCCAAGAACGTGTTCACTGCGTCCCAGTCGCGGTCGTTGGCAGGTTCGAACGGCCTGCCATGCTCCTTTTCGAATTCCTCCAGGAACGGGTTGTCCGGGTCTTTGTACTCGATGTCGAAGCACTCGTCCGCCAGCGTCTGCTTCGTGTGTGTCTTCGCCAACTCGCGGAGCAACGTGTCCGCAGTTTTCTTCATGGTTTCGACGCTGTTGAGCGTCTTGTCGGGCATCACATGATACGCCGCTCCGCCCAACACGACGAGCATTCCGACCGTCACATGGAGGAGCTTGCCTGTGAAAAGGCTGTAGGCGACGGCAAATGCCGTGACCGTGCCCATGAAAAATGTCATCAGCATATTCTCCGTCCAGGTTTTGAAGAGCCATACCACGAGGAACGCATAGACGATCACGACGACAGGTTTGCTTTTGATGTCGTCAATCGACCAGGCGTTGGCCAAAACCTCGGCCTCCTTCTTCTCCTTCACGGCCTTCTCCTTCTCGGCCTTCTCGTTCTCGGCCTCGGCCTTCTCGGCGGCCACGGCTGGCGCGTTCTCAGCGTTAGTGTCCTTCTTGGGACCCAAGGCCGGGTCTACCTCGAGCACCTCTACATCGTGGTGTATGGCGTCGCCTTGGACTTCTTCATTCGCGCGCGACTTTCCGCGGGCAGCAGGGCTCTTGTCACGGGCTCGGGGCTTAGCTTCTGCCTTACGCGGCATTGAGTCTCGAAAGATACTACGAAACCTCACGTCTTTTATATGAAGCATGTACAACATCACCACGGATTATATACACGACCCGTGCGGATCGTGCATGTGGTATAAAGGCGTCAACTTGCCGGTCGCAGGATTCGTGATCCTGGACGTGGCGCTTCTTGTCTGTTTGCTGTCGATGCTGCTTTGCCTGCATCCGTTCCAATTTCACTTCGTCAGCGAGTGGATGCGACAGTGCAAGCAGGACGCGCACGCGTACGTGCTTCCTTACCTGCTGGCCGTCATCATAATTCTCATCGTCGAGCTGCAGCTCAACTGGATGTTTCTCGTGTCGCTCTACCACTTGCATGCCGCCGCACGGCTCGATTGCCAGGACGCGTACAAGTACATCCGGCATGCATACATCGAGGAAACGCGAACGCGCATGCTCACAAAGATCGTCTGCAGAGCGCCGCAAAAGACGTGCGTGAGCGCCCATTCCGACGAAGCCTGCATGGCCTGCATTGCCGCGGCGGTTGGCATCGTCGCGGTCGTGTACTTCGACTGGACGTCGAAAGGGCATTGGCTGCACTTCTACGGCGTGTTTCTGTTCTGCGCCGGCTTCTTTGTCACCTTGCAGATCATATGGTGGAACATGCAGAAGGCGTGCTCTGTCGCAAACCTGCGCAGCATGAAGCTCGTGAGCGGCATGCACTGGGCGCTCGACACCGCCATCGTCCTGTTTTTCTTCATATTCCTCACGGCCAACTACGTGCTCGGACAGACCGGTGCTTCCGTCGTCAGCTCTGAGCTGATCGCATTCGCGTTGCTGCTGCTGCAGTTCCTCTACGTCTTCCAGATATGCTGCTGGAACGCCCCCCCGCACCTGCCGAGTCGCTCGTCCTTCTTTTGGGGCCGTTTCTGGTTCTCGTTGCTCATCTTGTCCCCCTTTCTCATGGAAGGCATTTTGTGAAATCGAATTAGCATATATAAACGTACCCCTCGCGGTGCGCATGTCGCTCTTCGGCCAACTGTCCGGGTTTCAGTTCCCAGACGTTCTCATGAACAGCGGGCCGCTGCCGTCGACGGCCGGCGGCCCAGCCGGGTCGGACGGGAGCGTCGACGGCGTGATTAATGGCACGTCCGCGCTGCTGCAGAACATCTCGCCGTACGCCATGGGCAAGAGCGCCCGGACGGGCTCCGACCGCAACTACCAGCAGATCCCGCACCGCTTCCAGTACATCGTCCCGAAGCTCTACCTGCCCCGCTTCCGCGGCGACTCGCACATCCCGGTCTCGCATGCCGTGGACCAGGGCGACGTCGCCTTCCTGCTGTACGGTGGCAGCAGGACCTGGTGGACCTCCCAGGATCAGTTCTCAACCCGCGCGCCTCCGTGCGCGTTTGCGACGATAGAGGTGGTCAACTACATACTGCTCTGCATCCAGGCGTCCAGGACGAAGCGGTGGGGCGACATCAGGAGTGAATTCTTGTCGGATCCACAGTTCACAGAGGTTTTCAGGCGACTCCTGCCACCTTTAGCGATCGACACCAACAAAACACCCGTCCAACGCAAAACTTTCGACGACTTCCTGATCTTCAAGGCGGTCCGCTTGCTGGTGCAGGAATACTTTGTGCCGCACGGCATCTGCGCCGGCTCGGAGCACCAGGGCGGGCAGCACGAAACAGGCACGGCTCCCGTGCAGGCCGCCGTCAACTTTGTCATCACAATGACCGTCGACGGCAAGAACGTCGACCTGGTGAACTACTGGTACGACAAAGACATGCGTGCCGGGGATGAGCTCGTCTTCACCCTGGAGAAAAAAGAGCTTAAAAGTCCAAAGTACCAGCTCACAAGCTACTACAAGGACCCGGTGGTAGAAGTCGTTGACTTGCACGAGACAGGTTCGTATTGGCAGCTGACGCCCAACATCTTGAAGGGGACCAAAAACCAGCCGACAGCCCTCGACGCGTGGCACCACCACCGCTGCCAGGGCTACTGGCGAGTCGCGCAGACGTTCCAGACCAGGAAGGCGAACAACATCAACGCATTCATTCGTGGACTCCCACTCGAAGTCACGTTCGCTCCTGTGTGGCAGAGCTTCCTGCAGTGCCGAGACTACGGAGGAAAGGGTCATTATTTCACAAGTGATCTTATATGTTTCGATACATCCAAGGCTTTGACCTTGTGCGTCAAACCAACCAAAATGAGATGGTATTATGAAAACGACCTAGCATTCGAAATCATAGATCTTCTGAACGGCAAATACGAGACAAGAGTTGTTCATTCAATTTGCACCGTGTTTCTCGATGCCAAGAAGCAGCCTGAACCGCTCAACGGAGCAACGTATGTACACCAAGACCTGAAGGATTTGCATGTAATCTTCGGGGTTAACACTGCGCCGGGCAACTGGAAGCCACATAAGAGTGGAAATCTTGCAAAAATCACAACTACAGGATTTCGTATGCACCAGCCAAAGATGAGTAAACCAGCAAAGACAGGGTACATCGCACATCTTGAGGTGGATCAGGCTGCCACGACCGTCCACTCTCCAGATGTCTTTGGGGCGTTCAACCTTACATTGACGAAAAGGAAGTGTGGCAGATGGGGGCACACGTCCGGTTTTGCGTCTTGGTACTGTGAAAAATCCGATCGTTTCCTTGACTTCGACTGCAACTTCTGGTCTGAGCATGAGAAACAATTTTTAGTCCCGATTCCCAAAATCACAGTCGGATATACACACCACAGTACAAAAATCCCGACGAGTCTCAAGTCTCCGCCTGTACCCCCTGCTGCAAATCCTCCAGCCTTGAGAATCCAAGCACCTGACAGAAACCCGCAAGTACCAGTACATGCACCAAATTTACCCGGCCCGCAACGTCTGCACATGCCGGAGCCTCTAGCGCTCGAAGCCGACCTCGGCCCCAGGAAGAAGCGCATGAAAACGTTCAAGTTGGACGCCGCGGACGCCCCCGGCCCGCTCAAAGCTTTCAAGTTGTCCGAGGACGCCGCGGACGCCCCCGGCCCGCTCAAAGCTTTCAAGTTGTCCGAGGACGCCGCCGGGCCCACAAAACGTCTCAAGTTGATGAGCACAGACGATTCCGGCCGTGCAGCAGTATGACGGCGTGCGCGAAGGACGCTATGAGGGTGACCGAGACGCGCAGCATGATCACCGCGCTCGCGCTCGCCGATCCGTTGGCGCCGAAGTGGAACCCGACGATCAGCGCGACGCACGTCGCGTGCACGACCGCGACGCAGCACGAGACCACGCAGCTCCGCTGCAGCATCACGCTCCACAGCACGCACAGGACCACCGCGAGCAGAAAAAACATGCACGCCATCGCCGTCTGCTGCAGGCTGTCCTCGTGCCGCTGCCGCGAAAACGTGAGGAACGTGCACATGATCAGGCTCAGGGCTATCGTCGCGAGCAGCACCTCCGGCGCCGAGCGCCCGGACGACGTCACCGCGATCATCGAAAAGTTCATGCAGAACATCTCGACGCTGTACGCGAGCTCGTACCCGAGCAGCGCGGCCGGTAAATCGTGGTCCCACTGTGTGTCTGGAGCCAGCACGTAGTTGCACCCGCGCTCCGCGTGCGTCGTGTAGTGCACCCACACCAGGCACGTCAGCAGCGCGCTGCACGCGAACGGCATCACGCAGAACATGTAGTCCATCACGATCACACTGCTCGCCGGTGCCAGAGACAGCGGCAGCGGCTCCGAAACAGCGTCGCTGTGCGGGTACACCACGGACGTCTCGTTCACGTACCAGTCCATGAGCGCCACCGAGGACGCCCAGTCGAACTCGCTGAAGAACGAGTGCCCGAAAAAGATCGCGTTGAACGTGATCGGGAGCATGCAGATGTACAGGATCACGGCCTTGCGCCCGAGCTCTGCCGCGTTCACGCCCTCGAAGCACGGGCAGCTGAAGCAGCTGCACGTGCACTTGTCGATGATGCCCACGATGCTGCTGCCGATGTCTGTCATTTGCCGGCATATGCACACTAAGCACAGGAGCACTAGCACCAACAAGAGATGTGAGCTGTTGAACTCGAGTTGCATGGTTGCATGAGACGCATCTTAAAAACTCTTGTGTGAGTAACGTTTATTTCGGGACTGTCTGTTTAATAAAGTAACTCACTCGCGCAAAAGCGCGTCGTAGTGACACAGGTCAAAGTCAAAGTGCAGACGGATCTCCGTTGATGCCTGCGACTGGGAGGTCGGATAGCTTTGATAGAGTTGCAAGCTGCCCTCCCTCTGCACATACACGTGCACGGGACACCCTTTCACCTCCGCGATGGCCAGCAGCTCCGGCTCCCCCCCCCAAGCCACACGCTGCATCTGCGCCATGTAGTCCTGAAATGACTTGTCTTCCAGGTCCATGTACGGAGTGAATCTTGCCTCGTTCTGCGACATGAACTGCACTACGTCGAGACGCAGCTTCGTCGCGGTTTCCCTCTCCGTCTCTGGGGACATGTTGTAGAACGCGTCTTCTGACGCGGCCACCGTCGCCGCGCGGAACAGGCAGTTGCCGTCCGCCCCCACTTGCCGCCGCTTCATGCAGCCTCGCTCGGGGACGTTAATATCCTTCCACCGCCAAAAACTTTCATAGGCCACACAAATGCATGCGTTCGACGCCAATCATATATAACACCCGCCCCGTGTCGGCATGGTCTCGAAGCAGCACATCATGCAGGAGTGGCGCGAGTTCGTGCGGCGCAGGGAACACATGGTCCGCCTGTACACCCCGCAGCCAGACGAGGACCCTGACACGCCCTTTGCCGAGCACCCGCAATCTGCGCTGTATCCCCCCGGATCGCCGGCTCGTGCCCCGGCTTCACTTGCCATGCTTTCTTCTGAGCTTTGATGCATCACTTTTTCGACAACCGGCACAGTCGCAAACACCTCCATTTTCTGCTCGTCTCGCTTTACAGCATCCGCATTTGCAGCCCAGACAGAGCAGCTCGTCGCCGTCGTGCGACAGCGCCTTCAGGTCCGCGAGCGCTCCTTGCAGCGTTTGTTCTCCCAGCGCCATCGCAGCCCAGCCCGCCTCTTTTATACATTTCATCGCGAATCATTCCACCACAAAGCGCGCGCCCTTGCGCTCCTTCATGACCCGCAGCACCAGGCGGGTGAGGTGGAAGATCAGCAGCACCGTGATCAGGAAGCCGACGATCCCGTCAAAGACCTCGCTGTGCGAGCTGAAGATGACATAGCACACCCCCGTCACCGCCGCGTTCACCACGAGCACGTCGATCACGCTCTCGACGTCCAGCGACAGCGTCAGCACGTACATGGTCATGAACTTGAGCACCGGCTCCGTCACGAACAGGTGCACCGTCACCAGCGCGTTGTATCGCGTGCAAATGCTCGAGAGGTAGGTGCGGTCCACGGACATGAGCACGGGAATGCTCAGCAGCAGGCACGTGTAGATCGAGGTCGGGTAGTGCTCGAGCAGCGTGTTCGCGTCGACCCAGAACGTCCACGTGCACCCGCACGACAGCGGCGACAGCAGCACGTTGATCAGCCACAGCGCGTCGGTCCACGCCAGGGTTGTCGGCTTCATGCCGAGTTGGTCCTCGGTGTACTCGATCACCTTGGAGCCGTCGTGCACCAGGTACATGACCACCAGCACGCCGATCAGCGCCCAGTACACGCTGTACATGCGCAGCTTCGCCAGGCGCATGTGCTTCTCGTACACCTTGAACGCCACCGTCGCCACGTTCCCGAGCAGCATGCCCAGCATGAACATGAAGGCCGTCTGGTCCAGCGCGTAGTCGCTGCACAGCATCGTGCTCCACAGGACCATGCCGACGACGTGCACCTGCGTGATGTACTTGCGCAGCGCGGATTTGCTTTCAAACGTGATGCCCTGCTCGTCGTACGGCACCAGACTTTCCGCCCTCGCCGCCGGCGCCTCGCTCTTCTCGCTCTTCAGCAGATCTTCCGTCTGCGCCTCCCCGGCCTCTTCCAGCACGTGCTCGTACGCCGCCGGCCTCGACACGGACCGGATGATGAACGCGCAGAACTCGTACGCCACCCACGCCGCGCACAGGACGCAAATCTGCAGGCACGTCAGCACCACACGCTCAAACATGCTGAACTCGACGTGCGTGTTCTCCACCTTGCTCACCACCACAAACACCGTGTACAATAGGCACCGACTGAAAAAGGCAACAATATCGTTCATGATATTTGACAGGACACTCTAAATACTAAAACATGGCTTCTTGTGATTTCAAGGTGCACGTCAAAGAAAGGAAGAAGCGGGACGCCGCCCCCGGTCCGAAGCAGATGATATGCGCGCCGGAGACGTACTACGACGCGGAATTCCAGAAGGCGCTGCTCGAAAACCGCAGGCAGAACAAGTGGATCTTCGACCTCATGGAGGGGCCGGACTGCCCCGGAGAGAAGGTGTACCACAGCACGCCCGACTGGCTGCTCGCGCGCGACTTGCACAAGGGCACCGACAATCGCTATCTCGTCGTCTTCAAGGACACGGACTTGCACAGCATCCGGGAGCTGCGCTCGAAGCACATCCCCACGCTCAAGGCCGTCGTCGACTTTCTCGCCCAGTGGCTGCCGGAGCAGGAGCCCGCGCAGCACAAAAAGTTCGGCATGTACTTCCACTACATGCCGAGCGTCTTCCAGCTGCACATGCACGTGTCCATGCGCAAGTCGCCAGAGTCCTTCCGGGCACACCACATGCACCACGTCTTGCGCAATCTGCACAGCCACGACGCCTGGTACAAGGACGCCCTCATTCTGTGCCAGACGCGCATCCGCTCAAGTCGCGCTTGACAAATCACAACAAAATGGCCTAGAAACATATAAAACAGTCCTTTGTTTGGCGCATGTCCTACAGAACAAGGAACATGCAACAGCCCGAGACGAGACAAGCGCCCATCAGCATTTCGGCGCCGGGCCCGATGCTCGCGGTTCCGCACATGCTCAGGCAGCAGAACTTCGACAGCACGGGCCAGACCGTCGTCAACCCGGGACACGTGACCTTGCGGGTCCTGCCGCACACCGACGTCCCGCTCGCGCCTGCTCCCGGCTCCTGCGGAGACCTCTTTCCGACGCAGAATCAGATGCGCGCAAGCGCCTACGAGCACGAGTCCGACTGGACCAAGCACAACATCGTCGCGTCCGTCGCCGGGCTCGAGAAGAAGTTGGCGCAGCTGGACAGCGAGATGCGCACGGCTGCGCCCGTCGAGGCCCCCATACACACGGTGATGGGACAGGTCCAGGATCATGCCAGACTCCTGCGGAAACACTCGCAGCTCACGAGCGACGCCCACTCGAGGCACAGGGACACCACCACCCTCACGCACCAGATCTGCTCGCAGATCAACGACACCGTCGAGTCGCACGCCACGTCCCTGCAAAAGTTTGAGAAGGACATACACACCCTCAAGACCAAGCAGAAAAGCGCAGTCGACCTGACGCACGGCATCTGCTCCTCCCTCGACCAGAAGCACAGGAGCGCGGTCGCCCACACGCACGACATCTGCTCGACCCTGGACCGCAACCTGCGAGAGCAAACGCAGAAGCAGAAAAGCGCCGTCGCCCTCACGCACGAAATCTTCTCGGTCATGGACAAAGACTTGCAGCAGCACGCGGTGCAGGGGGCGGACCTCAGGCACGACGTCTCGCGCTTGCAGCAGAGCAACCTGATTGCGGGCAAGCTCCTCACCCAGATTCTGGGCATGATCGGACAGCACCAGGAGGTCGTCTCCAAGCTGCAGGACGGCATGCCGGCCGACCAAATGACGCTGCTCGATGCCATGTGCGAGGCCTTCGAGAAGACGAAGGGCAAGATGCAGACGTTCGAGACGACGCAGCGGGACATGCAGCGCATCATCGCCGAGTTCAAGAGCGGCAATCTGGCCAGCACCGCGACGCACGACGCGCAGGAAACGCAGAAGCGCATCGACAAGTACATGAAGCTCTCGGAGGACATGGACGCCCAGCTGGCGCGCCAGCAGAGCAAGATCCGCGAGATAGACGACGCGCACCAAGTCGCCCTCCAGAAGCAGCAGGCCAAGCTCGCAGACCTCGAGCACCTGCACCAGACGTCCCTCAAAAAGCAGCAGAGCAAGATCCAGGAGCTCGAGGCCAGGGTCCAGGAGGTCTGCCTGCAGCAGCTCAACAGCTCCCAGCACGCCTCCATCGCGCGCACGACCGACCGGGACGTGCAGCTCCTGCGGCATGAGCTCAAGCACATCCACACCCTCAAGAAGGACGTCGAGGCTATACAGCAGGGGCACGATGACATGATGCTCCGCGACAGGGCCAACACCGACCTCAGCAGAGACATCAAGCACATCAAGTCGCAGGTCAGCGCAGTCTCCGACGCGCAGGAGCGGAACTCGTCCAAGTCCGAGATCGCTGAAATGAACGCCAAGATGCAGGACCTGCGACGGGACATGACTCTGCAAGACGTGCGGCTCGACAAGACACACATGCACATTGTCGACATCCGCAAGAAGATGGAGACGTAACAATTCTGACAAACGGCGTCCGCTATATTTAAGACCGGCCCCGAAAATGCATGTCCTCCGAGACCACTGCGAGTGCGGAGAAGCGGCCCGAAACCCAAGACCTCAACAATGTGCTCACACACATCAAGAACCTCGAGCAGCAGAAGGAGGAGCTCGAAAAGAGGCTCAAGGAAACGGAGGAGCGCGCAGCGCGCATGAGCGAGAAGACAAAGGCGGCCATGCAGAGCGCCATGGACACGCTCATGAAAAAGTGGATGGACGCGGTCGAGACAAAGGACGAGGTCGTCAAGCAGCAGTTCAAGGGCGGCCTCGACACCCTCATCAACAAGTCCGCCGACGAGAACGGCGTCTGGCAGATGATGGTCGCGGCCTCCTCCCTCCACGAGCGCCAGGAGCACAACCTCGACAAGCTCCGCGCCGAGAACAACGAGCTCCGCGGCCGCGTCGACAGCTCGTTCGCCACGCAGGAGAGCCGCGTCGGCTCCAAGCGCAAGGCGGACGCTGAGCTCGGCCCGGGGGACGCGACGCAGGCCACGGATATCTGGGCCGACTTTGCGTGTGACATCGGGCGGAACTTTTAGCTGTTTAATGGCTCAAAAGTACTAATAAAAACAAAATGATATCGTTCGTGTGTAAACTTCTCCTTTAAAAAAAATGTTTTGCACGTGTGTCTCAGTTCGACGACCAACCACATGAGCGTCTGGAAGAGCAACTTCTTCCTGCAGACCGGCCTCCCCGAGTCCCTCCCGAAGCCCCCGGAACGCGACGCCGTCGCCGACGAGCAGTTCGCCGCCGACCACGGCCTCCCGCCCGCCCGCCGCACCGGCCCGCGCGGGCCGGACAAGTTTCCTCGCAAGAAGCGCGCAACGACCCTCTTCAACTTCTTCGAGACCATACGCGGGATCGAGCTGCGCCAGGCCGACGGGAATGTCCCGGTGACGCCGCAGCAGATGCGCAAAGATTACCGCGCACTCTGCAGGTCGCAGCGCTCGTACTGGGAGTACATGCACGAGCTCTTCTTCGTCTTCGAGCGGCAGCAGAACGTGGCAGAACCCGAGAAACTCGCCGCCAACGGCGTGCATGTCCGCAAGAAAAATCTTTGCAACATGTTCTACTTCTTGGACGGCCCCGCGCAGCAGCAGCTCGTGCGCGACCACCTCGCCTACCGCTGGCAGAAGGAGAACTACGACTACGTGCGCGAGACGTGCCACCAGGACAACCTCCGCCACATGGTCGACATCCGCCGCGACCTCCGCCTGCTGCTCGCCAAGGTCGAGCACGCGCTCGCGCCGAAACAGGAGCCGGTTCCACCTGCTGCGAGCCCGCCTCAGCCGTCCGAGTCCCAGGCCGAGTCGGCCGGGCCGGCGACCGGCCAGTCAGGTTCTCCGGCAAGCGTCTTGAACAGAGCCGTCAATTTGATGAGCGATGGGTCTTGGGTCGTCTGAGCCTTCCACAGTTTTGCTCCATACACCCACGTGCACCAACTTGTCGCCGGATCTTTACATGGAAACAAGACGAAGTGCTCATCAACGTCCGGCATCGGATAACATTCGCGGTCTGTATACCAGGGCCCGAGATCGTCGTCTATGCCGCTCGGTGCAAAGCTCAGCCCGTGCTCCTGCACCATTTGCTCGAACCACGGCCCGAATTTGCACTCTTTATCGTCGGGTTCGTCGTCGTAGCCGTCGAGGATGTTCGCATAGTATCGTTTCGCGCGCACACAGTAGCGGCAGCGGCAGCGTGGACCGCCAGCGCGGTTGTTTGCACGACGCGTCAAACTCCTGAGCGTGTTGACGCTGTGGTCTATCCAGAACAAGCTCAACGTCAAGCGCTCGTTCTCGCGCTTCAGTTCCAGGAAGCGCGAGTCCAAGAGTATTTTGGACACCAGGGCCAGCCGGTCGACGGCAGACATCTTGTGCGCTCACACGTTGGCTCACACACAAGCCTAAAATGTTTATTTTCAACATTCATAAAAAATGCTCCCGTTGAGACTCAAACTCGTTGGCTGACTAATCCTCGCGCTTGCGCTTGGAAGGCCTCTCGGACCTCTTGGGGTTGAAGTCCGTGAAGAGCTCAAGCTGTTCACGCTTGTCATGCGAGGGGAAACTGTCCTTGAAGGTCTTGCTCATGTCGAGCAGCTCCTTGCCTTTGGTGAAGAGAACCAGGTTTTTGACGAGCTTGCGATGCGCACCCACATGGATCATCTTCAGGATGGATTCCTGGGTGCCTTTGAAATATTCCTCAATGCACACGTCACCGGACACGCTCTGAATCACAGACCCCGAGCCTCCCTGCACCTTCCAATAGACACAGACCCTGTACATTCTGGATACACAACATCTCGTGATCTTATATACTGATTATAAAAAACAAACTAGATTTTCTCTAAGTGTTTGTAACAGTCGTGGATCATTATGACGTTTGGCGCTACATAGAAATCTCCCACGACCAGCACAGCCACAGCACAGTCGCGCAAAAAGGTCATGAGCTCCTCGTTCTTCTGATACACCTCGCAGTACTCGCGGAACCACGTGACGTCCGACTCGTGATCGAGCGCGTCCCATCGACCATCCACCCTCTGCGGCACCGCATGCATGAACAGAATCACGTCGAGAAACTCTTTTGCTCTCTTGAGCCCCGAGGTGCGCATGCCTTTCACCAACAAGTCCCGCATGTCCTCGGGGTACGCGTCCATATCGGCAGTGACTTTCTCAATATCGTCCTGTGTGGCAATGTATTTATCCAGTCCCTTCAAGTACACGTCGAGCAGCTCGAACAGCATCTCGCTGTAATCCATGAACGAGAAGGCCACGATCGGTCTGTTTGTGAATTCGCCTTTCAAGTGCTCATCGCGGGCTGTATGGAACTTGGTCTCGATATCGCATCGCAGCGTCCTCCACAAGTCGACTTTGCCGCTGCTCCACGGAAAATTCACTGACATGTTCGTTTGCCAAATTTCCTCTGCTGCGGCTGGGTTCAATCTCACCCACGTCTCTTGGTACGCATTGAATCTGTCCTCGAATGTCTGCAGACTCACGACCGGCGCCAAAAAGGCCAGCAGACGTCGCACCCGGTCCGCTTCATCAGCACACTGCATGACTTGGATCGAAGAATGGTTTATGTTCTCCGTAAGACTCAAATGCTTTAAAAAATCTTGAGATGGAGTTTTTTGAATGTAAAATAGACGTGTATGCACTCGGAATGGCTCATGACAAGCATGCAGTATGCACTCGACGCTAACGGTAGCTGGGCGAATGCAAAGCTGACTGAGTACAGGAAGCACAGTCAGTTCTTCTGTGCCTGTGCCGAGCGACACCCCGTGAAGCTGGTCAAGCCGTCGGGCGAGCTTGGCAAGCGCCCGTTCAGCGACTATTTCGCGCACATCACGAGGTCGGAGCAGGACGCCGCCGACGGGCGCACCGTGCGCAGCTGTGGGTGCACTGAGTCCCCGGACCACTTCAATGCCAAGCATAAGTTGCGAGAGATGGTCGGCCGCTACGCGTTCACCACTTTTCGGTGCTCGTATTGTGGCAATACAGGAATCATAGACAGTGCTGAGTGTGAGGTGGTCATCGAGAAAACGAGCAAGGACCGGAAGTGGAGGTACGACTGCCTGCTGCGCAGCGGTGGCAAGGACGTGGTGGCCCTGGAGGTCTTGCACTCGCACAAGGTCACGCGCGAAAAAGCGAGTTCCGTGCGTGACAGTGGGCTCGAGATAGCAGAGTTTCGGGCCGAGGACATTTTGCATTTACTCACAGACAGTCCAAGCAAAACAGTACACTTGGAGAACTTGCTGATGCGGCATGTTACGTGTTGTCAGAAGTGTATCAAACAGAGGACGAAGATGGAAATGTGGTATACGTGGGACGATGAAGTGCATGCATTACAGCGCCAAGAAGCGCAGATGTACAAATATTACCAGTTCATCGCCAGGGACAGAGAGATACACAAGAAGCTACTCACATGTCGTCAGGCGCGACTGGTTGAGAATAATTTGGCTTGGCAACTGTCTTGTTGGCGCGATGAATTACAAGAATTGATAGTGCAGGAGGCAAAGATCGCCAGTGACTACCGCAACGCCGCGAGGTACAAGAAGTTACTCACACGGCAAGCCTTCCTCGAGGATTGCAGACGTTTGCCCATGAGCACACCCAAAAGTCGTCGTCTGTGCTCATACGCACAGCGCGCGACGCGCTGGATGGCGTGGTACGAACAGAATTTACAAAAATGCTCGCGCTGAGACTCGAACTCAGAACCTTCGCCTCATAAGAGCGACACCCTGACCGATTGGGCCACGCGAGCCGTGGTTCGCAATTTTCATTTTTTTTGAAATGTTTCCACCATCCCGGCGAAATCCAAAAATCTTTGTTTATATACGCACTGGGCATGTAGCCAAACAGAGTGCTTGCAGCAACAAACAAACCCAATTATTCAAATGGGCCCAGCCCAAAATCGTCCCGTGTCTGGGGCGTTACGACAGCAACATCGTCGGTCACCGCATCAAGCCCGCGGGCGCGGCGCCAAGCGCATCAACACTAAAACGCACGCGGGGGGAGGGCGGAACCAGGCACAAGGCACTCTGTTTTTTTTGGTATTTCACCTTCACTTAAAAGGCGAGCGGTCACAAGCACAAGGACATGCACACGCAATCGGACTTTGACCTGCACATCACCGTGTCGCCCGATGATATGGTTGCCTCTTACATACCTGCGTCCTTCGACGACTTGCTTGTGTATGCGCGGCTGCGTCACCGCCGACCTCGGAAAAAGACAAGTTGCAAGATCCACAGCCCCATTATTTTACGAGCAAACACCGACATGCCCGCGCATAAAAATATCGCAGTTTCCGTGCACGAACCGTACAGAAGATGTGTGTCCACACCGAACATGGCAATGGAGCGACTACGACTGGCTGCCACCTGATGTGATTTATTATTTCCGCAACTTACATATAAAGCGCGTCTGTGTATCTCTCCACAAATACTAAGCCTCCATATATTTTTGCGCAGATCGGCACCACCAAGGGCACCGGCGGCGACGTCCTGATCCTCGAGGAGGCCGCCTACTGCGACGAGGGCTTCTTCTACGAGACGGTCGCGCCCATCCTCAGCGTCGGCACCGCCTCCCTCGTCGCCATCTCGACCCTCACCTCCGAGATCAACTTCTACACCCGCCTCATCAAGATGCGCGACCCGTCCACCGGCCGCCCCCTCTTCACGACACGGTGCATCGAGCTCGTGTGTGAGAAATGCAAGGAGGACGGCAAGACCGTGGACTGTGTACGTGCTCGTCCGCCCCCACGATGTCCCAGTCCCCCACGCTCTCCTCTCTCGCACACTCCCCCGCCAGTGCCGATACATTCTCATCCACCTCCGCCTCCACAAACGTCTCCGCCTGCACTTCCTCGCAGTCCGGCGGCCCCCCTCTCCCAGCGTACTTCTCGTCCCGGCGCCGCGCGCGACCCTGCTTGAGCATGCGCATTTTCTCCTGCCTCTCATGCATCACGTTCTTGTTTATATCGAACGCCTGCATGTGCACGCCACTCGCACGCCTTTATACACGCTGACTCTGTTTTTTCTTCAGGTCCACATGCTCCACCTCGTCCCGCAGTGGCAGAGCGCCGAGCGCCACCGCAAGCTCAAGGTCATGATGCAGGTCGTGTTTTTATTTATTTTCGCAGCTATGTCCTACAACGTCAACACCGAGCGTATCGAGATAGCGCAATACATTCTTTAGTTTCGCAAGTTCTGGATCGCCGACTGAAGTTGCCTTCCACAACTTGGATCCGTAGATCCAGTGTACCCAGTCCTCCCTGGCTAAAATGGTGAAGTGCTGCCCGTCGTCGAGCACGTCGTTGCCTGAATCGACAACACTGCCTTCGACCCAGATGGGCACATCCGGGAGACCGCGACCGATGCTCATCTCGTGATGATCAAGCACCTGCTCGAACCATGGCTTGAACTTGCACGGGTTCTCGTCGGCAAAATCGAGATTGCCGCTCTCGTACCTGCCACTAACCATACACGCCAGGCAGGAGCACGCCGGGCCGCCGTCTGCTGAGTTTGCCCAGCACATAGCATTCTTCAAGATCTCGTCGTTGTGTTCTTTCCAGAACAACTTGAGCTTGAGAGCCTCATTCTCGCGCTTGAGCGCCTCAGTTTCGCGCTGTAGATTCATTCTAATTGACATGGCCTGATCCTAACGTCTGTGTCAAATGTTTTTTTTGCGCGCAGGACCGCCCGGACCTCATCAAGTCCGAGCTCGCGGGCCTCGCCTTCGACAGTCTGCAACAAGTCTTCCGCAAGGTAGACATCGACGACCTCTTCGCCGTCCAGCCCCTCCCTTTCGTGAAAGACCAGGAGGTGTTCGTCATCATCGACCCGGCCGCCGGCGGGCCGAGCTCCGACTACGCAGTCGTCAGCCTCTGCCGCCAGCGCGGCATAGTCACGGTACGCTCCACCGCTCACGCAATCAGATACCCCTCCCTGCACCTGAGCGCGAACCCCACCACCGGCTGCGCGGAGCAGAAAAAGTCCGTCACCAGCTCCCTCCGCAGGTCCGAGAAGAAGCGCACCAGCTTCCGGTGGTTCCGGTTGCCGTCCATCATTTTCTGCTTCAGCGTCCGGTCGATGTTCAGCAGCAGGAAGAAGATGCCCACCTTGTGCGCGTGCGCAGTGTCGGCGCTGCCCGCGTAGCCCCGCAGCCGCTCGATCGCCTCGCACGGACCGTCCGCAAAGAACTCAGCCTGTAGGAAGTCCAGACTCTCGCCGATGCATATCTCGAGATACTTTGTGTTCACCTCTGCAATGATCTTCTCGATAAAGTCTGTGTTCTGACTGCTCTGTCTTGCGCAGGTCATTGGCATCGACACGCTCTCGGGCTGTAAAGGTGAGAATGCGTGTCTTGTTTTACCGCTGCATCGCAAACACAAATACTGACGTTCTCGCGTGCGCAGAGCCGAGCAAGCAGTTCGCGCTCGTCGAGCGGCACATCCAGCGCATCAAAGCCCAGCCGCTGCTCCTCTTCTCCCCCGTCATCATCATGTGCGAGCGCAACCTCGGCTTCGAGGCCGAGCACCACGAGCGCGCCCTCCGCGGCATTCCCCACACCCGCCACCGCGTCGACCACGCCGCCAAGCGCTACGGGGTCTTGACGACTGAAGAGGTCAAGCACGGCATGTGCACGCTCACCAACACCATGATGCGCGAGCAGCGCATCAACGTCATGAAGCCCCTGCTCTCCGAGGACCCGCCAGCCAACATCCGCCGCCTCCACGAGCAGCTCACCGTCTACTCCCTGCAGTTCAAGGAGGCGATGAACGTCTTCGGCAAGACGCGCGCGGCCCTCAGCGGCAAGGTCGGCGGCATGAAGGACGACGTCGTCATCGCGCTGCAGCTCGGCATCTACTACTCCGCCGAGCCGCACATGTACAGGGCCGCCTGAAGCTGGTCAGTAGCACAGCCAGTAGCTCTCGTGACACTCGTCCGGCAGCTCGTAGTGCAGCCACACGAAGCACAGCACGTCGGCGAGCGGCAGCGCCAGCGCTGCCGCCAGCAGCGCCATCAGCACGCAGGACATTGGGGTTCACGGACGCGTCCTGATGTTACGCTGAAAGAGCGTAATTCAAGTATTTAAGATCGTGTTTTTGCGTGAATGTCAGTGTATGACGAGACTGTACAGGAGCTCAAATCGAAGCTCAAATCCTATTGTCACTTGATCTCAGAAAACTACAAGCGTGATTCATGGTTCGGCGATATTTTTACGGAAATACTAACATTACAAACGCAACTGAATGCTGACACACCAGACGTTGACAAAATCATCTCATCTGCAGATAATGTAGGAAAACTAGCCAAAAGGCAGAATTCGAAAACATTCAGAACAAGTTTTGGCGACATAGTAAAGGGTCAAGAAAATATCCTGGATGTTATAGAAACCATTGGAAGTCACTTTGAGCGTATTTTAATTTCAACGCCAAAAGGTCCCGGACATAAGCAAACACAAATGCGCCCAATGGCCTCCTTGCTTCGCCGACTCCGGCAGTGTGCATAGTTCTGTGTTTAATAAACGTTCACACAAACACGTACTCCTCCTCCTCGCCCACAGACTCCACGCGCGTGCTCTTCGGCCGGGCCTTCTTGCCGGCCGCCCCCTTCGCTGGGAAGTACCCAGAGTCCTGGAAGTGCATCGCGCTGTGCATGGTGTACGGCGGGAAGCTCTGCAGCATGCTGCTTTCCTGTTCTACTTCTGCTTTATTTCTTATGCCCCGTGTTTTGTGTTTTCCGCCACGTGTATTTTTCGTGTTTTTTTTCGTACACGTGGCGCGCTACTGCATATCTCCAGATGCTCCGGTAGCGTTCCAAAACACAGCACGCCATGAACGACGCGCACAAGGACGCCCTGCCCCCCCTCGCCGAGCTCTTCCTGCACGTCGTGCTCTTCGTCCTGCCGCGCGACAGCTTCGACTGCGACCGGAGCGCCCTGCTCCGCCTCTCCCGCGTCCGCAAGAACCTCGTCGAGGACATGCACGCCAGCAGCGGCGCTTTCACCCTGGACCTGCACATGTCAGCCAAGCACGTCGTCATGGTCTCGCCGTACCCGTGCACATACCTTGCTCATTTCGACGTGGAGTACTTCCAGGCCCTCAAAAACACGGCCTCGCGCTTCAGGAGCATCGACAGGCTGTGCGTCGACCTCGAGCAGCTCCCGTTCCGCTGCAACTTCGTGCATACGTCGCAGATTCTCGATCTCGTGTTCCACTGCCTGACCGTTGGGCGTGCCAAGCACCTGCACATCGCACACGCCATTTTCAGGGCAGATCACTTTACAAACTGCATCAAGCACCTCTTCCAACACACCAAAAACCAAATCCTCTCCGTCGACCTCAGACATTGCAAGCTGGACATCGACGCGAACTTCATGTGCGAGCTTGCTTCGATGCGCAACCTGACAAGCCTGACGCTCGACGGAAACAAGTTCGAATTGGAACACACAGCGTTCCCGTCTTTCAGTGACAAGCTCGAGTGCCTGTCGGTGGAGGCCTGCTGCGGCATCCGCCCGAACATTCTCAAACGGGTCGCCAAGACGCTGCGCACACTCGTGTGGAGCGAGAACGTCATACTCGACGTCGACAAGCCAGACTTCCTCGACTGGATCGCAGACTCACACGTCCGCAACCTCGACATAGACAACTGCGGATTCTGCCAAGCCGACGCATTCGGGTTTCAGAAGGCGCTGCAGCGCATGCCTGCCTTGCGGAGCCTCAGCATGGCAGGCAACGACACCTTTCAGGACGACGTGTTCTGGTGGCTGTACGACTTCTGGAGAAACAGACGCTTGCAATCGTCCTTCTTCACCGTCCACATATCCAACATGCACATCTGCTACCCGATCGCGGGAGTTCCTGTCATCATGTCCAACACGAGGTTCGGCAGCATCGTATTTCCGTACTGGGATTAAAAAAAGTATTTGCATCTGTCAGTCCACATACGCAAGCCGCTCGTGCCCATGCTACGCTCACAGCGCGCCGTCGCAGGCTGTCGCGGCCTGCTCAGCACCGCAACCATCCACCTCGCCGAGGCCTCCGCCGCCTTCTCGCCGGCACAGCTCGCCTACATGCGCGCCAGCAGCGCCAGCGCTGATGCCCGCGACGTCGCCTGGCACCGCCGCATCACGCAGCTCGTCAACTGCTGCGCCCACGAGCGCGAGCTCAACAACCATGTCATGCATGTGCTCGACTACGAGAAAAACTCAAAGTGACGGATAGGAATGTGTATTACAAGGTGTAATAAACTCGGCATCAGCAACTCTTACTCAAAGCGGGCGGCCTCCGCCCGGCAGCAGCTGCAAGCTCAAAGCGGGCGGCCTCCGCCCGGCAGCAGCTGCAGCGCCTCGCGCAACGTCGCCGACAGCGGCACCTTGAACGAGAGCCAGCGCGCCTTGCACGAGAGCAGCAGCTGGTCGACCCACGGGTCCGGGTTGCAGCGGTCCGTCCATGCTTCGGGGGCTCCAGACGCCTCGTGCTGCAGGCGACGGATGGAATTGTTCGCCAAACAGATGGCCGGTCCCTCATTGGTGTGGCCCAACGAAAGCGGACGCTCCTTCCACTCGAGCATTCCTTCATACCTTCTGGCAAGGGTTCTGTCCTGTGCCATCGCCCCGTGCAGCGCAATGGCGCTTGCCCACATGTCATAGGATCTATCCACCTCTTCCCACTCCTTCATCTCCTTAGGCGCGAAAGTGGTTCAAATTTTTTTGACCAAAAAAAATGAAAAACACGATAAAATTAGACACTGAGCTGAAAACAACATCTGCGCGGGACTTATAAAAGCCATGCCCGTGACAGGACAATGGCTGCCTCGCTTGCAGACGTTTCCATTTTTGTATCAGACGCTTTTATATCAGACGATCCCGACAAACAAGAGTGGCTTCGGGAGGCAAACTCGCCACAACCGCGGCCGGCAGTCCCGCGACCACCGTACGACCCCGTGGCAGCCACGGCGGCCGTGCACACGCGCACGCAGCTCGCGCAGATGCGTGCGTGCTGGAGAGCGCTGCCGCTGTAGCGCACGATGGAGATGCAAGGATACTCTTTTACGAAAATGCGTCTTTATTTCATCGCAAAATGAACACTAAACTGCATCTCATCAGCTTCTCAGGCGCTTCCGTCTGTCTGAGCGCTTGAGTCGCTGTCCACAGCAAGAACACTGTAGATCCCCTCATGGTTGACCTCCACAATGCCCTTGCCGTGCTTCGATGTGAACGCAACCCCCGTGGTGGTTTTTTTCTTGGCACGCTTCCTCTCCACGTACTTGCGCGCCACGCGGCGTAGGAACTCTTTGTCGTGGCAGTGCTTCACCAGCATTTCGCCTTTCTCGCGCAGATCGCACATGGTGTGCTGGTCCATGACCTCGTCGTCTCCGTCCTCATACTCGATTTTGAACTTCTTGGAGCGCTCGTCCACTTGGGTGACGGTGCCTGCGTACCAGCCCTTTCCGAACCGCCTCTGCACTTGCATGTGCACGTAGGCGGTGACTGGAGCACTCTCCTTCCAGGCAGAGGGCCTCTTCATGATGAGCATGAATCGGCAGTCTTAAATATGAACGAGGCATTGTTTCCCGCTGGCCACAGGCTGGAAACGTCGAGCTCGAACAGCGCCTCGTGGTACGAAGCGATGATCAGCGACCACACGCCAGGCACCACATGCAGCCCGATCGGGTGCCACGTCTCGTACAGCTCCTTCTTCTCGTTCGTGACCACGTACACGCTCAGCGTCACACACGCGCACGCCATGTTCGCGAGAAAGAGCCAGAAGCCCGGACTGCGCAGCATCTGGATCCATCCGTAGATAAACAGCGCATGCGCAAACGCGTGCTCGATGCTCGACAGCGTGCCCTTGCGCTCGTGGTTGCGGTGGTACCACAGCGAGAGCACGCACACGATGCCCTGCAGCACCACCACCTCGACTATGACAGGCTCCCTCTGCAGCGCCGCCCACACCCCCGGCACCAGCGCCAGGTGCGTGTACATCTGCGGGTCAGACCACGCCCTCTTCTGTGCTGCCGTGCACATGTCTCTGTTTTCAGTGAATAGACCAAACGCGAGCAAACCTCTCAAAAATACACGTGGAGTTTTTTTTTGAAAAGCCATCACCTCAAAACACCCTCGCGCTCTCCTCCACCAGCATCCTGCTGTCGTTGCGCTCGTACTTGCTCCCAAGCACCAGCGTCAGCGGCTGGTTGTCAAAGAACACCAGCCCCAGCTCCGCCGCCCCGTACCGCGCCTCCTTCTTCGTCTCCCGGCTCTCGCACCACGCCAGCTCGATCGTATCCGCCCTCGGCGGCGTCAGCACCACGCGCACCTGGAACCGCCCGTCCACCACCCGGTCCTGGTACTGCACCTTCCAGCTGATTTTATCCGTCACCGTCTTCAGGTTCTGGATGCTGGTGGCGTACCGAGGGGACGGCGGCATCCTGCATGCACTTCAGGCAGTATTCATACGGCAAAACTGTATTTTCTAGATACACCTGGTTTCATTTTTTTACATATAAAAGATCTATACCCAGATTGTATGTCTCCTGATGAAACTCAGTTTCGTGATGTTCATGGTTACCTTATTCGAGACTTGCAAACAATCTGTGACTACGAGCACGATGATTTGGATGATTTAAAGCGTGTTTGTCTTGCTTGTCAGACCCAGTTGCAAACAGATGGTGATTCCATAACTGTAGGTCAGATCGAAATATTATACAACGATCTTGCAACCGCAAAAACACAATGGACTGAAAAAGTTGGCATACCAAAAATGAAATACTATTCCGATGGGGGACTTTATACTTATGGTTCTTCTGGTTATCGGCTAGAGGAAGGGGTCAGAAACAAGGAGATCTACGATGTAAAAACAGAGCTTGATGGCTGTCTCGAAAAGTTACTAAACATGAAAAAGATACTCAGTAGAATTCAGGCGAAAGGCCCTCCATCATTTATACCCACCCCTGACTCCACAATTCGTCCCCCTGATGACGACATGCCTCTTTACCCGTGGAATTCACATCCAACACATATACACACCCCTGTATCCACATTACGTACCCCTCATGACGAGATGCCTGAAAGGTCACACAACAGTTTCGAATTGGAAAGGGTTCGAAAAACACACACATTTCCACGAAATACCAACATTCAGAGTGTTGAATATGGAGAAGTCCAAAAGGAAGGATTTACACAGATATATGCGAACGGTGCTTTGGGATGTATTGTTACTTGGCGTAACGGAAATGATGAGGTCATTTTATGGCCGGATTATCACACAGAGATTTGGATAGATGGTAAGTTTCAATCTATGCAGTATGCTAGCGTAGAATACAGGTATTCTTCACCTGAAGGAAGGGCAAAGTGGGCTCAAATGTGGGAAAAAGACAAAGAGTTGTATCAGTCCGCCACAGAATTTTACCTCGAAGACAATGCAGCAAGCATGCCCAAGACAGACACGTGGCACCCTGGAAAATGGGATGGAACCCCAAAAAATAAGATGCACACAGCGGATGTACAGACGTTGTTGCATCGAATGAAGAAGATTTATATATAAGCGCAAGCGTTCAGTCCCTAGACAACATGTCTGCCCTCTGCTGCGCCTGCGGTCAAGACAGGAAAGACGTAAACCCCGCATGCGTGTGGTGTCTCTTCCACGACATCCTCCAGGCCGACTGCCCTCCCCACACGAGCGCACAGCAGTGTCCCGCGCTGGCCCCGAGCGCCGAGGACGGCGGCCGTAGTGCGCGCTTGCAGGCCAGGAACACTTCTATCACCTGAGGCAATGAATTATTCACACTCCCTCCGCCTGCTCCTCATTCTTGTTCTCCTTGTCCTTGCTGTAATCAACACGCGGGAGAACGTAGGCATGCACGCACTGCACCCCGTCCTTGTCCCCGTCCTTGCCCCCGTCCTGGTCCTCGTAGTGCTGCCGGCTGTCCTTGAAGTACTGGTTCGGGTGCTGCACAAACTCCTTAGCCTCACACGCGTGCCGCGCCCCGTACACCATCGTGCAGGCCTGCTGGAAGTGCCCCTCCTTGGCCTTGTTCATCACAGCAGTCACGTCTTTCCTCTCCAGACGCATCCCGTTCAGCGCAGTCTGCAGGTCGGCCGGGCTGTAGTGCTTGTACGCACACCCAGACGTGCAGGAGGTCCCCGTGACGGGCGAGGATTGAATGAGCTGCTGACAGCAGAACGGCTTGTACTTGATGCGAGAGCCTGCCACACCGTACTGGTGTTTGAAGTTGTAGGCGTACTCCTTCTCAAAATTTTCTCCGTTGAGTCCGGCCACCTGAAACTCCCTCTTCCAGAAAGCCAGCGCGTCCGCCAGCTTCACACCGATCCCCTTCAAGAACAGGTTCAATTGCATGCGCGCAAAATACTTCAGGTGGGTCCTTCCACTCTTGCTCGTCAGCTTGCTGTACGGGCTCCACATGCACAGGGGGGCGGACGCATCCATGAGGACAGCAAGGCCTGCCAGAGCGACTGTGCCCTCCCCCTCAAACGTGGGGTGCACGTACCCGTCCGGGACGGACATCAGCAGCGGGCCCAGCCTCTCCTTCTCCTCGAACACTATGCTGTAGAACCTCTCTTGGTTCCTCTTCAGCTCGTGGGAGTACCGCTTCAAAAAATGAAACGAGGCATACTCATCCAAGTCGCGCGACAGCACGTACGCGTTCCCGCGCTTCAGCAGCACTTTCCTGCCCCGCACGAGAGCAGACACCTTCTCGAACGGCAGCTCGTAGATGTACTGCCACGGCTCCTTGACTTTGCTAAAGTACTGCGGGTTTTTGGTTGAGTATGAATTTTCCTCCATGTTCATGTTCCTGCCGCCAAAGACAGCCTGCAGCTCGCCATTCGTTAGGACATTCATTTCCTCGTACTCGTCCTTTGTGATATTTTTACAAGCAGCGCCCAGCCCGCAGATCACCTTGGCGCGGTTGTCCACGCTCATCACATTGAAGCGGTGCCTGAAGAGCCGGTCCTCCTGCTGCAGCAGCCAGCGCTGCAGGTCTGTGGTGCGCGAGTGCATCAGGCAAAGCAGGTGCCGCGACAAATAGTCTTTGCGGCGGTCCTCCGCCAGCTGTGCCTCGTCCCCGTGCCGCTCGGGCAGGTACTGCCGCAGCAGTTTCTCGATCACAGCCTGCACTTTCTCCCTTTTCAGGCCCTGGGCGTGCGCCCGCTCGATGCCTTGCAGCACCGCCTGGCGGTCCCGTGCGCACTGCTCAAAAAAATGCAAAGAAGTTGATTCCTGCATTTCTGCGCCATACCAGCCCACGTTCATCTCGCGCTCGCGCTTCACGCCCCCTCCCCCGAACGTGGGAGTGCCCATGCTACGCCCTTTCCGAATACAAAAAAAAATCCTGAAAAGCGCGCGCGATTTATATTTTGCTTTTTACCACAGGAATTGTAGCTACAGAAATCCACCGAGTCTGCAAGGAAAGCATGGCGGAACTCGTCGTAAGCTTGCAGGAGAACGGCGAGGCCTGCTTCGAGGGCAGCCAGGCCCGCGTCTTCCTCCGGGCAGATGGCAGCGCGATGCGAAAGCTCAAGCGTCCCAGTGCTTACACGGCCATGAAGACAGCCGTGCAGCTCTTGCACATTTCTCAGCATCCGAACATGGTGCGCATCTTCAGCATGGAAAGCGGCGACCTGTGCATGGAAGCGATGCACGTCTCGCTGCAGCAGCACCTGCCCCCGGGACAGACGTTCTTTTTTCACGTCAAGCTCCACATCGCCTTGGCCGTCGCGCACGGCCTGCACCACCTGCACACAAACAGCATGGACCACGGCGACCTCTGCCCCTCCAACATCCTCCTCGCATGGACGCACGGCGAGATGCTCGTCAAGCTCTGCGACTTCTACAACGAGCGCACGGGCACCAGCAGAACGGCAGCCTACGCGGCGCCGGAGGTCGTCCGCTCCCCGCCCGCCACCATGTTTCCGGCTGACATTTGGGCGTTCGCATGCTGTCTCCTCTTCCTCGAAGGCGTCGAGCCGTTCCACGGCTTCGAGGAGGACCAGGCCAAGTTTTTCTACCTCGGCTTGCACCAGTGCGTAGCTTTCAGAGAAGACGGTGTCTTCAAGCAGTTCAGCCTGCTCCATTGCGCCTACGCCCCGGCCAGACATATAGGACAGACGCTCTGGGCCGACATTCTCGCCGGCGCGTTTGTGCCCGAAGCTTCGCGACTCACAAGCCAGCAGCTCCTCGGCCAGCTCGCTGCGCTCCGCACACCGCCAGTCCCCGCGAAACAGGCGCAGATGCCCAGAGTCCCGTTCAAATGCATAAACCCTATGTGATTGAAAGCAATTTATGTAGCATTTTTACTTAAAAAATAAAGACACCGTACAAATACCTAAACGGAATTGGATGGCCTCACTCTTGCCAGTCGGCTGGGAGAGCATACTGGGTGCCGTCTGGAAATTCACATTTCATGTACGTCCATGGATCGCCGGCGTTCCTGTAGCGTACCTTCACGAGCCAGCCGCCCTCAATCAAGAGGGCAGCCACCAATCCCGGATACGAATAGGTTCTCGGTAGTGTGACGTTATATTGGAGGACGTTGGTGCCCACTCGTTGGAGATCGCGGCAAATCACACCAGACCATCGGGTCCAGTCGTCTGCCAGATGCATACGGTTACGCCAGTTGGGGTCGAACAGTCCAACTGCATCGTCCGTGAGGCCTTGCAGCATCCCCTCGATTTTTTTATAGTCTTCGTGATACAGTAAGTAATCCACTTCCATGTGTGCGTGTGTGGTGTGTCTTATATACCCAAAACGCTTGCGACTTTTTACTAATGCATTGTAACAGAGACTTCCCAAACCTTCACGTGGAGGAAAGGCCGATTGATGATGAAAATGTGTCTGTTCAGGAATTTCGAGTGAGATACATTCCATATTTCCTCCGCAGACACATTTGCACGCGCAAAAAATCACAGATGTTGGCCTACAAACATATAAGAGTTCCTCCGCACGCACGCATGCACTGTCTGAAGCTCCATTTCTACAACCCCAAAAAAGACACCGAGGGGGTCTGGAACAAAATAGTCTCCTATCTCGACCCCCCCTACTGCCACTGCGAACTCGAGTTCCTCCACGGCCTCTCGTGTGCCGTGTACATCAACGGCTGCGTGCACTTGAAGACCAGGCAGTTCGACCCGCACTTCTACGACTGCGTCACCGTCCCGTGCTCCTCGCTCGCGTACAACAGGGCCCTCGACTACTGCACCCTCCGCAGCAACGAGAAGCAGCTCTTCAGCCTCAAGCTCATGCTCGCCACCAAGTTCCCCCCGCTCCGCTTCGCGACCTCCGGCACCTTCTGCTCCAAAATGTGTGTCGAGGCCCTCCAGCAGGCGGCCGTCCTCCCGGCCGACATCAGCGCCGCCCTCGTCACGCCCAGCGCCCTCCACTCCCTCCTCAGCCAGCCCCCCCCCCAGCACGAGCATCACTCCGGAGTCGTCCCCGCGCTCGACTTCGTCTGACCTCCTCCGCCGTCTCCCTCCTCCGCCGTCTCCCGCATCAGCCGCCACGCCCCCTGCAGCTGGTGCTGGTGCAGGCACAGCGTCGAAACGATGTGCTGCTGCATCACGCTCAGGATCGTCCGCGCGTCCAGGCTCCGCACCGCCGCGGCGCTCCGCACCAGGCTGAAGATCCCAAAGATCACCAGGCACGGGTCCACGTGCACCGCGCGCCGGTCGTACGCGCCCGTCACGCTGAAGTCCCCGTTCTGGTGGCTGCAGTTCATGAACTCCTGCCGCTCGCTGCCGAGGTCCATCAGCTCCCGCATCACCGCCAGCTGCCCCGCGCTCATCGCGGCATACGGGATGATGATCCGCACGTTATCCTCAAACGGGCACAGCCCCTGCGTCGTCACCGTGAAGCTCAGCGGCTTCTGGATCGCCACGTTCGCAAACGAGACCAGCGGGTCCTCCGTGTAGTGGCTCAGCGACTTCACGCACGCCTTCACCGAGCCGACGACCGTCGCCCGGGAGAAGAAGGCGTCCCGGATCGGGCCCGTGTATCTCGACATGTTATCCCACACACTGCTCTCTCATTTATTGCTGGAAATGCAAATTTGTTTGGGTGTGAGACAACTGCATAGTTTTTATATATAAGACCAGTATTTTATTCGCATCATCAAAAGATGACCAAGAGGACGCGTGTTCTGGAGGAACAGAAGAACATGAAGGCCATGAAGGTCCTCCTGCGCAAATACAACCTCGAGGAGGATGCTGTCAAGTTCGGGTACCGTGTGCAGGATATCGAAGATTTGGCCTGTGTTGACCAGAAGCTCGTCGATTCCTTGAACTTGAAGGGCACCGTGGCTCAGTACATGGACATCTTCAATCAGGAAACTGACAAAGAAGCTGAAGACGTTCGCAATCCTTCTAAGTACAAGCGTGCCAAGAAAGCTGCTTAGAGTCTGGTGTCCTGTGACTGTGTCACGCTAATTATGCGAATAAACAAATTTATTCCCATTATTTTTTTTTATTCCATTTTTAGAGTGTTTTCAAAATTGTGCCCGCAAATTTGCGAAGATTTGCCTCCATGGCCTGCGCATCCCTCACCTTCCTGAAGAACGCCTTCTCCGTCCTGCAGATGTGGGTCGAAGAGCTCTGGCAGGACACCGTCAACTTGCGCCTCGCCACGGCCGACCTCAGGAAGGACCTCACGCTCATGGAGGCGGAGCTCGGCCGCTTGCGCGCGCAGCTGCAACGCCGCGAAGAGACCGAGGAGAGACGCCTGCTCGCACTCTGCCACCCCGTCCGCGCGCCCCGCCTCGCCCAGTTCGAGAAGCTGGCGCCAAGCTGCCAGAAAGCGGCGTGGGACGTCCAGCGCCTCGAGGAAACGTTCGGCGTGGCCGTCAACATATGACCGCTAGGCCTCGCCTTCTCCAAGGTCATCAGCAGGGGGTTCATTCGTTGCTGCAGCGGGTTCAGGCCTTGTTACAACAGCGGGTCTTGAGGCTCGAAAACTCTTTTTCTTCCCATGTGCATCTACCGGAGCCCCGGCAGGAACACTAGGCGTCCTCGGTTTATGTACATCTATTTTATGTGCACTTGATTGATCTTTCAGATCGAATGCTTTCATAAACATCTTGAAATACTTGGACGTGTACGGCATACTTGCTTTTCCGGCATGATCGATCGAATCCCACTGTCGGAGGTCGTACACGATTTGCTCGATGATGGTCTCCTCGTAGTCCTCTTCTGCTTTAATGACTTCTCGGTCCAGCAGCGCCATTCTCCAGGTGCCTCCCATGGACTCCAGCACCGGGAACAGGGCGGCCTCTGTGTATTTTTCCTTCGCGGCTGGATGTACACTGACAAGGTCATAAAACTCCTTAAATTCTCCATTTTTCAACTTGAGCCTCATCTCTGCAGTGATCACAATAGTCATTGCCTCTGACATCTTGGCATCATACTCCTTCAATGCTTCGGCATCTGATGTGTCCATGTCTCTGATTGCAGCTTGGAGTGCTAGTTCTGCGCTTTCTAGAGTCGCTTCTTCGGTCGCCAGCTCCCTTTCCAGTTTTTTTTCATTCCTTTTTGCGTCCCTTAATTCCTGTGTGGTCTCAATGTCTGATTGCTCGTGCATCTTATTAATGTTCGTCAGAGCTTGTACTTCTTTTTTTAATTTTTCATTCTCATCCGTTAGTGCAGCCACATCTGAAGTATTTTGTGCCTCGCCGCTTCTCTTCGCACGGTCTTTTTCTTCGTTTTCCTCTGTCAACGTTTTATTTTTATCTTCTAAATCTGCAATCTGTCCGTCTGACGCAGTTTTTTGTGCGTCTAACTCTGCCGCTTTCGCCTTAGTTTCTTCTTGTGACTTGTCAAGACTCTCTTGTAATGCTTCTATGGCAACCCGCAAGTTTGCTTCATCGTTCCCTTTGTCTTCTCCCAACTTTTTCAGCAGTTCTTCCAATTCTGCCACTCGTTTTTCCAACTCTTCAATCCTGGCTTGTGCTGTGCTATCTTTCTCATTCAACTCTTCAATTAATGTGTCTTTCTGCGCAATTTGTCCTTCCAACTCCGCTTTGTCTGTCGTCAATGTCTCAATCGATTCTAGCTGAGCCTTGGATTTATCATCAGCCTCCTTCGCTTTTTGCTTTTCCTCTGCCAATTCTGTTTCGAGTCTGTCTTTTTCCGCTGTCGCGGCATCAAATTCTGTTGATTTTGCTGTCAAATCGTTTGTAATCTTTTCCAAATCTATTTTAGTTTGTTCCAATTCCGCGTGTTCCTGTTCAAAATATCTCCTTTGAGCGTCTGTCAAGGCACTGAGATCACCCACCTTTCTTGCTCGAGAATGAATATCAAATACATGCCTCTTTGTGACGCGTCCCAGAGTTTCTATCAAAGTTGTCAGACCAGGTCCACTGTGCTTCTTTCGTGCACTCATCGACGGGCGCTTACCTGAGCTTTGACTGCTATCATCATCATCCCCCTCTTCCTCCCCCTGAGCCTCCTCGTCGACATCTTCTGCGCCTGCTGCTGGTTGGAGTATACCAAACTTTTTCCCTACTACAACGTTTAAAGGAACACTAACAGCCGCGTTGCCAGACGCCTGCATGTCGCGGGAATCCACTACGACCAGTGCGCCACCAGCATCCATCGTCACGACATACTTGCGGGCAAAATCGGACATGGTTTTCGTATTGTTTCCAAAGTAGGCCCTGATGGCTGTTTTTATTTCATCCGGCTGTGAATTTTGGAAATTTGTTACTGTTTTTGAAGTTAGTTTTGCTTTTGGATCAGCTGTATTTGCATATGCGGCCTCCAAGTCAAGTTCAACCGTCCCTGTTTCTCCGTTTTTAATTATTCGATTACCTTTTGAATATTGTACGAAAAATGGTTCAGCCAGTCCTTTCAATTTGGCTTGTGTCGCTACTTGAATATTGCTCCACATTGCATTGTATACACGCCTGCATACGCTGATGTGTTGCCAGTCATCCGCGCTTGGTGATGGTAAATGAGTTTGCCAATTCGTGTCTAACAAAAACTTATTCCGAAACACCCAATCGTACTCGACGTAATGGTTTCCTCTCATTAAAACGTCCGTATGTTTCTTGTCTGTATCTATAGGGAAAAATACACATGAAGGTACAGGTTCACGAAAATCACATATATTATTCATCACATCGAGATAGTAGTCAGCGAGTCTCCCGATGCCTTTTGTTTTCTCAGGAATCGTTTGCAAAATATGAAAAGGATGATCTGCATCTAAATTCATTGGATTTAAAATGGCCGTCGCATATATTTTCGTATATGTCATACCACTCATGCAAAGTACATTCTGAGTGAATTCCAAATTTACCAGTGATCCTTCATCATTTTTCTTAAACCGCGAATAAAAACTTTTAGTTTGATATACTGGAAGAGTCAGCGATGTGAATAGATGCACGTATAGAAATACACGATCCTCCCTGAGAGGAGTTGAAATATTGCTGACGATTTGAGTTTTTCCTGCGACTTGAAGTGTCTGTATAGTGTTTCTGTATAGTGCGATTGGTGATAGAATGTATCTATTCCAATACTCTGCTTTGTCTGTACCATATGATGGTATCACATCCCTAAATACCGGTAAATTATACAGAAAAATGTACGATGCACCCGTCGCAGATGTAACCCCGAAACAGCCCATTTGTTTTTCAAGTTTTAGAGACAAAGAAAAAAGCAAAGGCCAAACTTCAAGGCCATAATCAGCATAGTCTGTTGTTTGCCTGTATATGTCCAAGACACAATCCTCATTGCCCATTGTATTATCACGAATGATACCTAAATCTACAGGAATTTCTATATTCTGACAAATTGCTTCAAAATTATTGAAAGCATCAGGCACGTCTTCTATGCTACGTGTACTTGCATATGTATACTCATTTGGTTGTTTCAAAAATTTCAAGAATTTTCCGCGAAATGTGTTAAATTTTGAAGCATCCTCCGTTTTTTTATTGTCCCATACACCCAAATTCATTGTAATACTCTCAATGAGTCCACATACAAACAGACACATCAGGTACTTGGGGGGCGAGAGTAAAATGTTACATTTTGTTTTGAATTCATCAAGTTCTTTAATTTCTGATAACTCCTCCAATACGCTCATCACTGCATTCCGCACATCAGTGAGTTCATATGTTGATATGAGCTTGCCAATCTCCAAAGTAGTCATACCTTTCACTGTTTCATACGAAGCCTTCAGGGCTTCTTCGCCTGCGGAGCCGGCACTGCCCTCCGCAGACATACCCCCCCACGTGCCCTCGTTTATATAATATCTTTCTTTTTAGACGAACTCAGCACGTGTGTTTCCCCGCCCCCTCCCGCATGCGCCGCCGCCGCCGCCCCGCACATGACACGCCCATGGCCCACGACAGCATCACCGGCGACATCGACCTGTACAACGCCCACTTCGCCACGCACTCGCCGGCCGTAGAGGACCTCCCCGCCACGCCCCCCGTCATGGTGCACAACGTGGTCGGCACGGCCAAGGTCTTCTGCAGCAGCCTCCCCTTCGACCTGCAGCTCATCCACAGCATCCTGCCCAACAGCACCTTCAAGAAGAAGAAGTTCGCCGCCATCACCATCCGCCTCTTCGACCCCCACTGCACCGTCCTCCTCTTCGCCTCCGGCAAGATGGTGCTCACCGGCTGCCGCGACTTCCTGCTCTGCGTCCTCGCCACGCACAAAGTCATTGCCGTCCTGCGCCAGGCGATCCCCTGCGTCGACTTCGAGTGCTCCGTCATCCAGATGCAGAACATCGTCGGCCACGTCGACATGGACCTCGACCACCAGAACATCGACCTCGAGCTCTTCTACCGCCACTACAACATCGAGTGCACCTTCCAGCGCAGCATGTTCCCCGGCCTCGTCTACCGCGCACAGAACTCCGCCGTCGTCATGCTCATCTTCGCCAGCGGCCGCCTCGTCATCACCGGCGGCAGGTGCATGCGGTCCATCAACGCCGCCTGGCAGGTCATGCGGGAGAAGCTCGCCGCGTTCCTCAAGCCCGCCCTGCCCGTCGTCGTCAGCACGAAGAAGCGCAGGACCCTGGGTGAATGAGCCAGCCCTCGCCAGCGCCGGCGCCGCTCGACTCCAGCTGAGTGAGCCAGCCCTCGTGCCAGAAGATGAGGTCCATGATGGCCGCGTGGAAGATGCCCACCCCGTTGCACGCGTGCGTCGCCAGTATCAGCGCCGAGTCCGCTTGCAGCACAACCCACGCGTACACAAACAGCCCCATGCAGAGCAGCACGTTTGTGCACAGGCACGCCTGAACCGCACCTCGCCTCTCCCGTTCCAGCCCGTGATTCAGCGCGAGGCACGACGCGTTCAGCCCCGCAAATGCGCACGTCGAGACACCGTCCAGGCGTCCCAGCGACACGTACAGCACGAAGCTGCTGCAGCAGCCAAACGAGGAGACCGCGAACGTCACAGCCCAGAGGTAAAAGATGTTCCCCTGCAGCCCGCCCCACGTCCGCCGTCGCTCCTCGCCATTCATCCGAGAGAGGCGCCGCGCGAGTTGGATGTCCGAGAGGAGCAGCACGCAAGCCGTGCATAGCACCACAGACGGCAGCAACCAGTTCATGCTTACGCTGCGCAGTGCATATATATGCAATCAGCAGCTTGGCGGAGCCCGGCCGCAGGAATTGCGATGTTTTTTTGTTAGGCCATGCAGGGATGCGAAGGTAAACCTGAGCAGGGAATCGCCAAGATATTCGCCGGGGATCTCATGAGGACGTAAAAAAATAGCCCAGAAAGGCATTTGAAAAAATAAAAAGCCCCCCCCAGTACGTATCTGAAGATGGCCCGTTTTGTGTATATGTTGTAAAACGTGATCCATGCAACTCACACGGTACTCAAAAATGTACGCCGTTTGATCCGCTTTGTGGAAGAGGTATAGATAATAAACACACTTAAGAGAGACTTAAGAGAGAGCGACCTTTACTTTACTTTGTATCTTGTTGCAGTTGCTCTTTTGACTCTTTCACGTTTCCACGAGACACTTTTTCCAGATATTTACTACAAACAATTTTGTACCCGCGCAAACAACTCCAAAATTCACAATATAAGGAAAAACCTGGAATGCCAGAGGACACACAACAAGAACATGACGAGAATTCGCACCAAGCAGGTGCCCCACCACATCCCTCCTCCGGTGGTCGAGACGGCCGAGGTGCTCACCCTCGAAGATTCGCCAGCGGACCGCCCCCGCCCCAGCACCGAGCTGCCGCCTCCCCCCTCCAAGGCGTCTGTAGTCCGTGCACTGAAGATGGACGAGGGCATCGAGGAGCCCCGTGTTGGAGGCAATCGCCAGCTGTCTCCCGGCACCAACAGCCGCCCCATCAGCCCGACGGCCGCTCCCGAGCAGGAGCCGCCTGTCATGGAGCTTTCCCCACCCAAGCAGACGAAAGTCCCAGACTCCCGGGCCGTGAGCTTCGGCAAGGACCAGGAGATGCCGGACAAGGATCCTTGCGAGCACGCCGACAAAAAGGCCAAGTTCGAGCACGAGGAGGGTGAGCTCCAGGACGCGGACTTCGACTGCCTGTACTGCAACGAAGCAGAGCCCGTCGTCGAGACCGAGGCCGGCTCCGATTTTGCTACAGTAAAGTTTGGCTCCCACCGCCTCCTCGACTCGGCCAAGAAGTTTTCCAACCCGGAAAAGGCCGAGAAGACCCCCCTCAGGAGCTCCACCGGCTTCAACACGGCAGCGCTCCTCCGCAGCGCCTCGCACTCCCTCGCCGACAAGTTCACCACCCCGCCTACCACCAACAAGAGGCCCCCCCTCGACATGAGGACCCCGTCAAAGTGCTCCATGAGCCAGCCCGATGTCTTCGGCGAAGACTCCTCGTCGGACTCGGAGGAGGACGACAAGTAGAATGCTGGAATGCTAGATCACTAACCAGCAACTGCATGTTAAAGTTCCCTCTCAATAAACCGCAGAATGCTTTCATTGTCTTTGCTCACCAGCTTGTGCAGCACCGGCAGTATGCTCACGGAAAGCCACTGCCCCCTGAACTCGCAGCCCAGATGTATGCACGCCAGCAGCAGCGAGTCTTTGTTGCACAGACCCCGCTCCGTCGCATTTTCAATCTCCTCCTCTCCAAACTGCGTGCCCATCGCTTCCCGCACACACGAAAAGAAGCGCCCCCCCACCTCCAGACGCACCGACCGGATCCGCAGCTTCGCCAGACAGAACGCGGGGTCGTACATCGTCTCCAGCACCTCCTCAAAGTGCCAGCTGCACGGACACTCGTCCTCGTGCCACGCGCAGTGGCATGCCAGCGAGCCCTCCCCCCACACGCTGTACATGCAGCACCCCTCCGCCTCGATGCACACGTCCCACAGCACCGCCTCCACCGAGCGCCCCAAGATCCCCGCCTCGTCCACCGCGGATAGCACACTCAGCCCGTGCACCGACGCGTACGGGCTCAGCCGGCAGTGCATCGGCAGCGGCAAGACGCCCGTGTGCTGCACGCAGTCCTCCCGGAACAGCTCTAGCATGCCCCTGCTCCCCCCATGCTGCCCCAGCACACGCCGCACCGCCAGCAGCCACTGCTTGCTCACAGCCTTCAGGTTGTTGAGCAGGGCTAGGTTGGGGGCCGTCGCGTCTACCTTTTCCAGGATGTGACACAGAATGTCCGCGTGCAGGCCGGCCATGCTTGCCTACTCTCTCTCTCTCAACCGATGCCCTAAGTGATTTTTTTACTGGTAAGTATTATTTCAATTTCATATAAAAGAAAATCTTATGCTCTACATGTACGAGGAGTGCCTTGACGTTTTCAACTCGATGTCGTATAGCGAACATGCTCTTGAAAAAGGGAAGTTGACTTGCTTTGAGAATCTCGAAAATTTAAAAGAGCAAACAAAAAACTGGAAGTCTTATATGGAAGAAACATATGGAAACCATAAGGAACCAGAAAAAAAAATACATTTTCAGGAAAAAATGGAGGAATTCATGACTCAGTTTTTGTTTATGTGTGACTTTGATTATCACGAGACGGATTCAATTTACGAGAAGTTTTACGAAATGATGAAAGCGAGTCCTTGGCGGCGAATGTACGATAACGACAAATGGAAGGACCACATTACACAATGGAAGAGCGACATGCAATGGATGGGGAAACGTTTGTACTGCATCGCGTACTATGATAATCCACAATCTCAACGTGAATATAAACGTGTTCAAGAGGATATTGTTGATACAAATTGTGAAGATCTTTGGCATGCAGGGGCACCTAAATTCATGGTACGAAGACCTCCCCTAGCACGTCCCGACCCGTTTAATGATGAAAATGAGAGCCCGTTAGACCAAACTCAATATGACAACCCCTCCCGGTTTGGAAGTCGCGAATCGCAACTCAAAGGCTTACTGCGAGGCCTGCGTACGTATGCATGACCAGTAATAAACATTCAAACTCTAGCGCCCAAACTCTATGCGCGCCTCTACCACATACTTGTCATCCCGGCTCACCAGACGCGTGACGTGCCCCGTCTGCATGCTCTGCCAGCCGAACTTGCACACCGCCTGACAGTTGTCTGCTTCCACACTCACGGCTTCGGCCAGCCCGGATCCTTGAATATCCGTCGTACTCACATCGAAATTCAGGCTCCCGTTGTCACACACCTCAGGATTGTACACGTACACGGCCAGATGCTCGCCCTCCCGCGTCCCGACCGGCAGCCGGTACGTGCGCCGCTCCCCCCACTCGTCCCGCAGCTTCTCGACCTCGCATACCAAACCCACATGCCTGCCGATGATCTCCCCGCTGAAATGCCGCAGCGTCACATAGAAGCAGCGCGTCCTCTCCTCCACACGGTCCCCGCCGTCCCACAGAGTCGCGCCCTTCTGAATCGAATACCGCACCGGCTGCGTCTTCCGAATCTCCACGACGATCAGCAGATTCTTCAGCTTCTCGAGCTCGCACGCGCTCATGCCTCTGTCACCCACTCCTTAAATAACGCCGTGGAAATATATAAGACTCCCGCATTCATCTCATGGAATCGTATTACATATGGATAAACAGAGAGCAAGTTATTCCGCGAATTGATCAAGATGATATTTCATTCTTATTCAATGAGAAGAGTGTATTTCAAAAACGACCAACGCACAACAATGAAAATGACGGTGAAAACGACTACTACACCGATGAAGTGATGCAATCCAATGCACGCCTACCTTCCGTCTGTCTTCAGTTTCAGTTTCAACCTTGGAATAAAACAGTAGTCTTATCATGTAACACAGACAAGTACAGCGTGTGGTTGCAGGATAAAAGACTGAAACAAGACGGTCGTCAACTCATGTGGGATGTAGAATACCAAATTGATGTATTGGAAAATGGAGAACATGAAACAGAAACAATGTATTTGATGGTGAGCAGGACTCGCGGCATGCAGAGTCAAGAGGTTGTAAATTTCGATCAACTTCGTCGTTTGATTTGCTTTTTCGAACCCATCACTGATCACAAAACAAATGCAGAAAGATTTATCCAATATATAGAGACATGGACTGAATTGCAAGGCGAGTCTGGAGTACAACATGAAATGTGGAATGCACAAACAGATGTACATTATGCATATAGAGGCGATAGAGTATTTTTTTGGAAATCTTTGGCTGCAAGGATAAACAGACAGTTCACAACCGCTATCAGTGAGTCACCGTTTGATGATTTATTGTACAATCATTTATTAAAAAGGGACGTCGATAAATTGCTTATGTCTCTTGATGCATACAGTGCGATGCTGGAGCTGCAGGGGTCTGAGACTGCTGAGATTGCTGTTCGGGAAGCGGGAAAATCAACAGCGCGATCTTTTATGGACCTCATTTTGTTCTTATTTGCGGTACAACAGAGGTCGCAGGATTCTGATGAATGGGATGTGATTGAAGAGGGAGATCATTTCGAGGTCATGATAAATGCTTGCAAATTCTACCAGGACCAGAAGGACTTGATGACATTCTTAGGTGACTGTGCTGTGGTTGTGCTTCTGACATGTCATTTCAATTTACCACCCGAAATCGAGTCCATCATTGCGAAATATAAAGTGTTACTGAATACAATGGAAGAAACACACAGTCAGTATTTCTCCATCTCAGATGAAACGTTGGCAAAAATAAAAATAATAGATGAGAAGGGAGTGGTAAATCTCCGTCCATGTGTAGTGTGTATGGACAAGACTCGAGATGTTATACTGATGCCTTGTGCACATTGTGCGGTCTGTCATGAGTGTGTCATTGCTTTATGTAAGTGTCCAATGTGTAGAAAACCAATCACAAGTATTGATTCTGTGAAAAATCGGGTGGGTCCGGACGACGTCATCAGAGCACCAGCCTTTCACAACACGCAGCTTCCAAAAGCAAGCATATTCACATCGACGCCAGAAACGTTCCAAGTCGGCAGGGTCACCCCTCAACCAGACAGGACACCTACATGTGTAACGGACCTATTATACCTTTTACAGTCTACCTTCAATCCAAACACAAAGCCGAACCGCTGTCCCGTCGCCCAGAGAGTCGCGAAGAAAGCAGAAGAGTTATTATGTGATCTGAAGATACAGAAAGCGGATTAGCAGTCGGGTCCTATATAGCACCCTCCCAGCGACCGCATGCTCACCGCCCTCGTCGCCACCACATACACGCGGAAAGAGCCGAAGCAGCACGCTGAAGTCTGCGCCGGTCTTTCGCGGCTGCAACTCGTCGTCTTGTTATCGGCAATGCTGCTCTTGTTCCTCCTGCTTCTTTCGATATCCGATTTATGATTCCAAATCTTCCCGATCTTCCCGGTTTCTGATTCTGCATAATTCGCACACATTCATTTAAAAGAGCACAGTTGACATGTCATACGCCACATGCCCCCACAGTGGGACGGTGGTTACCAGGTGGGCCCCACCCTGGAGGAGATACATCAGAAACAGCGTGAGGCTGAAGAAACTGAGTTGGATAAAAATGAGACCGCCATTTATTTCTTCAAGAATCAAATTTCAAAGGCCCTCGAGAACAAAACACCCAGTCTGGACGATCGCTCCAAATTGAAGAAGCTCAAGAGCGAGTGGATGGAGATTCACGACAGGATCGTGAAAATTCCGCTCACAGAATGGTACTCTGCGCACAAGCAGAAACTCTGTGCTGAAGAGGACAAAATTGGCGATCAGGTGAGGGAGATCGAAAATGCTCTCAAGCTTCGCCAGAAAGAGTACCAAGACATTCGTGACGATGTCGACGATAAAATCGACAACCTCAGGGACTGTCGGGAAATCCTCAAAGAAAAACGTCACGAGGCCATTCAGCTGCGCAAGAAACAGCGCGAGGAGGCCCATCAGCTGCGAAAGGAATGGCGCAAGGTGGCCCGTGAGCTGCGCGAGGCGGCCCGTGACCTGCGCTGGCTACAGGAAGGGCTCCTCGAGGAACAGCAAGAGGCCGAGGAACTGCGCGAGGCGGCCAGGTGTCGCGAGCAAATCGAGGCCCAGTTGCGTCTCGATGCTGGCCTCGGCGAATGGGTGAAGAGGCTCCGTCGCCTTTAGTGTAGGTATCACTCGAGCAGCAAGATTGAGCACCAGACACAAAATGGCGCATTTAGTTCACATTTATTGTAATAGATAAAATGTGAATTTGACACACGAGCAAGTAGAGAGAGCCCTGTGTGTGCGCGCATAGAGAGAGAGTCGTGTGTGTGTGTGTGTGTGCGCATAGAGAGCCCTGTGTGTGTGTGCGCATAGAGAGAGAGTCGTGTGTGTGTGTGTGCGCGCATAGAGAGCCCTGTGTGTGTGTGCGCATAGAGAGCCCTGTGTGTGTGTGCGCATAGAGAGCCCTGTGCGTGTGTGCGCATAGAGAGCCCTGTGCGTGTGTGCGCATAGAGAGCCCTCTGTCACACATAACTATCGTCATCACTAGTTCTTCTCCGGATCGTAGAATTTGCCGTCAGGGAACTTGTGGTACTTCAAGCCGTTAGCCTGGCAGTAGGAGTAAGCAGCACTGCGCTTGCACGCCCCCTCACAGGGTTCTCCACTTGCATAAGTGGTGGAGACTGGGTCGCTATCCAGATTCCTGCACTTGGGACCAGCGCAACTGCGCTGTGGCCAGCCACTATAATCCTTCGGCTCACGGAGTATGCCTTCGCCGCCGCCGCCCGCAGCGCCACCCACACCACCCCCGCCCACCCGGAGGGCTTTGAGAACCGCCTTCTTGATACCCCTCCTCTCCGTATTGGGCGAGTCTTTTTCTTGATCCGAAGCAGTGTCCGCTGCTATTTATCTCACGGATTAGTCACCGTATATACACTGATTCATCAAATTATTTCCACATTCATGATTCGTATACCGTCAGACTCCTTCTCCTCACGGTCTCTTTTCTTCGTGCCACCGCCGCTCGCACCGCTGCTCGCACCGCCACCACCGGCGCCTCCCATGCCCTTCTTAGAGCGACGGCCACCCCTGATTGAGTTGAAGGTCGGGGGGGACTTCTTGCCATCAGCAGCACCGATGCCTTCTTCGTCTTCGTCCTCCAAGTCCTTGGTTTCGTCATCTGTATGCGAATGTGTTGTTAATTCGTATGTCAAATGTACCGTGATGGGTCTACAAAACACTCACATGTTTGGGTGATATCCTTCTTATAGTCCTGCAACGCATTGACCAAGTCCGATGTGAGGTTGACCATAAACTCTTTCACACTGTTGTCGTACACATTGACAGTCTGCTTGAAAACGTCGTTTGTGTCCATCATCTTCTTCAAGGAATCACGCAGCTTCTTGATTTTCTGCATCACGCCTCACATTAAGTACTCCAATAGAAGTTGCCTAAATAAGAGTGTCTATGTACAAATTGTATCTGTGTAATATGCATTCTTATTTTAGTCAACTCGGCCTGGTACTTAAGCTTCTCTCCTCCAATATCTCTCTCTCTCTTTTTTTTATAGAATTTTATTAGTATGACTATATATATATATATATATATATATATATATGGAAGGTCATACGAAAGAATGTTGATGCAGAAAAGTTGGAGGGGGGGTGGCAGAGAAAAGCTTAAGTACCAGGCCGAGTTGACTAAAATAAGAGTGTCTGTGTACAAAACATCTATGTCATATCAACGTGTTCATCTTACCTCCTGCAAGAGCTTGATCGTGGCTTTGCTCTGGTCCTCCTGAGTGAGCATTTTCTGTGTGCTAGATAGTTAAACCACGTAACGAGCAAACATGGCAAAATGCAACATAAATAGTCTCATGTGACCTGCTCCATGCTTTTGATTAGCGCAGTCTGCAATTCCAAGTCCGTCTTCATAGTGCGCATGTTACTCTGCACTTCTTGCAGTTCCTGCAGAAGCGAGAGTTACACCACACACATCTCTAAAAATGCGACACAAAGAAAAGAAACACTGGTCATACCTCCTGGGCAGTGGCCGCTGCAGCCAGCGCAACATCCGATGCTTTCGATGCAGTGCTCGTGGTGTCAACATGTTTGGAGATCGCAGTTCCCACAAGCGAGATGAGCTTCTGCTGCAGCTCAAGCAGTGCTTTGTGGGGAACATTGCCGTGCTCCTCCCTGAATGTCTTATGATCTGGCACCAGCCCCTGCCAGCTTGCTGCCAGACATTCAGCAATAGGCCCATTTGCATCTCCTGTGTATCCAGCAAATGCTTCCTGCGGCGGACCCCCGCCGCCCGATGAAACGCTCTTCGCGGGGGAACTGTTTGTGTTGGAAGCACCGTCCGATACAATGTCTGCTCCACCGCCCACACCCCCGGAGTCCGGCAGGTGTTGCTCTCGGAGATATAGTAACTGCATACTCTCCTTCGTTGCGTTTTCAGTGGCTCTTCAAAATTTAAAAAAAACTCAGAAAAAAAAATTGGACATGACATGGGGACATGATATGGGGACATGACAGGACCGTGACAATTTTTTTTTGGACGTGACATCGGGACATGACAGGACCATGACAGTTTTTTTTTTTTTACATGGGACATGACAGACCATGACAGTTTTTTTTTTTTTTTTTTTTTTTTTTTGCAAAAACATCCCCTTTGTCACGCTTTCAATGAAATTCGCACGTTTACTATAAACGAAGGTGCCTCCAAGCACATGCGCGGTGTGCCCTTGAGCGTCCTCGTGCTCGTCCTGGGCGTGACCCTCTCTGCAGCACTCGAGCTGCACCTGGAGCAACAGAACGTGCGGGAGTGTACTGCCGTGGGGTTCGACACGGCTTCGGCCTTGGACAACGCCACGCTCTACGCCCAGGTCTACACCTGGATGCACCAGAAGGACGTCCTGGATTGGAGGTACAACAAAACAGAGATGCGCACAGACCCCGCCAACGGCGAGCAGTACTCCTTGCCTTCCTTTCTGACATATTACGGCGAGGACGAGGGACAGCGTCGTTGGACTGCCATTGGCAACGGAACGGACTGCGCCCTGGTCTCCTACAACACCGAAGTGGAATCGCCGAGTGTCTTTGCACGATTCATGCGCAATCTGCACATGTTCATACACTTCCCCATAGCGGTGCACAAGTTCGTCTGCTTGGACGACGAGACAGTCGTGGAAAAGGCCAAGATCACCATACCCCTCATACACGAGATGCGCATGACGACCCGCTACGCCGTCGAGGACAGTGTCGTCAACACAACTGTCGACGCTTCCTACAACGTCCCCTGGTACGTCGACTTCTTGATACACGACGTGTCGCAGCATATCCTCGCGAACTTCAAGGAGAAGATTGACGCCGTGGCGCAGAGCTTGTGTGTGCCGATGCCGCCACCCGTCGGGCTGGTCAGTCCGCAGCATATGTATTTACGAGGACACAAGCACGACCCCCCCCACACCACTCACCCTGGAGGTCATGCAGGCTATGACAAAGGTCACCCCAACCCCCGCAATCCACCCCACTGAATCTGGCACCTCCATGTTCGTAATAAACGCCAAAATGTATTAATGTCACTCCCCCTCCCTACATGCAAGACTACCTCCGCAGTGTCTGGGCCATGCTCACCCCGTTCAAGGAGGAGGCCACACCGCTCCTGTGCAAGCACCACGACCTCGAGGCCTACGGCCAAGGGGCCTGCGACAGCATCCAGGTGGTGTGCGAGTCCCCCGTCCCCGCGTTCGAGAGAGTGAGCCCCTTCTCGAAAGCGTAGCTATCTTTCAGCACACCTGCTCCACGCACGCGTAGATCTCCCGGCACAATCTAACAAACTGGAGCTCCGAGTCCGCCCGCATCACCGTCTTCTGAGTGCACGTGATGAAGAAGAACACCGCCCCCGTCGCATACACGTGCACCAGCACCTTCTTGTCCCCGCACGTCAGCTGCACCGCCTGCATGTACACGTTGTCCTCCAGCGACGGGGGGAACTCGGCCTGCCACTCGCCCACCGCCAGCAGCGCCCCCCGGACCTGCGTCGCCGCCATCGCCACCGCGTGCGGGAGCATCGTCATCACAACCACCATGTGGATCAGAACCTCGTGCACGCTCTCCGCCCTGAAGATCAGCTGCATCCCCTTTTCCACGTCGCTGCACCGCTTGCACCCCCGGAACAGCGTGCTGTTCGCGTACGGCGACGTCACAAAGTTCCCGTAGATCGTCGCCGTGCCCAGCCGCACCCCGAAGCCGTCCCTGATCTTGCTCACCAGCGGCACGCAGCCCGGGTTGAAGATCTGCTCCGTGTTCGGCACGTGGCTGATCTTCCCGCACAGGTTCAGTATGTTCACGTCGCCCGCCCCGAGCCCTCGCGGGACGCCCTTGCGCTTCTCCTTCTTGGTCTTGTCGACCAGCACATCCGTCGGCGCACTCTGGAACTTCAGCCTGAACTCCTCGATCGCCTCGTGTGCGCTGCTCAGGCACGCCATCTCGCACGCCACCTCGAAGTTCCGGCAGATCGCGACCCCCCCCTCCCCGCGCACCACCACCCGCACGAGCGTCCCGGGCATCTCAGTGTGTCCTCGGGTTCCACGTCACTCTCAGAATTAAAAAAAGAAATACAGTGACGAGAGACATGTGTACCTTTTCTGTTTATTTATCACAGGATAATAAAACACTTCCAATCAAATGTGCTGGGACCCTCCCTCTGTGCCTGCGTCCGCCTCCAAATACCTCCTGTTTGCAAACCTAAACACTTTAAACACTTTTATAAAACACCCCGTGCTGCTCCCCGAGCCACTGCTCCAGCGCCGTCGTCTGCTCCGCACGCCACTGCCGGAACTCCTGGAGCTGCTCGTCCGCGCAGTCGAGTCCGTGAATCCAGCAAACCTCTGGAAGTTTGATGGTGCGCACGGGAGACAGCGCCGGACCAACACATGCCGGCGAGCCTTTCGGGGTCCGGCTCTCTGGGATCCCGTAATTCGCATGGAGTTCGCGCACGCCGTCATTCATGCCGGTGCGCGTGAACCTCATCACGAAGAGGCAGCGCTCTGGTGTGTTCTGCAGACCACCCCGGCGTGCAGCATACACCACCCTCGACAGCGTCGGCATGCCCACATACTCGTCAATGTCGCACATGTTCAGCGCAAGATCGACCGCGCGCTCGCACACGGCCTTGAAGACATCCGGCAGCGACTTGGCAAGATGCTCCTGGTACTTCTGGTTCCACGTCTTGCACACGAGGGCGGCCTTCTCCAACTGCGGCTCACGCTCCCAGATGGTGCGGAGCCTGAAACCTGGCCTCCAATAGCTGCGGCAGTTGAGCTCAGGTCCCAGGTCAATGGTATGCATGCACGGTGGGCCTGAAAAGATGCACTTCGCCAGCTCGCCCTGCATGTCTTCGGCCATGGCCTCCTTTTTCGGAACGGGCCCGCAGGCCGCCTCGCCGCAGACCGCCTTGCCTCCTTGGCCTTTCTTCGGTGTGTCGTGGCGGACATAGACGTTTGGCAAAAGTCCCTTCTTCTCGTGCTCCATGTAAATATCCATGTAGTTCTGCATGGACCCGCGCATTTTATCTTTGTTTATGATGTGGTCGTTCAAATTCGGAGGAATATCTTGCACGCGGTAAATGCCACGAAGGCACAGCTTTTCGAGGTCCTCTTCGAGCCCGTAATCGCGCAGGATTTCTCCCAATATCTCCTTGCGGCGAGCCAACACCTGCGTGTGCAGGGCCAGCATGTCGGGAACCTCCTCGTCCGATTTGCCCGCCATTTCCGAAATGCTCTCAAAATGGTCCTGTTTGTGCTCTCTCAAAAAAAATTGTCGCGAACAATTTTGTTGCAGCAATTTACACAAATCACACCAATTTTGCGCGCGAATGTCCGGCGGATCCGGGGCGCTTCTCAATGCACACACCTGGCATGCCATTCACCAGCAGCAGGTTCACCACCACGAATCTGCGTGCGGTGGCGCTCCGCCCTCCCCTCTAGCCGAGTGGCTCGAGCACGACCTGGACATCGACCACGGTCTCTACGACCCTTGCTGTCTGTGCGACCTGGAGTGGGACCAGCCAGACTGCTCCCCGTTCCAAGAACCGCAGCCTCGCACCGCAGCCTCGCAAGCGCCCGTCGGCTCCATTGTCAACACCCGCCTCTTCCCCTTCGACGGCCTGCATTTGCTCGCGCAACACGAGCAGGAGTGCTGCACCGTTCTCGAGCAGACCTTCTGTATGCCCAGTCAGGGCTTGATCAACGATCTGCCGCAGCTCATCCACACCGTCGCCACACAGTCTAACTACCTCGTCTGCGACATCACGCGTCTCGAGAACACGGCGCAGCGTCAGATGCACGAACAGTTCAAAAACAGCTATGCCATCACCAACACCAGGCAGGTGTACCACGGCACGGGCCAGGCCCCCCTCATTGCCCGGGTTGGCTTCCGTGGCGCAGCTAGCGAGCGCGCAAAGTATGGCAAGGGCATCTACACGTCTAACTGTGTGTATCACGCCTTGGCCTACGCGGAGCTTACTCCGGAAGACAAGTTGACCGTCTTGGTGGTGCAGCTCCATGTGGGCGCTACGGGGCTGGGGAAACAGGATCAGGTGTGCGTGTCCCCACACCGTCCGCTAACATTTGTAAAGCGACCAGTAACTCGTGGATGGGCATATGCTCATGGATGGGCGTCTCCGCAGATGCTTTAACGGGTGTTCTTGCTCCGCTACCCACCTTGCCTGCAGCTTCAAGCAATTGATTTACACCTTCTTATGATTCTTGCAATTGATGTACATCTTCTTCTGATTCTTGCAATTGATGTACATCTTCTTCTTGTTGCTTGTACATCTCTAGCATCTCCAAGACACACTTCTCTAAACATCCAATATCAATACAGCACCCCCATTTCAACCCGTGTTTACATTGCATGTGTTTCATGTGACACGTCTTTTATATCTGCGTCTCCATACCAGGTGGACTTCGGCCATAACGCACGGGGCGAGCGCATCTTAACCCTGACGAATCTGGAGGGCGACATCTACTGCGCTTCGCACGGTACGCTCGCCCTTTCTCGCGCTTTCACACTTTCAAGCTCTCACTCACCCTTTTAACCTCTCACTCGCCTCACAGAGAGCCAGCTCCTCGCCACCTACATGATCACCGTTCGCTTCATGTTCGAGAACCCACACACCCCCGCACACCAGGCACGTGTGGGCATATACAACCACGCCATTGCGGCCCGCCTCAAGCGGCAGGTCATCCTCGCCAACCCCCTCGCCGCCTTGGCTACCGCCGCACACGCGGCGCGCATAGCTGCTGGTCCTCCTCCTCCAGCGGTCTACGTAGACACGCCACACAAAAAGTACAGCGTAGACACCCCCGTGAGAGTCATCCAGGCCTTCTCCCGAAAATACAGCGGCCACGTCGGCTCGCACGGCGTCATTCGCAGGATCGTGGCCAAGAACTCCTCTCCCGCCGGCACAGGCCACATCTGCTTCCTCGAACTGCAGCACGAAGACGCTGCACAGACTGTCCAGTTGCACAAGGAGATCGCGTACCTCAACGGCAAGGCCTTCTTAGACTTCCTCGGCCCCAGCGAGAGGCACCTCCTCCCGTGCAGGCCGACCCACATCCAGCTCGACGTCCGCGCCTGACTGAAGTTATCAGGACCAAGATTACGTTTGATTCAATTTAATCTTTTACTCACTTTACGGTATTTCAAGTAAAATCAAAAAAATACATATAAAGCAGTACTGCTGCCCTCACATGCCCCCCCTACGCGACACGGATCTCTTGAGGCACGCACTCCTGCGGCTCAGTCTCCACGCGAATCACACCCTCGCGACCTCAGGCAGCACCAGTCTCTGTAGCACCAGTCTCTGCAGCACCAGTCTCTGCAGCACCAGTCTCTGCAGCACCAGTCTCTGCAGCACCAGTCTCTGCAGCAACCAGTCTCTGCCAAACAACTTGCGTGTGCTGTGGCATCTCGGCATGCATGGGGAGGGCTCCGCTGAGGTTCCCATCGAGTTTCCCTCTGACGAGGAGGCAAATGCTGAGGTTGATGACGACGTAAGGCATACTGAACTCACAAAAAGACCTTCTGTGTCTGCCGAGGGAGGACGCAGCAAGCGCAGTGCTCTTGAAGATTCAGTGTACCGTCTCTCACTTCACCCCGTCCCCATTCACTGGCACCTCTCGACACAGCTGCACTGCATTGCCGCTGTCCTCGAGTTCCTCCCTCCCGATAAAAACGTCGTGCTCTCCCCGTTCAGTCTCATCTCGTGCATGGCAATGCTGTGCCGGGGGGCGACGGAGGGTCCGGCCCGTGACCAGCTGGCATACTACTGCTGGCCTTGTCTTGCTGATGGAGCTGTATACGACGACTCAGTGGCTCTGGAGGCCCTCTCCACCTTTGTCAATCAGCTGAAAGGTGTGGAGGCGTGTAAATACGCAAACATTCTCATGACGGATCACGCCAATGTGGAAGAGTACGAAAAAGATATTTCAAAACATTTCAAGACAAAACCGCGTTGTCTGAATGAATTTGCGCAAGTGAACGAAGAAGTTCAAGAAATCACAACCATACAGAAGAAAGTTTTACCTGTAGAGCCAGAAGGAACTGTGCTTATCAACGCCGTGTACTTTGCGGATCAGTGGACATACAAATTCGATGAAGAGCTCACCTCGGAGCCCTTCAAGCAAGCAACAGGCGACATGATATATGTCGACATGATGCACCAGAAAACCAGGCTCGATATAGCTCAGTTTGATGATGTAACCGCAGTGCACTTGGAGTACAACACCCCGGGTATCGGTGCATGGTTCGTCAAGCACGATATACATCACACCCACGCAGCAGCTTATGACGCACTGCAAAGGTTCGTGCAACGCGTATTCGTACACAAAATCCAGCCGACACACGAACACGTTGAGCTGACGGTCCCAAAATTCGAAATGGACTCGAGTATTGACCTCTTAAGGTTGTTTTCTGCTGCATCGACCACACACCAGATCACCCACGTGTTCGATCCTGGAGGCCACCTCTCCAGAATGTCCACAGACGGGAATGAAGCCGTTTCGCGGTTCGACCAAGAATGCATTCTCAAAGTCGACCAGAAGGGAACCGTCGCAGCGGCCAAAACAGTACTGGCTATGACACGTGGTGGTGACGGTCGCCCGAGCTATCAAGACATATCATTTGCACACACCTTCTACATGGTCATACACCACAACGACACAATTCTCTTTGTGGCAAAGGTCGCCTCTCCGACACCGTCCCCTCCGGCGGCACAGCTCGTCTTGCCCCCCGCACAAGCGCCCCTGCCGAACCCAGAAATACAACTGAGAGGAGCAGGAGTCGCAATCAAGGTCCCAGTCACAATTCCCGAACACACAAAAATCTTGTCGAGAACCTTGAGGGTCGAAGTCAGACAACACGAAGACAAAACAGCGACATCAGAGTACACTGAACCATCATATAACGACAGGACCGACGAGACCACTATCCCTACTCGTGTTTATACAGTACAGCCAGTTACCAAAGATAATATGCAACTAATTCAAGTTACTATAACATTTCAAGGGCAACATGAAGAGCCCAAGGACACATTCATAATGCTACGAGCCGTCTATATCACGGAGGATGGAATTGCGGAACCCGAAAAACACCCTGTACAGTTGAAGATAAACGAGCCGTATGACCTCCCTTTCCCGCTTGCAAAAAAGAAAGGCGAACGTGAAGACGGGTGGGACTTGAGAGACGATAAGAACAACACAGTCCTCAAGCTTCGATTTATTGTTCCCTGAAATCAAGCCTACAGACCGTGCTCACACATTCCTCTCCGCCGCCGCCAGCAGCTCGCACAGCCCCTTGCACGGCATCCTCGTCTGCGAGTTTGTGTACCTTTTCACGTTGCGCGCCAGTTTCGCCTCGTCAAAAACGAAGGTGCTGCTGCACAGGAGCACGTGGTCCTTGTGCTCCGTGCTCTTGCCACTGAGCACCGTGTCCTTGGGCAGCGCAACGTCCCTGTGTCCTCCGAGCCCAAACTTGAGCAGCATCTCGTACACCGTCGACTTGGCCCGAAAACATTTTCCCGCCCCGCACGTCGCCTCAATCGCCGCCTGCCACTCTGCTTGCCGCATGACGCTGATCATGTCATAGCCCAGCAGCGTGCGGCCCGCAACTTCGCCCTCGAACTGGAGGACCCCCATTTTCTCGAGCAGGCCCATGAGCTGCACAAACCTCTCCACTTTTTGGGCCTGCTCACGCGTGAGCTTCTTCTGCACTCCAATCTCTTTGCAATGCGCCTCGATCTGCGCCGTCGTGATCCTCGCCGCCTTGCACAGAGCAGCTGTGCGCTCAAGCCCGCCCTTCGCTGCGCGATCGCAGGCACCGATCAGCATGCCCTCCCATTCGCTCAGTCCCCGCTCCACCGCAACCGCACTCACGAGCAGATCCTCCATATCCATCGCTGCGGCCGCGCTCCGCCGGCCGTTCTCGCCATCCTTCTCGCCATCCTGCACCTCCGCTGTCCCCGTGAGCATGCACCGCCAGCCGAACCGTAGCTCCTCCGGCATGGGCGGCGTCGCAGACCTTGTCTGCTCATTTTCCGGGGGCATTTGGAGGGTTTTGTAGGTTCGCGTCCGTTTCATTAAGTAATAAACGATGTCACGCTGTTCACCGCCCCGTCTTCATTTTTTACTTCTAAAAATTGAACATTTTTTTTATTTCTAAAATTGAAAGGGCGTACATCTACGCCTCTCAATTTTGGAAGGGTTTAGGAAGGGAAGAGGGAGGATAGCCACAACATGTCGCAGAAACGCCCGGCCGATGCAGCCCTCAGTGGTTCTGTGCCGAAATCGTCCCGCACGGATGCAACAACCTCCACTGCAGCCGCGGAGACTGCAGCCGCGGAGACTGCCTGGGTTCCAGCAGGCCCGTATGTTAACAGGCGCGTTTTTCACACCGTTACCTATGGGAACGGGCAGGTCTTCAACGGATGGGCACGCATTACAGCATGGCTGCCTGACCATGTCGCCAATGGACCGCTGTGGCGTGTCCAGTTCGAAAACACACCATACGGCTTCAAACCTTCCGTGCAGGAATTGGAGTGGTTCGAGATCCAGAAGGCCATGTACGATGCTTCTCAGAAGTCAGCTCCTGGGCGTGCACAGAAAGCTTCCCGCCCCGAGGACGCCTCTGCTCAACACTTCCATCAGGAAGTCCCCGCTGACGAGTGGCATACAGAAGGCCATTCGTTGATTGGCAAGCGCGTTTTGCTCCCCATGGCCCATGAGGACGGGTCGCAGACACGCACATGGGCAGTCGTTACAGCATGGCTGCCTGCGTCTGAGTCAAACTATCAGGACTGCCACGGCAAAAAAGCTGACCTCTGGCGTATCACATTCGAAGTAGATGGCTTCAACGGCTGCCCCAAGGATTTGCTCCAGGATTTGGAGGAGCACGAGCTCTCGGAAGCCATCAAAAATGCTGAAAATTATTACAATGGTATCCGCGGCGGCCCGCCGCCGCCGTCTGTTCCAGCTTCTTCTGCCTCTACTGCGGGTCCTCCAGCACGCCGCATCATCCAGCGAAAACCAATCCTCGTGCCCACCACCGGCTCTGGCGGCTGCGCTTCTTCTGCCTCTGCTGCAGGCGCTTCTTCTGCCTCTGCTGCAGGCGCTTCTTCTGCCTCTGCTGCAGGCGCTTCTTCTGCCTCTGCTGCAGGCGCTTCTTCTGCCTCTGCTGCAGGCGCTTCTTCTGCCTCTGCTGCGGGTCCTCTGGCAGGCTCTGGCAGCTGCGCTTCTGCTGTCTCTGCGGGGTCTCGTGCATTCCCAGAGGGTCCTGTCAAAGTCCTCCAAATCGTGAAAAAGAGAAATGATGCGGAACTGGCTGCAACCACATTCGAAAAAATAACGGTGGACAAGGAAGTGTATCGCTGCTACCTTCAAGCTTTTGACACAAACAGGCCTTGGGCGACGCAAAAGAATCCATGGGTCGAATTGAGTAGGGACACGCACAATATCTCACTCGCTGATGATTGTGGCCTTGCTATTTCTCCTTTTGTCGATCCAGAGGGTAAAAGGTTCCAGATTAAGCGTATCCAGTGGACCGGTGATGCTCCCCCAGTGCCAACTATCTGCGACTATGATGGCTGTGGCCTGGATGTACCAATACACACCACCATCCAGTGGCACTTTGACCGCCTTGCCAATTACACGTGTGGTGACGTGAACGTGTCCTTCATAGTCGTCAAGGTCCCAGGCACCCCCCCTCCCACGATCTGGAATCCAAAGCGCAAAGCCGAGCCCGCAGACCAGACTCAAGAGGACGTTGAAAAGCTCGTCCGCGCCAAGTTCTTCATAAAGCCAGGAAGAGTCATGACGCAGCCTTGCTGGTTCGGTGCATCCATTATCGAAAATGAACGCAGTATGTATAAGTGGGCCTTCATCGAAACGGAGAAGAAACGCAAGGAGCTCTCCGATAGGCTCCAGGGCCTCATGAAAGACTACGGTGATCTCTTCGATGAAAACGTAGACCTCCTGGAGAAGCATATTTCGATAAAAAAGGACTCGCAGCGCACCGCCAAAGCACTCAAAGACATCAGCGACTCGATGACCTGTGCAATTTGCCTCGAAATATTCGATGACGAAAAAGCTGCTATGATAGGCAGCTGCGGTCATGTGCTTCACCAGGAGTGTTTTCAGAAGCAGCAGCAGGCAATGCGAGATGTTTGTCCTTCATGCAGGAAGAAGAAATCTTGGGGAAAATTCAGCGGCTACACCGGCATCGCCACAGCCCTCAAGAACCTCGAGACGGAAGGGGGTGCTCAGTGATCGCGTGTGTTTACTCATAATTAGTACCACTATATTTCCTGGTACTAATTTTAGTACCACTATATTTCCTGGTACTAATTTTAGTACCACTATATTTCCTGGTACTAATTTTAGTACCACTATATTTCCTGGTACTAATTTTAGTACCACTATATTTCCTGGTACTAATTTTAGTAC
>Ga0194042_1000013_pt1 | contig 54722 bp, 41 predicted proteins | sample JunL4412m_MetaG_FD_148974 | JGI IMG/M metagenome (GOLD analysis project Ga0194042, IMG submission 148974) | Anoxic zone freshwater microbial communities from boreal shield lake in IISD Experimental Lakes Area, Ontario, Canada - Jun2016-L442-12m | ecosystem: Environmental > Aquatic > Freshwater >...
AACACGAGTTCCAAGCCGAAGGAACTGAGCGCGGTCATGGCGGCCAGCAAACTCCCGGCGATACAGGCCGAGCGCGAATCGATGGCCTTTCGTGTTCGCGTTCGGGCGACGTGTCGAAGCATGATGCGTCCTCTCACCACGGAATAAAGCTCTTACGATACGACGCGTTTGGAGGCGTTTCCGATCAAGAAAAAAGGAAATTTCCAAGCATAGAGCGGCAGTGTTTGCGTCGGGATGGATTGTCGGTCAAAACGGCTTTTCTGTCGATAGCATTTCGAATATTTCGTTCGGTTATCGACAGCCGAGTACTCTATCAAATGAAGCCGGGCGACCTTTGAGGGGTCGCCCGGCTTTGAATCAAACGTCTTTCTTCGACAACTCGAAATTAGAACGCGACCTGGAAGTTGACCACGAAGCTGTTGTTCTGCGTATCGTGGAACTTGCGGACGAGGTTCGTCTTTTCCGTCGGGAGATCGACGTAGTTGTAGTTGGCTTGGATCTTCGTGTTACCCGTGAAGTAATAGTTCAAACCGGCCGTCATGACGTGCGTGTTGAAGACGGAGGTCTTGGTCGGGTTCGCGATGTTGGCTGTCTGAATGTTGCCGAACTGCTCGTAGCGAGCGGCGATTTCCAACGGCTTCAAGTAGCACGGAATACATTCAGCGAACTGGGACTGGCTGAAGCGGTAGCCGAGCGCACCGTAGCCACCCTGGCTCGTGAAACCACGGACAGCGGTCTGAGCCAAACCAGCGGACAAATTACCGTTACCGAAGGCGACGACTGAACCTTCTTGGCGGTCATGGATGTAGCCCCACTCGCCTTTGACCCAAAGGCCCTTGGCGAACGCGTTGCCGCACTTGTAGCTGAACCAAACGTTACCCTTGGACGCCCATGACTGAGCGGGAATCGGGGTCGTTGCAGTCACGGCCGGGAAACCGTCGCGGTAGTAACCTTCTGAACCGAGACCGTGGCGGCCACCAATGTAGGAGGCACCGAGTTCCAACTGACCCATGCAGTCGTCCCAAATCGGGCGAACCAACAAGCGACCGTTGAAATCCTTGGACTGGTTGTTGTCTGAGCGGTTTTGCTGATTGCCCGGATTGTAGTACGTACCCGAACCATTGAAAACGCCGAGCCAGTACTGGAAGCGACCGTCGCGGTCGTTGCAATCCTTGCCCCACCACGAACCGTGAACTGAGCGGCCCATGTCGCGGTTATCGGCACACTGGCCGAGGATCGAGCGTTCGGCGAAATCCAATTCGGCGCTGGAGCGGATACCTTCTTCACCCACGAACGCTTTGAACTGACCGACTTGGAAATCGTGGTAAGGAATCACGCCGTGATAATTGATGTACGCGTCTTGCAACAAGCGCGGGGGCGAACCGACGCCGCCAGCGAAACCACCCGTGGCTGTCGTGGAAGTTGAGAGACCACCATTGGCTGTCGGGCTCTTCTTGAAGAGACCCTGGTTGCTCGGGAAGCTCGGGAAACCGCCGACTTCGCGGGCCGGATCGAACATCAACACGGACGTAATGCATTCCGTGATGTCCATCGTGAACTTCAATTCAGTGCGGCGGATGCGGAAGCTGTTGATGTCGCCAGCCAAATTGTTGTCGATGATGCCATTCGCTCCGTTAGGGCCGTCATTGAAGAAACCCTGGTTGTCGCGTTGAATGTCGTAGTACCAAACCTGCGTCAACAAGCCGATCGTCAACTTGCCGGTCTTGGTCGTGACGTTGGCGTTCGGACCGTACTTGCTGTCCATCGCGGAATCGATTGCCGAAGCACCGACAGTGGAACTCGACGCAGCGTTGTTCGCTTCGAGAGTCGCCATGCGCTGCTTGATCGCTTCCCATTCGTTCGCGGGAATTTCGACTGCCATTGCGCTGGCCACGGTGCCCAGCACCAAGAACGCAGCGAGGTAGAACTTACTGAACTTCGACATATTTCCATTCCTCCACTAAAAAGAGTCAAACTCAATTCATGTTTGCAACATTATCGACGTTACAACCCCGCCCCTTCACATAAAATCACGGTAACGCAGATGAGAAACTGACTATAATCCACAATCGTACCGGCGCAAGAGACAAGTCCGAGATTTTTTAAGAAAAGTGTTAATATTTATTGAAGGAACTCGTTTGGCTCTATGAAGCAGCCAGCGCGAGCTTGATTTATTTCAGCTTGGGATACCACTTTTTGGCCTCCGTTAGCGCCCAATCCGGTGTTTTATCCGCGTGACACCCGTTGCAACTGTTGGGATTACCCGTTTTAATCGTCACGGATGGCGAGATAAAATCGAAGGTATGATTCCGCGCTTCGCCTAGACCGGCGTTGGAGCCGGTTTTGGGCATGTGGCATTCAATGCACTGGCTGCCGGTGCTGAGTGGTGCGTGTCCAGTGTGTTCGGTGATCGATTTATAGGTGGGGCCTTGTGTTTTCCCCGGACCGTGGCAGGTCATACAGAGGGCGTTGGTGTCAGCGCGTTTGACCGTGCTGGATTTATTCAACGCGCCGTGCGATTCGTGGCAGGTACTGCATTGGATGCCGGAGCCGTGCATGACGCTTTTTTGGAAGGTGTTGCCTTGGACGCGGTTCTTATGAGCGGTGCCATTGCTCCAAAGTTCGGCGGAGGTTTTCCCCTCTTCAAACACGGTGGGTTTCCAGAATTTCGACAACTCCATGCCCGCTTGATAGCCGACAGGCCATGCGTACTCATTGCCCTCGGGTTTTCCGGCGAGATGGCACTGCAAGCAAACATCCATAGAGCGTTCGGTGGTCAAGCGTGTGGGGTTGACGATGTTGTCGATTTTCGGCGTGGCTGAATGCGTTTTTCCGGGACCGTGGCACGCTTCGCAACTGATATTGAGTTCGGTCCATCGCTCTGTGTACGCATCGGAACCGGTGCTGTGGCATCCGGCGCACAGTTTGAAATTCGAGCGTGTCTTCCAATCTTTATGATTCGCGTACCACCAATCCGCTTTGCCCGTATAAGGCTGCCACGTTTTGTCTTTGACGCTCCATTGGACCGGATAAACGACTTCCTGGCCGTTAACGACGCCGATGAAGCGTTGCTTCCAGCGCGAACCGACGACCCACTTCACGTCTTTGATATCAAAGGTTCGGTCAGGGAAGGGGAGTGTGAAATCGGCGAGGACATTTTTATCGGGACCTTCGGTGACGGGTTTTCGAATCATGCGACTATGGGTCGTGCTCTGCCAACCGGTGTAATGCGTGGCGTGGCATTCAGCGCATTTCTGTGCGCCGACATACTGCGTTTGGTCGATCTTTTGCCAAGCAGGTTCTTTCGTGTCACCTGAGAAAGCATTCAACGAGGCGAGCACAAAAATGGCACTTAAAAGGAGGTTCTTCATGTGGCATCCTTGTAGGAAAACGAGAACACCGAAATGTAGGTTGAGAAACTACTTATACTTTAATTCGGATTCTCGGTATAGCCATAAAAAAACCGGGCGACCCAATGAGTCGCCCGGCATTATGACAAAGATTTAACGTCGATTCAGCTTAGAACGCAACCTGGAAGTTGACCACGAAGCTGTTGTTCTGCGTGTCGTGGAACGTGCGGGTCGTGTTCGACTTGCCGACAGGCAATTGAACAGCGTTGTAGTTCAACTGAATCTTCGTGTTGCCGCTGAAGTAGTAATTGACACCCGCCGTCATGACCTTCGTGTTGAAGACAGACGTGTGGTAGGCCTTAGCTTCGTTGGCGGCTTCGAGATTCTGGAACTGTTCGTAGCGAGCTGCGAGTTCGAACGGCTTCAACCAGCAGGGCATGCATTCAACCCAGTTGGATTCACCGAAGCGGTAACCAATTGCGCCGTAACCACCCTGGCTGGTGAACGCGTTGAGCTGGGTCTGAGACAAACCAGCTGACAGGTTACCATTGCCGAACGCGACTGCCGTGCCTTCCTGCTTGTCGCGGATGTAACCCCATTCGCCCTTGACCCAGAGGCCCTTGGCGAACCAGTTGCCGAACTTGTAGTTGAACCAAACGTTGCCCTTGGAGGCATAGCACTGCTGGACGATCGGGGCCGCAGCGGTAATCGTCGGGTAACCAGTTTCATCGTTGGCCTGCAGACCGTGCGTGCCACCAATGTAGGAAGCGCCGATTTCGAGCTTGCCCATGCAGTCATCCCAGAGCGGGCGGACCAACATGCGGACATTGACATCCTTGGACTGGTTGTTGTCTGAGCGGTTCTGCTGGCCACCGGCATTGTAGTTCGTGCCGGAACCATCGAACGCGCCGACCCAATACTGGAAGCGACCGTCGCGGTCGTTGCAATCCTTGCCCCACCACGAACCATGAACGGAGATACCCATGTCGCGGTTATCGCCGTTTTGGCCGAGGATCGAGCGTTCGATGAAGTCCAATTCAGCGCTGCCGTGAATACCTTCTTCGCCGACCCACTGCTTGAACTGACCGACCTGAATGTCATGGTAAGGAATGAAGCCGTGGTAGTTGATGTACGCGTCTTGCAACAAGCGCGGAGCTGAACCGACACCACCGGCGAAACCACCGGTCGCTGTCGTGGACGTCGCGAGACCGCCGTTGGCAATGCCAGCCTTCTTGAACAAACCCTGGTTGCTCGGGAACGCCGGGAAGCCACCGACTTCGCGGGCCGGATCAAACATCAACACAGCCGTGATGCATTCGGTGAAGTCCATCGTGAACTTCAATTCAGTGCGGCGGATGCGGAAGCTGTTGATGTCATTGGCCAAATTGTTGTCAGCGATGTTGTTGGTGTTCGGGTCGCTGAAGAAACCGCGGTTGTCGCGTTGAATGTCGTAGTACCAAATCTGCGTCAAGATACCGACCGTGAGCTTACCGCTCTTGGTGGTGACGTTCGCGTTCGGACCGTACTTGCTGTCCATCGCGGAATCAATCGCGGAGCTTTTCACGCTCGTGGACATGCTGCCAGCTTCCAAGGACGCCATGCGGGCCTTGATCGCTTCCCATTCATTTGCCGGAATTTCCACTGCCATTGCGCTGGCTACACAGCCGAGCATCAATAGAGCGGCAAGTCCCGTTTTCATCACTTTCTGCATCGTTACTCCTCCAAAAAAAGTGCGCTTTGTATTCAAATAATCCCACCACGACCACAAATGCGGTCGCGTCCCCGAAAAGGTATGCTTTGGCTGACAGGTGGATAATAACATGGGATCGAGTGCAGGCAACGCTTTAACCGGTTAAGATAATGTTAAGATTATGTGTGGAGGCGAGTTGTATTAATTTAGAGCAGAGTGATCACGGCTTAAATGCTGTATATGACACGAGTTGGATTTGATCAAAATATAGCAACTCAACATGGCTTCTGGCGGCTGAACGGCTCGAAAACGGCATATTTATTTTCAAAATGATTGAAGCTCGGTGATTTTCATGTCGAAGCGTGTTCAAAATTGAATACAAAACAGCTTATCGAACTGCTTTTTCGAACGGTTTCAGCTCGCGCGAGAGCGTGGCGTAGAGGTCGGGGAGCCACGGGAGCTTGAGTTTCGGGTTCTTGACGGCGATCTGCGAGCGCAGATCATTCGGTGCGATGATGACGGTCGTCTTCTTCGCCCCGATGCTCTCCACTAAAGCGTAGAGGTCCTCGATCGCCGGATCACCAATGGCGACGCATCCTATCGAGCAGTTCTTGCCATGAATGCAGATGTCGCCGCCGAGTTTGATACGGCCATCGCTACCAGCCATTTTGCGGTCAAACGCGTTTGGGTAGTCAAGTTTGATCGACCGGTGAAAACGGCTTTCTGGATTCATCTCGGAAATGCGGTAAATGCCTTCAGGCACTTGGCGATCACCTTCAACCAATTTCGGTCCTGCAGTGCCGCTGGCCGCGAGAACGGGGTAATCGCGCAACTGCTTCCAAGTCTGCGACCGTTGCGCCCAGACTTCCATCCGCTTCTCCGATTTAAACACCAGAATCGCGAGCTGCGAAATCGGTTCGTCATGGCGTGCTGGCTTTGATGGAGTCACAGCGGGCGTGGCGAGACGCGCACTGACTTGAGCGTTTTGAATCGCGAGCTTTTCAACGCCTTTCTCGCCCCTCATTCGTCCAAACGCAAACAGACACGCCAGTGCAATGATGAACGCTGCGGCGATGAGGGCGTACGGCGGCTTGGATGATGTCGGAATGCGATGGTCAAACATATCTCTCTATATGTCGGCAACACGGCCCGATTTCACGAGCCACAATTCGACGGCGTTTTCCGCGCTGGTGAATTGACCGCGAAAGAGACGAAATGTACGAAAGGTAAACCTGCACTTAATCTTTATTTCGTTCATTTCGTCTCTTTCGTGGTCGATTCATTGTGTGGGATCTGGCGAGATATTAATGAATCTAAAGTCGGTTTTAGAAAAACGTAAGCCTCTGCTGCTTTGGGTTGTGTTGATCGCGTTAGTGCTAACGGCGTGGATCGCATTACATGCCGCGCTGATTTCCTGGGACGGATTTGCGGATACGTATTCATCGACCGAACCGTCGGACGCAGCCGTGGTATTGGGAAATCAAGTGTTCGCCAATGCCACGCCTGGCGATCTGCTCGAAGGCCGCTTGAAGAAAGCGCTGAGCCTCTATCATGCTGGCGCGGTGCGAAACATTGTGTGCAGCGGAGGCAAAGGCCCGGCGAACGTCTGGGAAGCCGACGTGATGCGGGCGTGGCTCATCGCGCGCGGCGTCGATGCGTCAAAAATCGTCTGCGATTATGAGGGAAAAGATTCGTATTGCACAGCGCGGGAAGCGAAGAAAATCTTCGATATTCGCGGCTGGAAAAGCGCGGTGATCGTCTCGCATTTCACACACATCAGCCGCTGCAAACTCGCGTTTCGACGCTTCGGATTAACAGAACTCCGCAGCGCTCACGCCGATTTTTCACCGGGCGATTTCAAAGCATTCCCGCATGAAATTATCGGCTATTATTACTATTGGATTCGAAACTAAATCAATCAACTCGAAACACGAAACTCGCAACCCGAAACAATGCCGTTAAGACGGTTCGCCGTAATCAGAATCACGAAGCGGTTCGAGTTCGCGGGTGGGTTCGCGATCGGTCTGCGCGGCTTGAGATTTGTTCGATCCGACGGCGACGGTTTCAGTCACCGACTTGATCAGAATCATGCGCATATCCATCACGCGACGGCGGACGGACGCAGGGTCGTCGATGCCGATGCAGCCTTCTTGAATCTTGCGCAAATCAGCGTACGTGCCCGTGACAAGGCTTTCTTTCCGACCATCAGGATAGATCAGGAACATGCTCCATCCAGACGTGAACGGTTCGCATTGCCCTTGAACGACTTCGCCGCGATTGTCGAATTCGGGGTCTTTAGAAATAATTAGCAGCCGTCGCCGCATGGAGTGCTTCCGAATAAACAAGCCTAGGCCAGTAATATCTGGCCGAACACGAGCTTCGTAAACCTACCCGTTCGCCACGCACTTTACAAGTCACGATTAAAAATCATCTTGGACTGCGTGCAGCACCGGACTTGCTGCGCTGTTCCCTCTCCCCTTGAGGGAGAGGGCCGACGAAGGTACTCCTTCGCGGGGTGAGGGGTATGCGTTGATGAACCAAAGCGCGTTGGTATTAATCAACGTGAACCCCTCTCCCCGCGAGACGGAACGGCTGTCTCGTCGGCCCTCTCCCTCAAGGGGAGAGGGGAAAAACAATCGCAAGTCCAGTGATGCACCCCTTTGGCCTGTGGCTTCAAATATCCAGCTTCTCAAACGCATCCGCCAGCTTCTCGACTTTGTCCGCGCCCACCGGTTTGCGCCCCGCTTTGAGCAATTCACGATCGCGTTCAAGCGCGGCTTGGTGACGGCCTTTGGGCTTGCCGAAAATTTTCGACAAATCCAATTTGATCTCACCCCGATCCCCGCCGCCAATCGCTCCGGCGATGGATTGATTCGTCTGATACTTCGGAAACATGATCGCACCCACCGGACAGACGCGCGAACACGCCGGGCAATCCTGCCGGCATTGGTCTTGCTGAACCACGCGCAACGTCGATTCCGCATCGACGCCATAGACGCCGAAGAGGCAAAAATCCATGCAATCCATGCAATTCGTACAGGTGTCGTAATCGATCACCGGATACCAGCGCGGCGAGAGATCCGCATTCAGCGGCGGAGGCAATTGGTTCTCAGCCAGCGCGCCGCGTTCCTTCGGCGTCAAAGCCGATTTCAGCGGTGGGTCTTTGCGTTCAGGCGGCTCAACAATAGCGCTGGCCGCTCCGCTTAAAATATCGGCGGTCGTCTTCGCAAGCGCTGCCGACGATCCCTCGCGCACATCGATGCAATGCAGCTTCCGAGCACGACCGTTGACTTCAAGGTCCTGACGTGCAAGAATCCATTTCGACGCACGCGGATAATGCCACGCAAGGCAGATCAGGTCGTCTTTGATCGAGCGCAGAAATGCCGCGCCATCGTCATCCACCTGCAGATCATAAATCGAATCGACAGCCGTAAACGCGATGTTGGCTTGCGTGAGTTCCGCGCACAATTCATCGAACTTCGCCTGGAACTTCGCAGCCTCATCAGGCGGCACACGCGACAGCACCACAGTGGGCGCACGCTTGGGAAGGAATTCGGGAATGTCGGTCAGCATGGGATATCAATACACCGCTTCTTTTGTTTCGCGTTACAGTCCCAACTCGAAACGCGCAAATCAAAACATTACGCCCGTCGCACGTAAATCCACCACGTCTCGTCGTCAGGAATGTCGCTTTCAATAATGCGGACGATTTCAAATCCCGGCTTTCCCGTGATCGCGAACGGCACTTCAAATTTCGATCCCGGCCAATCGCCAACGACTTCAAGCACCTCACCCATCACAAGCGATTTGCTGATCTCAAGACTCTTCAGCGCCGGCATCGGGCACGTCATACCGCGCACATCCAAATGCCGACACACAGCGAACGGGTTGCCGTCGTCGTCAAGCTGCCGCAGATGAAACGGTTCGTCCTCAGATTTTTTCAACGGCGTCGCATCATTCATGAACGGCATCCTATCGCGGCAGCGGGGTTTGAAAAGTAGAAGAGTTTTGAGCCCAAACCGCCACAGACGACACATCCGTCCTGAATGTCCGATACGTCCCATTTTAGCGTCTAATTTTCACTGCGGCCTCGCCTTGTTAATGGCACAGGATTCGAAATTCCGGTATAAGGACGGATCGTCGAATCTCGTCGAGTTCCGCTGCCATCGCAACGCCGAAAAGGGTATTCATGGACCAACCCAATCCGCCCCAGCATGCGAGGTCGCTCGACCGCAGAAAAACCATCGCGTGGATACTGCTCGCTCTCAGTGGAGGAGGATTACTCCTTTTTTTAGTGGTCTCCCTTACGGAACGTTCTCCGGGTGGCGGACTGAATGCGCTTAATGTATTGGTGGCCATTTCATTCGCAGTCCTGATTGCAAGCATTGTGAGTCTGCGACGTAGCTACCGTGAACAGCCAGGGAATTTCACTGGTTTCTGGCACCTTTCAATCATCGACTTTTATGTTGTTACAGTATTCGCCGCCGTGCTGATGGCACTCATGAAAGCCTTCTGGCCTGAGAATTTCAATCCTGTCGGAATCGGTATGTCGCTCGTGGTGGCTTTCGTGTTTTTATTCTGCATATTGTTCGCCGCTCGTCATGGATTCTCATCATTACGTCTAAAATACGTTGCAGCACTATGCTTCCTTTGTATTGGGCTGGGTTGGCTTGCAGTTGGGAGCGTACTCTTTGTCATTATTGCTAGAACCATTTTGGGAAGCAACCCATCTGGCTTTTTGGAGACATTGTTTATTGGAAAAAATATTTACACAACGAGTCATTTGCTGATCACCAAATTGATGCGCATTGGTTTGGCCGTCTTGCCTATTGGAATCATGTGGCTTCGACGATTGCGACGATTGAGAGATCAATTCACGTATTCAGAACCGCGTTGAGACATCGCCCGCGTACCGGTATAAATCGTGGAGCGGGACGCAATTCTCATTCGTCGCCCCACATTTCTTCCTTTGGAAACACACCATGGATTCCGTCGTCGCCACTTCCATCTGCAAACGCTTCGGCTCCGCCGATTCTACGCGTGACGTCCTTAAAAACGCGAGCCTCCGCGTCGATGCCGGGACGTCGCTCGCCATCATGGGACCGTCCGGCTCAGGCAAAAGCACGCTCTTGAATATCCTCGGTACGCTCGACACCGCCGACTCCGGGACCGTCGATCTCTTCGGCACCGATCCGTTTCAATTGAACGAGAAAGACCTCGCCACCTTCCGTAACCGATCCATCGGATTCATCTTTCAATCGCACCATTTACTGCCGCAGTGCAGCATCCTCGAAAACGTCCTGCTGCCCACGCTCGTTGCTCAATCAAATCCAACCGACGCGTCTGAGCGCGCCAAGCGTTTGATCGAACGCGTCGGCCTGTCGCATCGCATCCACGCGCGACCGGGGATGTTGTCCGGGGGCGAATGCCAGCGCGCAGCGGTCGTCCGAGCGCTGATCAACGGCCCGCGTCTGCTCCTCGCTGACGAACCAACCGGCAGCCTCGACCGCATATCCGCCGACGCCATCGGCACGCTCCTCGCCGAAATCGTCCGCGAAGAACGCGCCGCGCTGATCGCCGTCACGCACTCGCACGAACTCGCGCAACGCATGGACGTGACGCTCGAACTGCGCGACGGCACCCTCGTCCCGGCTCATACCGCTCCCAACGAAAGGAGCGCGAAGTGACCCGCCTCGGACTGATCCTCGCCAGCGCGCGCTTCCATTGGCGCGCCAATCTCGGAGCCATTCTGGCCGCCGCAGTCGGCTGCGCCGTGCTCGTCGGAGCGCTGATCGTCGGCGACTCCGTCCACCACACGCTCAAGACCATGGCCGTCGAACGGCTCGGCAAAATCGACACCGTTTTGCTGGGACAAGATCGATTTTTTAAAGACGATTTAGGCAAGCGAGTGGAGTCTGCGTCGAAGCAAAATGACGTCCCGCAGCCCATGCTGTTGCTCCCCGGCGTCTGTTCCAGCGACGCGAATTCATTGCGGGCAAACGATGTTCAAGTTTGCGGAGTAACGGACAGGTTTTGGTTTTGGGGCACATCAACGTTGAATTTGAAGGAGGACTTTCTTCAACGCGGAGGAGCCTTCATCAACGAAAAACTGGCGCAATTGCTTCAAGTCAAAGTTGGCGACTCCATTAAAATCCGCATCTACAAACCTGGTTTATTGTCGCATGACGCACCACTGGGTGGCCGCGACGATCAAGCGGCATTCTTACGCGCCAAGATCACATACATCCTTCCGTCGCGCGGCCTCGGGCGCTTTTCGTTACTAGGCAACCAAACAGTCCCGACAAACATATTTGTTCCGATTGAAGACCTTCAGGAAACGATTGAACAGAAGGGGCGCGCAAATGTGCTATTGATGAGCGCTCCGCAAACACCACAAGCCTCCACTCCTCTCGCTTCCGCTTGGTCGCTCGACGACGCACAGATCAAAGTGCGCAGCGACGAGAAAAACGGTTTCGCCGAACTCTCCACACCGCGCGTCTTCCTCAATGATTCGTTGACCGACGTTCTGCTTAAAGAAAACGGTGCGAGCGGCGTCGCGACGTACTTTGTCAACGCCATCCGCGCGAATGGAAAAGAGACGCCGTATTCCATGGTCACCGGCGCGGCCGCACCGCTTGTCGATGCGGGACTAAAGGACGACGAAATCGTTTTGAATCAATGGACCGCCGACGACCTCAACGCCAAAATCGGCGACAGCGTCGAGATCGACTACTACGTCGTCGGTCTGATGCGCAAAATGGAGACGAAGAAAGCCGCGTTCAAACTAAAAGCCATCGTTCCCATCGACGGCTTGCGCGCTGACAAAGCACTCATGCCCGATTTCCCCGGGATTGCCGACGTCGATTCAACGCACGACTGGAAGGCCGGCGTGGACATCGACATGAAAAAGATTCGCCCGAAAGACGAAGAATATTGGAAGCAATATCGTGGCACCCCGAAGGCGTTCATCTCGCTCAAACGCGCAACGGAATTGTGGAAGAATCGCTTCGGCAGCTACACAGCGCTACGATTTCCGCTCGCAGAACGCGCCAAATTCGAAGCGCTCGCCTTGCGAGCAGCCCAGCCTGAGCAACTTGGAATGCCGATCATTCCGGTCAAAGAATTAGCGCTCAAAGGAGTCGAGCAATCGATGGATTTCGGAGGACTATTTCTCGGCTTGAGCTTCTTCCTGATCATCGCTGCGCTCCTCTTGATGGCGCTGATATTTCAATTCGGTGTCGAAGCCCGCGCACGCGAAACCGGAGTTCTGCTCGCGCTGGGATTCCGAGAACGTAGTGTCCGCTTCCTGCTGTGGGGTGAAGGTCTCGCCGCCGCCGTCGTTGGAACGCCTTTCGGGGTCATCGGTGGAATCCTGTATGCTCAGTTTTTGATTCATGCTCTCTCGACGCGTTGGCAGGGAGCCGTTGGTGGAGCGGCGCTTGATTATCATGCTGAACCGCTCTCGATTGTGATCGGTTGCGTCTCGTCGATCGCCTGCGCCGCGCTCGCGATTTATTTCGCCGTTCGCAAACAAGCCGCCCGTCCCGCACGCGAATTGCTCGCTTCCCGCGGTAGCGACTCCGCTCCGGCCCCGACGAAAATCACAGGCTGGAAAATCGCCGGATCCGTCGGGTTCTTTGGCGCGATGTTCATGATTGCGTTCGGATTCAAAAGCAGTGGCGCGGAAGCTGCAGGCTGTTTCTTCGGTGCCGGTTCGATGCTCCTGATCGCCGCGCTCGCTGTCATTCGCTGGCTGCTGGTCGAACCACCCGCGACTGAAACCTCCGCCGCGCCCTCACTAATATCGCTTGGAATTCGCGCGGCCCGGCGCAAACCCGGACGCAGCCTCGCGGCCATCGCGTTGCTCGCGTCGGGAGCGTTTCTTGTCTGCGCCATCGGCGTCAACGAAATCGATGCCGCCACCGGTGCGAAAGACAAATCATCCGGCACCGGTGGCTACGCACTTTTCGGTCGCTCAACGATTCCTATCTTCAATGACTTGAATGACACATCCAAAAGCGGTGGCCGTGAAAAAGCTGGCGTCCCGGACAAAGGCCTTGAAAACACCGCCATCTATCCGCTGCGTGTCAAATCTGGCGACGAAGCTAGCTGCCTGAATCTCAACCGCGCGCAACGCCCGCGCATTCTCGGAGCGTCCGAAGCGTTTCTCAAACGCGGAGGATTCACGTTTGCCAAGACCTTGAATTTCATCGAAGGCAACGGCAACCCGTGGCTCTCCGTTCTCGACAACAGTAACTCGAAAGACCCCAACCCGCCGATCCCCGCAGTCTGCGACGATCAGTCAATGCAGTGGGCGCTGGGCCTCGGACTTGGCGACACGCTTACCGTCAACGATGAACGCGGACAACCGCACACGTTGAAACTCACCGGTGCCCTGTCGAGCAGCATTTTGCAAGGCAGCATCATCATCGCCGAAGACGATTTTCTGCGGCTGTTTCCATCCGAAAGCGGCTACAACTATTTCCTGATTGAGACGCCTGAAAAGGACGCGCTCAACGTCGCGAAAGTGCTCGCCGACGCGCTCGTGGATTCGGGCTTCGAAGCGCAATCGACCGTCTCGCGGCTGGCGGAATACAACGCGATTCAAAACACGTATCTGACGACATTCCAGGCGCTCGGCGCGTTGGGATTGTTGCTGGGAAGCCTGGGTCTCGGAATCGTCGTACTGCGCAATCTGCTCGAACGCCGCGCAGAACTGGCGATGCTCCGCGCTATTGGTTTTTCGCGCTCGGACCTCGCCACGATGATCCTCGCAGAGCACATCTGGATCATGCTGCTGGGCCTCGGAGCCGGAATCATGTCAGCGCTCGCCGCCGTCGCCCCGACACTGTCTTCGGTCGGCGACGTGTTCCGATGGCGCTCGATGCACGGCATGCTACTGGCCATTCTTGCCACCGGCCTCGTATCGATGGTGCTCGCCGCGCGCAGCGCCCTTCGAGCGCCCATTCTGGACAGCCTCAAATCTGACGCATAAAAAAGTATGACGGCCTTACCAGGCCGTCATACCCCCGGCACCACAGCGATCAAACGACTGCGCCCTCGATTTCGCGAGGGCGCAGTAACCAGTTACTCAATTGATGCGTACCAAAAATTACTTGGCCGGAGCAGGCGCCGTCGGAGCCGCATCGCCCGGCTTCACACTCGGGCTATCGTCCGTCTTGAGGTCGCCCAGCGCGTACTGCATGCCGTCGAGGAAGAACTTCATCGAGAGCGGATTCTGATACGTTTCGTCGCGGTGTCCTAGCAATGTATAGAACGAGCGACCGTTGCCATACTTCTTGATCCACGCAACAAAGTAATCATGATCCTGGCGGTTTTCGCCGCTGAATTTGCCGGTGGCATCCTTCTTGATACTGGGAGATTTCAGCTTGCTGCTCTCTTCCAAATCGATGCTCAACAACACATGCAATTTCTCGCGCGAGTGCGTGGGCAGCGTTTTGTACGTGTAGATTTCGTCGCTGAATTCGAAGTTCTCGCCCTTGAATTGGGACGTCAACGGACTGGTCTTGTCATCGATCTTGACGCTGATTTTGCCCCACGGGTGACCGTTAAACACTCCGCCCATCAGCTCCTGATATTCGGGCCAATCCGAGGCATATGCATCCGTCGCGGCGTGAATGCCGACGATGCCTTTTCCGGACGCAACGAAGTTCAACAGCGCTTTGCGGCGCGCGGGTTCTGCTTCGCGAACGGCTTTGTCCGCAGCCTGGAACTCTTTTACGGCTGCTTCGTATTTCTTCTTATCGTCATCGGACATCTTGGCGACGTCTTCCTTCTTGGGCGCGCGCGGACCGCTGGGGCGCAGGAACGATCCCGTCGTGCTCATCAAGACGATGGCATCAAACTCGCTCAAATCAGCATCAAACACTGCCGGGTCGTCCGTAATTTTCGTCACGTCAAACGCGCCCGTTTTCTTGCCCAGAATTTCAAAGGCTTTCGCACCGACCGGAATCGACGCATGCACGAAGCCGCTGGCCCGCGTGTAGATCAACACCTTGCGTGCCTTTTCAGGCTTGACCTGCGCCGCTTCCGGCACCGCTTTTTCAATGCGCAACGCCACATCCGCCTTGATGTCCGCCGCGCGAATCGGGCTGCCAAGTAACACTGCCGCACACACGCAGCACGCAATCGTCGAAACAAATCGTTTCATCGTTCAGGTCTCCCATAAATAAACTGGTTCATCGAGCGCACCGCATTGAAGCAGAATCGAACGCTCGCTAATTTTCTATTACGGACTACACCGTGATTGAACTGAATGCGGTGTGAATTCGCTACGCTCCCACCGCAGCGTAGCGTTTCATGCCGAGGCTCCACACAATCCGAAACAGCGCGTAAAATGTGACAATCCAGAGTGCTTGATATGCGAGGTTTTTATAGGCTTCGTCCGGCGACATCCGTCCCAGCACCAATTCGACCGGAAACGAAATCCAGAGACGAAACGGCAGCGCTTCAGCCACACGCCGAATCGATTCCGGAAACAATTCCAGCGGCGTGAATCGTCCCGACAAAAATGTCGCGAGGAGCACGTACGTTGTATTGACCGCCTGAGTTCGAGTCGTCCAAAACGCGGCCAACGCAATCGTCCACTCCAGCAAAAAACGCATCGTAAATGCCATGATCAGCGCCGGAATGAACAGCACGAACGACCACGCGGGCACCGCCAGCACCGGCTTGTAATAAAAAAACAATCCCGCCGCCGCGACGCACATGACTGGAAACGTCAGCACCTTATACGTGAAGTTATCAATGAAATCAGCGTGGATCGGATGGATCGGACGCAGCAGCAGCGGTGAAAACGATCCGTTCTTTATGCGCGGTTCCATCTCGTAAAAATGCCAGTCAAACGTCAGGTGATTGATCAACATTGACGCCAAAAAATACAGCGCCAAATCCGATGTCGAAAACGTCCCGACGATCCCGCCGCGCGTTTTCGCGATGGCCATCCACACCACCATAAACACCGTCGGCTCCAGGATAAATCCCAGCAACCAGATCAGCAGTGCCGCGCGGTATTGCAGATGCTGCGCTAGCGCCGTTTTGAAAAGCGTCCGGTAAATCGCAAACATGTCGCCCCAAATGTCGTCCGTTATTTCGCCACGCCAATACAATACAAATTCTGATACGTCCGGATGAAAATCTGCCCGTTCGAAAACGCTGGCGAAGCGCGCGTCAATTCGCCCATTGGATTCTTGCCCAGCACCGAGAATTCCGGCGACGCTTTCAATACGTGGCACGTCCCCTTCATATCGATCACATACAATTTGTCACCACACAACGCCATCGAACCCCAGGACGGTGTCGAAACCGGATTTTTCCAAACGGTCTTCCCCGTCTTGATTTCAATACATTCCGCAGCGCCCGGCTCATTTAAAATATACAAGAAGTCGCCCGAAATCACGCCCGAACCGACGCGCTGCGGGATGCCTTTCATCTCGTGCCGCCACAACCGCCGCGACTCTGTCACATCGCCTTCGCCCCCATCGCGCACCGCCATCGCTGCACCGCCATAGCCCGACATGCACACAACCATCTCGCCGTTGAACAGCGGATTGTTGTACACCAGTGGCCCCAGCCCCGAGCACGTCCAAATCGGTTTCTGTGTCGCAAGATCATACGCGGCGAGTGTCTTCGGCAGACCGACGATCATCTCGCTTTTCCCGTTAAACGTTCGGAAGACCGGTGATCCCCACATGCCATAAAAATCTTTCGGAGTCTTGGACTGAGCATCTGGCAATGGAATGCGCCACGCTTCTTTGCCCGTCTTTTTGTCGAATGCTACGATGAACGCGCTAAGCCCCGGCCCGCAATACGCGATCACTTTATCACCGATAATCGAGGGGCTCGACGCGTTGCCCCAGATGTGTGTGAACTCGCCTAAATCCGCGCGCCATAATTCCGCGCCGCTGAAATCGTACGCCACCATTCCCGCCGAACCGTGCCACGCCACGACGATCTCGCCGTCCGTCACCGGCGACGCCGAACAATACGGATTGTCGCCGTGAGTCGGTTCAATCCCGGTGAACGCGATTTCTTTTTGCCACAGAATCGAACCGTCTTTGCGGTCAAAACATATCACCGCCCGCTTGGCACCTTTGTCAATAGATTGCGTGATAAACACGCGGTCGTTCCAGACGATCGGCGTTGAATTTCCCGGGCCGGGAAGCGCCTTTTTCCACACGACGTTTTCAGTCGCGGACCACTTCATCGGAAACTCAGTCTCAGTCCCAACACCCGTCCCCTCCGACCCGCGCCATTGCGGCCAGTTCGCTGCTGAGACCATGCTGTGTGTGAGAACAAGAATCAGAACGAACGCAATCGAGCGCATATAGGCTCCTTGGGCTAGGCTTGACTTCGATCCCTTTTCATGTGCGCTTTCACATACACCAATCCGGCACGTAAAACGTCGTAACACGTTCATCTGTGTGAACGAAAACGGGAACGCCAACGCGCTCCCGTTTTTACAACTCCACATCGATTCGCTGACGACCTACAAATTGCCAATCAAGCTCTTGTGATGCGTCGGCGCGTCAACGTCGTGGTAAATCTTGATCACGAGTCCGTCTTTGCCGACGACGACCGTGTCACGCTTGCCACCGTTCACGCCCAGAGATTTCGCCAACTTGTCATCAGGGTCAGACAGCATCGTGTAATTCAAGCGGTAGATCTGTTTGAACTTCACCAACGTTTCCGGAATGTCGCGCGATATGCCAACGATCGTGTATCCTTTATCGCTGTACTTGCCGATGTAATCGCGAAAGCCCGCGTTTTCGCAGACGCATCCGCCAGTGAACGCCTTCGGGAAGAAGAAGATCACCACGCCGCTTTTATCTTTGTAAAGACTCAGCGCGTGCTGGGCACCATTTTCATCCACGCCGACAATCGCCGGCAACGGCTCACCCGCTTTTGCCGGTTTGATGTCTTCAGTGCAAGCAACGAATGCACAGCAAAAAAGCGCGATACACCCCATTCGTTTCAACATGTGATCAGTATCCTCCTCTACGTATTTTAAACAAATTTTGTAGCGCCCACTACTTCGAGTTATACGAAGCACAGTGCAATTGTCGAATCGAGAAATTAGAATTGCCGGTGAATGTAATCACGCAGCATCTTTTCACTCGCATCAACATAAAGACGACTGAATCGAATAGGTATTACGCGACTTCACATGAATTACTTCGCCTTGACCGCTTTCCCTTCGAACGTCAATTCCTTCTCCATCCCGTCCGCGAACGAGACGGTCATTCGCACTTTTCCACCCATCGCTTTGATCACGGAAAGGATTGAACTGAAGCGCGGATTGTCGCGGCGTTCGAATTTGGCGACGGATGCCTGTCGAATTTTCAGCAACTTCGCGATGCCTTCCTGCGTCACGTTTCGCGCTTCACGCAAATTCTTAAGCGACACGGGACCGGCTGCTGCGGACGTTCGTTTCGTTTTCATGAGCGCTTCTCTCGGGGTGGGGCAGTGGGGGAGGCGTACGGCGAGCAGTGAAATTATTCACTAAAAGGACTATACCCTATAAGGTATAAAAAGTCAAGCCTATTTGCACTTGACTTTTCATTGCGGGTGTTTGGCATCTGACTCGCCTGTTTCATGTGCTTTAAAGGGCAAAGGCTTGATGTAGACGTTTTGCCTAAACAAGGTTACGGACGCCCACAGTTCGCAGGCGTTTTATCCAGCGGATCAGTTCACCCGCGATCAATATGCTTGACGTGGCTCCAAAAATTTGCAGCCACGCGTTCACGTCCAGCGGCTCGGTTCGGAACAGTTGTCCGCCCCATTGAACAATCGCGATTTGCCCCAGGACGATGAACGCTGCGACCGCGACAAAGCCCTTGTTCGTCAGGGCATCTTTCAACGCTGAGGAAGTCCGCCCGAAGCAGCGCGCGTTGAACAGATTCCAGAATTGCAGCAGGACCATCACCGAAAACACGATGCTGGATTCGCGCAGACTGAATTCTCCGTCGCGTTTGTAAACTGAAATCAGCACCAACATGGTAGCCAGAAAAAAGCCGGCCGTGATTAGAATATCGGCGGCCATTGCACGCGTGACGATGAACGCATTTTTCGCACGCGGTGTGCGGTCCATGACGCTGTCGTGCGGCAGTTCGGATGCCAGAGCCAGTGCGGCCAGCGTGTCCATGATTAGATTAATCCACAGCATCTGCGGAACGGTCAGCGGCAATTGGACTCCAAAGAACGGTCCGAGCAACATCAGGCCCAGCGCGGCGGCGTTGATCGTCAATTGAAAGACGATGAAGCGCTGGATGTTGTCGTACAGCGAACGCCCCCATTTGATCGCGCTGACGATGCTGTTGAACGAGTCGTCGAGCAGCACGATGTCGCTGGCTTCGCGAGCGCTCGCGGTCCCGCTTTTGCCCATCGACAATCCCACGCTCGCGAAGTTCAACGCGGGCGCGTCGTTCGATCCGTCGCCGGTCACCGCGACCACTTCGCCATCTGCTTTGAGCAATTTAACGAGCCGCAATTTGTCGTGCGGACTGGAGCGCGCCAGGATCGTCAATCGCTTCGCCGCCACACGCGCATCCGCGTCGGACATCGCAGCGAAATCCGGCCCATTCACGAGCACGTCTTTCGGTTCGTTCGCATCCCACAATCCGACCTGCCGCGCGATTTCGCACGCTGTGTTGGCGTTGTCTCCGGTCACGATTTTCACCGCAATTCCCGCATGGCGGCACGCCTTGATCGCGGCGGGAACATCCGGTCGAACCGGGTCTTCAATCGCCACGAATCCCAGCCACGTCAAGCCTGTCGAGAGTGCTTTCAAATCGCCGCCGGGTCCGGTGTTTTCATCGCATTCTTTAAATGCAAATCCCAGCGTCCGCATGCCGCGCGTTTGGAACGTTTTTAACGACGCGTCGAATTCCCGGCACGTGGCATCGAAGGGTTGAACTCCGCTTTCTGTCAGGATGTGAGAGCAGCGGCCTAGCACCACTTCGGGCGCTCCCTTTATATGCAATACGCGGCGCTTTGACGCTGAGGACTCCACCACCGAGCACATGAATTTGTGCTCGGTTGAAAAGGTCAGCCGGTCGATCACGGGATTTTGTTTGCGCAACTCGCCGTAGTTCCCTTTGAGGCTCTCGACCCACATGAGTAGAGCGCCTTCGGTCGGATTGCCGAGCACTTTGCGCACGCCTCCGTCAGCGGCAGCGGCGAGATCCGCCGTGCTGTTTGCTGCGATGGCTTGAAAAATCAAGTCGCGCCCCGCCGCCTCGTTTTGTTTTCCGAGCGCGAACGATGCGAACGCGGTTTCGCTGACGCGCATTTCGTTGAGCGTCAATGTTCCGGTCTTGTCCGTGCAGATGACCGTCGCTGCTCCAATCGTTTCACAAGCGTGCATGTTGCGGACCAGGTTGTTCGTCGCAGCCATTTTCCGGACGCTGTACGCCAAGCACAACGTCACGCTCATCGCCAGACCTTCTGGAACCGCGACAACCACGACAGTCACGGCGACCATGAACATGCGCAAGAATTCGCGGGCCGCTAACGGAGGTATCAGTGGCTCCGGTGACACTGGCAGAAGTCCTGTGACATGCAACGCCGCTCCGCCCATCCCGAACATAACTGCTGCGCTTAAAATCGGTACGAGATGCGCGATCCATCCGCTGGATTCCAGCCATTTCGGGCATCCCGCTTTTCGTCCCAAGAAATCCAACGCATCATAAACAATTGGGAGCCAGATGCGGATGCCAGCGAGATTGACGCTCGCGAAAATCAGTCCGGCCACGCGCCATTGTCCCGGCGATAAACTCAAGACGTTCTTGATCACGCCCAGAATCGTCAGCGTCGCAAAAAGAAACGCGGCGGCGGCAAAACCTGCGACGCCGATGAAGCGTGCGAGGTCTTCCAATTGCAAGCCCAGTGGCGTCGTCTCATCGTCTTCTTCCGTCGCGGATCGCGCGGTCTTGCCGGCTTCCGTTTTATCGCCGACGTCCGTCACGCGCATCATGCCGTAGCCTTCGGCGACAATCGTTCCGCGCATCAACCGATGGGCGGGATAGGCAGTCGTTCCCTCTGGTGTTTCCGCGCGTTCAGATCCGTCGCGAACGGATTTCGGAGCGGGCTCCGATTCGCCGGTCATCTGCGATTCGTTGACGGCCAAGCCGACGGCTTCGAGCAGTTCGCCGTCAGCCGCAATTTCTTGCCCCGTTTCGAAAATTGCGAAATCCCCAACCACAACATCCCGGCGCGGAATGCTCGTGTGCTGGCCATCGCGGATGACTCGAACGGGCAACTCGTCGCTGCTGCGGTCGAGTAGATCGAATTCTTTCGCAGCCTGATATTCGTTGATGAACGCTAACGCGGTGGACAGAATAATCGCGCAAAAAATCCCCGCGCCTTCGGTGTACGCGCCGTCAATGACACCCGCCGCAATCGCGATCCCAGCCGCGACCAGTAAAATGCGAATGACCGGATCGTCAAACTTTTCGAGATACAGCTTCCACCACGGCGTCCTTAAAGGAGGCGTCAATACGTTGGCACCGTGTTGCAACCGGCTCGCCAACACAGCGGCGCTGGTTAGGCCTTGAACGAGCGGATTTGATTCAGGTTTTAATGGCTTACTCATAGTCGTATATTTTTATCGCACAAGGAACAGAGGCCCACATTGTTATTATGATATGACAATTTTGTAATGAGTCGAATTCAGATCGGTTTATTGATCCAATCTATTTTCGTTGGGTAGAATTGTCTTGAACAGCATGCAATACCAGCTAAACTTTAAGTCACAAAAAAGTATTGAATAAGTTTAATTCTTCGTCGTCAGTGGATTGCTTGGGCATATTCCTGAGCGACAGAATCACATTTATTTTTAGGAGAGTAGACATGAGCAGTACTCGCACGATGTTCTGGAATTCGGTTGCCGTTCTCGGTTTGATGCTCGGTTTGAGCGCGATGCCTACGTTGGCGTTGGAAAAAAAAGAAGACGCCAAGCCGGTTGCCAAGGGCGAGAAGATTGACGTCAACAGCGCGACGGCGAAGGAAATGGAAGCCGAACTCGAAGGCGTTGGTGAAGTCACCGCGAAGAAGATCGTTGATGGCCGACCGTACAAGACCGTCGAAGATTTGGTGAAGGCCGGCGTGTCCCAGAAGACGGCTGACAAGATCGCCGCGCACATCACCTTCGGTAAGGCTGAAAAGAAGGCCGACAAGGCTGACAAGGCTGACAAGGCCGATAAGAAGGAAGAGCCGAAGGCCACGAAGACTGATAAGAAGGAAGAACCCAAGGCTGACAAGAAGGCCGATAAGGAAGAAGCAAAGGTTACTAAGAAGGCCGACAAGGAAGAAGTCGAAGCCAAGACGCCCCCGAAAAAGGGCATGGTCTGGGTCAATACGGATTCCAAAGTCTGGCACGTCGAAGGCGACCGCTGGTACGGCAAGACCAAGAAGGGCGAATTCATGACTGAAGAAGACGCCGTCAAGGCAGGTGCCCGCAAAGCCAAGGGTGAATAGTCCTGGCTAGTATTTGAATTAAATGCTGTTTGCAGACCCATTCCTCCGACTAACGGGGGAATGGGTTTTTTGTTTGCATGCAACTTTTTACGCACTTTTTACGTCGCAAGAAAGGAAAAAGTTGTAGAATTCGAGAAGCGTATACAGACTAGAAGCGTCAAAGATTGCGTGTCTACATGGCATTCAGTCCGCCGCCGGATTACGGAGCGCAACACATGACTCGGTCAGTCACTCGTCACATCTCTGCATTATTGGTGTGTCTGCTTACAGGCGTGCTGTGGATTTCCACCGCCTATTCAGCCGAAAAAGAAAAGATCACGTTGCGCCTGCCTGGTGGCAAGGCCATGAAATGCGAAATCCTCAGCATTTCGAAATCAGAAGTTAAGGTCAAAGGCGACGGTGACCGCGAAATGGGTCTACCCCTCGGTTTGCTTTCCCCAAAAGAAGTGCTCGAATGTTACCGCCAGGTTCTCGACCCCAAAAACGCCGCGTTGCGCTTCGATATGGGCTCATATTTTATAAAAAAAGAATTGATCGAAGAAGGCAAAACCGAGCTGACTGAAGCCGCGAAGCTCGATCCGAAATTGAAGGACAAAGTCGCCGACCTGCTTAAAATGCTTCCCGGTGCGCCTGTTCCTGTGACACCCGTCGTCGCCGAACCCAAGAAAACGACGCCCCCGCCGGAGAAAGTAAAGGAGGTCGCGTCGGGCGAGAAGCCTAAGCCTCCGTTGCCCATCGTTGACAAAGATGGCAATATGATGATTAGCGGTTCGGATATGGAAGCGCTGATGAAGGACGGCGATTTCATGAAGCGCATGCAGCACCGTGACGTTCCGGCTCGCACCGAAGCGCAAATGAAAGAGTTCCTCGACAAGCGCCTCGCCGATCTGACTAAGATCATCGGCGGCAAATGGCGGCTCATCGAAACCAAGCATTATTATTGCTTCGCCAATGTACCAGAACAGAAGCACACCTTTATATCGAACCAATGGAATGAGCCGCTGTATGACATGCTCTGTAAAATCCTGCGGCACAAAGACGGCGATAAACTGTGGAACAATAAGCTGCCCATTTATTACTTCGAAACGTTCAAGCAATTCCAAAGGTTCGCTGTCGAAATCGACCAGTCGCCGGGAGCGGCCAATTCAGGAGGTTATTTTGCATCCCAAGGTCGCGAAGTGCACGTCGCCATTCCATTCATGACCGAACGCTACCGTACTAACCTTCCCCGCGCAGACGAAATGGCGCGGAGCACCCTCTGCCATGAAGGCACCCACGCATTTCTGCAATTGTCGGGTGAGGACGTTCCGCTCTCAAAATGGCTGCACGAAGGCATGGCGCAATTCATCGAATATTTGTTCAACGACCCCAAGAATCCGGATAAGCGCGACAATGTTGGGGTGTTGCGGGCATCCATCGCCGCGAACAAAGGCACTCCGTTGTCTTGGGACGAAACCAAGGAACGACCCATGGGCGGCATGGACTCGGAAGGATACAGTAACGCCTATGCCAAGCTCGAATTTTTTTACCGCAATTTCGATCATCAATGCTTGCCTCAAATGATCCGCCTGATTAAATCTGGAAAGTCGGAAACGGAGGCGATTGAGACCGTTTTCAAAGTCAAAATCAACAAATTGGAGTATGTGTACCGTGATTGGGTCAAAGAAGCCTGTAAAATCAATTTCAATTTCCCGCAACCCTAGGGCATAATAGAGTTGCGCAGCGGCTTGAATCTGCGCAAAGATCGGCTATAACAACTCGGTTCGAATTCGATTTCTCGGGAAAAGCAAACTACATGGCAGACATTGAAATGGCGTGCCACACGGCAGCGTGGGGCGATGATGGTTTTATTAATGCGCTTTCGGATATCGAAAGAGCCGGCTTCAAGTGCATCGAAACGACGACCGGCGTCGTCGAGCAGTTTGAAGACCGCGTTGAAGTGTTCAACGAAATTCTCAGCCAGCATCACATGCACTTGATCGGCATCACCGCCGGTGGCGCGATGTGGCCCGGCTCGAGCCTCGAAGAGGAAGTCGAACGCAGCTTGAATATCGTGCGCTTTTTGAAAGCTGCTGATGCCAAGTTCCTCACGCTGATGGCTCCGCGCCCCAATCCGGATAACCCGCTCGAAGACGACGACGATCTTTTGCCCGTTGCCACCGCTTATGGTGAAATCGCGCGTCGCACGCAGGAAATGGGTATCGTTCCGTGTTTGCATCCGGACCCGTGCAGCCACGTCAACGACCTCAAGCGGCTCGAAAAATTCCTCGAATTTTCCGACCCCAACGCGATGAAACTCTGCATCGATTCGTCCTTCCTCGACCAAGCCGGATTACCGATTGCAAAGTTCATCAAAGACAACAGAAAACGCATCGGTGTCGTCCATCTGCGCGACATCAAACCGCTCCCAAAGAAGCGCAAAAAAGGCGACTTGGGCCCGGCGTTCCAGACCGTTGAACTGGGCAAGGGCACGATTGATCTCGAGGAATTTGTGGACACGTTGCTGGCTGTGGAATTCTCCGGTTGGGCGACGGTGGAACTCGAAAAGGGCGCGAAGCCGCTGTTGCAACTCGCCACCGCTAGCCACGCTTACGCCGCACAAACGCTTGATTTTGTGTTGTAATTCTCAGGTATTGGGAGTGAGTGGCGATGAAAATCCTCAAGTATCTACTGATCGCCTTCATCGGCTTGATTGTCATTCTCGTCGTGATCGGCTTCCTGCTTCCAGGAAGCTATCACGTCGAACGCATCATCGTGATCAAAGGCAAAACGTCCGAGATTTATCCGTACATCGGAACGCTTACGAAATGGCCAGAGTGGACGGTGTGGAATAAAACGAAGTACCCGGAAATGGTCAGCCAGAATTCCGATCTGGCGTCTGGAGTGGGCGGGTGGTCAACATGGAAGAACAGAGACGGTGAAGGCAAGACCACCATCACCAAAGCCGATCCCGAAAAAGGTATTGTGTTCGATCTGAGTTTCAATAAAGGCGAGCACCTTTCGGTCGGTGAAATCCGCACAGAAACGCAAGGCGAATCCGTAAAAGTCACCTGGACCAACGAGGGCAATCTTGGCTTGAATCCGATAGGTCGCTACTTCGGTTTATTGATGGATAAATTCATGGGCCCGGATTTTCAGACGGGCTTGGAGAATTTGAAAGCGAAGATCGAGAAGCGCTGAACGCCCCTCGATCCCACGTCACGAATCATTTACTTTGCTTCCTCTTTCGGTCGCACCGTCAACACCGGGCACGTGCATGTTCGGACGACTTTTTCGGCCACTGATCCAAAGATGAAATGCGCCAAGCCGGTGTGTCCGTGTGTCGCAATCACGATGCAATCGATTTTGTTGTCCTTCACATAATCGATGATTTCCCGTGCCGCCGATCCGACCCGCAGTGTCGCATCCGACTTCACTCCATCATTCAATTCAATCGCAGCAGCCATCGTGTTCAAACGTTTTTTGCGCTCGTCTTGAGCCGCTTCGATCCATTCCAACGGCGCGAACGGAACGCCTTCATTCATCCCGGCATCGTGATAATATCCGGCGTCTTCAAACACATGCAGCAGATGCAACGTCGCGCCATATTTCTTGGCGAGATCGACAGCATACGGTCGCGCGGCCTCCGAATTACTCGACAGATCCGTGGTGAGCAGAATGTTTTTGAAGTCCATCATGATGCGCCTCCTTTTTTTGTGAAACGAATCGAACTGTCGCGCGTCCAATTACTATCACGCAGTCGCTCCATTCTACGCGACTTCGTTCCGATTGAAATAGTTGCAAACACACGGCCAATTGTTGCCACGTAAAAAAAATGGGTTATAAAGAGGTTGTCGCGATTCGTTCCCACTCAGGAATTCACGCCATGTCGACACTCGCCGCAGACACTACGCTCGACCCGGCCCGCGCCCAATCCCGGCTCCGTTCCTATGCGGGCAGCGCTTTGACCCGTCTTCGTTTCCAGACGGCGCTGAATGCGCTGGCCTTCGGAGCGACGATCGCCGCGTGGATTCTGCCTGTCCTGCTGTTTACGGACAAACTCGTGTCTCTCAAAGTGATGGGTGTGAACGTGTGGGTCGTGTGGGCGGGCGTCTCAATTATGGGAATCCCGTTCTTATTGTGGCGAATGTTCGCGCCCGAATTGCACGAACGCCGCGCCGCAGTCATGGCTGATGAACGTCTCGGCTTGAACGCGCGGTTGAGCAGTGCGCTGACTCTCGATTTCCACGATCCCGTCACCGCGTCCTTCGGCGATGCTTTTCTCGGCGAAGCCACGCGCAAGATGGCGGCCGTGAGCGTTGCGCAAGCCTTTCCGATTCGCTTTCCGCGCGCGTTCGGCTGGCTGCTCGTCCCAGCACTCGCAGCCGCTGGCATCTTTTTTCTGATGCCCAATCAAGACGTGCTGGGCGTCGCCGCAAAAGCCGCATCCAAACGCAAGGCTGAAGACGTCAAGAAGCTCACTGCAGAAACGATGGAAGGCAAGCTTGAGGATTTGAAGAAGCAATTGGATGATAAGAAAGGTGAAGAGAACGGCGCGTCATACAAAGTCGGTCAGTTGATGAAGGAAGCCGAGGGCATCGCCAAAGAGTTGAAGGACGATAAGAAGAACACTGAAGAAGCGATGAAAGCCATGGTCGATTTGAAGAAGAAGATTGAAGACGAGAAGGAGAATATTCAACGCGGCAAGGAGTTTTCGGAGCGGCTTGAAAAGCTCCAGAACAAAGATTTGAACCTCGAAGAATCGGACCACACCAAGGCTGTGTCTGAAGCTTTGAAAGCGGGCGACGCCAGTCTTGCTGCAAAGGAAATGCGCGTCGCGGCTCAAAAAATCAAGGACCTCTTGAACGATCCGAAGTTGAGCGACGAGCAGAAAAAGAAGGAGCTCGAGAAGCTTCACAAGGAAATGGAAAAACTGGCGAGCGCATTGGCCGAAGACGACGCCATGCGCAACAAGCTTCAGGAGATTTCAAACACGAGCATGAGCGCCGCTGATTTCCAGAAGCTCGAAGCCGAAATGAAGAAGGCCGAAGAGCGCCAGAACAAAAACAGCAACAGCAAATTCGGCGACGCCATCGAACGCGAAATGGAAGAAGCCGCAAATGAATTGGAGCGGCTCGAAGAAGAAAACGATACGAAACTGACCGAGGATGAGAAGGAAGAAATCAAGGAACTCGACGCGGTCGAAGCCAGTTTGGACGAAGCTCTGCAAGGGTTGTCTGAAGACAATGACACCAAAATGGGACCGGGCGCGCCGAATGGAAATCCCGGAGACAAATCCGGGAAGAATGGAAAAGCTGCTGCGGGCAAAGGGAAATTAAAATCCATGAGCGGCGGCGGTCGCAAGCCTGGACAAGGCGGCAAAGACTCGAGCAAGAGCGCGTCTGGAAATCAAGGCGGCGACAATAAAGGCAACCCCAACGGTCAGCCTCAAAACGGCCCCGGCGGCGCAGGCCAGGGGATGGGCAAGCGCGCGTACCAAGACGGCGACGCGACCTTCGTTCCCGAAAAAGCGAAAGGCGAATTGCGCGCAGGCGCGATTACTGGCATCTCCCATTTCCGAGGCCAAGGCGCCAAAGGCGATGCGCCTCAAGAGTTCTACAAAGCCTTCGACCCCGCGAGCAAAGATGGAGCCAGTTCGCTCGAAATGGAACGCTGGCCCGCCGACCGCAGGGAGATGGTGAAGGATTATTTTACACGCGTTCGCGAAGGCGCAGTTACGCTGCCGTCGGCACCCAGCGCCCCCAATACGGCGCCAGAGAAATCTGCTGCGCCGGTGAAAGAGAAGTTGAAGGAGTAAGGATGCGACTTTGAATTTTGCGCATCTCGCGATTGGCGCGCGTTCACTCCGCCGCCATAGGCGTCATCACATCCGCTGAGGACTCCGTGACCGGCATCGCTTCGGCTGGCTGAGGCGATGGCGTGTCGTCCGGGCGCGCGGTGCCGATTGCTTCGGGCAATGTCGTGTGGCCGGCTTTGACCTTTTCCATCAAGTCCTCGAACAGTGTCCGCATACCGCCTTCGCGCGCCGCCTGTTTCAAGTTTTCGAGTGATGAGCGGTGATTGATCAATCCGCGTATCTCGTCGTTGACTTTCATGATTTCGTGCACGCCCATCCGGCCTTTGAAACCGGTGTTCTCGCATTTCGCGCAGCCTCGAGCGCGTGGGATTTTTCCAATCGGGGCGAAGTCTAGAGCGCGGTCCAGCAGGTCGTATTCGTCCGCCGTGGGCACATCCATCGCTCGGCACGAGCATACTCGCCGCACCAACCGTTGTGCACACACGCAGAGCAGGCACGTCGAAATCATGAACGGCTCGATGCCCATTTCATCAAAGCGTGCCACAGCTGATGGCGCATCATTGGTGTGCAGGGTCGAGAACAGGAGATGCCCGGTCAACGCCGCTTCGATTGCGATCTCCGCCGTTTCTAAATCGCGGATTTCGCCGACCAGAATGATGTCCGGATCTTGCCGCAAAAACGACCGCAGTGCTGTTGCGAACGTGAGTCCAATATCTTTCTTGACCTGAACCTGATTCAATCCTGACAACGTGTATTCGATCGGATCTTCAATTGTGACGATGTTCCATTGCGGCGAATTGATTTCATTCAGCGCCGAATACAGCGACATTGATTTTCCAGAACCCGTCGGGCCGCTGTGCAGGATCAACCCATACGGTGCTTGGATGATGTCCCGATAGACTTTCAGGTTGTAGTTGCTGAAACCCAACCGGTCGAGCGGCAGCGTCGATTTCGTCTTGTCCAAAATACGCGCGCAGATTTTTTCGCCATGATTAGACGGCAGCGACGACACGCGCAAATCGAGATCGAATTTTGAATTGAATTTTCGATAAATAATACGCCCGTCCTGGGGCAAACGCCGCTCCGAAATATTCAAGTCACTCATGATCTTGAAGCGGCTGATCAGTGCCCGGTGCGCAGCGGTCGGAATCTCCATCATCTCTTTGAGAATTCCGTCGATGCGGTAACGTACGCGCACTTTGCCGTCCAGCGCTTCGATGTGAATGTCGCTCGCGCCCTTCGTGTACGCGTCTTCGATGATCTGGCTACTGAGCTTCACAATCGGGCCGGCGTTTTCGTTTTCGTAGTCCAACTCGCTCATCTTGAGTTCGCGCGATTCAGTGGTGGGAATCTCGCCAAACTCTTTTTCGATGGCTTCCTTCGCTTTGTCGATCTGCGTCGCTTTGGGAAACGTGCGCGTCATGAAATCGACAATATCCTTGTATGACGACACACTCTTCTCAACGATCTTGAATCCCGTCACGATCTCGAAATCGCTGATACTCTGAAAATCGTTCGGATTCGCCATCGTCGCCGAGCACGTGTTTTCACTGCGCATCTCGACCGGGAGAATACCGTATTTGAGCAGCGTCTCCTCACCCATCCATTTGATCAGCTCTATGTCCGGCCTGAAATTCGCGTCGATCTCGACGTAGTGAACTTTCGCCAGCCGCGCCACGTATCCGGCCAATTCCCGCTCCGAAAACACCGTCGTGGGGTCGAGCGATTTTTGGATGATCAGCGACGTGTAATGCGCGACATCCTCCATCAGCATTACGTCATCTTCACCGAACTGAGTAACCTCTTCATAATCCGGGCAGCGGTTGAACGCCTGAATACAACCGATCACATTGTTGTTCGCGATCATCGGCACGGCGATCATCGAGCGCGGAATGAAGATTGAATCTTCTTCAATGTGATTGTAAAAATGCGGGTCTGAGCGGACATCGACGACATGCGCCGTCCGGCGTGTGCGCATCACGAATCCTGCCACGCCGCCATTCAGCGGCAGTTGCAGCGTCTCCATGTGCGCGGCTTTTTTCTCGAAATAATTCTTCTTCTCATCATCGCCACCATACAGATACGGCGTGAAGTGGACTTTGCGATGCCGGATTTTTGCCTGAGCCGAATCGACCGTGTAGACGTTGATGTTCTGAGCAAAAAGGGTGTCCGCGATTTTGCGGATCGTCAATCCCAGGACGGTGTCGAGATTCTCTTCGTCGATGGCCTTGTTCGATGTCAGGTGGCGCAAAAGCGCGTCGAGGATTCGCTTGGAATCCACCATCGACTTCACTTCCTGCATCATCGACCGTTTGCTCATCGCGCCGTTTCTCCGATAGGGTTGTCAATAGGACTCGTCATTATTCGTTATTCTCCTGAAAATTGAAAATAAAAATCCGCGATTGAGTCGGGATGGGGTGCAGGGGTGCATCACCGGAGTACAGAAGCCGCGCGAAATTCATTGTCACTTGAACGCCTCCGGCTTAAACTGCGCTACCGTATTCGACCACTCGACAGGAACTCTTCATGGCCCGTGTCATTTGCATTTTGAATCAAAAAGGCGGGGTGGGAAAGACCACTACCACGTTGAATCTCGGGGCCGCTTTGGCGCACCGGGGTAAGCGTGTGTTGTTGATTGATCTCGACCCTCAGGCGAATCTCACTATCGGACTCGGCCAACGCGCCAAGGACCTCAGCGAGTCGGTTTACGAACTGCTCACCGACCCTCATTCCGATGCCTTGAAATTTGCGGTTCCGACGAAATGGGAACGCCTCGACATGGTCCGCAGCCACATCGATCTCTCCGGTGCGGAGATTGAAATGTTCACCATGATCGGGCGCGAAACACGTCTCGACCGCTCGCTTGTTAACGCGCGCCTCATCTATGATTACATCCTGATCGACTGCCTCCCCAGTCTCTCGATGCTCACCGTCAACGCGATGGTCGCGGCGACCGAAGTGCTCGTCCCGCTTCAGGCGCACCCGTTTGCGCTCGAAGGTCTCGGCAAATTATTTGAAGTCGTGCAGATGATCAACGAAGGCATCAACAAGCAACTGAAAGTCACCGGCGTGCTGGTCACGATGTACGACGGCCGCACGAACGTTTCGAAAGACACGCTCGAAACGCTGCGCCGCGATCCGCGTTTGAACTCTCAGATTTTTACGACGACCGTGAAGCAGAACATCAAAGTTGCCGAGAGCCAGAAAGACGGCATTCCGGTCGTGCATTTCGATCCCACGTGCCACGCCGCGCGCGCGTACATGGCGCTGGCGGAAGAAATTTTGGAAATGGAAAACGGAACCATCGCAGGCGAATGCGCCGAACGCATCACCGCCCGCGAAGAAGCCTCCGGCAAAAAAGAGCGGACGTTTACGACCGACATTGTCGCCAATCCAGAGCGCCTCGCGAAAAAGTCGGCGGTCCTTCCCGGCGACATTCATGGCGTCATCGTCCCGCCGACGCCCAGCACACACGCCGGGCCGGTCAGCGCCTTGATGTGGACGATTGAACCGGATTCTGCTCCAAACAGTCCCGCGAATGAAACGCTGCATCCGTCAACGGGAGTAGAACCGGACGATGGTGTGAATCCGTCGATTATAAAGATTTGACATCCATGTTTGAGAGTTGTGAATGGACGCTTGACTTTGGGACGTGTCGCGATCATTGTTAAGTTATCAAAATACGTGCATCAAACTGCTTCTCGCTGAGGGCTGACTACCATGACTTTTTTGATCGGTTGCATGTTCGGATTCGCCGCGTGGTTCCTCATCCGTTGTCTGCTCGGCGGGATTTACACCGTCGATCAGAACGAACGCGTTGTAAAGACAAGTTTCGGCCGCGCCGAGCGCATTGGCACAGCAACGACTTTGGATGACCCCATCGCAGCAGCGCTTCAGCCCGATGAACGCGAACGCTATTGTTACCCGCAAGTGCGCGTGATTCCCGCAGGCGGTCCGTATTTCAAATGGCCTTGGGAAAAGATTTATCGCGTCACCATCGCCACGCAGACCATCAACATGGCCAAGGATCTCGAAGACCCGCGCGCGAATGAAAAAGGCACGATCTTGGAGGCCGTCACGAAAGATCAGCTCAACACCGGACTCAACGGTCAGATTCGGTACCGCGTTTCGGACCGCAATTTGTACGCGTACCTCTTTGGCGTGAAGCGCCCGATTGTTCACGTGATGGGTTACTTCGTCTCGATCCTGCGCGAACGCATCGCCAATTTCGAAGCACCCGTCAAGCACTCCGAGGACACGCCGCACAGCCCCGAAGCAGCCACGGCTGCGATGGGTATTTCGATCAACGATCTGCGTAAGAATCTGCGCGATATTAATGAGCGCATGGACCGCGAATGTGCGTCGTCGGCTGCGCGCTACGGCATCTCGCTTGACGCCTCGCTGATCACTGGCATTGACCCGCCACACGAAGTCGAGTCGGCACTTGCCGCGATCAACACCGCGTACAACGAAGTCTCGTCGGACATCAGCCTCGCACAGGCGTCTGCCGATCAGAAGATCGTGCAATCCAAGCGCGCGGTTGAAATCGAGACGCTGAAAGCCCACGCCGAAGTCGAGCCGCTCGTGGCGATGGCCGGGCAGTTGACTCAATTGAAAGAAAGCGGCCCGCAAGCCTTGACCACCTATCTGCGCAACGTCCGGTTGCGTCTCTTCGGCAAAGCGCGGCGCGTCATTTTGGAGGTGAAATCATAATGGCTGAATTCTTGACAGGCATGTTGGTCATGTTCTTCAGTATGCTGATTGGACTGCCGATCTTTTTCGGGCTGTTGCAACTCGTTGGCTTCTACACCATCGTCAACGAGCGCGAATGCAAGGTCTATGTCTTGTTCGGAAAAGTGCTTGGCGAAATTGATGAACCGGGCCTTCATTTTCTCTGGGCCAAATTGGGCCTCGGCGGAATCATCGTCAATATTTTCGGAAAATGTTATGAACTGGACATGCGTCTCGACCAGGAATATCTGCGCAGCCAGCCGGTGAATTCTGAAGAAGGCGCGCCGATGGGCATCGGCATCTGGTACGAGATGTTTATCAGCGATCCGGTCTCGTACATCTTCAAAAACGCCGACCCGCGCGGCTCGCTGTCGGCCAACGTGAGCAACTCGACGGTGCGCTGTCTGAGCAACATGAAGCTCAGCTCGATGATGGAGAACCGTCATTCGATGAGCCAGACCGTGCGCAACGAAGTCTCCGTTAAATCGCGCGAATGGGGCTATCAAACGGGATCCGTGTACATTCGTAAAGTCCATTTCCGAGATGCCGGGATGATCCGTCAGATCGAAGAAAAAGTGGTCAATCGATTGCGCCAAGTCACAAGCGCGATCAAGCAAGACGGCACGAATCAGGTCAACATCATCACGAGCACTGCAGAACGAACGGCTGCGATCGAATTCGCCAAAGCGCGCGCGATGCGACCGCAGATCGTTGGAGCAGCGTTGCAGACGATTTCCAAAGATCCCGAAGTCGCGACGATGATGTTCGAGATTCTGGAATTGGAAAAGGTTATTGAAGGAAACTCGGACGTGGTTATCATCCCGCCGAATCGCGGATTGCTGGCGGATGTGTTGACGGCGCAGGATAAAGTAAAGTAGGGGAGAATCGGCTAAAAGCAATTGAACAGGCGCTGCGAAAACTCCCGATGATAGCTGGAAATTCATCGGGTTGATTTCATCGCAGCGCCGAATGGTGAACTTTGTATGTAACGTCATGCAGGTGTTTGGTTCAAGCTAAAATGCGGTTGTGCTCGTCGATGCTGCTCTTGTTACGATGATGCTTGAGGTGCCCGAATAAACGTGAAAACAAATGCCGCGCCCTGTTTGCCATCCGAACGCGTCCGGCACACCAACTCACCGCCACACGCCCGTACCGCGTTTCTTGCCACAGTCAATCCCAGCCCAAATCCATCATGTACCGCGCCAATTGTCCGTGCCTCGTTCAAGCGGACAAGCGGATCGAAAATGCGTTCGCAATGCTCCGTGCTAATGCCCGGCCCCTCGTCCTGCACCGTCACGTTCAACACATCTGATTTCGCGTTCACGATGATTTCGGCGGGGCATCCCGGCGCATATCGCATCGCATTTTCCAAAACATTTCGGACGGCGCAGGTCAGTAGCTCGTCATTTCCCAGCACCACACCCTCATGGCACACTGATCCCACTACGGCATTCAACCCGCAGTTTTTGATCGCGTGATCGATGACACTTTGAAGCGCCACGTGCTGCTTGATTCCCGGGCCGCTGTGATCACGTGTGAGAAACAGCAAATTGACGACGAGGTTCTGAAGTCTGTCCATGTCGTCCAGCGATTGAAGCAACGCGTCGCGATAGTCAGCCGCTACGCGTTCCCGGCTTAAGGTAACCTCCGCATTGAGTCGCATCTGCGTCAGCGGCGTCCGCAATTCATGCGCGGCCATGGAAGCAAACTGACGTTCTCGCTCCATGCCTTCTGCCAATCGCTTCACCATCGAATTAAGGGACTCGCGCAGACCCAAAAGTTCCGATGACGTCCCGGCGTCGCTGATCCGGGCGGTCGTGTTCCCAGGTCCGATCCTCGCAGCCTCCCGAGACATGACTCCGAGCGGCGCGAGCTGTTTCCGAATAAAAAACGAGAGCAGCATCACCAGACATAAAATGGAAACCGGGCCCAGCGTCCAGAGGGCCAGGGCGATCCGACTGAGCTCCTTTTCGGAATGCGCGGCCGGCTCCCGGACAGACACATGAAGAGTCAAAGAGCCGCGTTTCGAGCCCGTTGTATAGGACGCAAATTGCGTCGCGGTCGCTGGTGACAATGTCTTGATATCGGATGGCGCAATGGTTTGGCCATTGGCTTCACCAACGTCAATCAACTTCGTCACGCTGAGGAATGATGTATCGTCACTCCACACCTGTGAATCCGGCAGGCTCCACAGAACTCGTCCGTCGGATGTGGCAACCCGCCAATTCTGTGGGATTTTTGTTCGAATACCTTTGAATTCGAATTCCAATTTGCCTTCGTCGTCCAATTCCAACGACGAACGCAGCCATGTGATGCGCTGATTTAAAACGGACTTCAATTCTTCGTGAATCGAATGCCGCAGCGTACTGTAAAACGTCCAACCAAATAGCGCTCCGGCAAGCGTGAGCATCAGCGCGACGACGCACGTGATCCGGTGGGTCAGTGAATCAAGCCGAAATGTCGTCGCCAAAAACATAGCCCCTTCCACGAACGGTGTGGATCACTTTGGGTTCGCCGAGAATTTCAATTTTGTTGCGTAGATAATTCACATATACGTCGAGCACATTCGAGCCGCCATCGTAGTCGCAATTCCAAACCGCTTCAAACAATCGCGCGCGCGTCAGAATACTGTTGGGGTTCGCCAGAAATGTGCGCAACAACGCGAACTCGCGGGCTGAAAGGGCCAATTGTTTTCCTGCTCGACACACACGGCCACTAGCGGGATCAAGTTCAATGTCTTTGTATTTGAGCACGGCCTGAGCCCGCGCGCCAGGGCGACGCAAAAGCGCACGCATCCGCGCGAGCAGTTCCGAATACACAAACGGCTTTGTCACGTAGTCGTCCGCACCGGCATCAAGACCTTTGATTCGGTCGTCCATTCCATCCCGCGCCGTCAACATCAGCACGGGAACATCGCAGCGCGTTTTTCGAAGGCGTTCAATGAGTTGGAAACCATCCAACTCGGGCAAATTGATGTCGAGTAGTACGATGTCATATTCGCCGCCGCCTGCCATGTGCAGCCCATCAATTCCGTTGGAAGCCACGTCAACGCGGTATGCTTCTTCCGTTAAACCCTTCTTCAAGGACTGGGCCAGTCGCGGCGAATCTTCAATCACAAGCACACGCATGGTTTCGATATCCTCGTGGGGCGCGGCATGAAGTCAATAATCATGCCGCGCCACCGTGATCGTTACTTCGCTTCTTCTTTCTTGACATCCTTCTTTTTTTCGTCTTCCTTGTCGTCCTCATCGTTGTCTTCTTTGTTCGACAGCACCTTACCGGATGCGTCGACGATCACTTCATACTTCTTGCCACCTAGCTTGGTATCCACTTCATACGTTACAGAGCCATCCTTTTTTGTTTCTTTATCCGCTTCCACAATCGTTCCGCCCGGGCGCGCTGCGTTAACGGCATCGACAATCACCTTCGGCAGATCAGCAAGTGCGATCTTCTCGTCCTTCACGACATTAGGATCTGCTTTTTCCTTACCTTCTTTTTCTTCAGCGAACACCGCGATCGAACAGACACACATCGCCATCAGCATCGCGCAAAGCAATTTCGTCATGACTCGTTCCCCTTCGATAAAGAGTGAAGTGCAACTCTGCACTTCGGATACTTTCATTTTACTCTACGATCATGAATGCCACATTAAAACACAATGAGAGTATTCTAATAATCCCGAGTGTTTTCCGGAGTGCATTAAAACAAAAAAGCCGCGAGACATCATCTCGCGGCTTTCACTTCAATCCGATTGTATCGACCCAGTTGATTAGAACTGAATCTGGTAGCTCATCACATACATGTTGTCGTTCGCGCCGCGAATGCCCGGATGTTGATTGGCATTGACTCGTTCCTGAACGTTCATGTAATTGATTTGAATGCGGTGCTTGTATGCGTTGACGTAATAATTGACGCCAGCGGTGAAGACGCGTGTGCGGTACAGGTCAGATAACTGGTCCGGATTGGCTGCGTTTTCAACCACAATGTTTTCGAAGCTTTCGTAGCGCGTCACGAATTCAGTCGGCTCGACCAAGCGGTTGAACCAGTTGCCCTTGCTCAAACGTTCAGCGAAAATGCTGTCAGTCAATTTGTATCCGGCAGCCGCGTACCAACCTTGGCGCTTGATCGGATTCGGTGACGCTTGTTCGCCATTCGGGCCACTGCCCAAACCAAACGCATTGACTGTGAACGGAGCCGTGCGGTCGCTCTGTTCGCCGTATTCGCCACGCAACCAGATTCCGCGCAAGCAACCCATCGGCTTGTACATGGCCCATGCACCCAATCGGTGTGCGTTGGTCTTCAAGCGGTTCAACGCATTGGCTGGCTGGCTGCCGTCAACTGAATGATCGCCTGTTTCGCCATGCTTGCCGTATTGTCCCCATACACCCAATTCCAACCGGCCAATCAAGCAATCGCTCCAAATCGGGCGAACCATCAATTTGCCGATCACATCTTTACTGTCATTGTCATCCGAACGATTTTGAAAATCGCCTGCCGTGTTGAAGTAGTTGCCTGCACCATTAAACGCACCGACCCAATACTGAAGGCGACCAATCTTGGTATCGCAATCCTGCCACCACGTGCCGTGAACCTGAATGCCCGTATCGCGCAGATCATTGATTTGATTGACCATCGCGCGTTCAGCGAAATCCAAGTTCGCGCTGCTGCGAACGCCTTCTTCGCCAGCGGACGGCTTGAATTGACCAACCGTTACATCGTGATGCGGAATCACGTCATGGAAATTGATGTACGCGTCTTGAAGAATCCGGTTGCTTGTACCGCCACCGGTCTGAACTTGCTCGCGGAATGTCGTCCCCGTTGTGAACGTGCCGTTCTGATTCGCGACGGACGCCGGAGCCGATTTAAACAAACCCTGGCTGCTTGGAGTGCCCGGAAAACTAGTCGCTTCGCGCGCAGCATCAAACATCACCACTGCAGTCACATTTTCATGGATATCGATCGTGAATTTCAATTCCGCCCGGCGAATTCGGTTACCACTGTTGTCGAGCAGTTCACCGCCACGATCACTGAAAATATCGCGCCGGTCGCGCCAGTGCTTCGTCTCCCAAATCTGAAGGAGTCCGCCGATTTGAAGATTGCCGGCCTTGGTCGTCACCTTATTAGGACCGTCCTGACAGGCGCAGTGCGAGCCGGAAACCGCATCAACGTTTTGAATTGTGGCTTGGGAAGACCCATCGTTGTTCAATTGGCGGCGCAACTCATCGATCTCTTTGCGTAGATCCTCAGACGCACTGCCGGCCCATAGCCGCGCACAGCACACCGTCAGAGCAAAGACCATTGTCATTCGACCGAAATTGCGCATGGAGCCCCCTTCAACACCTGATTCACGAGACTGTCGAGTACTTGAGTTACCTAAGCTATCAGATTAATACAAATCGACAAGCTTCAGAACGAAAAAACTACGCCTTTTTTTAGCACTCTCGTATTCAAAACCGAACTCGGCTTGAGCGATTCGGACAGGATGCGAACACATGACTAATTTACAGAATACTTTCGAACAAATTCGACAATCCAAAAAGCGCTTCATTCTTCCGCACCCAGCGCTACCATACACGTTCAGTTTTGAACACTAAATTAGGAAATTTTTACTCCATGATTGTCGCCATCGTTCTTGCAAACCAACCCGGCCCAGTTTCCGAAAAGTACTTTGAAGCAACAGGCGACGAATCCGTGATCGAGCGCGTCACAGGCACCGTCTTGCGCGGACCGTTCGGAGGGACATTGGTCGCGGCGCATCCCACGCTTGCCGAAGACGTTCAAGAAGCGCTCGCCGGTTTTGCCGTGCAACACGTCGACGTTCGCTCCATTCCGACAACGTCGTCCGATTCTCATGCCGTTCTCATCTCCGCCTTGTTCGCAGCCGAGGCGTTCCGGACGCGCTGGGCTAAAGCAATGGCCGCCGCAACCGGTCGTTTTGAATCCGCTGGCGGAAAAAATACTGGCGAAGCCGCGCTCGATCCCAAAGGCGAATGGTCGAAATTGAAGAAAAGTTCGGATGTCAAAATTCGCGGGCTGGCGCGTTCCTTCGACCGCGACGGAGTTCTCATTATCCCCGCCGATTGTGCGTCGATCCAAAAAGAACAGCTCGCACAGATGGTCGAAACGTTCGCTCGCGAAGGCCAGCAGCCCAACGCGAAACCGTTCGTCCAGGCGATCACGTCTGGTGAACGCGGCTGGCCGGTCATGCTGAGTTTAGACGGAGCGCGTGAGATTGCAGCACTCCCGCCGTCGTGCGATTTTTCAGCGTGGTTGCTGAAAAATATTGAGAAGGTCTGCGACGTGAAATTGAACTGAGTCGCAAGCACTTACTTCTTCGCCGGAGCTTTCACAGGTGCCTTCGCGAGCGGCTCCAGATTCTTTTCCAACTCCGCCGGGTCCAAATCGACTTTCGCGCCGTCTACTGGAACCTCCAACTTCGCAGCCCACAGAATTCCATTGATCGTTAATTTGCGGATGCTCAATTCCGTCAAATAGCGGTGCGAGTGCAGGCCCGTAAACACAAACGTCCGACCCGCGTCCGGGCGCTCAAATGCCCATGCCGTGATGTCCTTCGACGCCGTCGTCGATTCAGCCGACAACGCTATTTTTCCATTGCCTTTCGGAGCAAACAAAAGCGGCGTGACGCCTTTCATGTCCGGCGCGAATTTGATTCCGATGCAGTATCCGTCATTTAATGAAAACGGTTTCATCCCGCGCGTGATTGGGTGCTCTACAAAGGTGTGGAAATCGACCAGCCAGTGCCCTTTGCTCGACGCTTTGAAATCATAATAACCGCCCTGCAAATCCAGCATTTTCGTGCCGAGCTCATCGGGAATTGCGCCTGCTTTATGCAGCGTCACGAGTCCCGCGCCCTGCTTCATCGCCTTCTCAATAATCTCCAACCGCCCTGGTGCGCTCAGCGGATGAATCGTCCCACCTTCCCCGCCTTCCATAAATAACACGATCGCTTTGGCGTTGTTGAAAAGGTCCGGATTCTTCGGCCAACCTCCGCGCACCACAGACACATGCAGCCCCGGCGTTCCCTGGAGTAGCTTGTAAATTGCCGTCGTTCCAGCCCAATATTGGTGCGCGATATTTCCAGACTGTTCGCCCGCCACCAACACAATCTTCGCAAGCTTCGGGTCCGGCGAATCGACTTCCAACGGAATCACGTCATCCGCCGCGCGAACGCCCGAGCACACAGCAATCAGAGCAACCAACGAAGCCATATAAAGTCGTGTTTTCATGTGCGCCTTTCGAATTTAAAAATGTGAAGCAATGCATGAAGTACACCGTCGTTCGGATGTGCTTTGTCGCAAAATTTTCCGTTACCCCTCGCTCGACCCGAACGAAAAAACCTCTAGCGTCTGCAAGCCCTCATGTTGGCACGTCGCTTCCGGGAGCGCGTGTTTCGCCAGATCGACAATGTGCTTGTGATGCGTGAACACGATGACTTGTACGCGCGCAGAAGTTTCATACAAAAATTTGAACGCCGCCGCGCACCGCGTGTCGTCGAAATTAATCAGCACGTCGTCGATCACAAACGGCAGCGGTTCGTTCTCTTCCTTCTCCAAATAAAGAGGCAGAAACGCCAGACGCAGCGCCAAATACAACTGGTCGCGCGTCCCGTCGCTCATGCCTTCGACGCCCAACAAGCGTCCGTCTTTTCGGATACTCATCAGAGCATTCCGACCCTGCTCATCCAAGTCCGCGCGAACACCGCTGTACCCACCGCACGTCAGCTTCGCGAAAATCGCGCTCGCGTGGCGCAGCAGGGGCGTTTGATTCTCCTCGCGATAACGGTCAATCTCACGCCTCAACAATTCCGCCGCCATGCGCAGCCGAACATACTGTTCGGATTCGTCACGAATCTGCGCCACAATGCACTGCGCTTGCGCAGCCGCGTCCGCCGCATTGGCCTTGCCATCCATCGCATCGCGCTCGGATTTTAAACGCGCTTTCGCTTCGTGAGCCGAATGAAACTCCGCCTCCAATTCAGCCAGACCTGTATGGGTCTGTGCGTGCTGCGCGTCCAATTCGTCCGAGTGAACATCCGACGGTTCGGCGAGCAAGTCAGCAAGGCCCCAGCCGTCACCTGCGTTGAGAATTGACTTCTTCGTTTCGTCGATTTTCTTCTGTAACGCCCGGAACAATTCAGAACGCCGTTCGACGGCATCCAACTCGGCCGGCTCTCCGCATTCAGCCGTGTCGCACATATCATGGAGCCGTTTTTTAATGGCCTCCACTTCGCCGTCTGCACGTTCATTTTTGCGCGCGGATTCGTCGCTTTGCTTGATCAATTGCTCGCGCTTCGCCTGACTCGAGCGGACGACGATCAAGCGCTCATTCAACGCTTCCGTGGCTTGATCCGGGTGAAATTGGCCGAGCGACGGATCGATCTTCAAGACCAATTCTGCGGACTGCTTTTCGAATTGGACAATCGCCTGCTCAACCGAGGCTATACGCTTTTCAGCCTCTGGAATCGGGTCGAGTTTATCGAAAAGATCGCGAATTTTTGCGAGCGTCTGTTCGGCCTCGTGAACGAGCGCGTCCGGGCGTAATCCCAGCACAGCGACTGCGTCCGCCCACTTTTCTTTCCACTCGTCGAGTTTGGTTTTCGCGCAATCTCGGGCGGTCACTTTTCGCCGCCAGTTCCTGCCAGTCTCCTCGGTCCGGTCTTCCAGGGTTTTGCGTTCGAATTTTTGCAGTTCCTGCTTTTTACAGAACGACAATGCGCGATTCAACACATCGTTCAGGCCACTTCCAGCAGCGCACGGCTCCGCCCCGCACTGTTCAAGACTAGATGACACTTCTGTGATTCGGTGTTGGATTGACGTGGCCAGCACGTCGCAATCGCGCGCACTGTTTCGCACGTCCATCGAGCGCTGAACAAGATCGTTGCGCTGCACAAGCCAGTTGCGCATCTCTGGAATAGAACCTGCTTCGACGCCCAACGTTTTCCAGCGTTCATGCCATGCCGCGCGAATCTGGTCCAATTCTACTTCTCGCTCGCGTTTTTCTACATGAAGCTTTCCGAGTTCAATTTCAGCCGACTCAATGCGCTGAATCCTGTCCTCGTGCTGGCTAACCCGCGTCGCATCGCGAAACCGGTTGTCAGCAATAGTGTCCGCGTCGCGAACCAGTTTTTCGAAGGCATCTGGCAGTGCAAGCGGCGGTAGAATGGCCGCTGCCTTCTGATCAATGTCTTCGCCTTTCAGCCACGCGCGTTGAATCAGATCCCAGGCACTTTCGCGCTGTTCGCGCGCGGCCGCCAATTGCCGAGCGGTAGGAATGTCGCCTCCTGATTTTTGGAGGCGTACCAATTCCTGACGGCTCTCGGCGAGGGTCCGTTCGATACCGGCGATTTGCGTCGTGAGCGCGGCGCGTTCATTTTCCTTCAGCTGGGTGCGCTGTTCGAACGACGTGATGGTTTCGACCCCGGGGACTTTTAATTCCGCGAGTTGGTCGAGCGTTCCATTCCAGAATTGCAGCCGCTTCAGCGCGATCTCCGCTTCGTCGCGCCTGCGTTTCAATTGCTCTTTTTCGTCCGCCAGTTTTCGCTCCAGATTGCCTTCATTTTGAATCCGCGAAACCAATGCACTCGTACGCTCGGTCACGAGTGCCTGTGGCAGTTGAGCGAGCTTGTCTTTACCCTGTTTGAGTTCTTCTTCCAATTCGAGCACTTCGAGCACTAGTGTGTCATGAGTCTTGCGCAGCGTCTTCTCTTCGCCGCCCAAACTTTGTATACGGGCCACGTGATCCGGACGCAGGCGCACGGCTTCCGCACCGGACAGCGGTATTCCTGGGCGGAGAATTTTCAGAATAAATTCGGCCTCTTCGCGGGCCTTCGTGGCTTTCGCTTTCAATCCCGGCAAATCCCGGCGCGCGTCGACGTAGCTGGTCAAAGCCTTCTGTAAATCAATAATCGCCGCAGCGTGTTCAAGCACACCTGTTGGCAAGTGCAGTTTGGCGATGTCCTCCTGAATCGACTCCAAGTCGCGGGAACGCTCGGCGATTTCGTCGTGAAGCTGGCGCTGCCGTTCCGTTAATTTTCGGCGTTCGTCAATGAATCCATCGGGCAACGGCGCGACGTCGCCAAGGTCCTTTAATTGAAGTTCGAATTCATTCAATTCGGCGATCATCGGGCGCGTTCGGCGGATGCGTTCGAGTTTTGTTTTCCGGGCGTGTAGATCTTTTTGAAGCAGCCGCAGGCATTCGAGTTTGCCCTCGGCCTCGCGGTACTGGTCCTCTTTTTCCTGAAACACCTTCACCGTCAGCGACGCCGCTTTGATCTCGCTCTTCTTCTGATTGTAATCCGAAATGAGCTTGTTCAGCGTCGGGTTCTTGGCCTTCGCTTTGAACAGAAGTCCGGCCTTTTCCTCCAAGTCGGTCAGCACTTTTCGCACATCCAGCGCGCCCAGTCCCGCCGAAAAAATACTCGTTCCAACATTGCCTTTTTCCTGAAGGAGCATCTTGCTGCCTTCCTGCAGTTCGTCGTAATCGAGGCCGTAAAAACGCTCGAATGACGTCTCGTCCATGCCGCCGAGGCACCGCGCTAAAAAACTCGTGTCGGTCAGCGCTTTGTTGTTTTTATCGCGCAACGTCGGCTTGGCTTTCCAGCGTTGCAATTCGCATTCGCGCCCGTCGTCGGATTGCAAAACAGCACCGACACTGAGCAGATCGTTGCCGAACAAAAAATCGTCGCTGGTGTTGCGCGCGATGCCGAACAACAGCGCTTTCAGTCCGCGCAGCGCGCTGCTTTTACCGGCTTCGTTCTGTCCAAAAATAATGTGAAGCCCCGGCGCGCGTCCCGGGAAACGCAGCACTTGGTCTTCGAACGGGCCGTACTTCAACAATTGCAATTCTTTGAGCCGCACGCTTAGACGCCTCCATTCCAGGCCGATTGCAGGCGGGGAATCAACAAACTCCGCGCGTCCGTCACGAGCTTGTCACGTTGCGCCGGATCGTCCCAATCCATCGGGTCCGGACCTGACGTCAATTCCGACGGCAGCTTTTCGTGAAGTTGTGCCAACTCTGCACGCAGATCCGCACTCAATACCTCCGCACTGTCGCCTTGTGTGATCGAGCGCAACATGTTGCTCAGCGGCGTGTCGTCATTGAGCAATGCTGCCAAATCACGGTGTGGGGTCGTCAACAGCTTCACTTTCTCAACCCAAATTTGTCCATTGCCTGTGTCCGTGGCGCTGCTGCGAATGTCGTTGATGATCTGTTCGGGTTCGGTCATCAACTCCGAATGCGCGCGCGTTGATCCGAAAATTTCCACGCGAGCGGCAATGAGTTTGTCGCCGAAATTCGTTGCAACATCACGCAGCGCCGTCTTCGCCAACGCCGCCACGTCGTCGCTGGTTGCAGCGTTCGTAGCGTCGATGCGCAGAACCGTCCAGCGGACGACATGCAGATCGCGGTGCTGCGTGTTGAGAATCTTACCGTTGTCAAACGTGACGACCGTACATCCTTTGCCTTCGGTTTCGCGCGCGTGGCGTCCTTGAATGTTGCCGGGAAACAGGATGAACGGTTCAGCGTCATGCAACACAGCGCGCGTGTGAACATGGCCGAGCGCCCAGTATTCGTAGCCTTTTTTACACAAGCCGTCGATCGTACACGGCGCGTAGCGGTCATGACCTTCCTGGCCTTCGGCGAGCGTGTGCAGTAGTCCGATGTTGAACGCGTCGCTGTAGCCGCGCGGATAATGTGCGCTGAGGTCGTCGGTCACGGCGCGGGTTTCGAAACTTTGGCCGTGAATGGCCACGCCGAGTTTTTCGAAGATTTTGGTCTCAGGCTTTTTGTGACTGAGGCGCGTGACGTTGTCGGGCAGCGTGAGGCTGCGCGTGATCTGGCTTTCAGCGTCGTGGTTCCCGGAGATCATAACAACTGGAATGCCCAGCGCGCGCAACCGGCTCATCTGCGCGGCGAAGAACAATCCGGTATTGTAATCTTTCCAATCGCCGTCGTACACGTCGCCGGCAATGAGCACAAAATCGACGCGCTCCTCTTCAGCCAGTCGTACGAGATTCTTCAGCGCCTCGCGCGTGGCCAGGCGCAATTCATCTTCCGGAGCGCCTTCGTATTTCGAGAGTCCCCGCAACGGACTGTCCAAATGCAGATCCGCCGCATGAATGAATTTCGGCATGAACGTCCTTGAGAAAGAGGTTGAGCACTCACCAATTGTAGCACGGGTTTTTAGCCCGTGTTGAGTCCGCCTTTACATTCTCAAATCCTATCCACTGACTTGCCCCGCCGCTACTTCGTCTTTCCGGTTTTTCCCAACGTCGCCGTGTAGGATTGCGGGCGCAGAATGTCGTACATGCCGTTATTGAAAAAGAGCGACGCGCGGACGGTGCGGCCATCATTTCTGACCGTCTCGTTTTTTAGATTTGAACTGATCGCCACAATATCGCGAAGGTTCGCCTTCGCGATTTTCAACGTGTATTTTCCAAATTGCTCGCCCTTCGCTTTGCTGCTGTACGTCAGCTTGAACGTTCCGTCAGGTGTCGCGACGGCTTTGCCTTTTGCGTCGAGCACAAACGTTCGTCCAACACCTCCGACGATGGCAATCACGGTCTGGCCTGACGCACTAAATCCCTGCGGAACCAAGATCAAACCGCTGAGGGTCAGGCTGTCGCTTTTCGGTTTCGAGAAATTCAATCCGATGGTCAGCGACTTGACCGAGAGCGATTGAGGTGTCAGACCTTTGATGATTCCAAACGCATCGACAAATGAGCTGTTGTCTGCGTTCGGATCCAAATCAGGAAAGCCGTCGTGGTTCGCATCAACGAAGATGATTTCTTTTAGTGTCGCCGTCGAAATCGCATTGTTCGAATCGGTGACGGACAGCGTGACGGTATAGTTCGCCGCCGACGTATAGACATGCGTGACATTCGCGCCCTGGGCATTCGTGCCGTCGCCGAAATCCCAGGAATACGTGATGGAGTTTCCGTTGGATCCAGCTGCGGACGAGCTGAACGAAATCGTCTGGCCGACCACAGCCGCAGTTGGATTCGCAGTCGGTCCGCTGACGAGAGCGGGTGGAGCGTTGGAAATGAGTTGCGCCGGATTGCTGGTCGTGCTCGCGAATTGATTCGTCGCCACGCACGTGTACGTCGCATTGTCATTCGAACTCGTCACGACCGGAGTCGTGTACGACGAATTCGTTGCGTTCGTGATCGGCTGGCCGTTGCGCTTCCATTGATACGTGATCGATCCGTTTATCGCTTGAGCCGAGAACGTTCCGGTCGATCCATAGTTGATGATCTGGTTCGCCGGATGAAGCGTGAAGACCGGGCGCTGATGAACCGTCAGCGTTGCCGTCGCGCTCACCGTCGTTCCAAACGAATTGGTGACGACGCAGGCGTACTTCGAATTGTCGTCCGCAAATGGAACGTTTGTCAGCGACAGCGTCGGATTGGTTTGATTCGAAATGTTCACTCCATTTTTTTGCCATTGATACAGCAATGTTGCGCTACTCACCGCCGTAATCGAGAATGAAACTGAATCCGCTTCAAGAATCGACTGACTGACCGGATCGGTTATGACGCCAGGTACGGCATTGAACGCGGCCAGAGCATCGATGAGTCCGGAGCCCGTCCGGTCGTCCGGCCCGCTGATGGAAAGTGGCGACGTCGCGACGACATCGATTGCGGTGCTCTGCAATGCCGCTTTGATTTGTGCGGGTGTGGAAAGCGGCGCGCGTTCAAGCAGCAACGCCGCGACAGCTGCGGCGTTCGGAGCCGCTGCGGATGTCCCGAAAAAATTCGGTGCACTGTCCGTGTCGTAGGTTGTGTTGTTGAAGAAAAGGCTGATGTCCGAACCAAAGAAGGTGGTGTTCCCGCCATCGGGCGCTGCAATCGTTGGGGCGCTGCGCTTCACTGGACCGCCGGGCAACGGAGCGCCAGCCGTGTCGAAATAAAACGGAGCACCGTTGATCCCAATGCCGCCTTTTGATGAAAAGTTTTCAGCATTGACCGCGTTGGCGTCTTCGTCGTTGTTGACTCCAGCCCACTTGCCGCCGCTGGCAATATCCGCATAAAAAATCGCGCCAACCGAGATTGCTTCGTCGAGTGTCGTGTGTCCGAAAGCGGTCATTCCACTGACGCCGCCGGAGGGAAAAGCCAATTGAAAATCGCTCTGAATCACGGTGCGGAACACGAGGTTCGTTTTGGAACCCGCCGTCAAATTCACAGCCAAATACACGCGCTGTTTGACGCCCGTTGTGTTGCTGTACGTGTCGATGATTTCATGCGGATCGTTGCTGGCGACATTGTTGACGAATTGCGGATCGGCGCTGAAGCCGAGGATGTTCGCTGTCGCCGGATTGGGGCCGTCGTACAGATACGCGTCCATGTCAACCGACGAGCCTGCACCCAAGCCAAAGCTCGCGAACGGTTGGTTCCATTGCAGAATAATTTGGAGCGTTGTACCGTCTGGAACGTCAATCGGCAGCATGCCCGGTGTTGCTCCAGCAATGCCCCAATTATGGAAGAAATTGCCCGACGGCAACCCGTTCGGATTGTCCGGCGCGGCGGCTGAATTGATCGCCACGTAATTCGCGAGCACGCCCGCATCGCCATCATTTCCGACGGCAGTGAAGTGTGTGACTCCAAGGCCATTGTTCGTGCGGATTGCTTGAGCGATCGGGCCGTCTTGAAAAAAAGGTTCGTCGGGAAAGCCAATATCGTCCACTGTGATTTTGCATCCTGCTGCGGCAAGCGCGAGCAGATTCGTGGCGAACGTCGTCTGATTCGCCCCGGCACTTGCGAACGCCAGCGCCGCGCCCGGAGCCACGTCATGGATCAGTTCCATGATTGCCGCGCCTTCATCTTGTCCATCAATCGGCCCAAAATCAATGACCTGAATGCTCGTCGGAAGATCACCGCTGATTTGGTTGGTCATTCCTGTCAGCGTCGCGTTGGGCACTAAACCGGTGACCGTTCCCGGACCGATGGACGTGTTGTTGCACGAATCTGAAATCACGCCGATCTTCGTGTTCTTGCCGGTCACATTTCCTGCGACGCGCGCTTGATCTGCTTTCATCGCGGTATCGGCTTGGTTGTCCGTCGAACCCGCTTGCCGCCGGATGGGCTTGTGTCCTAGCGACAGCGTCCGGATTCCCGGCACAGATGTCAACGCCGCGATCTGTTCCATCGTGGCGTGAACTGAAACTGAATTCCATTTTACTGCTGAAGACACGACAGTCGCTCCAGTCGCCTGGATCGATGCGAGTAACTCCTCATTCACGTTCGGAACATCCAGTGTCAACGCGAGCGTGTTGACGGGCGACGGAGCGAGTGTCTTCGCCATGCTGCTGCGAACACTCGTCGTCAGTTCCGCGCCGGTCTTTTTGCCACCGAGAACGGCTTGCACCGACGGGATCAGCCGCCGGTCGAGCTTCCCGGCCAGCGGCCCTAGTTGGGCAAACCGGGGATCGACTTTCGTCGTCTCAGCCGCCGACACCACGGCTCCCAGCACAACGCTTAATACCAGCGCTGCGACGACTCCATTTCGATTCACATTAACACGCATGAATTGACCACCTATTTTCGTTTAGACGACGTTTGAGCCGAATGAATTTTGTGCGCTTAACTGCTGCGAAAGTATAACGTCCCCCACCGGCTTTGTGCATTCAAATTGCTGTTTGATTACTCCCTTTTCTTGTGATTCTTGGGGATGCGATTAGATTCGAATACGTGGGTTTTGTGGCGTGAACGCACGCTCCCTTAATTAGAAGGTACTCAATGTCATCCCCCGAATTGGATTCCGTCATACCCGTGAGACGTGCCAGCGTGATCGTACTCTGCGAACCCGCGCGTCACATCACGCACGGCGACGTGACGCGGAGCGCCGTCAACGCGTGGTTGGCGAACGTGGGTATTCAACCCTCTGCGGGTGTCACACTTGATTTTAATTCGGACGATTTGATACGCGCGTTCAGTTTTGCGCGTGACGGAGCGGATCTCGTCGTCGTCTGCGGCGGCACCGGCATCGGTCCGCAGGACATAGCACCTCAGACGCTGGCAACGCTCTGTGATTTCGATATTCCAGGCATCGGAGAACTGTTGCGAGCGGAAAGCATTAAGTTTTCGTTGAACAGTCATTTAAGCCGTTGCGGCGGATATGTCTCAAAGGGCTGTCTGGTGCTCTCGATCCCCGGCAATTCACGGGCCGCCATCGAGCAACTTGACATCCTCAAAAAACTCTTGCTTCACACCATAGATTCCGTCCAAGGCCGCTGTAAATCGCGACGCCGGACCGACGAACAATAACATTGTGGCACGAGCTTTTAGCCCGTTCTTAATGCGTTGCTTTCTCAGGCGGGGCAGTCTTCTTTTCTTTATCCTTCAACACAAATTCATTCACACCGTAAATCAGCAACCCCAATAACATGACCGCCAGAACAATGCGCAGCCACACCGGTAACGGAAGGCTGCCTTGAGCCGTATTCATCTTGCGCAGCGTGGTTCGGCGTAGCCCGGGGGCGGTCGGTCCGGGGGCGAGCTGTTTGACACCGGACGTTAATGCGGGCGATTTCGCGGCCGACGAGGTGACGTCACCTACAGCAGGCAGAAGTGCCGAACTCGGCGACCCGGTTCCCAACGGTTTTCCAATCGTCGGCAGAGGCGTTGAAGCGGATGAATCTCGGTCGCGATGTTCGGGAGCGTTGATGTCAATCGGCTTTAGTCGCTGGCTGTGTTGATGCAATTGCGGGCGCGCAACGCTGGATCGTCCGGCAGGCGGGCGAATGCCTACGGGTTGTTTTCCGCGCAGCACACGCCGCACGTCTTGCAACATTTCATACGGCGTTTGGTACCGGTGAAACGGGTCTTTCGCCATCATGCGTTCGAGCAGGTGGCAGAAATTAATTGAGATCGTGCGGTCCAAATCGTGTGGGCTGGGGACGGTATCATTGAGGTGCTTCATCATCACGATGGCCGGTGTGTCACCTTCGAACGGTGGGCGGCCCGTCACCATTTCGTACGTCGTCGCTCCGAGCGCATAAATGTCCGAACGAATGTCCACATCGCTCTCACCTTTAATTTGTTCGGGCGAAAGATAAAACGGTGTCCCCATGGCGATGCCCGCTTCAGTCAAGCGGCGGCGGCGGCCCTTCGCAGGATCATCGACCGTTAAGCCCATGTCGGTCAGCTTGGCCACGCCGTCTTCGCCGATCAGAATATTTTCGGGCTTGATGTCGCGGTGGACGAGATGCTCCGTGTGGATGTGATCCAGCGCTTTGGCCATCTGTTCGAGGATGTTCAGCGCTTCCGCTTCAGGGAAACGTCCGCGTTGTTCAAGCAGGGCGCAGAGGTCGTAGCCTTGAACGAATTCGATGACCAGAAAATGGTAGCCGTCTGCATTGCCGACGTCGTATCCGTGGACGATGTTGGGGTGATCGAGTTCGAAGGTGGCGCGCGCTTCCATTTCGAAACGCTTGAGAAACAAATCGTCTTTTGCTTTGCTGCGCGGCAGGACTTTGATCGCGACGATCTTGCCGTTGCGCGTGTCGTTGGCTTTGTAGACCGCGCCCATGCCGCCTTCGCCGAGCTTGAGCAGCAATTCGTAGTGGCCGATGCGCTGAGTCGTCGGTTCCGCTTTCGCTTCCGACGTGCTCTCCACCAATTTCATGCGCTCGATTTGCGTCCGGGTGGCGTAGCCTTTTTCGATAAGCAGATCAGCGAGGATTTCGAGCTTGCCGACTTTCTCAGACGAGCGCTGCTGGTCCAGACAAAGTTTGACCTCCGCGCGTTGACAGACCCCTTGCTCGACAACACGCCGCGCTAAACTCAAGTCTTCGGGTGAGGGCATGGCAAGGCAATCCGAAACAAGTCGCCGCGACTCTCGATCTGACGCAGCGTCACGCAAGGCAATGTTCAAAAATCAACGAGCATTATTTATAAGACAATTCAGGCCCGATTTACAATCCATAAAATCGGGCATCAAGAGCCGCGCTCGTCTTCCTCGTCCCACTTGTCCGGCGCGGCGCATCTTGTTACGAGGGTTTTGTCCGATAGCTCTAACTCAATCGCGACTGCGAATTGTTGACATAGCGGTGTGGTGATTTGACAAAATTACGCAACGCACCGGTGAATTTTCTCATTTTGTAACACCGAATCGTGTCAACCGTGACGAAAAGAAAATAATAATGCGCCTGTTTCTCCTATGGAACGTTAAAACTTCCAGAAATTCTTTCCGTTTTTCGCGTATGGCCCGCTGATTGTGATCGTTAGTTCAATGTAAGACGATACGAATAAAAGCAGGACTTGAAAACTTAAGAGACGAAACTCAACCCTGCGCCGATTTTGGCGCGACTGAATCAGTGGGGGCGGCGGCAAGGATCCGAATGGCGCATCAAAGTCATTCCTCGAAGTAACGCTTCGATGTTGATCCCACCTGCCAATCAATTCTCTGCCCGCGGCCCGTCCGGTTACTCGCCACCGCCCCCCACTTTTTAACATTCACATGCACGACAACAAAAACGGCGAACTCAATTGAGTTCGCCGCTTTCGTTTCACGAGACCATCGTCGAATCCACTCCTACTTCGCTCCCAACATTTCCTTTACCGTCGGCAGAATCGCGTCGGCCCAAATCTGATACCCTTTTTCGTTCGGGTGCAACGCATCGGGCATGATGTCAGCCGGCAAATTCTTCTTGTCGTCGAGGAATTTGTCGCCGATGTCGAGGTACTTGATCTTCTTGCCGCCGTCGTCCATTTTGGCCACGATTTCGTTGACGAGAGCGTTCTTCGCACGGGCTTTGTCGTCTGCCAATTTTCCACGCGGGAAGATGCCGAGAATCAACACTTTTGCGTCTGGCTGGCGCTTCTGTGTTTCCTGAACAATCGTCGTGATGCCGAGCGCGACGTCTTCTTTGGAATCGCCGCCGTTGTTTGTGCCGATCATCAACACCACCAACTTGGCCTTGAAGCCTTCGAGTTCGCCGTTCTGAATGCGCCACAACACGTGTTGAGTGCGGTCGCCACTGATGCCGAAATTCGCAGCTTTCAACGAAGCAAAATTCGCGTCCCAAATCTTCTTGCCTCGTCCGCGCCAGCCATCGGTGATGGAGTCGCCCATGAAGAGCAAATCAATGTCGCCCTTCTTCGCGACGGCCAAAAAGCCGGTATGCCGCTCGGGGTTTTTGACGGCGGGCGTAATCGTGGCGGGCTGCTTTTTCGCAGCTTCTTCCGCCCGGACGACGAATGCCGACGAAACGAATGCAAGTGCCAAGACTGCTACAACTACAAATTTGCGCATGACTGTTCCTTTTGAAAATGGGTTATTTGAGAGTACACCGAACCAAGGATGAGTATGTGCTTTTATTTCGTCGAGCAGCAACCATTCTTATTCGTTTCAGTTATGAAATTGATTTGCATCGGTTTCACTCCAGCAATTCACCCGTAAAATCTCGCGCCTGTCACCGCGTCGGTGTATGCCTGCATCAGAATACGAGTCACGTTATCCATCTATTTTCGGAGAGTGTCATGTCTATTGGAGTTCAAACGATGCGGTCGATCAAAGGTCTACTTGCTGTTTTTGCGACGGGCGTCGCGGCGGTATTTGGCGCAGAAATCACCGGCGAAGGCCACCGCTTTATCGCCGGACAGGACGGCAAGCATCTCGCGATTGTGGACAAAAAAGGTGAGATCGAATGGTCGTACAAAATCGGTCCGAACCACGACGCGCATCTGCTTGCAAACGGTAATATTCTGATGCAGACGAACTATCAGAACATCATTGAAATCACGCCGAACAAAGAGAACACAATCGTCTGGAGCTACAACGCCGCGAAGATGAATGGCAACGCAGCGGAAGACGGCAAGAAGGGCCGACCGGTTGAAGTCCACGCATTCCAGCGCCTCGCCGACGGCAACACCATGATCGTCGAATCCGGTCCGTCGCGCATTATTGAAGTGGATAAAGACGGCAAGATCGCCAAGGAAATCAAGTTGACCGTCAAGAACCGCTCGACGCACAGCGACACACGCAACGCCCGCAAACTCGAGAACGGCCACTACCTCGTCGCTCACGAAAACGACGGAACGGTCCGCGAATACGACGCCGATGGCAAAGTCGTTTGGGAATACGAAATTCAAATGGGCGATAAAAAGGGTGCCGGTGGTCACGGGCCGGAAGGATATGGCAATCATTGCTACAGCGCCATCCGTCTCCCGAATGGCAACACGCTGATCGGCGGCGGCAATAGCCATTCGGTGATCGAAGTCAACCCGGCCAAAGAGATCGTCTGGAAACTGGAGCAGAACGATCTGCCGGGTATACAGTTGGCGTGGGTCACGCAAGTCCAGGCGCTGAAGAACGGTAACATCATCGTCGGCAATTGCCACGCTGGCGACAAAAATCCGCAGATCATTGAAGTCACGCGCGATAAGAAAGTCGTCTGGTCGTTCAAGGACTTCAAGAACTTCGGCAACTCGTTGCCGGTGTCGTTCGTGATCGATTCGGAAGGATCGGTCCGCTAAATCAATACCGACTATAATAGAAGGGGCACGGAGAAGGATTCTGCTCCGTGTCCCTGACACGTTCAGGGAGTTTCTCGTTTTGAAAATAAGTAGAGGAAGAAAGCGTGAAACAGAACATTCACTTGTCATTGATTATCCTCGCGATCGCAGCCATCATCTGCTCGTTCTCAAGCGCTGCTGATACCAAGCCGCCCATGGATTCCGCAACGAATTTGCCTGTGATTGGCGGGACTCACTGGGGCTTGCTTTCGCTGACAGAGCCCGGCGAAAAGATCAAGGACGCTCAAAATCCGGCGGATTACCAATTTTACAAAAGCGGTAAATTCTCGATCCTTCATTATGGCGGCTCGATGCAGGGCGGCACGTACACCGTGAAAGACGGAAAATTGAAGATGACGTTCGAAGGGGGTGAAGTCTACATGGATGGCAAAATGACGTTGAAAGGTAACGTGTTGGACGTCAGCGACGGAAAGTGGCTGATGCGTTTGCGTTTCCTTCTGCAAGACAACAAGTAAGTTTAGTGCTCCCGACGTTCTTTTCGGTAGTTGGACGGCGTGACGCCGATCCGTTTGCGGAATTGCAGTATGAATGCGCTGGCATCTAGGAACCCGCATCGCGTCGCAACTTCCGAGACTGCAAGGCCGGTTTCTTCTAGTAATCGTGTCGCGGCAATCACACGTGTCTTCAATAGAAATTCCTGGGGCGTGACACCGAACGCCGTGTGAAACTGTCGTTGCAACTGGCGCAAGGATTGAAAGCAGGCATCGGCTACATCACTGATCGTCAAGGGCGTGGCGTAGTCGCGGCGGATGATGTCCACAGCCTTCGAAACCGTTTGGAAAACCGGCAACTGTTTTTCGTGCTCTGTGGCCTGTCGCAAAAAACCCATCACGCCATGAGGGCGACCGCGCTTGTCGAGTATGGGAAGTTTGGTCACCACAAACCAGTCCGGCATACCCTGACGATCGAACCACAGTTCTAGCCGCTCCACTTTCTTTTCGTCTCCGGATAACAGACTCTGGTCATCCTTGACGTAACCTGCTGCCATGATGTCGGGGTAGATTTCGGTATCGGTCAGGCCGAGCATCTCCGATTCATCGCACATCTTATACAGATCCAAAATGCCCCGGCTTGCAAACATACTGCGCCCCGCGCGGTCTTTTGCA
>Ga0194042_1000014_pt1 | contig 53249 bp, 34 predicted proteins | sample JunL4412m_MetaG_FD_148974 | JGI IMG/M metagenome (GOLD analysis project Ga0194042, IMG submission 148974) | Anoxic zone freshwater microbial communities from boreal shield lake in IISD Experimental Lakes Area, Ontario, Canada - Jun2016-L442-12m | ecosystem: Environmental > Aquatic > Freshwater >...
TTGGTTCAAGCGCTTGGACGCCGCGCTGCCTTACTTCCCGATTGATGCGAAGCCGATTTTGAAGTGGGCACCGCTTGAAGAAGAGATGAACCAGTACATGCTGAAGGTGACGGGACTCGTCGCCGGAAATTATGAAATTCGGATCGACGGTAAGCGCATTGGAAACCACACGTCTGCGGAGTTGACAGCCGGTGTGAACATCGCCAGCGCAGTGCTCGCGAACGGTCCGATTGCCGACCAGGTGAAAGCCGTGACGGCAGCCGTGGTTGACAAGAACCGCTTTTATCATGACCGAATTTTCCGAGGGGTAGTTCTGGGTCAAGGTGCGCCGGATTGGTTGGAGATGACTCCGGCCGAAATTGAAGCGAAGAAGAATGCTGCGTTGGAAAAACGTAACGCGAAGATGGTCGAATTGGACGCTGCCGTCAAGGCTGCGCTCGAATTGAAAGCACATACGTTTGACATCATCCCTGGAAATCCGGTTCCTCCGTTTCCGGGTGTAAAACCTTTGCCTCCACGCGCACAGTAAATAGACGCCAGAAATAGGGAGCGGCGGCAGAGATGCCGCCGCTTTCTTTGGACACGAATCAGTATGGGACTAGAATAACGATTCATAAATTGTGATCAAACCAGACTGAGGTGTGAATGCGGGAAGGGCGGTTGCGGACTCAATCTTTTATGCTCGCCGTTTGCGACGCACTCATGGTCGTCGCGGCGATGCAAGGCGCGTGGTGGCTGCGCTTCGATCTGAACGCGTGGCTCGGTGCGCAGGGGCTGTATCATCCGTTTGACATTGGCTGGACTCCCAAAAGCCAGTACGTTCTCGCCGTCTTCGGCACCCTTCCGCTTTTCTGGCTGATTCTGCGTGAAATGAATTTGTATGCTGAACCCGAGAGTGGCTCCGGAGAATTCTTCCGCATCGGCGCGGCGGCCTTCGTCGCATGCGTTTTGTTGGGAGCGATCAGTTCCTATATTCGCCTCAAACAAGAAGACCAACAATTCCAATATTCGCGCGCCTACTCACTGCTGTTTTTGCCGCTGAGCGCACTCTTTATTTACGCCGGTCGCATCGTGTTTCGGCGCGTGTTTCGATTGCTTTCGCGCGGCGGATTCGGACAAAATCGCATCCTCTTTATTGGTGACAGCCCACTGGCTCGAGAGCTCGCGAAAGGGCTTGATGCGCTCGGGACGAATTGCATCGTCGGCGCATTGACTTGCCGTGCGGCGGCTGAAAGCAAACGCCTGCGCCCGCCGGAAATTCCGATGCCTGACAGCGTGCGGATGCGCCGCGCGATTGATCCGGGCGAGAGTCATTTTCACCTTCCGATTTTGGGCGACGCTGTAAATCTCGTCGAGCTGGCGGCCAGGCATAATTGTGATGAAGTCGTCGTCGTTTTACCGGACGCGCCGAAAGCAATTTTGCGCGGAATGGCCGAGGATTGCTACCGCGCTCAAGCACGTTTTTACATGGTCCCGGACGCGTACGACATGCTGCTCGACCACATGGATTTGTCGCTTGTCTCGGACATTCCGTTGCTGGGATTAAAGGGTACGCGTATTGAAGGCCTCAACTATCTGTGCAAACGGCTCTTCGATATTCTCATTTCGTCGCTCCTGCTTGTGCTGCTGGCTCCGACTGTTTTTATCGCGACGGCGATTGCTGTTAAATGGACCGATGGTGGGCCGGTCTTCTTTTTTCAGGAACGAATTGGCTTCCGGCGACGGCGGTTTAAATTTTGGAAATTCAGATCGATGCGGATCGGTGCGGACGAAGGAGCCGAGGTACAGCCGCATAAAGATTATTTGCGCGACTACATTGCCGGGGCAGCGGCGGGAGCGAAAGACTCACAGGGACGACTCGTCTTCAAGTTTACGAAAGACCCGCGCGTCACAAAAATCGGGCACATGATCCGGCACTTTAGCGTCGATGAACTCCCTCAATTATGGAATGTGTTGAAGGGCGACATGAGTTTGATCGGCCCGCGCCCACCTGTAGCGTACGAAGTTGAAAACTACCAACCGATTCATCTCCGACGGTTTGAAGTCCTGCCAGGAATTTCAGGACTGTCGCAAGTCTCCGGGCGCAATCTGTTGACGTTCGACGAGATGATCAAACTGGATTTGTACTACATCGAAAATTGGTCGCTCGAAATGGATTTGCGGATCTTGTTCAAGACGATCTCGGTGGTATTGTTTCACAAGGCGTATTGAACGCGGGGCGGGTGACAATGCCGATGAGTTTGGCGGGGCAGAGCGTGTTTGAGTTCGGAGCGTGGGCAGGAGCCTTGCCTCTGGCGGCTGAATCGCCTTTGAATTCGATTGCTGACGACATCCAGTTTCAGCTCACTGTTTCCATCACGCGTCTGGTGCTTGTTTTAATCTGCCCGGGCCTTGTCTGGCTGTTGGGTAATTCAACCGTTTTGACCGAACGCAAACGCAACGCCGCGATCATCGCTGGGATGGTGCGGTGTTTGTTTTCGCTGGGAGCTGACATCGCGCTGGTTCACGCCGATGTTCACCACTACAAGCTCGACACAATGCTCTACCAAGGCGTTCCCGTCGATATGCATATTGTGTTCGGATGCGTGGCAGGGACGGGGCTGTGTTTATTGTGGGAGCAATCATGGACGATGCTGCGAACCCTGCTGTTGGCCGTTGCGATTGGGCTGACGGTGATGTTCAATCGTTGGTGTGCGGGGCCGGCGCATTTACTCACGCCGCTCTCGCTCGACTATCAAACCTACGACCTCGTCGTTCAATGCTCGCTGCCGGTGATCACGGTGTTTTTCTACCGTCTCGTCGATGAAAATAAGGCGCTAATTTTCCGCTCAATCATTTACGCATTCGGCTATTTCTCGGTGACCTATTTCCTGGTCCCGTCGATCATTTTGTCGATGAGTTTGGGCGAGGTCAGTTTCCCGACGTCACAATGGCAGAACGTGCTGGTGGCGGTGTCGGTGCTTTCCGTTCCGGGCGCGTGGGCGGCCGGGCAATTTGCGATCAGTGGTCGTGGCACACCGTTGGCGTTGGATCCCACGTCGCGATTGATTGTGACAGGTCCATACGCTTACGTTCGAAACCCCATGCAGATTTCATGCGTCGGCGTCGCTGTTGTGTGGGCGGTCGCGACGAACTCGCCTGCTTTGTGGATTTATGTCGGCCTGTTGGTCGTCGCGTTACTCATCACACGCGTCTATGAAGAAGACGATCTGCATCGCCGCTTCGGTGAGCGCTACAAAAAATACTGCCGCAGTGTGTGGCTGTGGCTGCCGAGTCTGTGGGCTTACGAAGAAGAATGACAGGGCACGTTTACTCCTTCTTCCAAACACGCCCTTCAATCGCCGCCCGCGCCTGGCCGAGATGATGGATGTTGTGGTCGACGACTTTGCGTAGTACTTGAGCAAAGGTCAAAATTCCGGATTCAGTGTGAGTCCCGGTTTTCGCATCGACGGATTCGTCCACCAATGTGGCGAGTTCAATCACGCTGCGGCGTGCTGCGTGGAATTGCATTTTCACAAGCGTCATATCACGGCTGTCGTACATTAAACTTTTGACCCAGAGGTCTTGATCGAATGCAGCGAGGATCGGTTTTTCGTCGCTGGCGATGCGGCGTAGGCGATCGAGCAGGACCGTTTCAGTGTCGGAAATATGAATCAATAAATCGCGAATGCGCCATTTTCCCGGCGCGTAAGATTTGCCGAAGACGATGCGCGAGCCGTCGAAAAGGTCGAGCGTTTCCTGCATGCTGCTGAAGAGATCATCCAAGACTTTTTGACGTTTTTTCACAGAGAAGGCCTCTCGAAAATAGAACAGAGTCGCAGTCACAATAATGTTGAGCGCGAATCCTAGTGAAAACGCCAGGACTTCTCAACCGCGAAAAAATGTCCGAACGATTTCGGCTCATTCCGCCGTATCGACGCGATGAATGGTGCCGCGAATCTCCTGCCTCGAACTAAATATCTGCGTCGGCGCACCCGCCAAAAATGCGACTTCTTGAGCGGCTTGAAACGCCAGTTCCGCACGGTTGCATTCGCGGCTCAGATGAAGTTGGACGAGCGATTTTGGAACGCGATGTCCGCTCTCCAGAACGCGGCGAAAGACGTCAGCGGCCTGGCGGTTCGAGAGATGTCCGTCAGCACTCATGACGCGTTGGATCAGAGACGGGTGCCGTCCGCTGTTGCGCTGCAAGTCTTCGTCGTGATTGAATTCGAGCGCGAGCAGATCGACGCCGAACATCGCGCTCGCAATCGAGTCGTCGCATTCACCCAAATCCGCGAAGTAACCCACGCGCGATACGCTGCCGGTCGGTGCTTCAATGTCGATGCGAAAGCCGAATGTTGGCGGGCTGTCGTGCGGAATTTGGACGGGCAGAATGCGGACCGATTTTTGAATCTCGAACGCGTCGCCGCCGTAAGTTCGGACCAGATTCAAACGGCGCAGTTGCTTGAATCGCCCGAAATTTTCGAAGCGGTTGGCGTGGTCGTTGTGGCAAATGAATTCGACGTTGTGCTGAGCGCAGAACTTCATGCACGTGCGCTTGAAATGGTCGGCGTGAAGATGTGTGAGAACGATGGCGTCAAGCGAGTCCCACGAGACCCCTGTTCCGGACAGCCGCGTCTCGAGTTCCTGGGGCGAAAATCCCGCGTCGATCAACAGGTGAACGGTGGGCGTTTTTAGAAGTGCGGCGTTCCCCTTTGAGCCGGAACCGAGGACGCAGAAATGGACGCTCATGAAATTTCGCAATCGGAGAGAAATGAGTCAGATTAAATAGTGGGGTAGGGAGTAGGCACGCAGCGGCATGATTGCCGCCGCTCCTTTATGGATTCAACGTCGAAGGACCGGTGCCGAATGTTTTTTCGTAGAAGCCTTTTCCGGCCTTTTTGTATTGCGTGAAACCGGAGCGCGCGAGTTGGGCGTCGCTGGGTTTTTGCACGCGCCCGACGCCATTCAAATTGGGCGCAGTGACCACGCGTTCGATGGCTTCGCCGCATGTCGGACACGCGGTCAAGGCATCTTCGACCATGCGTTGAATGATTTCGAATTGCTCGCAACACATCTCGCAGGTGCGCGGAGTGATCCCGGATTCGGAAACGGCACGGTAAGTATAAACGGGCATGGAGTCATTCCTTCTTTCAATCAAATCGATCCGTTAAAATTCGCACGTATTCACTACCAAGAGCCGCGCGCGCAAGCAAGCGGCAATTACCACGAGTGTATAACGATCTTGGCCGCTTGCTTGCGCGCGCGGCTCTTGTGAGGAACTGAACGCTTTCTAAAATTCTAATTCTTCGCGCGAGATAGTGGGTGAAATACGCGGAAGATGCGGTACGAACTTTTCGAGTGGGAAACCATTTTCTGGTGCCATGCACGCCTGGAATTCGACGACGTGAAATCCGCTGTTGGCTGAATTGTACGTGCCGGTCAGGCGCATGGTTTTGACGAGCCTTTTTTCAAATCGAATCACTTGCCAACTCCGGCATTCTTCGTTTGGAGCCGTGTGGTCGGAGACGGTCGTCCACTTCGTTCCGGTGCTATCCGCGAGTTCCAGTTTGTAGCGGTAGTATCGATTCTCTTCAATGTCCCACAAAAGAAAACGGACGCAATCGATTTCGGACGGTTCTTTCAACGTGATCAGAAAACTCGGCGTCGGATTCCGGGACCACGTCTTGTATCCAAAACCTCGACCGCCATCGTAATCGACTGAATTGCCGTCGATTAACAGCGCCGGACTGGTTCCGCCGATCACGTTACCGCCGTGCGCCGCCAAAGCGAAATTGTATCCGACGGGAAAGCGCACGTCAGGTAAATCGATTTTAATAGGAGTCGCTGCAACTGCGGGTTTGCGTCGCATCTCTGCCGACTCTTTTAAAGTGGCGGCAGGGGCGGGCGAGGAAGGCTCGTTGTCTCGGAATGCTTGATCTGCAGTTCTGCGCGCAAAAAGAATGATGAGTACGAACGCGCCCAGCAAAACTAAAACGATTCCAAGAAACGCAACGATGCCGATACGATTCGACGTTCTGCGATCCATCATGTTGAAAATATAACCCCTAATTGTTGATAAGCAAGCAGGTCTGACTTGACGATTTAAATTTCATGGGGTAGAGTGTAAATGAACGAGGAGTGATTTTTTTGAATCTGTGAATCACATCGTAAGTCTATCCAAATACGTATCTTGTGGCGATTTAAGAAGGGGGTTGCACATGGCAACCGGTCGATTTGTTAAGACTAAAGAACTTTTAAGTGACGCAGATACTCTCGTACGGGATATTCGTGAGACGGGTGAAACCTGTTATATTACAGAAGACGGCAAGGCTACGGCGGTCCTGATGGACATCAATCGCTATAACGCGTTGATGGACCTTGTCGAAGATTCAGAAACGCCACACGCCGAACCGGCAGTCAAACCGGAAAATCGTGAGCACATTACCGTGCGTGGAATTCTTCAAAAATCAAAGACCGCGATTCTGCCCAAAAAGGACGCGAAGTAACGCTCTCGCGCTGGGGCCGGTGGAGAAATCCTTCCTGTTCAACGCTGGAATTTCAATAGAAATTATTTACGATTCAAACGCGCGGTGTCCGGCACTCCAGTGACCGAGTGCGAACCGCGCGTTGTTGTTTGAACTGGAGCCTGAGATACGAATGAAGTACGTCGTGATTTGCCCGGATGGAGGCGCGGACTGGCCGGTCTCGTCGCTCGGAAACAAAACCCCGTTCGAAGTCGCTCGGCTTCCCAACATTGAACGCATGGCTATCGAAGGTACGGTTGGCCGCGCGATGCACATTCCGCCGGGAATGGACAACGGCAGCGACATTTGTTGTATGTCGTTGTTGGGATTCGATCCGGCCAAGCACCACACGGGCCGTGCGCCGCTCGAAGCCAAATCGCTCGGCATCGACCTCGGCCCCGACGACATCGCCATCCGCTGCAACACGGTTGCGGTCGAAGATGGCCGGATGTTTGATTTCACCGCCGGGCACATCAAGACTGAAGAGAGCAAGCAGCTGATCCAGGAAATGGAAACGCGCTTTGGGCGCGAAGGCATGCACTTTTTCCCGGGCGTGAGTTACCGCCATTTATTGGTCTTGCGCAAACCGGAAGGCGTCAAGGCGACATGCACGCCGCCGCACAACATTCCCGGCAAACCGGCGGACGCGTATTTGCCCCAGGGCGAAGACGCGCCGTTTTTGATCGACTTGATGGAGCAATCAAAGGCGATTTTCGCGAACCATCCAGTCAACGAAGCGCGACGCAAAGAAGGCGAAACTGCTGCCTCGCAGATTTGGTTGTGGGGCCACGGACCGCGCCCGAGCCTGCCGCTGTTTATTGATTCCTTCGGCATGACCGGCGCGATGATCAGTGCTGTCGATTTGCTGCGCAGTCTCGGCATGTATCTGGGCCTCGAAGTCCTGAACGTTCCGAACATCACCGGCTACATCGACACGGATTACGCCGCGAAAGGCCGTTACGCGATTGACGCGCTGGAGCACCACGACCTCGTGTTCGTCCACGTCGAAGCGCCTGACGAGTGCGGTCATCAAGGCGACGCGCCCGGCAAAGTCGGTGCACTCGAACGCATCGATACTGACATCGTAGGCCCGATTTTGAATTCGCGATTTGCCCAGAGCGGCGAATTGCGCGTGTTGATTTGCCCGGATCATCCGACGCCGATCGCGCTGAAATCACATGCGACCGAACCGTCGCCTTTCGTCGCCTGGGGTCCGGGATTTTTGCCTTCCGGATTACGTTACACTGAAAGCCAGGCGAAGCAATCGAAGGTCTCCGTCGAACGCGGATACGAATTGATGGGCCGCTTCTTGAAGGGCGAATTGTAATTTCACTGTCGCCTGTTCGGCGGCAGTTAATCCATTTCAAATGTGAGTGTCCATCATGTCCGCATCCGACGAATCGTCCTTCCAACCCGGCACTGTTTTCGCAGCTGTCTTCCAGACTGTGGAAGAGCGCAAGATCACGATGCCGGAAAAATCGTACGTCGCTCAGCTCCTGCGCAAAGGCACCGATGCGATCTGTTGCAAAGTTGCGGAAGAAGCCGGCGAAACCATCAAAGCCGCGCGCGAACAATCGACCGAGCAGCTGACCAAAGAAGTCTGCGATTTGTTCTTTCATACAATGGTATTGCTGGCTAATAAAAACATTTCCTTTGAAGACATTGAAACCGAATTCGGACGCCGCCACGGCATCTCCGGTTTGGATGAAAAAGCATCGCGCAAAAAAGCGTAGAAGTTTGTTTTCACCCTGCCTTTTTCAACATCGGAGCTGTGTATGAAAGCCCTCTGCATCGTCGCGTTATTTGTGTTGGGAATCAGCCACGCCGCCGACGTTCCGACGCGTCCGAACATCATCTTCATTTTGTCCGACGACCTCGCGCAAGGTGACGTGGGTTGCTACGGACAAAAACTGATTCAAACACCTGTGCTCGATAAGATGGCTGCGGAAGGCACGCGTTACACGCAGGCGTATTGCGGCACGACCGTCTGCGCACCGTCGCGAACGTCCCTTATTACCGGCTTGCATTGCGGCCATTCGCCGATCAGAGCGAACCGTGAAATCAAACCGGAAGGCCAGATGCCGCTGCCCGCCGAAACCATCACGATTGCTCAAATTTTGAAAACAAATTCGTATGCAACTGCGTGCGTCGGTAAGTGGGGCATGGGCATGTTCGACACGACCGGCAGCCCGTTGAAAAAAGGCTTCGATCATTTCTTCGGCTACAATTGTCAGCGCCACGCGCACAGCTATTTTCCGACGTACCTCTACACGGACGATAAGCGCATCGAGATTCCTGAAAACGAGGCCAACGCGAAAAAAGTCTACGCTCAAAATCGCATTGCCAACGAGACGTTGCGCTGGGTGCGCGAACACAAAGACGAGCCATTTTTTCTCTACTATTCAATCACCCTTCCGCACGGAAATTTTGAGATCGATGATCAGGGTATTTACAAAGACAAGCCGTGGTCGGAAGTTGAAAAGAATTATGCGGCTATGGTCACACGCTTGGATACGGATGTAGGCCGACTGCTCGCATTGGTGAAAGAATTAAAACTCGATGAGAAAACCCTTGTGATGGTCGCAGGTGACAACGGTTCATCGTTCCCACCGAATTCTGCATTGGGAAAGCGCTTCGACCAAGCCGCAAACGGAATGCGCGGATTCAAGCGTGAATTATACGAAGGCGGATTAAGACAAGCCGCACTGGCGCGCTGGCCCGGCGTCATTCCAGCGGGCGCGGTTCGTGCGGAGCCGTGGGCGTTCTGGGATTTCCTGCCGACAGCAGTCGAATTGACTGGCGCGAAATTACCGGCAGGATTTCAGCCCGACGGCGTATCGCTGGTCCAATTCCTCAAAGGCGGAGCTGCACCGCAGCGCGAGTATTTCTATTGGGAATTGCATGAAGGCGCGCACATTCAAGCGCTGCGTTTCGGCGACTGGAAAGCCGTTCGAAACGGTCCCAACAAAGCCATCGAATTGTACGATTTAAAAACAGATTCCGCCGAATCCAAGAACGTAGCAACCGAGCATCCCGAGATCGTCATTAAAGCAGAAGCACTGATGAAACAAGCACGCACAGACGATCCAAATTGGCCGATGGTCGCTACTCCCGCCGCTAAAAAAGGTTGAGCCGCAAAGAAAGATCAATAATCATTCGGCGGCTGCGTTTCCCAAACATCCCACCCCATTCGCCGTTGCCTTTGTCGTTGCCGTTTTCGCGAATATTAGCGTAAATTCGCGGTTAAAAAATGCTGTTCGCCTTTCGCCGTTAATTCGCGGTCACCGGTCGTTGATCTTCAGGCAAGACAGATGCCGTGGCTTCAAAAAGTTTCGCGGTCACCGCGTCGCGCATCGCTCGTTCATCGCCTCCATATAAAGACAAATCCGCAGCGACTGGATCATGGAATACGACGCGAATCGTCCCAGGACGAACGATCCATTTTCCTTTTGGATTCGCACGGCAGGCGTCAATGATACTGACAGGAACCAGCGGGCGATTGAGTTGCGAGACCAGCGCGATCGCTCCGCGTTTGAACTCACGCAAGTGGCCATCGTCACTGCGTGTGCCTTCTGGGAAAACGATGTACGAATAATCGGCGCTGTTCTTTGCGGCAATGTCGCGGAATGTGTTCGCGGCGTGGCGCGCGTTTTCGCGGCGGATCGGGATGAATCCGTTCCCGGCAATGCCCCAACCCAAAAACGGCAACTTAAAGAGCGATTCTTTCGCCATGAACCGCACATCAAAATCGGGTGCACAAGCAGTCACCAAAATCGGAATGTCGAGCGCGCTTTGATGATTCGAAACAAAGACAAACGCGCGTTTATCCACGCAGGCCGGGCGCGTGATGTCGAGCGTCACGCCGCCGACCCACAGAATTCCACTGCCCCATTTCCGGATACCAAACCGGAAGAGCGGTGGCGATTTCAACCACCCGGCGACCATGCACCAACTGCCCCAAATCGCCGTCCAAACCGGAACAAATACCGCCAACAGCGCGGTGCGAAATAAGCCACCCGTCGTCCCAGGGCGATTTGAAAGTTCAGTGCTTTTGCTCACAGATTCCATCCGATTGTTTAACATCATGCGCCGCGCTGAGCGACGAACTGCTTCTAATACGTCGCCGTCAACGCAGCCCAATTCGCTTTCGGTCGGACGACCTGCGAACCGATTTTGCAGAGCGGGCATTCTTCGGGCTTCCAATTGTGAATGTCGAGCGTCAACAGTGCGCGCAACTCGCGGCCACCCAACGTTGCGGACCCCGAGCGATTCACGAGGCACACAATATAGGGGAGGATATTTTCGGCGTGGACTCCGGCTTTCTGAATGCCTTCAATGGTTTTCAATGTTGAGCCGCCGGTCGAAATCGTGTCTTCAACAACGAGCACTTTCTGGCCGGGCTTGACTTCGAAGCGCGCGAGCTTCATGACGTCGCCATCTTTCTCGGTGAAGCCCGCATAAGCGCCGACTTTCAACGCGACGGCATACGCAAACGTCACGGCTCCGAGCGCGGAGCCGATCACCCAGTCCGGTTTGTCAATCAGCCGGGGCGCGAGGCCATCCGATCCATTGACGATGGATTCCAAAAGGCTCGCGTTCTGGGTAACGAGGCTGCAATTCACAAATCCGTCTGAATGTAATCCGCTCGTCAACAGTGCGTGCGGGCGTTGTGCCTTGCCATCATGAATCCAGATCGCGCCTTGTTCTTGAAAAACTGATTTCCAATCCTGTGCCACGAAAGTTCGCTCCCAATAAAATCGTTGAATGTCAGTCCGCTGAATGATGCTCGATAATTCATTTCGCGCAATGAAAAGTCAGTAAGCCGATCAGGATCGTTTCAAAAAAATCTTTCCGATTCGCATTTTTAAAATGAGCGTATTGAAATAAAATTGCCCGCATGACATTAGACACGACACCCATCTCGATACGAAAAACTTTTGCGGGCGCCGGAGTACTTCTGACCGGATCGACCGGATTTTTGGCCAAGGCCGTTGCGGAGAAACTGCTGCGCGATCTGCCGGACATTGGCCAGATTTATCTCCTCATCCGCCCGCGCGTCAAAGCCGACGGCTCACGCGTGGATCCGCGCGAACGCCTGCGCGACGAAATCCTGCGCAACAGTGCGTTCGGGCGGTTGCGCGAAAAATTCGGCGATGGATTTCAAGCTTACTGCGAATCCAAAATTACCTGTGTTGCAGGCGACCTTACCGCTGAACGCCTCGGCCTTGATGAGGCCGCGTTCAACGATCTCGCGACGAAAGTCAACGTCGTCATCAACAGCGCTGCGACGGTCGTCTTCGACGAACGTTTGGACTGGGCGCTCGACCTGAACACGATGGGACCGCAAGGCATGTTGGCGCTCGCCCGCGCTGCGAAGGCTGCATACGTTCACATTTCGACGGCGTATGTCAGCGGCAAGCGCACCGGCTCAATCCCCGAACGGCTGCTCGAACCGCTCGAAGCCATCGACGCGCAGTTGCCGCCAGGCGTGAAGCGGCCCGAGAAATTCGATGTTAAAGAAGAAATCGCGCGGCTCGGAGCGCTGGCAGACAGCGTCAAAAAAGAGTGCGCTGAATTGTTCGTAAAAAAGAATATTTCGCCGGACAGTCAGGATGGCAAAGACCGCCTGCGCATCGCGCTCGTCGATGCCGGGATGCGCCGTTCGCAGAGCCTTGGCTGGAATGATACGTACACGTACACAAAATTCTTGGGCGAGCAACTTATCAAATTAACGCACGGGGATGTCCCAACCGTGATCGTTCGACCGTCGATTATTGAATCGAGTTTGCGCGAGCCGGAACCCGGGTGGCTCGACGGATTGCGCATGGCCGATCCGATCATCATCGGCTTTGGAAAAGGCCGTCTTGCCGACTTCCCGGCGAATGAAAAAGTGGTGCTCGACATCATTCCGGCGGACATGGTTGTGAATGGAATTTTGACCGCCGCCGCGCACATCGCAAATCGCCCCGGGGCGTTTGATCTGATCGTGGTCGCGAGCTCCAAAGAAAATCCGCTCGTCTTCCGCAGCTTGTATGAATACGTCCGCGATTATTTCCAGAAGCATCCGATGACGGATCGGGGCGGCAAACCGGTCGCGGTGCCGACGTGGAAATTTCCGACCATCGAGCAGTATCGATGGAACATCAAGAACCGGTACTTGCGCCCGATCAAAGCGGCGAGTTTCATGCTGAGCAGCCCCATACCGGTGCCGGGCGGACGACGCATCAAATCACGATTGCGGTCGCTCAGCACAACGCTCGAACAGCTCCTTTATTACGTGGACATTTACGGCCCGTATGTGAACTTGGAATGCCGATTTGAGATCGGTCACGCGCTGGAATTGCTGGCGAAGCTCGATCCTGACGAGCGAGAGATGTTCGACTACGATCCGCGCAAAATTCGTTGGAAGAATTATCTGCAAGACGTTCACATTCCGGGATTGAAGCGCAATATTTTGCGCATGGATGACGTGCCTCGCACCGGAGCCGGCGAGGGCAATCTGCTCGACGACGAAAAAGAAAAAGCGGCGAAACGTTCGGGTGAAGGCGCGCGCGCGACGGTGTCGGGCGTGCCTCAGACGGTCGTCGATCTGTGTGAGCGCGGAGCCAGTCGGTTTGGTGACAAAGTGCTGGCCGAAATCCGTCGCGCCGATGGTGTCGTGACGCGAATTACGTATGCGGACATGTTCGAGCGCTCGGGTACTCTTGCGCGGATGCTGATCGCGCGCTTGGGGCTTGAGCCGCATGATCGCGTGATGTTGATGGGCGAGAATTCGCCGGAGTGGTCGCTCGCGTATCTCGCGATTTCACGCGCAAATTGTACGGCGGTACCGCTGGACCGTTCGATGCCCGCGAAGGACGCGTTACGGCTTGCGAAAGTAGTTGAGGCCAAAGCGGTGATTGTATCGCCGTCGATTTTGAGTGCGGGCTCCGCTGCGTTTTTAGAGTCGGGTTATCCGCTGTTGAATCTCTTTGCCGATTTGAAGCCGCATGAAGGTTCGGCGTGGCCGTATCCGGAGGCGTCGATTGGCGACCGCCCGTTGCGCGATCCGTCGCCGGAATCACTCGCGTCGATTTTGTTCACGAGCGGAACCACGAAGGAGCCGAAGGGCGTGATGCTCAGCCATGCGAATGTCGTAGCCGACGCGCTGGCCGTTGCGGAAGTTTTGGAACCGCTGCAAACGGATCGATTCTTATCCGTACTTCCGCTGCATCACGCGTTGGAATTTAGCTGCGGATTTTTGATTCCGATGTATGGCGGATCGACGGTGCATCACGTCGAATCCATTAACGAAATCGGAGCGACGATGAAGCTCGCCGAAATCACGGTGGTAATTGGTGTGCCGCGCTTGTTCAAGCTATTTATGGATCGCATCCAAGCGCAAATCGACGCGTCCGGAGCCGTGGCGCGCATGGGTGCGAGCGTAGGAAAAGGAATTGCCGGGACGCTCGAAATGTTCGGCAACACCGATGCGCGAAAAAGTATTTTCAAAAAAGTTCACGATGGGTTGGGCGGACATCTGCGCCTGTTTGTATGCGGTGGAGCGTCGCTCGATCCGGCGATCTATGAATTCTTTAAAAACTTCGGCATCACAATTTGCGAAGGATATGGACTCACCGAGACATCGCCGGTGCTGACGGTGAATCCTCTCAACGGAACGCGAGCGGGTTCGGTCGGGCCGGAAGTGCCGGGCGTGGAAGTAAAGATTCATGCGCCGGGATCGGACGGCATTGGCGAAGTGCGCGCACGCGGGCCGGTTGTCATGCAAGGTTACTGGCGCAATCCGGACGCGACGGCGCAAGTCTTTGAAGGCGGATGGTTCAAGACCGGAGATCTCGGACGCATTGACAAAGACGGCTACCTCTTTATTACGGGGCGCTTGAAAGATGTCATCGTCACGTCGGCGGGGAAGAATGTGTATCCCGACGAAATCGAGATGTCGTTGAAGGATATTCCCGGCGTGAAAGATTTGTGCGCGGTCGGTCTGCCATCGCGTTCGGGCATGGGTGAAGAAGTTGCGGTCGTGATCGTGTTGGACAAAGAAAAGGGCAAGCGCGACGTGATTGAGGCGGCGATTCATCGCATCAATCAAGGGCTGCAGAGTCACCAGCGTGTCGCTCGGATTGAGTTTCAATCGGACGATCTGCCGAAGACATCAACATTGAAAGTCCAGCGCAACAAAGTTCGCGAGCGCTATATAAAGGGTGGTGCGCCGGTGGCCGCACCGGGAGAGGGCGCAGCGCTTTTTACGTCCGATTCACTGGCCGTCGGCGGGAGCGAATCATCGGTATTTGTCGAAGTGGCGCGCCTTGCGGCAGGCATATCCGAATGCGGTGTTAAACTCTCGGATATCACTCCCAATACGAAACTCGAAATTGACCTCGCACTTGATTCCATTTCTCGTTCGGAGCTCGTTACCAAATGCGAAATGCATTTCAATGTACGAATTCCACCAGGCACAGAAGGAAAACTTTTTACCATTCGCGACGCCGTAACGGTTGTTGAGGAATCACTTAAAACCTCGGGAAGTGGCGGCCCTGCCGTTGGTGGAAACATTTTGACGCGAACCTCTCGTAACTTGGAAGAAGTCAAGAGCAGCTTGAACGCGTCAGTGTCGAAGCGAATGTTGCAAGGGATGTTCAGTTCGACAACATCCGTGTTCATGAACACATGGTTGCGCGTTGAAGGCCACGGGCTTGAAAATCTCCCGGCGAGTGGGCCGTATATTTTGGCTGCGAATCATTGCAGTCACCTCGATTCACTGGCGGTTCGCGAAGCGCTGGGAAAGCGTGCGCGAAGTCTGCATGTGATGGGCGCGAAAGATTATTTCTTCGACACGAAACTGAAGACGTGGGCTATGTCGACATTTTTAAACGCGCTGCCGTTTGACCGCGAAGAGAATATCTCGGAGGGATTAGCGCTGTGCAAAACAGTGCTCGACAGCGGGCGCGCGATTCTGCTTTTCCCGGAAGGCACACGTTCGACGACTGGGGATTTGCAGGCGTTTCGTTCGGGCGTTGGTGTGTTGGCGGTTGAATTGGACGTGCCGATTATTCCGGTGTTTTTGCGCGGGACGTTTGAAGCACTGCCGAAGGGTAAATTGGTTCCCCGGCCCAAGCGCGTGGATGTTGCGTTCGGAAAGCCGGTGAATTTCAGCGTGTTGAAATCCGAGCGCGGGACTGCGATGGCTGCGGATTTGTATCGCCGGGCTGCAGGTGATTTGCGTGCGCGGATCGAAACGCTATCCAGTCAGCCGAGAGCGGAATGAACGTCGGCGTATATTGCGACGTGGACGGAACGCTGACGGCGACGACTTCGGTCACTCCATTATTGTGGTATCGGCGACGACGCGGTCAATTTACCGACCGCATGTGGCTGGCGAGTTTGCCGCTGCGTGCGCCTGTCTGGATGGTGCGTTATCGCTTGAATAATGCGGTGGGCAACCGGGCAATTTATAGCCACTATAAAGGGCTGAATGCGGTGACGGTACGCGCGGACGCGGAAGCGTGTTTTGAGGACTGTATTCGTCCGCGCATCAATCAGAAAATTGTTGATCGGTTAGATGCGTTGAAATCATCCGGGGCTCGACTTGTTTTAGTGACAGGTGGAATCGATTTCATCATCCGCCCATTGGCTGAGTTTCTCGGATGCGATTTGATTGCGCCGGGATTGATAGAAGTCGACGGTATCTTTACTGGCGAGTTGACGCGTGAACCGTTGACTGGGGCGGGGAAGGCGATTGAAGTCCGGGCGCATGCTGCAAAACATGGAATCGATTTGAACGCATCGCATGCGTTCGGAAATGAATACGCGGACGCGGATATGCTGGGGGCGGTCGGACATCCGGTCGCGGTTCGCCCGGATTCGCGGTTGCGGCGAATTGCACTTAAAAATGGATGGGACATTGAGACGTGATGTTAAGAGGAGTGCTGCCGCTCCTGAAATGGGATTATTTATGATCAAGCGGTTGTGTGTATTTTGCGGGTCGAGTGTTGGGAAGCGGCCTGAGTATAGTGATGCGGCGCGCGAGTTGGGAGCGCTCGCGGCACAAAAAGGCATCGCAATTGTTTATGGCGGCGGGCGGACCGGATTGATGGGTGCGGTTGCGGATGCGGCTCTTGCGGCGGGTGGGCAGGTGATCGGCGTGATTCCGGAAGGGCTCGCGACGCGCGAATTGAAACACGATGGGCTGACTGAATTGCATGTCGTCAAATCGATGCATGAACGCAAAGCGAAGATGGCGGAATTGGCAGACGCGTTCGTTGCACTGCCGGGCGGGCTGGGAACGTTTGAGGAGTTGTGCGAGATCCTGACGTGGTCGCAACTCGGCATTCATTCGAAGGCTTGCGGCGTGTTGAACACGGCGGGATATTTTGATCTGCTGCTTGGACTGTTCAATCACGCAGTGAACGAGCGATTTGTTCGGGCGGATGATCGAGCACTTGTTTTGGATGCGAATGAACCGGTGACTCTGTTTAAAAAAATTAATGCGTTCTGCCCCGGCACTCGAACGCGCTGGATCGGGCCGGTCGAAAGCTGAATGTGCCGTTATCGCTTGAGCAATTCAGTAAACAACCAGCGCACGGTTCCGGGTGTATTGTTGCGCTCGGATTCGATTTCCAATTGTTGAGCACGATCAATCGCGGGAGTGGATTTTTCGGGCGCGTGCGCTTTCACACAGAGCGCATGCAACAACGCTGCGTGTGCGTTGGATCGCAGATCGCTTGATTGCTCCATCATTTCCTTTGTAGTTTTCATCAATTCTTCTTTGAGAGCGATGGCGTTCATTCCAGCACTTGTTCCGGCGCGTTTGGATTCATTCACGAGATTGGCGATTGCTGTTGTGCGACGGGCGAGAAGCCCGAGCATCAGGCGCGAGTTTGATCGCAGCGTTTTTGTGTTGGGATCTGCTGATTGCAGGAGTGCGTTGATGGCGTCGAGAATTTTTGAATCGGAGCTGTGACGCGAAAATACGCCCGGGCGCGGGTCGTTGAAACTGGAGCCGATGCAGACGTTGGGGTCGTTGATGTCGATGTCGGTTTCGAACGCGGCTGCAAAACGCTCGCAGGCTTTTAGCGGCTCGTCCATCATGAGCCACGCATCGCCTTCCATGAATGCAAATCCAGGATGGAGCGGGTAACGTGCTCGGGCGCTGCTGTATGCTTCGCGAGCTTTCAAAAAATGCGCACGCTTTTCGTTGTCAGGTGCGGCGAGACCTCGATGAAAATGGAGACCGCCGATCATCACGAGCGGTTGCGCCGAGAGCGGGCGCAACGTGGATGCGTGAGTGAGTTGGTCGAGAATTGAGTTGTCGTTTTGCGAGAACGGAGGGTGGCGTTCAAATGTCAAACGGGCGATGGCGAGGTCCATGATCGCTTCTGAATCGAATGGCACTGATTCAGTTGCGCGTGTTCGGGCTGAGAGAATTGCGGCTCGCGTTTCGTCGGGGCTCAAATCGCCTTTGGCTTTATCGGGCTGGGCGGTGATCAATTGAAAATACGATTGCAATTCCTGTGCTTCAGAACGTGCTGCTCCGGAATTGAAAGGATAAACGAATGCGGTTGGGATCATCAATAATCCGAACACGACGGTTAACCATCCGGACGCGCGTGCCAGCATGGATGTAGATGGATTTATTTCGAGTTGGGTTGCGTCTGCTGCGCCCCAGAATGTTCCTCCGCAGAGGAATAATGAGATCATCACGGCTTGAGCTTTGAAATCGAAATCGACGAGTTGATGAATCAAGATCGCGCCGGCTGCGGCGCGAAAGCCGTGCAGGAGTGCGTTTGAATCATTCGTGTTGGGAGCGACGTTTTTTCGGAGCGCGAGAAATACGAGCAAGAACAGAACCGGAAGAAAAGCCGTTTGCGCTGCGCAGAGCCATGCGATTTTTGGCGCGTTGCCTTGAAGCACAGAGAAGATGTCGGAGGCGTTGAAGACTCCCGCCATGGCGATGAAGAACGCGAAACACATCGTGCCCGCGATGGGCGTGAGGAGTTCAAGATCGGTCCATTTAAGTTTTGCGAGAGTAGGTGCGTCGTCGTTAGGAAGCGATGGTTTGCCGCTGTATCGGAGGACCAGCCACCAGATCAGCGCGTAAACGACGGGGCCGAGCACGCCGAGTTCCGTGAGCAGGCAGACGAATTCGTTGTGTGGATCTTTGCTCTCCCAGCCCAGCGGAGTTTTGAACGTTGGGAACCATTCGCCGTATCCGCCGACTCCGACGCCCGTGAGCGGATTTTGCGAGAACATCGCCATCGCTGATTTCCAATATTCGAAACGGACCTGCATCGAGAGGCCGAAGAATCGCGCTGGGATGACGTCAAAAAATCCCAGCACGAGCAGTGAAATCACGGCGGCGAGTCCGAGAATCGTGAGTGTGTTGAGAATGGGAAAGCGCGTGTTGAGGCGTTGCAGCGCGAAGAACCAGCCGCCGAAAAGGAGGGAGACGAAACCGCCTTTCGAACCGGTCCAATACAGCGCGAGAAGAATTATTAGTGCGAAGAATGCAACCAAAAGCGTATGCAGCCAGTCGCGTTTTGAGTGTGTCGCTGGGATGAATGGCCACGCATGTCCGAGCACTAAAAAGAATCCGACGATCAAATATGCGGCAAGTGAATTGGGGTTGCCGAAGGTTGCGAAAGCGTCGTCGCCATTCAGTCGGTCGAGACCGATTTTACTGTTGAGAGCATCGGGCATGATGGCTTCGCCGGTTTGAATTAATGTACGAAGACGCGGCAGATCGACGGCCACTTGCCAGAGCGCGGCACAGGCGAGGACGATGACCATTGCGGTGATCGCACGGATGAATATGGCGCGCAATTTGGGTTCGCTTCGCCCGGCGAGATAGGCTCCGAGCAAAACGAGGACGTAGAGAATCGCATCGCTCGCGAGCGGGATCGCAGCTCCGCGAAACGGCGAGCGCAGAGCTCCCAGCGCAAACAGACCGATCCATAATATAGCAGTGAAAAATAAATTCTCATGAAGTGTGCAGCGACGATTTCTGCCACAGCACGAAGGCCGGCCGTGACGACGAAAAGTATGGCGAGCAGATTGGCACATGCAGCATCCGGCGTGTAATGAGCGAGTTGATTGCCCAGTGGGCGCGCGACAATCAGCATTCCCCCGAGGATGGCGAGCGCGAGGTTCAGCCATCGGATCAGCGGCGAATCAGAGGGTAGTTTTGTGCTGGGAGTCGAGCGCATCAAGTCTTCCGATCTACACACGAACGAGCGCAAATTACGAGGGGGTAACGATAAACGATTTTGGAATTAGAATCCAATGCGCGGACAGAATCTCGACTTCCGTTTGACCTTTTGATCGCACCCGCGAAAATAAATCTCGTGTTTAAAAACGGTTGGAGGCTTTGGAGCGGCGAGTGAAAATTTCTTTTTATCTGCATGCGTGGCAGGGTGTCTTGATGTTCTTGATGGGCATTGTGTGTGTGCTCGCGTCATTTGGTGGGTATCTGCTGACGGGTGGCGGCGAGGAGCTTTTTCGTCGGGCGTTGTTGAATGTCACGAGTGGTAAAGCGACGTACGATTCGTTGCGCGTGAATTGGCGGTCAAGCCGCATCGAAGTGTCGAACATTCGGCACGAAGATTTTGCTTGGCCGAAAGACAAGCCGATTGCGGAACTGAAAAACATTCAGGCCGAAAAATTGTTTGTGCAGTTGGAAGGCTGGCCCACGCGCGTGGAGAGCATCACCGTGCAGGGACTCACTGGTGTTCCTGTGAAACAAGCTGACGGATCGACTGCGATGGCGCGCCCGACGATCAAAGTCAGCGAAGGCTTTCTGCAGGAAGGTAAATTTCCCAACAAGAACCCGCCGAAAAATGCTCCGCGCATTCAGTTCGTGGATTGCGAATTGGATATCGCGCTGGGCGAGACGAAGCCGATTGTGATGAACGGTTGTAAAGGCGAATTAGCCGCTGATGTGGAAGGGCGGATGCGCGCGGCATTCAGTTTAAGCCGGTTGAATGACAAGCCGTTTGATCTGACGTTGGAGACCCTGGAAGACGGGCGTTGGGTGATGACTGGGCGGAAAATTCAGCTTGATACCGGCACTTCGTTGGGGGCGACGAACAATCCGTTTGCATCGAAGATTGATCCTGTGGGTGTTTTGGTGAAGGCGCTTTTCAGTGGTGAAATGGGCGCGCGCGGGATGTTGACGTCGCTGCATATCGCGGTGCAACCCGCGCGGGGCGGGGAACCGTTTTCGTGCGAGGGTGAAGTTGGATATTCGAACCTGACTTTGAAGCTTCCGCCGGCCGAAGGAAAATCCGGAAAAGCTCTGCCCTTTTATATGGGCATGTTGTTGGGAGCGGACGAAAAGCAGACGGAGAATTGGTGGCCGCGCATGATGCAGGTTGATCAGATCACGACTGGTGCGTTGGGCCGGGTTGCGTTTCATATGATCAACGGGCGGCTTGATTTCAGTTGCGATGAAGGCGCGGGGAGCGCGTTGACGGGTGTGCGCGACGGCGTTCCGCTACCAGCGTTGGAGTCGTTGAAAGGATCGGTCGAGACCGATGCATCGAGCCTGCCGAAGCGAATTGTGCTGCGTGGATTTGTGGGTAACGATGTGAGTTTTGAAACGCGTGTGGCGTTGGACGAGGATCGTGCCCGGACGACGGAATTGCTATTGTTGCCACGGTCGAGCGATGTCGCGAAATTGAATTTCGGTGCGCCGTTGTGGCGTTTTGAATCGCGCGTGAAAGATTTCGTCAGTGTGGCGAACCGACCGCCTGATGCGGCATTGGCCGAATTTGAAGTTGAGGCGACGGCGTTGAATGCTCCATTGGCTGAATTGTTGCCGCCGGGATTGAAGCAGGTGTCGGGACGACTGCGCGCAAAAGGATCGTTTCAAAACGTGAATGGAAAGCCGGAGTTGGGGCGCATTCTATCTATAGATGAAGCAACGTGGGACGACGGACGTGTTGTGTTCGCCGGGGCTGCGGAGACAAAATCCGGGGGCGAATACCATCCGTGCTGGGATGGGTTGCGTGCGATGTTTGGGAGTGACAAGGCGTGGACGCTTCACGGCATTTCGTCGAAGGCATCAATCGAAGTTGTGTTTGATGGGAATTTGGAATGGAGTCGCGCGCGGGCGAAGCAGTGGTCACTCCAGTCCGCGTTTTTGGTGCGCGATAGTGATCTGACGGTAATGGCTCCGCCGGATTTGAAACTGGTGTGGGATAGCAAACGTGAGACAGCGACGGAGTCGAAATCGACGGGGCTGGCCGCGGTTGGTGCCGATTGGAGTGCGACGTTCTCGGGCAACTGGACGCGCGAGAAGGGTAAGCCGTCTGTTGGAGATTTTACGTATACGGAAAAAGAGGTGCCGCTGAAAGTTCATCCGTCGCGAGCGGAGCTGTCTCAATCCGGAGCCGTTAAAAATGGTCGGGTGCGCCGCGAATTCGATATTCATGTGCGATCAGACACCGTAAAAGTGGATGCAAAATAGCGTGAAAACAGCGCTCGTTTTCGGTGGCTGCGGGACGTTCGGTTCGCTGGTTGTGCGCGATCTTGTGCGACTCGGAATTCCCGTGATCATCGCAGGCCGAGATGGTACTCGAAACGATCGCTTCGCGGCGGAATTGGGCGCTCCGCATCGAGCGCTGGTGTGCGACATTAAAAATCCCACATCGTGCCGGGATGCATTGAAAAGTAGCGGTGGGCGCGACGTGGTTGCTGTGAATTGTGCAGGGCCGTTTTCGCATGTGGGTCCTGCACTGCTCGATGCCTGTCTTGAAATCGGTACGAATTATTGCGACATCAATGATGACCGTTCGTACTTCAAACTCGCGCGCGGAAAGCATGCCGCGTTTCATGAGCGCGGTTTGTCGGCGGTTTGCGGCTGCGCAAGTTTGCCGGCGATTTCCGGGGCGCTTGCGTTGAAGTTGCTCGGAACTGGTGAGCGTCCAGTTCGTGCTCGGGCGACGCTTTTTATCGGCAACAAAAATCCCAAAGGATTCGCCGCGATCAATTCAGCGGTGGAAGCGTTGAACCGGCCCATCGTTGCGCCCCAGGGCGTTGTGTATGGATTCCGCGATGGCGAGACGATTCCGGTGCCGCTGCCGTTCGGGCCGCGCACGGCTTACAATTTCGAGAGTCCTGAATACGATCTCTTTCCGGAATTGCTCGGCGTCTCGTCGGTTTCGGTGAAAGCTGGATTTGAGATGCGGCTGGCGAATTGGATCTTCACTGCGCTTGCTCATTTGCCCCAGGGCATTTTCGGAGCACGGTTTTCGATGCTGATGTTTTGGCTCGGAAAGTGTTCGCCGCCCATCGGTTGTTCGGGCGGTGCGATTGTGACGGAGCTTTTTTGGCGCGATGGAACGGTTCGTGTTGGGACGGTTTCGACATCGGAACACGGGCAGCGCATGGCGGTGTTGCCGTGTGTTTTTGCGGCGTTTGATTTGTGTACGAAAACAGACATGAAAACAGGCGTGACGACGGCGTATGAATTCCTGGGTTCGGACGCGATGCTTGAGCGCATCGCAGCCGAAGGGTTTGACGTGGCGTAGGACTGCAACGGAAAACAGTTCCTTGTTAACGCGTTTTGATTAATCAGAGGTTACCCATCACCCCGCGAGCCGGAACAACTGGCTCGTCGGCCCTCTCCCTCAAGGGGAGAGGGGAAAAACGAAAACACGTTAATGCGGTGTCGTCAGACTATCGGCGTTGATCGTCAGGTTGTAGCGTTCCTTCGCAATTGCAATCACGCCGGCGGCGAATTGCGGGTGGTCGCGGAGGATGCGGCTGAAGTCTGCCTTATCCAGCACGAACAGATCGCAGCCTGTCTTGGCCTTCACGTTTGCCGTGCGCGGCGTGGACATCAGCACGCCGATTTCGCCGAAGAAGTCGCCGTCTTTCAGCGACTTCAACACGTGGCCTGCGTCGTCGAGAACTTCAACTTCTCCGCGCACGAGCACGTACATTTCGCGACCCATTTCGCCCTTCTTGATGACCAAGTCGCCGGCCTGAATCAGCTTCGGGCGCAACGCCATGAGGACTTGCGACAGGAACAATGGGTCGCCGTCTTTGAAGAGCGCGATCTTTTTCAAGAAGTCTTCTGTCACCACTTCGAACCAGCGGCGGCCATCGCGGACGATCAAATCCGACGCCGCTTTTGGGCCCCAGCTGCCGCGTTCGTAGTTCGGGAAATCGGCTGGCGTTTCCTTCCAATAATCCATCAACGGCTGCGCAACTTTCCACGCCGCTTCGACCAAATCGCCGCGTGAGAAGAGCGTCGCGTCGCCGAGCGAGCAGGAGTAAATCATGACTTCGTAGCCGGTGTAGCGCGACGCTTTGAACGCTTCGCCATAGCCGAAGCGCATGTGGACCGGTTGCAGCGTCAACAGCGGGCCGGGGATCTTGGCGTTGAACTGCATTTCGATGCCTTGAATCGGCTGGATGTGGAAGATGAGCCGGTTGGCGCCGACGCGATCAATCTTCGTTCCTCGGAAAATGACCTGCGGAGCCTTCTTGAATTGGACGACGATTTCGGTGCCGCGTTTCCACAGCGATTTGCCCGAGCGCAAATAGATCGGGACGCCTTCCCAGCGCCAGTTGTCGATATGAAACCGCGCGGCTGCGTATGTTTCCGTCTTCGAATCGGCAGGCACATCCTTTTCCTGGCGGTAGCCCTTCTTGGCGACCTCGCCCTTGTCATCCAGCTTCGGTCCGTACTGGCCGCGCACAACATACTTCGCGACTTCTTCCTTCGAGTACGCGCGAACCGCTTGTAGCAGCTTCGCTTTTTCGTTGCGGATCGCATCGGATTCAAACGAGCCCGGTACTTCCATGCAGAGGTACGCGAGCATCTGGAACATATGGTTTTGCATCATGTCGCGCAGCACGCCGGAGCTGTCGTAGTAGCCGCCACGGTCGCCGACGTCGACTTCTTCCGATACATTGAATTGAATGTTGTCGATGTAGTTTTTGTTCCAGAGCGGCTCGTACATGCCGTTGCTGAATCGGAACGCGAGCAGATTTTGGACGGTCTCTTTTCCGAGGTAATGATCGACGCGGTAAATCTGGTTTTCGTTCCAGTTCGCGAGCACTTCGGAGTTCAATTTCAACGCGGACTGGAGGTCGGTGCCGAATGGCTTTTCGACGATGATGCGCTTCCAACCTTCGCCTGCTTTGAATCCGGACGCATGCAGATTGTCGCAGATCATGCCGAAGAATTTGGGCGCGGTGGCGAAGTAGAACAGAACGTTGCCTTTGCAATCGTACTTCGTGTTCAGCGTGGCGACTTCCGTTTTGAGCGTTTCATAAACGTTCATGTCAGCGAAACCGCCCTGAACATAATGGAAGCGGCTGACGAGGTTGTCCCAGACTTGTTGGTCGAATTTTGGGCGGGTGTGGAATTTCAAAATGTCTTCATTCATGCGCGCGCGGAACGATTCGGTCGTGAGCGAATCGAAGGCAGTTCCGATGATCGCGAAGTTCGGCGAGAGCAGGCCGTCGCAGGCCAGATTGTACAATGCTGGGACGAGCAAGCGCTTGGTCAAATCGCCGGACGCGCCGAAAATCAGCATGACGCACGGTTCGCTGGTCGGGAATTCTTTTTGAGGTTCGGCACTGTACGATCCGAGGATCTGTGTGTCGCTGGCCATGTTCAACCGCTCCTATGAAGACGGGAAATCGAAATGAATGTGTGTACCGCTTAGTGTGGACAAAATCGGCGCTTTGGCAAGGGAAAATAAGAGAAAGTTTCAAAAGAGAAGTTTACGCCCCGCGCACCGCTTCCGCTGCTTCCAACAGCAATTCCTTCGTCTCGTCCCAACCAATACACGCGTCCGTGATAGACATGCCGTATTCGAGTTTCAACGATCCGTCTTCTTTCCAATTCTGCTTGCCGGGCTTCAAATTGCTTTCCATCATCACGCCCATGATGGACTTCTGCCCGGCCTTCGCCTGCTTCATGACTTCCTTGCAGACGTTGCCTTGCAGCGTGTAGTCCTTGTTTGTGTTGCCGTGCGAGCAATCGACCATCACTGGGCGCTTGATGCCCATCGCGAGCACCTTCTCGGATGCGATTGCAATGTCCGCCGGGCTGTAGTTTGTTTTCCCGCCGCCGCCGCGCAGAACGATGTGGCGATCCGGATTGCCCTTGGTCTTGATCACGGCTGTGATGCCGTCGGGATTGATGCCCAGGAAACTGTGCGGATGGCTGGCCGAAACCATCGCGTTCAACGCGACTTCGAGGCCGCCATCGGTGCCGTTTTTGAAGCCGACCGGCATCGACAATCCGCTGGCCATTTCGCGGTGCGTCTGGCTCTCGGTCGTTCGTGCGCCGATGGCTGCCCAACTGATGAGGTCCGCCGTATACTGCGGCGTTACGGGGTCTAGCAATTCGCTGGCGCACGGCAAGCCTAGTTCGTTGACGCGGAGCATTAAGCGACGCGCGATGCCCAGTCCGGTTTCGATGTCGCAGGAGCCATCGAGGTGCGGATCGTTGATCAGGCCTTTCCAGCCGACGGTCGTGCGCGGCTTTTCGAAGTACGTCCGCATGACGATGACCAGCTCGTTCTCGGTCGCTTTGGCGACTGCGGAAAGCTTCTCGGCGTAGTCGAATGCGGCTTCGGTATCGTGCACGGAACACGGCCCGACGACCATCAAAATGCGGCGCTGGTCGCGTCCGTGAATGATGTCTCGAACGGCCTGTCGAGCCTTTAAAACGGTTGCGGCACCTTTTTCAGTGAGAGGCAAATTTGCTTTGAGCTGTCTTGGCGCTATCAACGGATTCGCCTCCAATACGTTCGAATTTTCGATTCTGTCAGGCATGGCATTCATCCTTCCCCTGCTGTGAGTACAACAACAGGCCTTAGAAAACAAAAAAACCCTGAGCGATCTCAGGGCTTCAAGGGGCATTAAACGTGTTTCAAGAATTTCGTCGTTTACGCAGCCACCCTAAAACCCTGACGCGAGCCAGGGAAAGGTAAAGCTGCCGTAGTAGAGGTGGTTCCGATTCATACTCATAGGTGTACTGTACCCGATGATTTTTAAAAAGCAAATGAAAAAAATAAAACGACAATTTGCGACGCCACTAACATCCGCGTTCCCATATCCCAAACAATCATATTGTGCATTGCGCCGGGTTGAAATTGTAAAAAATACGCACAAAGCACATACAAATCGTGGCTTGTACGAAATCGGGTGCCACTCGCCAGTGCGCCTGAGAGCGCACCGGAATTGCAGGGAGGAAGTCCCTGTCAAGGAGAGGCTCTTCAACCTAGAATTCGACTGTAAAAGCTACTGGACAAAACTCCCGCGCCAATCTGCTTTTGCAAGCTGAGTTTCGAGCTGCGATTCATTTCCGCTCCTGAACGTCAGCGATTTTTCTTCGCCAATTGATAGAATCGTTTGTGACAAAATCTACACTCACCTGTGGCGGTGTTATTCGGGTTACACGAATCACAAACGGAACTCTATGGCATGAAGACTTTCTTGACTAAAATGTCGCTTCGAACGAGTGCGCTGGCGTGTGCGCTTTTCGTGTCAATGTATACTCACGCAGCGACCGTCACGTTTCAAGAACGGTCGTACTCCGTCTCGGTCATCCCGTTGCCGACCAACGTTCCCTCGACGACTGGTTGCGATTTGATCTTTGTTTACATCCCCAATGTGGATCCGAATCTGGTGCAGAAATATCTGTGCATCCCCACCGATCCGGCGGCGCGTGCGGCGTTCGATCAAGCCAACCAGCGTTTCTATCGCGTGGACCGTTCTAACGGTGCGATCAATGCGTTCAATTCGTTGAATTCGAATCTGTTTAAGTTGGACGGAACATTGTTTCAAAACAAGACCGAGAACCCGCCGTTGAATGGCGGGACGACTTCGACGCTCGAGAGTTATTCGATCCCGCTGGACATCGATGCTCTGAAAAACGCCGATATCGCGATCATTGATGATGCCCGAATGGTCTACCGGACATCCGAAACAATCACATCCCAAACGATCACGTATGAAATCGACCGCGCACCGACGTCGATTGTGTTTAATAAAAAAACGATTCCGTTGATCGGAACTGGCGGCGTATCGGTCGAATATGATGGCTTTGACGACACGTTCTTGTTGCTTGAAAATCCAGTCAAGGATACAAACAATGTGACACTTCCGGTGCGCATCAGTTCGTATTTCCGCAGTGGACAATTGTACGATCAAATTATTCTCGCCAACAATGCTGCGATCCCTACTTACTCGGGTAACGCGTCGGCAGTGGCCTATGATGGTGACACCGGCGACATCTACGTGCTCGACGGCGTGCAGTTGATCGTGTTCAAACCGCAGAATGCGACGATCAATCAAGTGACGCCCAATTCAGGACCGCTCGCCGGCGGGACAGCGGTCTCGGTCAAAGGCGTATTTTTTCCGACGGATGCGATTGTTTACTTCGGCGGAGTCCAAGCGCAAAATATCGTCGTGAAAAACAGCGGCTTGGTGACGTGTACGACGCCTGCTAACGCCAATGGCGGCACCGTGGACGTGACGATGACCGGCACAGGAATTATCGTGGGTTCACCGGTCACGTTGACAAACGGATACACCTATGCAAACGCGGCTCCGGTCGCCGTGTTGAGCGCGTCGCCGCAGTCCGGCTTGAGTCCGTTGGATGTGCTGTTCAACGTCGGCGCGTCCAGTTCGCGCGATGATGTGATTGCGGAGCGCGTGATCGATTTTGGCGACGGAACATCGTTTACATTTTCGACTGATTTGACTGAGGTTTCGACCACGCACACGTACACCGGCAACAACACGTTTACTGCCACACTGACCGTCACCGACAGCAACGGACTGACCGGCACGGACACGCAGATTATTACTGTTGGGACGGGCGGTCCGGATGTCGTGGGTGCTGTGATTTTGAAGTCGCTGGTTTTGAAGATTGGAACGGGACCGGTCAAGCCGACCGGAAAGAAAGACTCGCTGACCTTGGCAGGGACCATCAATTTTCCGGAGTTGGTGACGGCGCAGACGTTTGTAAATGGGGTGATTGAAATCTACGTCAATTCGGTGCAAGTCAGTTCGACGGGACCGGGCAGTCATCTCACAGCGAAAGGCGAGTTGAAACTGAAAGACGAAAAGTTCTCGATGATGACAGTCAAAAAACGTGGCACACCCGAAGGCACGTACGCATTTTCATACACGCTTCGAAACGCTGATTTGTCAGCTGTAACGCCGATCATCCCGCCGGGGGCGACACGCATCACGATGCCGGTGCTGGTGACGCTTAAAACAGAACACGGACGTCTTTTCGGATACGGAAGCGGCGCCTCCGACAACCTCGGTGCCGCATTGCCGAAGATAGCGGTCGTTAATGTGAAACAAACCGGGAAGCAAGCATCGCTGTCGTTGGTGCGGAAGTAAGTCGTGTGCGGGACGGGTGGGTGCGACGTGCGGAATGCATTTGCAGTGCTTTTTATTGTTGGGATCATCGGATCATCTTGCGCTGCTGAAATAAACGGGTTTGGCTCTGCCATGCCAGCGTTGCCCGAGAACGCGCGACTGGTTTTGAATGAGGATTGGTCCGGCGGAATGCTGGCCGAGCGATGGTACTCGCCCCGGAATAAATGGGGCGCGGGCAACAACGGCGTGGTGCGCGAGAACGTTCGCGTCGAACGCGACATAGTCAATGGACATGAACAAAACGTTCTCGTCTGTGAAGCGCATGGCGATCACTATTCCGGATCGGTGCTTGGATACCAACGTCAGAAAACACGCGTTGGCGGTGTGCTGATTTCCAAAGCGTTTTTCGCGTCGGGTCGATTTGAAATCGTCGTCAAAATCGGTTCCTCAAAAACACATGCAGGTGGCCCGGACGATCCGTTTCGACCGAAAGGCATGGTCCCGGCGATGTGGACGTATGCTTATCGCTACGTCAAATCGGACAGCGCAAAAGGCGATGTGTTTGCGGCGGCAGCACCGATGTACAATCCATTTTTGAAAGCCCGCGATGGCGCGACGAATGAGTACACGTCCGAGATTGATTTCCCTGAATTCGGCAAGCAGGGGAATTTCGATCAAGGCTTGTACAACGCCTACACGCAGAACCGCGCGGACAATCGCGTCTGCGATGTGTCGCCGGCGATTGATGGTGGCTATCACGTCTTCACCACGCAATGGCGCACGAAGCTCGTTCCCATCGACGCGACCGACGCTCAGGTAGTTGAGAGCGAGGGCTATTGGTGGGTTCAAGACAAAGCCATTCCCTACGGAAAATACAGCGGCAATCCACTGAAGCGTCTCGGCAAAGATCGCTATGCGGTTTATTCAGGGGACGTGGCGGAGCACTGGCTTGACGGCAAGAAGATCGGCGAAAATACCAAAAACGTTCCGAGCATGGCGGCTCAATTGACGCTGGGAACGTGGCTCCCGTTCTGGGCCGGCGAGGCCAAATGGGAGACCGCGACGGTGTCGGTTGCGAGCGTCAAAATCTGGCAGTATGACGACGCTGGTGACGTGCGCGGGATCCTGACGTCCAGTCTGCGTGAGCTCTTTGACGAGCACGGAAACGAGATCCCAAGGAAGTAGCGAAAGCGGGGAAGGGGTGTCGCGAGGGACTCGTCAACTGCGTGACGAGTTATTTTCCAAGAAGACGACGGACGTTTTGAAGTTGCTCGCGTACGGATTCTTCGCGCTTGGACATGTCGGTGATTTTTCGAACCGCAGAGAGCACCGTCGAATGATCGCGGTTGCCGAAGAAGCGCCCGATTTCGACGACCGTGTGAGCCGTCACATGTTTGGCGACATGGATCGCAATGTGCCGCGCATGGACGATATTGGCGACGCGTTTGTTTGACAAAATCGCGTCTGATGGAACGTTCAGCGATTTCGCGGCGGCATCGAGCACGTCTTTCAGCGTCGGCGGTCCGCTGCGCAAAATCCCGGATTCACGTAACGCGGAGAGCGCCAAATCGGCGGACGTTTCGACGCCTGTCGCACTGGCAGTCGCGTTCATTTTGCAGAGCGCGCCGTCCAATTCGCCGACGCTTTTTTCGATATGCGTCGCGATCACGCGCGCGGCTCCGTCGTTCAGCGTCCACTTGCGGCGCTTGGCCAGCGTGTGCAACAAACGAACGCGCAATTCGAATTCCGGGGTGTCGAGTTTGATCGTTAGGCCGGAGCGCAGAATCTCGGCCAAGCGCGAATCGATGCGTGACAAATCGGCCGGTGTGACGTTGGCGCTGAGCACAACTTGCTTCGACGCGCCGCGCAAAAATTGGATCGTGTAGAGCAGTTCTTCCTGGGTCTTTGTCTTGCCGGTCAGGAATTGAACGTCGTCGATCAGCAGCGCGTCGCACGAGCGGAAACGGTTGCGGAAGGCGTCGAGATTACGCGCCTGAACCGCTGCGATGTACGCGTTCGCAAACGCTTCGCAGGACGTGTAGAGCACCACGAATCCGGGATTGCGCTCGCGCAGCCCGTGCGCGATGCCCTGAAGCAAATGCGTTTTTCCGAGTCCGTGGCCACCATAAATAAAGAGTGGACAATACACGGCCCCAGGCGTTTCGACGACGGTTTGGGCAGAAGCGTGGGCGATTTTGTTGCTCACACCACTTTCGAAGGATTCCAATCTTAAGAATGGTGACAAAGGCGGCTCGAACGGCAAAAATGACGTACCGTGTGGCCTCGATTTTGCTAAGCTGCCGTTATGAGAATTCGAATGCGATACAGGTTGGGAGCCATCTTTTGTCGGCACATTCAAGATCGCGCCGAGTTTTGCCGAAGAATCAGAATATGCACGTGCCGCACAGAAATTCAATCGCGCAACAGCGGGATAAACGATGCGGATCGACTTCAACATGTCTGCTTCATAGATGCGTTTTACGCGATCTGCGGCATAACGCGTCGGAGCGGTCACCGAGACGCTGCTGTCCTCCTCAATACGGAAGGACAAACCCGTAAACAAGGCGTCGAAACAAGCGGAGTCAATGACGCCCCGAAGGAGTGCCATGACGGGGCCGGTAATCGACTGCTGAAGCTCCAAATGACTAGACAAAACAACTCTCCTCGCACACGCAGAACGGTAACGTTCTGGAGTGAATTGACAACGACAAACCCCGCCGCTTTTAAATGAACAAGCGCCGAAAAAACCACATCGGTTTTTGAGTTTTGATCAACTTATGCCCTTCAGTTCAAGGGCTTCAGTTTAGGGTGTGTGCGTGCTTTTGGGCACGGCCTCGGGAGAATGTGTGTTGCTCGCAAGTGTGAAAATTCGTTGAATCTGATTAAAATATGTCATGTTGTCCGCCCCCCAGCGGTTGCACTTTTCGAACCGGTGTTTCGTTGATTTCGATAACCAACTCTACCACATGGATACAGCATTCCAACGAATTTTTGCAATAAATTTGAATGGCTGTTCGAAATTTTAAAGCCTTGTATTCAAAGCATTAAAAATATTGATAATTATTGAAAAGGATGTGGACAGTTGTGCTGGGATTGACCCGAATTTAACACGGGCTTCATAAGTTGAAGACTGTCCACGGATAACGAATTTTGATAACTTCACTCCGAGCGCATTCCTGAATATCGGAAATAGTTAACACATCATTTCGAGCGAAATGTCGAGCGGCAGCACAGTGTGTGTTAGGGCTCCGACGCTAATCCGATTGACATTCGTTTCTGCAACAGCCACAAGCGTTTGGAGCGAAATTCCGCCCGACGCTTCGAGTAGCGTGTGCGCGTTTTTGCCGCCTGAATTTTTTCTAAATTCATCGCACCATGCGACTGCAGTGGCCAATTCCGGGACAGAAAAATTATCGAGCAGAACGAAATCCGGCGCACTGTTTTCGAACACATGCTTCACGCCCGCCAAATCAGTGACTTCCACTTCCACTTTCAGCCCCGGGAATTTCGCTTGAGCGGCTCGCACGGCACCCGCCGGATCGTTCGTGCCCCATAGAGCCAGATGATTGTCCTTGATGAGAATCTGATCGTACAGCCCTTTGCGATGATTCTCACCGCCGCCGCATTTGACCGCGTACTTCTGCAAATCTCTCCATAGAGGCATCGTTTTGCGCGTATCTAAAACCTTTGCTTTCGTATGCGCAATCATACTCGCGCATTCCGCTGTAAACGATGCGATTCCTGATAGATGTGAGAGGAGATTCAGAGCGACGCGCTCGCCCGCCAAAATCGCCCGGGCATTGCCTGAAACGGTCGCGACAACATCGCCTATTTGAACGCGTTCGCCGTCTTTCCGCAGGACGTTCACAACCAACCCGCGCTGCTCAGTGGCTTCGCGCATTTTGTGAACATCGTCCCAACTTTTCTTACCCGAAGCGGCAGCGACTTGGGCATCGTCCAAATCCCACGCCCGTCCGGCGGCTTCCGTCGAAACGAGCTGCTCGGCCATCGAGAAAATCAGTGGAAGCAATTTCGCACCGCACAGCACACCCGTACCTTTGATCAGAAAATTCGCGCGCGCCGTTTTGTTCTCGTGCACGAGCGCCTGAGAGGTCACGTCACCGGTGGCGGTGAGGTCTTCCAAGAGCGCCGCCCGCAGGCGGTCGAAGAGCGGCAACGGTTCGAGTGTGGTGGTCGTTTCCATGATTCAGCGTTATATCCGTTGCCCTGTGGCGTTCAAGGCATGTTCACGTCTTCGTGCCGCCGATTTAAACCGACGGCACAGGGTGTTTATTTAAACGCGCGCAAGTCGCTTGAATGACCCCTTCAGCGACACGTACAAATCCTTCCAGATCGGATAGTATTTGTTGTACACGGCGGTGTTCGCTGCTGTCGGAGCAATCGAATCGCACGTCTTGACGGTCGCTTCACAGGCTTCTTCGACGCTCTTAAACGCGCCCGTTCCGACTGCGGCCAACAACGCCACGCCGTACGCCGCGCCTTCTGATGCCGCCAGCGAACACGTCGCCTGGCCGAACATGTCCGCGAGCGTGTGCTTCCAGAACGGATTCTTCGCGCCGCCGCCCGTGACTCGGAATTCGGATACTGGCACGTCCATGCTGCGGAAAATTTCGATGCACTCGCGTAAGCTGTAGCACACGCCTTCAATCGTAGCGCGCGCGAGATGGCCCTTGCTCGTTCGCGGCGTGATGCCTACGTAACAGCCCGTCGCAAACGGGTCCGCATGTGGCGTACGTTCGCCGGTCAGATACGGCAGGAAGCACAGTCCGCCACTGCCCGCCGGAGCCGTCATCGCTTCGGAGACGAGGATGTCATACGGATCGCTACCTGTCGATTGAGCGACCGCGTTCTCCGGATGTCCCACTGTATTTTTAAGCCACTGCAACGACCCGCCTGCACAAAGCGTCACGCCCATGTTGTGCCACTTGCCCGGTACTGCATGGCAGAACGTATGCGCACGTCCCATCGGGTCTGTCATCGGTTTATCGGAGTGTACAAAGACCACGCCGCTTGTCCCGATAGATACATTCGCAACGCCACGTTTGACAATGCCTGCGCCCACTGCTCCAGCCGCACAATCGCCTGCTCCGCCCACCACCGGCGTCCCGGCCACCAGCGCCCCACCCAAAGCCGCCGACGCCGCCGCGCTGATCGTCGTGCTGGGCACGGTGCTTTCGTAGCAGTCCGGCAACAGCGATAAATCGATGTCTAATTTCGAGAGTAATTCTTTCGACCATTTGCGTCCGTTCACATCCAACAGCAACGTGCCCGAGGCATCTGAAACTTCCGTGGCAAATTCGCCGGTCAATTGGAAGCGGATGAAATCTTTCGGCAGCAGCGCTTTGATGGCCTGCTCGAAAACGCGCGGTTCATTCTTGCGCACCCATAGAATTTTCGGAGCCGTAAATCCGGTCAATGCCGGGTTGCTGACGTATTCGAGTAATTTTGAAGCACCGCCGGCACGGTCTGTGATCTCCGTGCATTCCGCCACCGTGCGTTGATCGTTCCACAAAATCGCCGGGCGCAGCACCTCATGATTTTTTCCGAGCAGCACGAGTCCGTGCATCTGGCCCGAGAGGCCGACACCTTTGATCTCGGCCGGATTGATCCCAGCCGCTTTGACAGCCGCAGGCACCGCACTCTTCACCGCGTCCCACCACTCGGTCGGAGATTGTTCGCTCCAGAGCGGTTGAGGCGACTGGCACGTATGCATCGCCGTCCCCACGCCGCGTAAATTGCCCGTTTCGTCAATGACAATCGCGCGTGTCCCGGACGTGCCGATGTCGATCCCCATATAATACGCCATTGCAATCCCTCTCCTCGACTAGATGTGGTACGTATCGATCTGCTCGTGTCGTCACGGGGTTAACCATCAATCCGCGACACGTTTCTAGATGTGTTATCGATCAGAAAGACGAATAAGATTTTCGAAAAATGGGGATGACCATCGAATTTTATCGATTCCACATGTCATTCGCCCCAAAAAGGATGTGACTCGTCCTAAAACGGTGTTCCGGCACTGTGATTTAAGGTGTGACGCGTTTCGGAGTGTATATGTATAGACCAAACAATATGTTATAAGATAACAGATCGATGGATTGGGATAAGTTAATGGTTTAATCGGCTGAAAAATTGAGCGCGGTGCTGTGATTCGATCACGTCCGAAAACAGAAACCGCCCTAAAACCTGTATAAATGTTACATTAGGCTTGACGAAAAACGAAAAACCTGTAAAGTTACCGGGAGTTATCCATAAAACGATTCAGGTGCGATGTGTTTTTGACGAGACACGCTCGCACAGGCTCAGGTAGAAAGGACGGCGCGGTCGAATGAACCGATTGCGTACTCTAGCCGGAATAGCGCTCATCGCAGGTGTGTTTGCGGGGCTGTCCAGTTGTGCTAACAAAAAAGGTGACTTGGGTGCGGAGTTTGATGCGCCCCCCACGAGCATCGCTGCGGCTGAGGCGCCCAAGCGTTCTGTGTTGGATAGTGCGTCGCCTGCCGACCTGCCAGATGCTGATACCATCGATTTGTCCGACTCCAAAAATCGTACTCCGCAAGCGGTCTCCAATAATCGTAACATCAAATTAGTCGCGATTACCAAAAACGCCCAAGACGAAAAACAAGATGATTCAGCGAAGGGCAAAAACGAACTGCACCTTCCTGATGCCGTAGAAGGCGAAGTTGTTGTCATCGCCGACGCGTTTAAAGTGGTGAGTGCCCCTGTTACAACGACGACGAATGAGGTGAAAAAAGAAGTTGCACCCATCGCCGTCGTCAAGACTGTCGCTCCGGTTGAAAAAATCGCCGCAGTGACCGAAGTCGCCAAGACGGATGTGAAGACGCCGGAAAAGGTTGACGTCAAAATCGATGCGCCCAAAGTGGACGTCAAAAAAGTCGAAGTCGCTCCTGTCGCCATTGCGCCGGTAACACCTGCACCGGTTCCGGCGAAGGATGAAAAGATCGCCGTAGAATCAAAGCCGGAAGTGAAATCTGCGCCGAAGGATGAAGTCAAACTGGAAGCCATCAAAATCGAAGACAACAAGCCGGAAGCGGTCGCGGTTGCGCCGGTTTCCGCTCCTGTTAAAACTGAACCCAGCGACGAACAAAAGCGTAGCGAAGCGCTTGCTTTGTTGAACAAGCAAGCCACGGAAACCGCGCAAGCGCTCGTCGTCAAGCCTGTCGTTGCTCTTGCGCCTGCTGCGGATAAAAAAGTTGTAGTGAATGCCGTCCCAACGAATACCGGCGACGTCAAGCCCGCTCCGGTCGTGCCTGTCGTTCCTGTCACTCCGTCTGCCAATGTTGCTGAAGACGACAAGAATAAAGACAAGACGCCGCCTGCGCCCACTCCAGCACCCAAGCCCGAAACGCCGCCGGTCGCTGAAACCATCGAACAGCGCGCCGCGCGGTTGTTGGCCGATGCTCATAAAACCCAGGGCGTTCAACGTGAAGCATATGCCCGCGAATCCGAAGCGGCCTATCAAACGGGTCGCCGGTTGTACGACACATGGGAATACGAAAAGGCCAAGCCGTATTTCGAACGCGCCCTCACCATTGACCCGACCCACGAACGCGCTCTGGAATCCTTGAAGACCGTCAAATCGCTCCTCAATATGGATTCCGGTTTCGGCCCGATGATGCGCAATCTTGCCAACCAGGAACGCGTTAAGGTTCAGGAACAGGCGATCACGCTTTCGCACAATTTTGAAGAAGCGCGTACCCTCGAAGCACGTGGTAGTGAAACCGTCATGGAAGCAGTTGGCGCGAAGAAAACCGCGTCGATCTCCGAACGCCTCCGCTTCCTGGAACAAGCTCAAGACAAGTACCGCCGCATGATCGAAATCATCAACTGGATGCCGCCAGCGGCTGAATTGCCCGGATTGCGCGCTCAAGCCGATGAAGCCTTGAACCGTGTTCGCGGAAAGATCGACAAATACAACGAAGAAATTCGCTTCAATAGACGGACTGAGGCTGCTGCTGCTGTGGTGGACAGTCGAGATAAAGAATCCCAGATGCACAATTTCCGCATTTCAAAAATGTTGGAACACGTCGACGCGTTGATTCGAATTCACGACTACAAAGGTGCCGAACAAATGGCCCTGCGCGTCTTGATGAATGACCCGTTGAATGCCGACGCCGAAAAGCTCAAGCAGCGCGCTCGTTCTCTCGCTCACGACAATGAACGCAAAGAATTCAAAGAACTGTATCGAGAAGAATACCGCCAGCAGATGCTGGACAACGAAGAACAGACGATTAGCAGTGCTCCACTCATTCAGTATCCTGCAGGCTGGGATACAATTAGCAAGCGCTCTGAAGTGGCCATTGGTCGAAAAGTTCAGGAAGAACCTTGGAAGCTCGAAATTCGTAAGAAGCTCCAACGCAAAGTCGCGCTGGAATTTGTTGACACGCAACTCGTCGACGTCATCGGACAATTGCGCAGTTTGTCGAACGTGACCATGATCGTGGACCCGAAGGTTCTGGCCGCAAGTCCACCCTTGATTAACCTCCGCGTTCCCGACATGAGCCTCGACGTGGCACTCGACTGGATTTTGAAGCTGGCCGAATTGGAATACGTGCTTCAGGATCACGCCGTGTACATCGGCAAGGCGCAAGCGCTTCAGGCTCCGCTTGAAATGCGCATCTATGATGTGAGCGATTTGACCTCGGGCATCACCGATTTCCCGGGCCCTGAATTCCAGATCACAGTCGCGGGTGACAAGAGCGGCGGTGGCGGTGGTGGAGGGTTGGCAGCATTCGGTGCCGGCGCAGCCAAAGCCACACCTCCGACGAATGCGACCATCCAGGAAATGATCAAGACCCGCATCATGCCGCTGTCATGGGATCCGGCGACGGGTGCATCGATCGAAGAAAAGGGTGGAAAGCTCGTCGTCATGCAACGCCCTGAAATTCACAAGCTTATCGAACAGTTGCTCGGAAACTTCCGCTCGACGCAGAAGATGATGATCAACATTGAATCGCGCTTCTTGACGATCCGCGAAGCCTATCTCGAGCAGACCGGTGTTGAATTCCAAGGGTTGGATCCGAACGTTCTGTTCGGCGACTTCGGCGACATCCGCCGCCTCGGAGCTCCGACTGGCTTCCAGCAGCCGCGCGTTCCAGGTAACACCGATCAGACACCGCCGAACGTGCCGTTCCCCGGTCTCGTGAGCGCACCGACGAGAACCAACGGCGGCTTGTTCTCGACTGTCGGCTCGATTGTCAATCATGCCATCAACTTCTTCCCGAATGATCCGAGCACGATTTCGGCGCAGGACGCAGGGAACACGGTACGACAAGGTGGATTCTCCGGCCAAGTCACCATACTTAATGGCACTCAGATGCAGGCGTTCATTCGAGCGCTGGCCGTCCGCGAAAACACCAGCACGTTGATCGCACCGCGTTTGACCGTGTTCAACACACAACGCGCGAACATGTTCGTGGCTCGCCAACAGTCATACGTTGCCGACTACGAAATCTCCGGCGACAGCTACGATCCAGTGGTCCGTCAGTTCCTTGTCGGCGTTGTATTGGACGTCAAGCCGATCGTATCGAGTGATCGTAAGTACGTGACCTTGGAATTGCGCCCGACCGTGACTGAATTGACGAACTTCGTGACGCGCCAGATCGACACGTTCTCCGTCAACAGCGGCGCGCAAGTTAACGTGATCGTGCTGTTGTCCTTCCCGATTCAATTCCCCGAACTTTCGATCCAAAAAGTCCGCACCACGGCGACCGTGCCGGACGGCGGCGTGATGCTGATCGGCGGTCTGTATAAGAACGTGAAATTCAACGCAGAAAACGGTGTTCCGTTCATGAGCGATCTGCCCGTGATCGGTCGCTTGTTCCGCTGGAACGTGGTAGACAATGCCAAGAGCAATTTGGCGATTTTGATCAGTCCGCGCATCATTTTGTTCAATGAAGAAGAAGAGAAGCTGCTCCGCTAGTCGCGCTGTTAAACACGCTCGCGGCTGACTGTAGGACCGAATCGGAAACTGGACTTGGCGGGGTAGGGAGAATCTCGATGAGAATTGGACACGACACTATGCACTTTAAGAAAATTGGCGCAGTTCTATTGGCGCTGGCCACAGCGTTGACGTTCACTGTTCAGGCGGGAGAACCCACACCTGCTCCGGCTCCGTCACCGACCGACGACAAGATCAAAGCGCTGCTCGATACTGAAGCTGCCAACCAGGCGAAGTTGCAAAAAGAAATCGAAGCTGAAGTTGAAAACCACTACCAAGTAGGCAAGCGGATGTACGACAGCTTTGACTACGAAGCTGCCAAGAAAGAATTGGAACTCGCGGTCAAGCTCGACCGCACCAATGAAAAGGTTCGCGCGTTGTTGCAGCAGGTTCGCGATAAATTTGGTGTCCGTTCAGAACGCATTCGTGGCGCGATGCAAAATGTCGCCGAATACCGCCAGGTCGAAATTCAGGCGCGCATGGTTGAACTCGACAACCGTCTGGATCGCGGTCGGCGCTACATTCAGCAGTCCAAAGACGAATCCAATTTGGGCACCGCTGAAAAGATCATGCGCTTGGAAAATGCCATCAAGGAATTCGAACATGTCCGTGAAATCTGCAAGTTCCTGCCGGCTGACGTGGACACCTCGACTCAAGCCGCAGATGCGACCAAGTTGATTTCGGAATGTGAAAAGTCAATCAAATCACTGCGCGACAGTATTGAGAAAACGGCTCGCACCGAAGCGGATCGCGCTGCACGTTCCGAAATGGAACGCCGCCGCCGCGAGAACGAACGGCTCCTCAACGAAGCGCTTGATCGCGCTCGGAACGCTTTGGACACGGGACGTTACGCCTTGGCTCAGTCCCAAGCTCAAAAAGTTCTCGAATTGGATCCGGGTAACGTTGATGCCAACAAGATTCTTGTCGCCACCCGCGACTTGGCGTTCGACGCTCGCGATAAAAAGATTAAGGAAGAGTACAAAGAAAACTTTGCGCTGAATCGTGAACAGGCGGATCGCTACAATATTCCACACAGCAGCTATTTGATCTATCCAGACGACTGGCGCCAGATCGCTCAACGCACCGCGCAAGAGTCCCGCCGTCGCGCCGAAGAACCGTGGAAGGACGAAATTCGCAATAAACTCAAGCGTCTCGTCACGTTCGAATTCTTGGACAATCCGCTTGAAGAAGCGATCAAGTTCCTGAGCTCACAGAGCAAGATCAGCATCATTCTCGATCCGAAAGCTGCTGGCGAAGTCGGCAAGAATCCGATCAGTCTCAATGTCAAGGATATGCCGCTTGATTCAGCCTTAAAGTGGGTGTTGAAGCTCGCTGAGTTGGAATACGAACTTCGCAATCAAGCCGTGTTCATCACGAAGAAGGCGGATGTGGCTGCGGGCGGAGAGCTTGAAATTTATGATATCCGCGATTTGACGACGACCGTAACAGACTTCCCCGGACCGCGTATTGACGTGGGTACGGCGGCTGCCGGTGCAGCGGGGGCGGGTGGTGTCGATCCGTTCGCAGCGCCGCCTTCAAGTGGTGGACTGCTCGACACCGATTTGGCGTCGTTGATTAAAGAAAAGATTCTTCAGGCTGAATTCACCGATCCGCAGTTCACGATCGACGTCAGCAACGGAAAACTCGTCGTTTTCCAGCGTCCGGAAGTTCATGACCGCATCCGCCAGCTGTTGCGCAGTTTCCGTGAAACGCAGACGATTCAGGTGCTCACTCAGGTTCGCTTTGTTGACGTCAGCGACAATTTTTTGGAAACAATTGGTATTAGCTTGACGGGCTTGGATGCGGCTCCGAATGCAACGCAGTTGGCCAATGCGGCTGTGGATCCGTTGAATCAGCCGTCCCGTTTCGGCTTGTTTGGTGTGGGCGGTGGACCGGGTTTGCAACAGATTCCGTCTGATATTCAATCGTCGCCAGCGTTCCAGTTCCAGAACTTCCAAGCGACTCCTCCCTACGTCAACCGTGCAAAGGGACCGTTGCCTATTTTGTTGTTACACCCACGATTGGACGCCAATTTTCCGAACCAGGGCAATTCGTCCGTTGGCCCTGCATTGGCCCCGGTCGGTGTGCGTCGCCAGTGGTTCTCGAAGATTTTGAATTCGCCTGTGTTGTTCCAAGGTTTGACTCAAAACATTCTGCCCGCCAATCCGCTGTCGTCAGTTTTGGGGCAGTCAGTGCAAAGCAATCCTCAGCAGGGCGCATTGTTCCAGTTCCGCTTCTTGCAGAGTTTGCAGACGAGCGCTGTACTTCAGGCCGTTCGAAAGGATCAAACATCCGATCAGCTGTTGGCGCCGAAGTTGATGCAGTTCAACAATCAACGCGCGCACGTCATGGTGGCCCAGCAACGCTCGTACATCAAAGATTACGACGTTTCAGGCGCCGTGTTTGATCCGGTCATCAGCAGCTTCCTGACCGGTGTGGTCCTCGAAGTCAAGCCGACGGTTTCGAATGACAAGAAGTATATTACGCTTGAATTGAAGCCGGGCACGGCCGTCGAATTGACTCCGCCGCTCATCGTCTTCATTACGAATGGTGGAAACATCAGTGCCGGTGGCGGATCGATCAATTTGCCGATCGAATTACCGAATTTGGAATTGCGCTCGATCAACACGACCGTGACGATTCCGGACAACGGTACGATGCTCTTCTCGGGTTTGATCAACGATCGTAAGATCGACACGAAGACGGGTGTTCCGATGTTGTCTGACTTGCCGGTCGTCGGTCGGTTCTTCTCGACGAACAACAAAGAACGTGTTCGCCGCAATTTGCTGGTGTTGGTCAACTCGCGCATCATTTTGTTCGATGAAGAGGAAGCGAATATCAGCGAAAAAAGCTCCCCGTTGGCGAAGTACCCTCGCCCGGAAGAACCGAAGATTGAAAAGTGCCGCAGCTGCAATACCTGCAGCACCCCTTTCAAGACTTCACGGTAGAATTAATTAGCGCGTCAATAGTCCTACGACGGCCCAGGTTTTTGCTTGGGCCGTTTCTTATGTATTGAAATGGGATACGAATATTGTTTGCAAGTTTTCGATGTGAAATTCGTTGAATTCATTGAGGTCAAGTTCATCACGCCGGGCGCAGCACCTCCTGCTCGAAATCAAGCACCGGCTTTTTAGTTTGGTATACTTTAGAGGAAACGGGGCTATGAACAGCAACTCCGCCTTTTTTCGCTTTTCATTCGCATGTGCCACACTCGTCCTGGCCGGATCATTCGGTAGTGCTCGGGCAGAGTCAGAATACGAATACGCGAAGCAGTTGATGGATTTGAACTCGCCGAGCTATGCGACGTATGACCTCATCGAGCGCCTTACGACACGGTTGGACGAGTCCACTTCGACCGTCGTCAAGATGGAATCGAAACTTATTCGAGCGGCGTTGAAGCGGCGCAAAGCAGGCGAAGCCACTGTTGAAAAGCGCGCGGTCTTGTTGAAAGAAGCGAGCGACCTTTACAAAGAAGTGACCGCTGGCGACAAGAAGTTCCGCCTCTTTGATACCGCATCCAAAGACAGCGACACGATCAACGTCGAAATTATTACCAACAATATCGATAATGCCAAGAACAACCCTGCCGAAGCCAAGAGGTTCCGCGCAGAGGCGGGCGCGATGTTCGACAAGAAGGCGCAAGGCTACAAGGAAGAAGCTGAAAAAGCGTACCCGGAATTCCAAGCTGCATTAAAGCGCTTTAACGATGAAATGAAGCGCCTCAATCCGAAAGATGAAGGCCGAGTTCCCGGAATGGCCTTTATCGAACCGCTTGATAAAGCGTTTTATGGTTGGAACATTCCGGACCGTCGTTTCGTGTTGATGAAAGTGAAGCAGGTGGAAGTACTCGACGAAAAGGACGCCGCACGCAAGACCATCGCGACGGAAATTATTGCTCATTGCCAAAAGCGCGTCGATGATGAAGTCCTGGCGGATTTCCCGGCCATCACAGCACAGTATTCTTACTCACAGGGAAGCTTGCATGCAGCCATTGGCAACGAAGACGGTGCGGCGAAATCGTGGAATGATGTGCTTGAAATCGACTTGGCCACTCAGCCGGAAGACGTCAAGAAGCAAGTCGTTTCGATCATCAAGCTGGTGCTGCATGATTTGATTAAAATGAAAATGAAGGCGAAGAAGTACTCCGACGTTGAAGAGTACTACGTCAAGATTCGATCAGGCGCGATGCGGACGATTTTCGATGAAGACAACGGCAAGGAATTGATCATTGAGTATGCACGCGCCTTGACGATCCCGGCTGAAACTGCAGCCGAATACGAAAAAGCGATCAAAGAGTTGCGCGCTGCGATTACCAAGGAACGCGCGGGTTCGACGTGGTCAAACGAATTTTCCCGAGCCATGGGCGAAATTTTGATCGACGCGCGCAATAAGAAAATCTCGCTGAATCTTAAAGCCGAGGAATGGTACGATGCGGCGCGTGGCATGCAATTAGTTGGACGATTCATCTACACACAGGAATACGAAAAGCTGTTGAATTCAACTGATCCGAAAGACAAGGAAAAAGCTCCGGCCAAATTCAAAGAAGCGTATAACGAATTCGCGAACGCGGTCGATTACTACCGCCGCGCGATTGCCAAAGCCCGCCGCCCGGAAACGCCGCTTGAAACGCGCTTGACGATTGAGCCTAAAGCCTGGTTTGAAATGGGTATCAGCTACGTGCGCATGAAGCATGACTACGAAGCGATCATCGCCTACAAGGCGCTGCGCGATTCGTTCCTGCCCGAAAACCGCGTGAAGTGGTTGCCGAACGAGAAGAAGGAACCTAAGGCGTATACACCCAAGATTAAGCAGGCACTTGCTACGCTCGATTTGCCGAAAGAAAAAGATGGCATGTTGGCGAAGTCGGGCACGAATATTATCTACGCGTTGGATCAGAACGAACGGACCCATAAAGATCCGTGGAATATTGCTTTGAAGCCCAAAATAATTATCACTACCGCCAAGGGAGATACGCCACTCGATCCCGATAGCGTAAGCGATCAAGACTACATCATTGCAGACGGTGACGAAAAAGTGTCTTCGAATTTGACTGAAAACGCTAAGAAGCAAGAAGCGATTGGCGATGAAAAGAGCAAGGATAATGCGACCGAATTGTGGAAGCAGGCGTATGCGAAGCGACTGTCTGCTGCAGAAAAGTTCGGCAAGGTGAAGACGACGTCGGCAGCGTATGATTTCGCGCTGGTTCATGCGGCGTATTGTTTGACCCAGGCGCAGAAGATCGTATCTGACGGGCTGTTGCCGAAGATGGATCCGAAGGAAGCTGAAAAGGTTGGCAAGGAATTAGCTGAAAAGGCACTCGCCGGGTATTTGAAGTACGACGAGCATGTCGCCAAGAATCCGACGACGGACGAAAAGGTTTTGGCTCGCCGCAAGAGTGCCGTGGGTCAGATTCTTCTCGCCAAGAATTCGCTTTATATTGGAGCAGGAAATTGGGATCAGGCGGTCAAGACGGCGGATGAGTACATCGCGTTCGAAGCTGAAAACCCTCCCGCGAAAAGCATTGCGCATATCGCGTATTTGAACAAGTATCGAGCATTGTTATCGCAAGCCGCCGCCACGCCGGCTCCGGGTTGCGATCCGTATTTGAAAAGCACGATGCAATCGTTGCGCGATTTCCGTAATGCTAACAAAGACGACAATAAACTGTTTGTCTTTATGTTGAATAAACTGTCTGACCGCTATTTGATCGCCGGCTTCCAGTTGGAAAAACTCAAGAAGACGGAACCCAACATGCCAAAGGAAACGGCTGATAAATATGACGCCATGCTGGTTGAATACGACAAGATGGTTGCCGATTTACAGGGCGAACGCGTTGAGATTTTGGAAGAATCCAACAGCACTGAATTGGCGTTAGATGACTACAGCCGCTTGGTCTATCTGTTTGACAAAACGGGTCAGACGAAAAAAGCTGCGGATGTTGCAATCAAGTTGCTCAAGAAATTCGATCCTCAAAACAAGAATATGCGCTTGCAGGACGACGAGAAAGTGTACGGTCCGTTCCTGAAGGCGATGCAGAAGATCATTACGTATCCGTCGATCGACAAGCAGGACCGCTGCATCAAGGAGCATGGCGTGCTCATCGATTACATGTACGATACGGCGGAAGGTGTGCAGTTGGCTGAAAACGGCGCGCGCCGACCGAAGGACGACAAGCTGAATCAGAACAATGAAAAGGCGCTGGCGAAGCTTGAATCGATCAAGAGCGCGACGGGTGAATTCAAGGATTGTGCGACGTTGAAAGTCGGACCGGCTCCGGGTAGCGACGTGTACAAGTTGTTGACTGACGCGGGCATAGTCCCGGGAACGAAATCGTACTTGGCGTTGTTGGAAGATGAAATTCAATACCGCCGCAAGATCGTCAGTGTTCGCGATTTGTTGTCTGAAAAAGCGCTGGTTGTAGCCAAGAAGTTGGGCAAGGAAGGCAACGAAGAGGAATCCAAGGCGTACATGGCCGCCGCCAAGGAACAGATCGAAATCCTGAAGGAAATCAAGGGTGATAAAGAAGGTGCTGCGATTGAAATCAAGGTCGTTGAAATTGACATTGCGCTCGGCAAGAACCAGGATGCAATCAATCGCTTGATCAGCATCACGGCGCGATTCGATCCGGCGTCGGAACGCTACTTCTATGTCAAACGTCTCATTTCAGAACAGTATGCTGAATTGAAGAAATGGAATGACGCGTCCGAATTCCCGGCGTTTGTGTACATCACGCAAGGCTTCAAGAGCGACATGGTCATCAAGCGCTGGCCGGACATGAAAGCGTTCCTGAAGTCGTGCGCTGAAAATGGTGCGAAGCTTGCGCCTGCAGTCAAGAAGGGGCTGGACACGAACAGCGATGGCGGTCCGACTTTGACGGCTCCGAAGGTTGAAGCGCCCGAGAAGGTAGCACCCAAAGCAGAAGCGCCGAAGACTGACGAAAAAAAGTAATTCATTCAGCAGGCGTTGCGCCTGCATCGTGAACGAGACATTCTTGAGACGTGTGAAAATTCGACGGAGGCTGTAGCATGAAAACGAATCGTTATCTGGCAATAGCATTCTGCCTCGCGGCGCTGGTGGCAAGTGCGCGGGCTGGGGAGGCTGGGCAGGAAGAAGATTTGGATGCAGTTATTTTAAACAATCCAAACTCGCCGACCGTCCCGCCGACGAAAGTCACGAGCGATGATTACATCGCGGTCGTCGGGAAGTACAAGAACTCGACCGTGAAGAAGGAAAGTCACCTCGTCAAAGACGTGGTTTACGCGGACAAGGATCAGAATTATTCGCTCGCGATCGACAAGCGCGACGAAGGCCGTTGGACACTGGCGGCGCTGTATTTCAGCAAGGCGTTGGACAACTTGAAAGACGCGAAGTGGGCTAACGAGTACTGTAATTATGGGATCGGTAACGCGTTTTATTCAGCTGGAATCTTTAGTGGTTACAAAGGCCGAACGCTGACGTACACGCCTGCTTCGGACTATTTGAAGAAGGCACTCGACGCGAATCCGAAATCTCGCTTCATGCTGGACATCATCGTCAAGTTGCCTGTGTGCTACGCTGAAAATGAAAAGCTCAAGGACAATTTGGCATTGGCTGATGCGGCTGTAGTGGACGCGGCCAAGCGGATTGCTGATTACAAGAAGGAAACCGGATCGCTCGGTGCGGGATATTCTGAAGCTGCGGACCGAGCGGTGGTGTTGCTGGGTGTTGCAAAAGCGCGCATCGCCGAGAAGAAAGTGGCGGCTGGGGTGGCCGGAATTACGGCGCAATCTTCACGTGACATGTGGCGCGAAGCTCGCGTGAAAGCGGCGAAATATCCCGATGTGATCGGCGAATGCGTTGAAGGCGAATTCCGCGCGATGATCCAGATGAAGCAGTACACGCAGGCCGTGACGGAAGCGAATGCGATCATCGAAAAGTTTAATCAGCAGAGCGACTACACATTGGTGCCGCAGTTGCCGGCTGCGTACATGTCGCTGGGCCAAGCGAATCTTGCGCAGGGCTTGGACTTTGAAGGTAAAGGTAATAAGCCGCTGGCCGAGAACGCGTACGCCGAAGCGCGCTGGGCGTTCTTGAATATCATCGCGCAATTCTTCGACAACGATGACTACGTGGCTCAGGCTCATTATCTGTCTGGACTGTGTTATGAAAAGTTGATCACGGTCGAACCGTCGGATGCGCAGACCAAGGCGATTCGGGAATGGCAGTCCGTGGTGAACAACTTCCCGAAGAGCGCGTACAAGGCTGACGCAGTCAAGAAATTGGCTGCGTATGGTGTGAAGATCGAAGAAGCGCCGAAGGCTGCACCTGCGGCTCCTGCGACTCCTGCAGCTCCGGAAACACCGAAGAAACCTGAGCCCAAAAAGCCCGAACCGAAGAAGCCTGAACCGAAGAAGAAGTAGTCGAATTCACATAAGAGACGAACGAAAAAGGCGCATCGATCATCGATGCGCCTTTTTTGTTGGGCGACGGAATTTCAAAGATTGGGCTTGAAAAACGAGAGTCGGGAACGTTGTATATTGAAGGCGTTTCGATTGCTATTATCGGGATGTTCGAGATCGAAATGCGCAATGTGATTGTTTGGGAGCGCGAATGTGCTGAGGACTGAATCTTGGACATTGGCAAGCGGGTTTAAGCGATCGTTGTAGTAATAAAAAAGGGTAGACCTGTGTAGGTCTACCCTCGATTCATTCAACGTATATGACGTGCTACTTCGACGGCGAATAATCCGTTGGCACCATGAACACCGATTTCACTCCGTCTTTTTCTGTCAGTGATCCGCCGGCTGCTTTTTCGGATGCTTCTTTGGCTGCGACCCAATCCGGATCAGCGCGGAAGGCTTTGAAGCTGGCGTCTGCGGCGTCTTTGGATTTGTGCGCGAGGATGTAGAGCAGCGTGTTACTCGGGAGCGGCTGCTTGGCGTCTTTGTTTTTCCACTCGGGCTGTTTCTCATCCAAGTTCCAGTACGCGAAGTTCGTCATGCCGTGCTTTTCGAAGAGCTTGATCGTGTGATCGCGGAAGCGGGCGTTGATGTTGACGAGATTGTTTGGCGTGCAGGTGTACGTGCGAAGTTCGAACGTGCGCGGTTCGGCACCCTTTGACGCTGCAATCACGGGTGTGTAATCCGTGGCGTGGAAGAAAATCTGTTCGATCTTGGTGACGAGCTTACCGTCTTTTTCGGATGCAGCGTACGCCGCTTTCCAATCCGGATCGGCCATGAAAGCCTTCCAGGACGTTTCGCGTGCTTCGCGGGTGGGGTAGGCGAGGACGTAGATCAATTTGCGTTCAGTGTTTTCGATGGGCATCCAGTAGCCGATGTTGGTGATGCCGTGCTTTTCGAAGAGCTTGAGCGTATGGTCGCGGAAGCGGGTGTTCAACGCGTCCAACTTGCCTTCAGCGGCGTAGTAGACGCGCATTTCGAAACAACGCGTATCCTTGGCGTCTGCGGCCGTGGCGGTAGAAAAAGCAAAGAGCAGCGCGATGGCAGCGAGAGCCGCGAGCGAAACAGAATAGTGCATGAACGGTTTCCTATAAATGAGTTGGAAGAGAATGGATCGACTGGATGTGACTACAACGCGGCGGGAAAAAATGCCAAATAAAAAAGGCGTCCGAAGACGCCTTTCCTGTTTCAATCGCAAATAAAAGGTTAATTACTTGATAGGGCGAACCTTCGTGGCTTTCGGACCCTTCGTGTCTTGGATGGCTTCATACTCAACAGCCTGTCCTTCTGACAACGAGCGGTAACCATCGGCCTGAATTTCGCTGTGGTGGCAGAACAAGTCCTTGCCGCCTTCATCTGGGGTAATGAATCCAAAACCCTTTTGATCGTTGAACCACTTCACTTTGCCCGTCGACATCGCTAACTCCTTCACTTCACTGAGCTCGGCCACACACCGTCCACATTGGCCGATTTGCTTGGAGCTTTAATACATAGAGTCTAACAGACGTGCCGCATTATGCAACTCGATATTCCAACAATTTATTCATATTTTTGAATGGCACCGGCCTCAATTCTATATTTTCATAGGAGAAAATGGTGCTTAAAAATTCGTAAAAAAATATGAATTTGGTCTTTGATTGCGACAAAAAGTCGCTTACCGATACCGATTGTGTCGATTCGAGCCTGAAGTGCCACGCTTTCAGCACGGCGTTATTAACCTGGAATTTAGAAGCAAATCAAGCGCCGCTCCTGAAATGAATTGAAGCGAAATACCTCGATGCCATTCTCTTTGGATTTTTCAATTCCAAACGCCGCGCTTTCGGGTAGTATAAGTCCCATCAGACTCCGCGCTGTCGAGGCCCCAAGGATGAGGGTACAGCGCGCGGAACCATATTGTGGTGCACGCGCCCTGCCTGCATCCGAAAGGAGCTTTTGTCATGCCTGTCCGCATCAGCAAGTTCATCAATGGTTATGTCACTCCCGAAGATGTTGGCCCCGATTTAAAAGTGCGCAAAGGCCTCCCGCCTTTCATGCTCAGCTTCACGAGCGATTACAAACCGGTGATGACGTGGAACACCACCCGCACCTGTAATCTGCGCTGCGTTCACTGCTATTCCGACAGCGAAACCAAAGCCTACAACGGCGAATTGGATCACCAAGAAGCGCTGAAGATGCTCGACGACATGGCCGAATATGGCGTGCCGATTCTGCTCTTCTCCGGCGGCGAACCACTGATGCGCAAACGCGTTTTTGAATTGATGGCGTACGCGCGCAAAGTCGGTGTCCGCCCGACGCTTTCGACCAACGGCACGTTGATCTCGCGCCAAGTCGCGCAGAACATGAAGAAAGCCGGCCTGGGTTATGCCGGGATTTCGATGGACGGTTACGGCGATACGAACGACAAGTTCCGTGGCAAAGTCGGCGCGTTCGACGCGATGGTCAAAGGCGTCGATAACTGTCTCGCCGAAAACGTGAAAGTCTCGCTGCGCTTCACGGTCACTCAGCACAACATTCAAGATTTGGGCAAGGTGTTCGACTTCCTCGAACAGCGCAATCTCCCGCGCATGTGTGTCTACCATCTCGTGTATTCGGGACGCGGCAGCGACATCATGTCCGACGACGTGGAACGCAAGTTCAGCCGCATGGTCGTCGATCAGATCATCGACCGCGCGTTGTACTTCCACAACCACGGCATGGAAAAAGACATTCTGACGATCGACAACCATTGCGACGGCCCGTACCTGATCATCAAGTTGCGCGAGAAGGGTCAGCACAAATTGGCCGACGATATCTACAGTCTGCTCTTGAAGCAGGGCGGCAACCGCAGCGGCATCGGTTTCGGCGACGTCGATAATTTGGGCAACGTCCACGCCGATCAGTTCAGCTGGGATTACAGTTGGGGCAACGTGAAGACGAAGACGTTCCGCCAGATTTGGGACGGCGTCAGCGACGAAACGATTGCCGCGTACAAGTACCGCAAGCCGTTGATCAAAGGCCGCTGCGGCAAGTGCCAGTTCTTCGAAATCTGCAACGGCAACTTCCGCGCCCGAGCGCGTTACGCGACAGGCGATTTGTGGGAAAGTGATCCGGCGTGCTATTTGACGGATGACGAAATCAACGTCTACAAGGACGCGAAGGGCGAGTATCACAGCCACGATCCGAAGATTGAAGCGGAGACGAACGAGCTGAAGCAGAAGGCCGAATTCTATGGCAAGCAGGGCTTCAACGTTCCGTTGGCGATGGCTGCGGACGCGGTCGGGTGCCTGAGCGCGATCCCGAAATCGGTCTCGCAAGACTATCTCGCGAAGGCGAAGGAAGTCGGATCCGTCCAAGCCGCAAAGATCGTCAGCGACGACTTCACAAAAGCCGATCCGAAGCGCTTAGCTGAAGTTGAAACGTTGCGCCCATTGGCGTTGATCGAAGCTGAGAACGCGAAGGGGATTAATCCGACGCTGGAGCAGTTGCAATTGAGCGGTGCGGCGGGGCAGTAAGATGCCGTTGGCCGTTAGCCTCGAAGGGGCGACCTTCTAAAGCCCAGGGCGCGAGCCCTGGGTTTGGTAGTTAACGCAAGAAACGAAAGGAATGCGAGCATGGGAATTGTTGCATTAGCCTTTCTCTCTCTCTTTGTTGCCCTACCATTATTTTTGTTGTACTGGCCTGTCTGTGCAAGAATTGTGACACGCTATTATCCGGATTGTTTCTTCGGAGGAGAGTGACGATGGAATTGTTAATCGAAGCCGAAGCTCCTCCATTGACTCAATGGGATGATGGTTCCATCCGGGTGGCGAATTCTCGTGTGCCGTTGGAGCGTGTTGTTTGCGCTTACAACAGTGGCGACACGCCGGAAGAAATCCGACAGGATTTTGAGTCGTTGTCGCTGACGGATGTCTACCGGGCGGTGGCTTATTATTTGGGCCATAAGACTGTCGTCGATAACTACATGAAGACGCGCATGGCAGAAGCGACGCGAAATTTTGAGTCACATCCAGATTCGAATGACACAAACGGGATTCGGGAGCGATTGTTAAATAGGCATTCGAAGGAGAATTCAAATTGTGCGCCTCGGAGCTGATGAGGATTTCAGCGGGAAGATTATCCGGGGTGTGCTTCGACGAAACGCTGAAATTGATTTGATTCGGTTTCCCGAGGTGGGTCTCAAAATTCCGGATGAAGTTGTTTTAGAGTGGGCAGAAAGTGAAGGTCGAATACTACTTTCACATGATGTTAATACCATGAAAGATTCGGCCAATAAACGCGTCCTTTTCGGGTTTTCACATCCGGGTGTATTGATCGTTCCACAATGGGCGGCCATTTTAGAGATCATCGAAGACATAAAATTGATCGCGGAATGTTCGTTAGATGATGAATGGCGAAACCAAGTGAAGCATTTACCGCTGAATAAACACGGCGCGTAAGGGCAATGTCTTTTTAATGTCGTAGAGAGAATAAAATGATTCTTGATCTGTCAAGTTCGACCACCCTTTCCCCCGAAGCCCCGACCCTCCCGGCGTTGCAAGGCGAGCGCACAGGAAAGCCTGATTTCCTCAGCGCCGACTTTGATCGCGCACCGTTCATCGTGATTTGGGAGGTCACGCGGGCGTGTGATTTGAAGTGTGTGCATTGCCGGGCGGAGGCGATTACCATGCGCCATCCGCTGGAGCTCACCTTCAAAGAAGGTTGCAAACTCATCGATCAGATTCGTGAGTTTGGCAAGCCGCTCTTCGTCATCACCGGCGGCGATCCGTTGAAGCGGCCGGATATTTATGATTTGATCAAATACGGCGATAAGAAGGGGCTGCGCGTCGCGCTCACGCCGTCGGGGACGCAGTTGATGCAGCCGACCGTGATCAAGCGCTTTAAGGACTCGGGGCTTTCGCGGCTGGCCGTCTCGCTCGACGGGTCGTGCAAAGAGATTCACGACACGTTCCGCAAAGTCGATGGTTCGTTTGATTGGACCGTCGAATCGATCAAAGAAGCGCGGCGCTGCGACATTCCTGTACAGATCAACACGACGGTGTGTAAGCACAATCTCAAGGACATTCGCGCAATTGGCGAACTGCTCGGCACGCTCGATATTTGTTTGTGGTCCGTTTTTTTTCTCGTACCGACCGGGCGCGGATTGCGCAGCGATATCGTCAGTGCGCGCGAGCACGAAGATGTGTTCAATCTACTTTACGACATGAGCAAAGAGATGCCGTACGACATCAAGACGACGGCGGCTCAGCACTATCGGCGCGTGGTCGTACAGCGTCGCCGCGCAGAAATTTCGGACCTCATTGCACAAGGCAAAACGCAGGACGAAGCCGCTCGGATCGTGCAACTCAATTCGATGCCGAAAGCGATTCCCGAAGGCAACTACGAACCCGGCGGTTGGTCGCGTAACGCCGCTACAGGTGCCGCGAGTGGTCCTGCTTCGATGATTGGTTCGATGATGGATTCCGAACAAAAAGGTGCGCCGATGCGTTCGACCGGTGAAGGTGCTGACGCGTTGCGCGCGAAGATCGCTCGGATGCGTTCGGGCGGAGCGCCTGAATTTGTGATCGCGAAACTTGAAGCGCAATTGTATTCGGCTGAAGGCAAAAGCGCGGACGGCACCAGCGCCCCGGTTGAATTCCTCACGCGCCAAGACACCGCGCGCGGCGACGCCTCGCTCGACATTGGTCGCGCGTCGAAGGGAGTTAACGACGGCAACGGCTTCGTCTTCATCGACCACATTGGTATGGCATACCCGAGCGGCTTCTTGCCGATGGTCGTCGGCGACGTACGCAAGCAAAGCCTCGTGGACATCTACCGCGACAGCCCGATTATGAAACAATTGCGCGACTACCCGACGTTGAAAGGTAAATGCAGCTGGTGCGATTTCCGCGATGTGTGCGGCGGTTCGCGCAGTCGCAGCTACGGCGTCACCGGCGACTACCTTGCGAGCGAACCGTATTGCAGTTACTTTCCGCAGAAACCGAAGAAT
>Ga0194042_1000018_pt1 | contig 47505 bp, 32 predicted proteins | sample JunL4412m_MetaG_FD_148974 | JGI IMG/M metagenome (GOLD analysis project Ga0194042, IMG submission 148974) | Anoxic zone freshwater microbial communities from boreal shield lake in IISD Experimental Lakes Area, Ontario, Canada - Jun2016-L442-12m | ecosystem: Environmental > Aquatic > Freshwater >...
AAGATTATGAGGGGCGTACAGATAACAGCGAAGCTATGATTCTTATCGCCATGACTAATCTGATGAGTCGAAGACTGGCAGGAATTAGTAGTAAACAGAACTTTTAAAACACCCTCTAAGAAGAGGATGACGGGGAGAAGCTTGGCGAGTTCTTCGGTGACGGGGGCGTACCATGCGGTGACGAAATAATACCAGTCTGTCTTGCCCATCGCGGAAAGGATGATTCCATCCAGCGGCTTGCGCACGTAAAACAACGCCAGCGGTTGCAGCGGTAATTCAATCAGCGCAAGCAGTAAGAGCGACTTTCGAATTTCTTTGGGAGTGAGCAGCGCTAACAAACCGGCATAAATGGCGGTAGCAAAAGCGGTCACAACAATGGCTGCGATGTAAATAGAATGCATGCGTTTGAGTTTCCCGGGTAAGGTGAAGGCGTCATAGCTCGAACAGCTTGAAAGTCAAATCGTAGAGGGATTGTTGTAGCTGATAAAGAAGGTAAGATGTGGAGATTGAGTTGTCATTCGAATTATAGTAAGAGGAGTCACCCGTGAACTCAACGTCCCCCTCGTCTCTCGCAGAATTCTTTGACGCTCTGATCACCGACGCGCGCGATTGGTGTAATGGTCGGATGTGGTTTGTGCGCATACCGCTCTGGCTCTATCTCGCTTATGTCGGCTGGAATCAATTCAATTCACCTGTCTATTACTGTAGTCTTTTTGGCGGCATCAATCTCGGAATTCATGAAGGCGGGCACCTGCTTTTTCGGTTCGCGGGAGAATTCATCTGCGTTGCAGGCGGAACCCTTGCGCAGCTTGCTGCTCCCATTATTACCCTCTGGATATTCTTCAAGCAGCGCGATTATTTTGGCATCGCGGTGGCCCTCGGATGGCTCAGCACGAATTTAATTAATGTGGGTGTCTACATGGCGGATGCTCAGGATATGGTGCTGCCGCTGGTGACTGTCGGAGGCGGCTCTGAAAACCAAGTCGTGGGTCACGATTGGCGCTACTTGTTTACCAAACTTGGCGTGTTGGGATCTGACAAAGCCATCGGTTTTCTGACGCGCGCGACTGGCTCCGGCATCATGCTGCTCGCGCTTGTGTTCGGAGCGTGGCTGATGTGGGAAATGGCGATTTCGGATGGGAAGCGGCAGATGGAGATTTAAGGTCGAGTCCATCGGGCCGCATATCTGCAATTAATTATTGGGTGCACTTGCATGGATACCATGTAACTGTTAAAATTATGACATTGGGGATGCGGCAATGATTCGCACGTTTGGCGATGACGCTTCGGCGGATATTTATAACGGTAAGCCGTCGAAAGCTGGACGCAAACGACTACCACTAGAATTGCACCGCATCGCTTTCCGTAAGCTAGACTATTTGGCACATGCCGGGACGTTGGAGGTATTAAAATCTCCGCCTGGAAACCGCCTCGAATTGCTACATGGAAATTGGTCGGGATTTTGGAGTATCCGGATTACCGTTCAATTCCGGATTGTATTTCGATGGCACGACAACGAAGCTTGGGACGTAAAGATTGTGGATTATCATTCATGAAAACAAACACACACACTACAGTCAACCTGCCCACACACCGATTGCCCACACATCCCGGTGAGATGCTGATTGAGGAATTCCTGAAGCCACTGGGGATCAGCCAGCTTGCATTTTCCAAGCATCTTGGCATTTCCTTGCAGCGCCTCAATGAAATCGTTTTAGGCAAGCGAGGCGTTTCGCCTGAGACGGCATGGCTTCTCGGAATGGCGCTGGGGACAGGGCCGAAAATATGGTTGGATTTGCAATCCGCGTACGATCTCTCGACGCATAAACCGATTCGCAAAATCCGTATCCTGTCTCAACTCAAATCTGCAGTCTTCTAAATCGATCGGGGTTTCTATTTCTTTCCCGACTCCAAATACGCCAGTAAATCCCGGATTTGTTCCGGGGTGAAGAGATCGAGCATGCCGTCAGGCATGATCGATTTCTCGGTCGCAGTCTTCTTCACAATATCCATGCGCTTTAAAACGACGGTCACCGCGTCTGCGTTGGTCACGCTGATCGTGTCGTCAGTTTCGGCGGACGCAAATCCGCTGATGCGCTGGCCGTCTTGCGTTTTGAACAGGATCTGCTTGTAACGTGCGTCCACTACTTTCGACGGGTAGACAATGTCTTCAAGGATTTTGTTGCGGTCGAAGCGTTTCGCGACGTCCGTCAATTCCGGTCCAATCTGTTTTCCGTCGCCAGCGAAGACGTGGCAGTTGATGCACTTCGCGGTCGTCTTGAACAGTTCTTTTCCAGCGGCGGCATCGCCATTTTGAGCGGTCTTGATGAACGCGTCGAGCTTTGCGAATTTCGCCGGGTCCTGGTAGCCGTCGCCCGAGAACTCCGGGATTTCGCGCTTGTCGTTTTTGTAGCTTTTCGCGTAGACCTTGGCCCAGAATGCGATCTGTTCTTCCGGTTGCGCCGGGAGATTCTTTACGGCTTTGTCGTCGATTGGCCACTTCTTCAATTGAGCCAGAGCCGCCGCGCGCGATTCGTTGGAACGTGCCGCGCACACCACCAAGCCATAGTAGAGATTCTGATCTTCAGGGTCCTCTTTGTACAATTCCACGATGCGGTCCAGCGCTTCGCCAGCCAATCCTCGGCTTGTCGAAGCCAGAGCGGTCACTGCGTATTTTTTGGCTTCGGCGTGTTTGAAACGCATCAACAAAGTCAACTGCGAGTCGTAAACCGCTGACGTGTCATCGAGCAGTTTTTCCATCTCACGAAACGCTTCGTCCGTCCCGACCGACGCGATTTTACCGAGCAGCAATTTGCGCTGATCGGTGTCCCTCGTTTTCGCGTATTCAGACAGGATCGTTTTTAAACTCACGGCATCAAAACCTTGCGACGAGACCGCTGTCGATTTGGCTCCCGGCGTGAGCGTGTTGAACGCGGCTGAGCGCTCGCCTGCGGGAAGATATTTGCCGAGTCGAACGGTGCATTGCGCAAGATTGGAGGCGAACGACGCGCCATTTTCGCCGGGTCCGGGCATGGCTAAAAACTCCAGCATGTCCGCGCCGGTTTGCGCCGTCCAACCATCTGAAATTGCGGACGCCGCATACGCATAATGGATGCGTTCGTCGCGCGGCAACAATTCGAGTTTGAGCTTTTCGAGCAACGGTGCGATGCCGCGTTTGTCGCCTAAGAATCCGAGCAATTCGGCGGCATCCATGCTGATGCGTTTGTCGTCGCTTTTGAGCAACGTGATAGTCCTGGCAACGATCCGATCTTTTAATGCGTCTGGAAGTGAGGGTCTGCGCGGTCCGTTTATCACCGGCTTTTCATCGAGATGCGCCAGCAGCATCAATCCCAGCGCGCGCATGGCGACGATGGTTTCGTCGGGCAAGAGTGGCACTTCGAATAAACCCGTCGCGAGTCCCAGCATGGGGACGAAATTGACGTCGATCTTTTGAGGATCGATTTGCAGTCCTTGAAACGACTCGGCCCACGTGAGCAACGCCGTCGCTTTACCCATCGGAGACGGCAATCGAATCGCGTCTTGAGTCCACGCATCGACCGGCACACGCAGCAACGCGTGGCTGGCCGCATAGCGCACGAAACGGTCGTTGTGTTCCAACAAGGGCACGAGTTTTGGGACGGCTTCGAGTTCTGGAAATCGCAACAACCCTTCGCATGCGCGACGCAGAACCCATGGGTCGCTGTCATTGAGCATCGTCTTAAATAGGGCGTGCGCGGAGGGGTCACCATTTAACGACATGCGCTGAGCCGCTTGCGCTCGGATAAAAGCGGACGGATCTTTTGCGAGGTCGCCGAGTAAAACGGGATCGATGATGTCGCCGTCCATCCCGAGAAAATCAAGTGCTCGAGCGCGCAACGCGTCCGACCGTTTGGTGTCGCGCGCGATGGCTGCGAGTTGCCAATTCCAATCCGCTCCGGCCGTTAGTTTCTGTCGTGTGATCGCCGCCCGGCCATATGCGGACTGATGCTGCGGCGTTGAAAGCGCGTAGGCAATTCCACCGGGGATGCCTCGCAAATCGTTCTCGTTAAAAACAGTGCGCATGGGATTGGGGCCGACGTAGCGTACGCGGATCACGCCGCCTTTGGTTCCGCGCCCACCCCAGCAAAAATACATCGAACCATCCGGCCCGACACATGCTCCGGTCACAGGAAAATTCACGCCGCGCACGGCCAGGAATTCTTTCGGTTCTGCCTTCCACGTCGCACCATCGCGTTTCGGATTCATGACCAAAACACGACCGCGCGCCCAGTCGCACAAGAATACGGCGTCGCGGTATTCCTCGGGATATGTGACGTGGTTGTACGCCGCCACCGCCGTCGGTGAACCGCGCCCGGTTTCGACCATCGGCGGGATGCTGTCGGGCGTGTGATTCTTCCATTTTCCGGAGCCATAGCGCCAACCAAAATTCGCGCCAACGGGCACATGCACCGCCCGATTTGCTCGGTACCATGGGAGACCAATGTCCCACTCCATGTCGCTGTCGTACGCGAAGAGTTCGCCGGTCGATGCGAACGCAAAATCGTAGTCGTTGCGGAACCCGTGTGCGATGACTTCCCACTCTTTGCCGCGCACATCCGTCCGCAGTATGCGCCCGCCGGGAGGACCTTTTCCGTCCATAAAATTACTGCTCTGCAACGGCAGCAGATTGCCCCAATACAGATTCTCAGTCCGCACCGGAGACGATTCAGCGAGGTGATTCATGGTGCTCGACGAATCGTTTCCGAGCATGATATAGAAGTGTCCGTCCGGGCCGTGGACGATGGCGTGCGGACCGTGTTCAGTCATGCTGCCCAGCATCTCAGGGCACAACGCCTCTTGATTTTCAGCGCGCCCCTGACCGCTGCGATCTTCTAATAAATAGAGCTTTCCGTTGCCGATGGCGTAGATATCCGTCCCGATGGCGCACAGGCCCTGGCAATGCAGGCCTTGATAAAACACGCGGTGGCCGGAGCAATATCCGTTTTGCGAATCGAGGATGCGAATCTCCGTCGGGCCGTTTCCTGCGGCTGCGGTGAGCAGTTGTCCTTTGCCATTGAAGCACATGCTGAGCACGGACGACGTGTCGCTTTCCCCAGCGAATTGTTCGACGACGAATCCTTCGGGGACGCGGTATCCGTTGACGAAATTGCCTTTACCGGACGCAGTGTCGTCGTCCGAGCGCGCGAGATTCTTCGGCCAGCCTTTGAGATTCCAAGGTGCCGTATCCGGACGTCCGAGTGCTGTCACGGCTTTCCATCCGACCGCTGCAAAATCAGCCAGCATCCAACCACCGAGTTCGGTTGTGTACCAGATCCAATTTGTGTCGCTGACGAGATGAAAATCGTTGCCACCATTTATGTCCACCAACAATCCAGCTTGTCCGTTCGCTTCTTTCGTACCTTTGACGGCGATCACATTGGTTCCGCGCACGAGCATGGGCGCGATATTGAAAATGCCGGGCGCCTGCCAGTCGTTTCCGGCGGCGGCGAGTCTGCCGTTGACGAAGACTTCGTATTGATTATCGCACGTGATGGTCAGCACCACTTTGGTTGGAACTCGTCCGATGGCGAACGAGCGACGAAAGCAGCGCTCCCCAGCGGGCTGGCCTTTTTCGCCGGTCCAAATCCATTGCGAAACGGGTTCTTCGGCCGCTGCGAAAAAACACGGGGATCCCAGCACGAATACGGCGGCCAGAAGTTGACACGTGCGTTTGACCATCAGTTGTTTTATTCCTCGGTTGATCGTTCGTGGAACGGGCTTTTAGACCGTTAATCTCATGCGTCAGGCGTGAGAATTGAACGGGCTAAAAGCCCGTTCCACTTTCAAGTAGTCACTTCGCGTTTTTCGGTGGAAAGAACATTACGACCATACGGTAAATACCGTAGGTGTAAAAGCCCATTAAAACAGGAGTCAGAATAGCAGTGTAAAACAAGAAGGGCCAATCGGCCCATTGTGCGAAATTAGTCCACAGTTTGGACGAATACAGAATGACGAATCCGATGACGAAACAGATCGCGGACACGATGGCGCTGATAATCCACGGGTGCTGGAAGTCCTCGTTTTCAGGGGCCGCGCCGATGGGTGGGGTGCTGTCGATTTCGTTGCTCATGCCCGGCGATTTTATCGACTCGCCGCGCAAACGCAACTCATTGCTTTTTGCCAAGTTTCCACAGATCAATCGGAGCCGTATTCTTTTGCGGAACGCCCGGCGTACTGCGTCCGTCTGCGACGTATTTTTCGAGCAGCTTCGTGAGTTTTTCGACAATCTCCGGATGGTCGGCTTGCACGTTTTTCGTTTCGCCTACGTCCGCCAGCATGTCGTAGAGTTGGACTTTCGGAAGCGTTTTCGCATCTGCTTTATTAGCTGCTTTTGACGAACTCCATCCGCCGGAATTCGAGCACAATTCTAATTTCCAATTGCCTTGGCGAATCGAAAAATGGCCTGAAATCGAGTGATGCACAGTCGCCTCGCGCAGCGCGCCCTTCGCAGTATCGAGCAGCGCCGGGAGGATACTGACGCTGTCCTCGCCCGCGTTGTCGGGAAGTTTTTCGCCGAGCAATTCCGCGCACGTGGCCATCAAATCGTTGAGGCACACGGTCTGGTCCGAGGTCGAACCTGCTTTGACTTTCCCGGCCCAACGCGCGATGAATGGCACACGGTGGCCACCGTCCCAGATGTCTGATTTCATGCCTCTGAAATGGTAGTTCGCGAAATGGCCCTTCGCTTCCATTCCGGGAATATCCGCGACGGGTGAGCAACCGTTGTCGCTAGTGAATAAAATGAGCGTGCTTTCAGCGAGCCCGTTTTTGTCGAGCGCGTCGATGATCTGGCCGACACACGCGTCGGTCTCCATCACGAAATCGCCGTACGCGTTCAGCCCGCTTTTTCCTTGCCATTCTTTCGATGGAACAATCGGCGCATGGGGCGAATTCAACGGCATGTAAATGAAGAACGGTTTCGCGTCGGCGGGGTTTGCATCGCGCGATTTTTTGAATGCATTCAGATAGTCGATGGTGACTTGCGTCAACTTCGGCAGGACATCCACCGCTTCGAAATCCGGAGCGGCCGGGCCTTTGCGCACGAATGTCTTTTCAACGGTCGGCTCAGCTGTGACGTGATCGTTTTCGATGTACACAAACGGTGCCATGTCGAGCGATGCGGAGATGCCGAAGTAGCGGTCGAATCCGAGTGATGTCGGGCCGTTTGAGATCGGTTTTGTGTAATCGTACTTCTGTAAGTTTTTCCCACCTTCGATTGCATCACCCGCTTTCGCTGCGCCTTTTTCTTTCACCGCCCAGTCCATGCCGAGATGCCATTTTCCGAAGCACGCGGTCTGATAGCCATGGGCCTTTAAGTACGTCGCGACGGTCATGCGCCCATCTTCTATGAGACGCGGACTCGTCCCGCCGAGCACTCCGCTCTGCAAGCGCGAACGCCAACTGTAGCGCCCGGTCATGATGCCGTAGCGCGTCGGTGTGCAGACGGACGAGCAGCCGTGCGCGTCGGTGAAGATCATTCCGCCAGCCGCGAGTTTGTCGAGCGCGGGCGTCGCAATTTTGCCTTTCGGATTCAGCACTTTCACATCGCCGTATCCGAGATCGTCGCAGAGGATGTACAGAATATTCGGCTTCTGAACGTCTGCAGTATGAACGGCAGACGTGAGAAGTAAGCACGAAATAAGAACTGCGGCCATGTGTTTCATTGCGATGCTTTCCAAGAGAGGTAGAATCACGATAGTACACCGAATCCGGCACAATCAACTTCAGGAAACGAAAATGGATATTCGCGACTTTCAGCAACTCATGGCCAAGACCTATCTCGACAAAGACCGCGAGCGCGGCATGGCCCCGACGTTCATGTGGTTCATGGAAGAGGTCGGCGAACTGGCGACATCGCTCCGCGAAGAAACGCTCGAACAACAGAAGGGCGAATTCGCGGATGTATACGCGTGGTTGATGACGCTCGCGAATCTGGCTGGTGTGGACATGCAGGAAGCGCTGCAAAAATACGGTTCGGGATGCTGCGGCTGCAAAACGGTGCCATGCAGTTGCGTCGGGGAAAAGCCGTGAATGAAAGCCCATCTATAAAAACTCCCGCTTTCGCGGGAGTTCTTGAATCATTCTCACACGTAATCCAGTGATCGGTTAGAAGCTAATAATTGCCTTCTTACCGTTTCCGTAATAGTACAGATCCAGCGCCCCACCGAACGTGTCTGAATTACCCACTTGGTCGAGGTCAAAGGCGATCACGAACAGTTGCTTGGGCAGCGTCGCGGTCACCGTCGTGCGCGGGACGTTTGGGGCCAGTAACGGGCGCAGGTTGCTCTTTGTTACTTTCAACGTCAGGATCGAATTCGCGCCGTTCACGCGCAGCACCATCTTCTGGTTGCCCGGAAGTCCGATGGCGTTGCCCTTGTTGTCCAAACGCGCGTTGACCGAGAAATTGGCGATGTCGATCGTCAACAAGCGTCCTGCCGGTTTGAAATTGCTCGGCAGTGTTACAGCGGCGACGAGGGTCAGGCTGTCGTTGTTCGGCTTGATCAAGTCCAACGGAATCTTCAGTAATTTGCATGACACGTCCGGGTTGTTGTTGCCAACAGTGTCACGTTGCAACGTCGCTCCAATGCCACACCCCACACCGTTTGTCACCGTCAGCGAAATCGTGAACGGGCCGGGGGTGGAATACGTGTGTGTCACATTCGCGCCGACTCCGCTCGAACCATCGCCGAAATCCCACGTGTACGTGATTGGCAAATTCGGGTTCGCGTCGTCCTGAGCGACTGCTGAGAAAACTTCCGGAATACCGATCGCGATCGGGTTCGGAGTCGCGCTTGGGTCGGAGATAAAGCGCAGGTTGCTGAGTTGCGTGCTCGCGACTGCGGTGTTGTTGGAGGCGTTCGCGTCGGCACCGTTCGCGCCGCTGTCTGTGACGGTGGCCGAGTTGACGACACTGATTGGAACCGCCGGTGGCACGAGCGGCAATGCCACGGAGACGACGACTGTGCGCAGAATCACCGAGGCAGCTGGCAAGTTCACCGTTGGGAACGTCACGACTCCAGCACTGTAGGTGCCGCCGTTGCTCGCGGAGACGAATGTGGAATTCGCGGGGATCGTGTCTTTGATCACGATGCCACTGTCCGCCAAGCCCGACGCATTCGTCACCCGCAGTGTGTACGTCAGCGTTACGACTTGGTTGCTGCAGGACTGTGCGGTGTTAATCGCCATCTGCAAATCGTTCGAAGGCGTACAAATCAGGTTGGTCAGATCCGTCGTGTTGTTGCTGGAATTGGCGTCGGCGCCGTGCGTACCATCATCGTTAGCTCCTGCGTAATTCGTGATGTCCGTGAGGTTCGTTGGATTCGGAATGCGGACAATAAACGAGCGGTACACACTCGTTCCGGCAGCGAGATCGAACGCTGGCCACGTAATCGTGCGCGTCGACGGATTGAAAACGCCATTGTCGCTCGACGACACATAATCGGAGCCAACGGGAATCACATCATAGACGACGATGCCTGTCGAGAGTGTGTTGCAAAGATTGCAGATCGTCAGCGTGTACTGAACAGTTTGGCCCGCTGGAATACAACCGATGACACCGTTACTCTGCACAATCGTGATGTCGACGAGAGCGGATGTTATAATAATGTTATCACAGTCCGTGGCGGAGTTGTTCGTTAAATTCTGCTCGACACTTCCGTTCGCGTCTGTGCCGGTGATCGTTGCGTCTACTGAAATGTTGGCCGGAGTCGGAGTGGGCAGTGCGCTGTCTAATTTTAGCGTGAACTGACGGATCGCAGAAGCTTGAGCAGCCAGATTGAATTTCGGCCAGATCACGAAGCCATTTTGAACGGAACCGCCGTTGCTAATGGATCCGGCAACAACCGTCGTATAGGCCGGAATCTTCGCCTGGACGGAGACATTCTTCGCATTGATAGTACACACGTTGCTCGCAGTAATCGTGTAGAGCATCGTCGCGCCCGGAGCGATGTCGGTCAGGCCGTCAGTGATCGAAATGCTGAGATCTAAATTGTCTTGCGCGGCGACGCTCGCACCGCAAATTGTCAGAACGACGAGCATAAGGGCACTGATACTCAATCGGCTCAAAATCGTTGCGTGTTTCATGTGAAGTCCCCCCCCCAATATGTATATAATAAGTTTTTAGTAGCATTGCAGATGGCGCGAGAGTTGTATTACCTCCTGCACATGTGCTGCACATATGTCATTTTGGGTAGAATATACCCCACCAGATAACGCTGTCAAGAGGTCGGTGCTCAATAATAGAATCACTTGTGCATTCTTGATTGCAAATTAGGTGCACATGTGCAATTTTGAGGTACGTTATATCGTTTCTGTCGAATTTGTCAGAAACGATAGTATAGAAGAATGATATATCACATATTTTGTCTACAACTCGATGGTTTTCATTGAGTTGTGGTGGGCTGTGCTGAGTAAAGTGGCGATCAAGTACCGAGTTGCCGTTGGGCCGAATATATCATTGTGCGGACTGTTCTGATCATCAATACCCTAAATCAGCACTATTTTTTATTTTTGTGATTATTGCGAGTACCTTGATTGTGCTGGCGGGTGGGCCACCCGTTAAACATGAAGCCCTTAAAAGCTTTCCTTGCTCGGGTCAGCTGGCTTTTCAGGTGCTGGCGCATCGACGTTTGAGCGTGGTTGGTCGAAGTGAGTCGGGTCGAGAATGATGTGGACTCGGTCTCCTTCGCGTTTTACCAATTTAAAGACATTGAGCTTCCGCGCTTCAGGTGTTGTTCCGTCGTTCACGCCTTTGACGAATTTATCGACCGCGAAACTCAAGAACGTTTTCACAATCCCCGGCGCTTCGTTCCCGCCCGCGATAATCTTATGCGCGGTCAAGGTGTTGATATGCCCGTCTTAAATTTCACAATCGAACGTCAGTTGGACGTTGACATATTTCTGCTCACCGCCTTCTTTAATTTTCTTCGTCGCAGACAACGTGAAATGCTCACCTTCGAGTCCGAGCCGGAACGCCTCGAAATCAGGCTCCTTTCCTTTCTCGCGTTCAAAGCCACTTATCTTGTCGATGACGCCATTAAACACATTCGGCGAAACCGTCACGTCAATGACCGATTTATCTTTCTTCGCGTTGTGAATGCGCTGAATGATCGACTCCACATCTTCCTGCTCACCGGGAGCAATCACCAGTGGCGCATAAGCGACAGGAGTAGACTCCTTCGTTTTCTCCGCCCACTTCATCGTCTGATTGACGAAATAGCCGACGATGATCCCAACCACCAAAACAAGCGCAACGAACACGCCCAGCACTTTCAAGAAGCAGCAGCCGCACGAGGATTTCTTCTTCGGATTGTCATTCGGATTTTCGTTCATGGCATCGAGTCCTTTAAAGTGGTTGCGGGCACAATTACTTCGGCGCGCCGAGAGTTCTCAAGCGTTCTTCCGCTGCGGGCACATGCGCGCTCTTCGGGCGTTCGGCGATCAGTTTGCGATAGTAACCGATGGCCTTCTCCGGTTCCTTCAACACTTCGCTCGCTTGCCCGGAAATAAAATATGCGGCATCGGCCCAGGGCGACGCTGCGTTTTCGGTCAGGATGCGCAGGACCATTTTCTTGGCCCCAGCCGCGTCGCCTGATTTCAACGCAATGTCCGCAAGTCCGAGCAACGCACGCTCGTTGACGTCCTCCAATTCCGCTTCGATCCCCTTCGGTCCCAGCACTTTTTCAAAAGCCTCGCGCGCCTTTTGCATATCGTTCAAATGCAACCGCGATTCTGCCACGCCGCACAAGGCTTCGCGCAAATTGATGGCGGGATACTTCTCCGCGTGAGCCGCAAAACTCTCAGCCGCTTCTTTGAATTGCCCCGTTTGCGCTTGAGCTTGGCCTTGCAGGAACAGGGCTTTCTCCGCGTACGGGTTATCGGCGAAACGCTTTTGAATCTCGCTGAAAAGTGGTACCGCGTCGACGTTCTTGCCGAGTTCTGTGAGCAGTCGCGCGCGCTCGAAGAGGGCCTCTGCGGCGTACGGGCCGTTCGCGTCGTTTTTGACGACCTCACCGAAAGCGACTTCGGCCTTGTCTTTTTCATTCGCCCGGCGCAACGACCACGCGAGATTCAAACGCGCGGCACTCACCGATGCGGTTGTTGCTACCGTCGCGTGAGCCAGCGCGGCATTGTATTGCTTGATCGCGCCTGCATTGTCGCCTGCTTCAAACAAAATATTTCCGAGCTGAAAGGGTGCTTCGAACGCACCGACTCCGTCAAGGTTTTCGCCAACGAGTTTTTCGAGCAGCGCTTTGGCTTGCGGAGTTTCCTTCAATTCACGATGAATCACCGCCAAATGCAGCGCCGCGTTTTGCGCGTCCTGGGGCGAAGCTGCTTTACTCGACTCGCTCAACACTACGAAATCCGCTTTCGCATCCGCGTACTTTTTATTTTTGAATAACAGAAACGCTCGGCGCGAAATGCCCTGCCGGACTTCAGGCGCGTCCGCAGGACCTTTCGTGATCAGGTCATTGAACGCAGCCAGTGCGTCAGTTTCTTTTTCAGGTTGCGCGAGCAGCGCCATCGCTTTGATGATGCGCAGCGCCGGGAGACTCAAACGCGTATCGCCGCCTCCTTTATTGAGAAGTTCATCGGCATCAGCCAACGCGCCGGGAGCTTGGCCGCATTGCAATCGCGCGGACGCGCGCAACTGCAGCGCGACGTTTTTCAATTCCGGTTTGAACGCGGGCTTGCCGAACAGTGCGTTGAGTTTTGCAAGGCTCGGCTCGTATTTTCCCTGCTTGAATAAAATTAAACTTGCATCGAATAACGCGTCATCAACAAACGGCGACGCCGGAAAATCACGCGCGAGTTCCTCGTCGAATTTTAACGCGGTCGCCGCATCGCCGGTCTTGTTTGCTGCAATCGAACGCACATACAGCATCTCGTCGCGATACGAACTTTTCGGAAACACAACCAGCGCTAAATCGAGCGCAGCAGCAGCCCCCGCTTCGTCGTTCGTTTCATGCAGACTCCACGCCAACTTTCGCGCCACATCGTCCGCGCGCGCGTCGGTGTCGCCGAACGTTTTTTGATACGCTCGCGCGAGCTGAACAGACTTGGCGTGATCGGGTTTGTGAAACGCAAATTGGCCGGCCGCGAAGAGCGTGTCGCGTTTCAACTTGTCAATGCCGGCTTGAGTCGCAGGTGCTTTGTTCAGCGAATCGAGCAGCGCTTCTGCTTGTGTCAACGCGTCACCGACGCGGCCGGCTTCGCCTGCGGTCCGCGCGAGTTCGTACTGCGCATCAAACGCGAAACGTGTCTGCGGATGTTTTTCGACGACATCTTTCAGCAACGCCGGAGCTTCGGCTGGGACGAGTTCCGCGAGCAACATCGCGGATGCCGGACGGTTCTCGTTCTTCATCCCGGCGTCGGTCAGTGCGTCCGCTTCTTTGAACGCCAGGCGCGCGGCGTCAATAGCTTCAGGCGCTTTGTTCGCGGCTAACAAGGATCGCGCTCGGATCCGGGCCATTGCTGAACGCTTGGGCGCGGCAGCCGAATTCGCTGCCGTAACGTTTAAATAGAGTGACGCGAAATCCGCAGCCTCCGCGCTGTGCTTGCTTTCGACCATTCGAAACGTCGCAATGTCGAGTGCTGAGATTGTGCCGGGCAGCGCTGGGAATTCCTGGGCCAGACGATGGAGCTGCGTCGAGATTGATTTAAGCGTCTCCGCGCTTTTTCCGTCCTGCGCCAGTGTCGGTGAATTGAGCAGGATTTCTGTTGAGCGGATCAGCAACTCCGCATCAACATTCTTGTCGAAGCCCGTTAACGTCGGAACGAGTTTGAACGCGGCGAACGCGTCAGGGATTTTTCCGAGTTCGGCCAGCGCGCGTCCTTCCATCAATTTCGACCACGCCGCGCGTTTGTTCGCCGGCGAGTCCGCTGTGGATTTGAAAGCTGTCGCCGCCTTTTCGAAATTCTTCGCGCTGAAATAAATCCATCCGAGACCTTCGTTCGCATCTGAAAGTAACGCCGAAGTCGGAAGCGTCGTGACGAGTTCCTCCCAGAACGCCTGCGCTTTTGCGAAGTCTTTCAACTCGTAGCAACTGTCGCCCGCGCGAAACAACGCCGTTGCGAGCTTGATCAATAGCAGGTCTTTTGCTGTCGCCGTTTTAAGCTTCGCGCGGTTTTCATTGACATAGGTCTCAGCGTATTTCAGACACCCCGCGTAGTCTTTGTTGATAGAACACGACATCAATGCGCGTTGCAACGCGTCCGCGCGCCGTGCCGATTGCGGATACGCCGTGATGAACGCGTCGAACGATTTTGCGGCGCTGCTGAAATCCTTCAGTTGGTAGTGGCTTTCGGCGAGCAATAATGAGACCTCCTCCGCTTGTTTGGATTGCGGATACGTCTCAATGAACTTCTTCAATTTCTCCGCTGCGGCAGAGAATTCCTGAAGCTTGTAGTAGCCCGTCGCGCTTTGAAAATCAGCTTCTTCACTCGCTCGAAGCGAACTGAAAACAAACGACGCAACGAGCACAAGCGTGATAGACACGGCGCGCATAGACGCGGAAAAATCAGAAGGACGATGCGGGAGTGTCGCGACGGGCATTAAATTCTCCGATGGATGAGGGGCGTTTGGTCGATGAAAGTCTAGTACGATACTCAAACATTCCAATGTGAAATTTGTAACGCGAATTCTAAAAACTTTGTGCGCGTTACAACCCAAATTCATCGATCTTCTTGCGCAATGTCGTGCGGTGAATTCCGAGCAATGAACTGGCTTTGACCTGGTTGCCGTTCACGCGTTTCAACGTTGTGTCGAGGATCACTTTTTCAACATCCGACACAACCTCGGCATAAGCGTTGCCTTCCTCTTTTCCTTCGGCTTGGTCGAGAGCAACGATCGTTCGCGCTCGGATCAAATCGGCTAGCGTGTGCCCGGACAATGGTTCCTCGCCGCGAAGGCTTTGCAGGATATGCGCGGGCAGATGCTCGGGTGCGATGACCGCTCCGCGCGCGAGAATTACCGCGTGTTCGATGGCGTTGCGCAACTCGCGGACGTTTCCGGGCCAGTCAAAACGTTCGATCAATTCCATCGCGTCTTTGCTGATCCCCGCACTGGTTTGTGCCGCGCCCGATACCGCGTTGTCTGTTCGCGATAAAAAATGAGCGACCAGCAGCGGGATGTCGTCTTTGCGCGCCCGCAGCGGAGGTAACTCAATCGAGACGACATTCAAACGATAGTACAAATCCTCGCGGAAAAGTTGTTTCTTGATTTGTGTCCGAAGGTCCAGATTCGTGGCCGCAAGGATGCGCACGTCGGCCTCGACCGTCTCGACGCTGCCGACGCGTTCGAACTTTTTCTCTTCCAAAAAGCGCAGCAATTTTGCCTGGATCGACAGCGGCATTTCACCGATTTCATCGAGAAAAAGCGTTCCGCCGCGCGCCGCTTCGGCCTTGCCGGCTTTGTCGCGAATCGCTCCGGTGAACGCGCCTTTTACGTGGCCGTACAACTCGCTTTCCAAAAGGGGCTCGGGCAGCGCTGCGCAATTGAGCGCCACGAACGGGCCGCGTGCGCGCGTCGAATAACCGTGAATCGCTTTCGCGACCAATTCCTTTCCGGAGCCTGACTCGCCGAGGATCAAGACCGAACTCCCGGCCCCCGCGACGGCACCGATTTTTTTATACACGTCCTGCATCACCGGCGATTTTCCGGCCATCGTTTCCGGCGGTCCGCCACTCTTTAAGTCCCGGCGCAATTGCGCGACTTCACGCGACAAATTGCGCCGCTCCAAAGCCGTCCGAATTTGGTGAATCGCGTCCGCATTGTGAATGGGTTTGGTCAGATAATTGTACGCGCCGCGCCGCGTTGCTTCGATGGCCGTGTCCATCGTGCCGTGCGCGGTCATGACGAGAATTGGAAGCTCCGCATTCAGCGCGCGAAATTTCGGCAGCGCATCCAATCCCGATATGCCGGGCAGACGGATGTCCAACACGACCAGATCGGGACGCTCGGATTCGGCCAGCTCCAAACCTTCTTCAGCCGAAGCGGCCGTCAGCGTCTCCCAGCCTTCGCCCTGCAACACTTGCGAGAAGGCCCAGCAAATGGACGGCTCGTCGTCAACAATGAGTATTTTCATGATTTGCGTATTTCGAGTGATCTAGAAAGTCGTTCAAGACGCCTGATTCTAACCGCCGTTTGCGTTCAACATATTGCAAAAAAGCGCACCTTGCTCGATGGCGTCATCGAGCGCCACATGCGTATGCGGCAGCGGATCGAACCATGATTCTGGCATGCGTGTTTTCGAACAATCGCGATACGGCAATTTCATCACCGCCATCGCATAGCTCTTCATGTCGAGCGCTGAAAAACTGAACGGGCTGGAACCTGTGAATCGGATCAAATACCAATACACGAACATGAAATCAAAACCCGCCGGGTACGCAACGAAGACCGGGTTGCCCGCGAGAGTCGCGAGCCAGGCCACGTAGCGTTTCATCGCGTCCACAGGCGCTTCCAGATTCGTTCGGCATGCGTTCCATGCATCGGGGTTTCCAGTCCAGAACTCAGCCGTTTTGGGATCGGGTGCAGCGTCAAGAAGCAATTCAAGATTTGCAGTAAACGTTGACACGAGCGTCTTGTCCGGCAAGTACGCAGCCGATGCAAAACTGAGCATGGAATGGGGGCCGGGGATGGGACCGTCGGTCTCGACATCGGTGCTGATGTAGATTTCGGGCATGGCGTTTTTACACTCCGCGCGCACCGTAAACGCCGGTCGTCAGGATGATCATCAAATCCAAAAAGAAACTCTGCTTTTCAATGTAGTACAAATCGTAGTCAATGTTCTCGTGGATCGGATTGCGCCGGTCCGCTGAAATTTGCCAGACGCCAGTGATGCCCGGCTTGACGGCGAGCCGCTGCCGCTGCGTGTCGTTGTATTTTGCGACGATCTGCGGCATCTCCGGGCGCGGTCCGACGACCGACATGTCACCCTTTAGTACGTTCCAGAATTGCGGCAATTCGTCGATGCTCAATTTCCTCAGCCAGCGTCCGACTGACGTGATGCGAGCGTCGAATGACGACTGCGGCGTCATCGCATATTTCGGCGCATCGACCGCCATCGTCCTGAATTTGTACATGTCAAACGGTTTGCCGCCCTGGCCGATGCGTTTCTGTTTAAAGAAAATCGGACCTTTTGAATTCATTTTGATCAACAGCATGACGATGGGCCAGAATGGTACCGTCGTCAGTACGAGTAGTGAAAAGACGATGTCGAACGCGCGCTTCGTAAACGGAATCGGGCGGATCGCTGGTTGTGGCTTAATCGATAGCAGTGGCATCCCGCCGACTGAATCGACCGTGATTTTTTGTAGCGGAATCTTGTACAAATTCGGCACAAAGCGGCACGGCACTCCGGACGCGACCGCCGCATCCGCAATCGCGCGGATCGTCTCCTGTTCGGCGTCGGGCAGCGCGATCCACACTTCATGCGCGTCAAAGTCTTCGAGCACCGCTTCGACTTGATTCAAGCGTCCGGCCACCGGAAGCGGATCATGACCGATCAAACACTCGACTTGCTCATGTAAGAAAATCGGATCGTCATCCAGAAACGCGACAGGCAGTATGTGAAACTTGGGACTTTGCAGACATTTCCGCGCCATTGCCAGCCCCGCCGGACCGACTCCGCAGATGATCACACGCGTAAAAAAATGCCCACGGATTTGGAGATAGCGCCGGATTTTGTAGCCCATCGCGCGCCCGACTAAAACAAAGAAGCTGCCAAAGAACGCGCCGAGGCCCACGATCAATCGTGAAATTTCGGACGTCTTTTGATCGATGATGATGTAGTTCATTGACGCAATGATTGCTGATGCCACGAACAAACCATGCAAGACGGACGTCGCTTCGTCCATGTTCATCAAGCCGGTTTCGCGCGTTTGATAGAGATGTTTGACTGCAAATGTCAGGAGAACAATGGCGGTGAAGGCCAGCGCGATGGCGAGGTAGTCTTCGATGTTTGGAGCGAATGCGCGCGCTTTAATTGGGCGCAAAAAAGCCGCGTGGTTGTACGTCCAAAATCCCACGACAAACCCGGTCAAGCACGCGTTGGCGTCAACAAACACTTGAAACACGTTCAGGAAAAACGCCGCGTAGTCCGTGCGGTGCATCCGCTTCAACATGATTTCCCGCTCATATGCCCCACTCACACCTACAGCTTTAAACCAACTGCTGCGTCGCAAGTATAGCAGAATTTTTCACAGATTACTACAGTGTGGTTAAAACCACACGGCTTACCTTCATCACTATGACGACGCCACGACTCCTTATATTCACTCTGCGAATAAATCGTTCATTTCTTCTTCTCGACGCGCCCGAACGCCAGCCAGTTTGCAAGCACAGCTTCGCCTAACACTAATGCAAGACCTGCGAGCAGAAACGGCAGCGACAAATTATGCCCGAACCGAATCCGCGAGAGCAGCGACAGCAATTCTTCTTCGTTCGCGACACGGTTTGCGCCGGGAATATCTTTCGCGGACGGCTCGATAAATTCCATGCTGCCTTCGTCCGGATCTACGTTGACCGCCGCCAAACGCGTCTGCGTTTTTCCGCCCACCGACCACTCCAGCGCAAACGCGCCGGGTGTCGTTGCTGGGCCGAAATCAAAGGACGTGAACGCTCCCAGCGCGTCGGCTTTCGCGTCTACTTTTTCTTTCGGAGACAGAATCAACCGCGCACTCGGCGGCGCTTGATCCTTTGCCAACTGTAACGACACATGGTCGCCCACGCGCAACGAGTCCGCGCGTCCCGGCGTCAATAGATGCACGGCCAGACTGTGGATCAGCGGAAGAAACGCCACCTTATAAGGCATGTTCGTCGTCTCCGTGTGCAGCGCTGACGAAATCAACATCACGCGGCCCATGCCATATCCGCGCTCAACAATCGCCGGACTTCCATCCGCAAAACGTGCCAACACCTGCGCGCCCGAGCGTTCGTAGGCTTCGACGCGAGCGTAGCGAAAAAACGCCGCCGTGCTCAAATCCACCGGCACATCGCCGCGTCGCAAGCGAGAAAAAAGCGGGTGCTCAATGGCCACATCACGAATCGTTTGAAATGGAGCATCCTTCGAATTGTCCGCATCCGCTGATCCCCACGCGCCTGTCATCTTCGCCGGGGCGAGCGGTCCCGCCGCATCGCTTTCGCGCGCGAACATTTTGTTGAAACCATCCGGGTCCGTACCGTTCCCCGCGACGATCACAAGTCCGCCGCCGCGCGCTACAAAGTTGTTCAGGAAACGCCGACCGTCTTCGTCCTGCGGTCCGCATTCGACCATGAAAATTGCCGAGAGCGTGTCGAAATTCTGATTCGAAAAATCAGTCGGCGTACACGTGACGATGTTCACGCCGGTGTTCGCCATGTTGCCGGGATTCAACGCTTTTTCGATGAAGAATCCGCGCGACTGTCCGCCCTGCGGATTCGGTCGGCAGACCAGCACGCCGAGATACGCGTGTGCGTCGCAGCAGAGCCAGCGCGTGTTGTCCGCTGCGACCGCGTCGTCGCCCAGCTCCGCCGATACTGCAGTCCATCCCGGTTTGGTCAATCGCAGATCGACGCTGACGACCGTCTTTCCCATCGCAGGGAGCGTGACCATTTGCTCGGCCGCAGCTTGGCCATCGACGCGGAATTTCAACGTCGTATTCGCCGGAGCATTGTTGCGGTTGATGATCTCGGCTCGAACACGGAACGGCGTGGACACAGCCGCAAACGGTGAAATCTGTTCGAAGCTGGCGAGAGTCAAATTATCTTTCTTCGCAGCTCGGACCGGCACGAACATCGCGCTGAAGTTACGCGCGGTCCAATCGATTTTCGTCCGGGCGATGTCGAGCGAGCGCGTTTGAAAATCGGAGAGAATATACATTTCGCGCTGGGCTGCTTCGGTCTCGCGCAGCAGGTCCATTGCCGCGCTGACGGGCGCTCCGAGCGTTCTGGAACCGAACGAGGGTTCGATGCCTTTTAATTCATTCGCAAGCCCGTTCAAATCGCGCGTCATGACCGGCTTGCGCGCACTCGTTAAAATACACGCCGAATCGCCCGGCTTGAGCGTGTTGAGAATCGCCGCCGCCATGCTCTTCGCGCCATTGAACACCGGCCCGCCTGCGTCGCGCGCACTCATTGAATACGAATCGTCGAGCACGATCACGACCGCTGTTCCGGCTGATCCCGGTGTGTTTCCGAATTGCTTCAAAACCGGTCCGGCCAGCGCGAACGCCAACACGGCGAGCGCCAAGCAACGCATTAGTAGAAGGAGAAGTTCCTGAAGCTTCTGCCGCTTCGCAACCTTGCGATCGACTTGGCGCAAAAAGCGAATGCTCGGAAACATCACAACCGGCGCTTTCATTTTGTAGACAAAATGAATCAGTATCGGGATCGCGAGCGTTCCCAGTCCGAACAGAAATGAGGGGTGAAGAAATTGCATGATCTCTGTATACACCTGTACCGTCGGCGTCCCAACGGCACGATTGAATTATTTTATACGGGCCAACGGAAACCTATTTACTCTCGTTTCAGCGCGTTCGCTTCCAGTGCCCGAATGCGTTGCTCCATGATCGCGAGTTCCTGCATCAGCCGCACATTGCGCCGGTACTGTCGCGTCAACGATACAGATACCGTAAACGAAAAAATGTAGATCGCTGCGAGTGAGATAAACAGCACCGCTGTCGGGTATGCCAAATGTGCGCGTTCGGCGGCGATCATGATCACTTTCGGGAACAAGCCGCACAGCAACACCATCAGCGCGACGCCCATCCACACGACCGCATATTTCTCGCGCAAATCGCGGCTGCGAACCCAATACAGCGTTAAAAAAAACGCGCTCGTTCCGCCGATCATCATCAATAATTCTGCACTCATGTTTCGCTCCTTATTCCCGCGCTCTCAGCTTATCGACGATGATCGCAATCGAGACTTTGACCATGTAGTAGATCGTTTTGAAATGACGGATCGAACTGATGCCGCCCTGGCGTTCGTGCATTTGAACGGGGATTTCGCCGATCTTGAATTTGTTCCGCGCGCACCAGAAGAGCGATTCCGGCTCGGGATAATCGTCGGGATAGCGCTCCGAAAAGCGCTTCCACGCGCGCGGACCGGCGCAACGGAATCCGCTCGTCGGGTCCGTCGCTTTGACGCCTGACAAGAGGCTGATCAGCCAGCAAAAAAATCGAATCCCGATGCGCCGCGTCAGTGTCGATTGAAAATTGCCGTCATCCTTTTTCAAGAATCGCGAGCCCATGCACAAGTCGAGTTGCTTCGCTTCGCATTCAGCCACGAGCGCTGCAATATAGGCAGCGTCGTGTTGACCGTCAGCGTCGAATTGAATCGCGTACGTATACACGCCGCTCTTTGCTGCGAACAAATAGCCTGACTGAACCGCGACGCCGATTCCGCCATTGAAGGGCATGTTGAGCACATGAACTGGCAACCGGCTTGTCTGCGCTGCGGCCTGCGCCACAGCGGCCGTGCGGTCGCGCGAACCATCATTGATCACGACGATCTCGAAACCGTCCGGCAGGCTCTGCAACCCAGCGATGGTGCCGGGCAGCGCCTGCTCTTCATTATAGGCCGGGATGATGATCAGGTTTTTCATGACTTCCGCACGCAAATAAAAACGAAGTGGTCCGCGAACAGCGACCGCCAGAATGACGCGAAAAAATGCTCGACAGGATACACGACTTTCTCATACAGCTGAATCGCCTGGCCTGTCGCAGATGTCCGCGTGACAAGCGCGTTCGTAGGAAGTTGCGGCACGTTCGGTTTGATGACGTGTCGATATGCCCACGCTGTCGGTGCCGGGACAAAATCTTCGCATTCAATGGCCAATCCTGCGGACTCCAAGAACGTCCGTGCTGTCGTTCGAGTGAAGTAATGCAGCGGCGAGGTGTTTTGCTCTCCGCTCGTTTTGGGCATGGGAAAGCGTCCAAACAACAAGCCCAGGCGATTATAAAAACAGGCGATATTGGGAAGTGAAATATAAATCTTCCCGTTCGGTTTTAAACGCGGAAGTAGCGCGGTCAAAGTGGATCCGGGATGAATCAGACGGTTGAGAACGTCAGCAAATATCAATGCGTCATATCCGCCCGCGAGTGTTGCCAGGGCCACAACGTCATTCAAATCCATCACGGAAACATGAGCGATGCGTTCATTGGCCACGACCGCATCGCCGGGCGAATGTGTGATGCCATCAACGATATTTCCGTTCGCCGTGAGCCGCGCGCCCAATACGCCTGTGCCGCAGTCCACGTCCAAAACGACGTGTCCGCACACATTCCGCATTGCACGCCACAAGGCCATGTTGACGGACTCGTCACTCATGTGTTCGGTTTATATCCGATTGCAGCGGGATGTCATGTGGACTGCTGTGAATCCGTTACCGCAAAATCTCACCCTTCGTCACATCGCCAGGCACTTCGAGCGTCTGAATTTGGTTGATCGTTTTGAAATGCGCATGGTCTGCGAATTCCCAGACGACTTTCTTGTCGCGCGTGACTTCGATCACCATCGGTTGCTTCCCGATGTGGCCGTGACCGAGGTAGTCGCAGAAGAGCGTGTTACCGTTCGGCAGGCGCTGGCAGCCGGCCATCAAGCGCAGTGTGTTGCCCGGCAGATCGTTTTCGTTCAACTCCCAGACCACTTTTCCGTCGGCGTCATACTCGACGACTTTGTGACCATCGCCGCACGTGACGAGCATGTGGGTGTCGGGCAGCAGGATCGCGCCGTGGACATCGCCGGGGACTTTCGTTTCTTTCAAGACTTTGCCGTCGCCATCGGTTTCGACGACTTTGTGCTCGCCTTTGAAGCAGATCAAATAATGACCGTTCGCGAGTTTGCGCGTCCCTCGAAATTGGTTGTGTACGCTCTTTTCAGTCGTCACCAATTTGACTTCTTTGGCAATCTTGCCGTCGCGCCCGACTTCAATAATCCGGCTCGTTCCGCATTCGACGACGAGCACATTTCCATCCGGCAGCGGTTGGCAGGCGTGGCATTCGGTCTTCAGCGGAGCCTTGTATTCCCAAACTATTTTCTTTTCGCGCGTCGCTTCAATCGCCCCTTCTTTATGGCAATAGAGAATGTTGCCGTTCGGCAGCAGCCAGCAGTCCTGGGGCGATTTGCATTCCATGCGCCATTCAATTGTGCCATCCGCAGCGACGATGCAGACCTGCCCGCCATTGTGATCGCAGCACAGGAACGAGCGTTTGATCGCGGCGTCTGCGGCGTGAACATTAACAAACAAAACGAGTGTCGCGATGAGCGAGAGAAAAAGTGTTTTCATGATCATTGGTTACACCACTGCACGGAAAAAACACCGCTGTTACTTCACTACTTTGAACACAACTAAGCCAGCCGCCATTTTAGTTCCCCGCCTCCGAAATCTCATCCGCGTCGTCCGCGATTTCCTTTGTCGGTGCTGGAGCGTAGCGTTTGTCAAAACGCTGCCGGGCATCCGCCAGAAAACGGAAGACGCGTTCGCGCGCAGCTTCGGCGCCGGGCGTGCCGGGACGTGCGAGTTGATCGATCTCCTGCGCCAGCGTGATCAGCTCCTGGCCCAAATCTTTCAGCGCCTTGCCGACTTCCACCGCGTTCTGATCGATGATATCCGTCCACATCGTCGGATCACTGCCCGCCAATCGCGACATGTCGCGCAGCCCCGGGCCGGACAAATCGAGCGACTTTTCCGTTTGAATCGTGACGAGGGCGGGGGAGAGGAGATGCGGCACGTGGCTTGACCGCGCCAGCACAGCATCATGTTCTTCCGGCGACAAACGCGCGGTGCGCATGCCTAGGCTTTTCCAGAATTCATCGACCTTCTTGTAGCTGTCATTGTCCGTGTGCTGCGTCGGCGTAATGACGCAGGACGCGCCTTCAAGCTGAATCGTCTCAGACGCGTCGACACCGCGCTTTTCGCTGCCGGTGATCGGATGGCTCCCAACGAAAAACGCTTTGGACTTGCTCTTCAAAATGAGTTGCTCAACATCGCGGACGATGAGTGTTTTCGACGACCCAATATCTGTGATGATCGTGCCTTCGCGGCATGCTGGTAAGACGGCTTGAGCTGCTGCGATAATTGAGCGGACCGGAACGCACAGAATCACAAGATCCGCGTCAGCCACGGCTCCGCGCAGGTCCAGCGTTGCGTCGTCTACCGCGCCTTTGGCGATGGCTTTCTCAATCGTCTCACGGCTGTCGGCCACGCCAGTGATCCGTGACGCGCTGCCTTTGCGCCGCGCCGCCATCCCGATCGCCCCGCCCATCAATCCCAGCCCAACGATACATACCCGATAAAAAATCACGTCGTTGCTCCAGTCACTTTTCTGTCGATTCACTCATTCTGTATATATCACTTTTAGCCCCGGCGCGAATGAAGTCAAGCGCCCCTCTATCGCCGGCATGTTTCCGATCGGGTCCAACGACCCCTTATTTCGCCATTCGCTTCAACCGCTCGATGCTCGTGATCACCGCGCGCCCCTGATGATACGGGTCTTTCCACTGGTCACTTTTGACCTGTCCCGGCTTGGGCGTTCCATCCGTTTCAAGATACGAAATCCAGCCCTTATGTTTCGCGTCGGTCTGGTATTTTTTGATGAACTCCCACTCCTTTAAAAACGCGGCACCATATTTCGGATTCTTCGCGCCGTAATGTTCGTGCATCAGCAGCAGAGCGTTCAACCCCTCGGCCTGCACCCACCACACTTTGTCTTTTTCGAAGACCTTGCGAAACGTCGTGCCCTCGTCATAAAATCCGCCGTGCTCCGCGTCCCAGCCGAATTCGAGCGCGTGATCGACGATGTGCCGGGGCAGCGTCCAGAGGTCGCTATCGAGGTTGCTCGGCTCGACTTTTTCCTTCTCCAACGTCTGCGCTTCGACGAGCAAAAAAGCGGTTTCGATGTCGTGTCCGAACGAATCCAAATCCGGGACGACTTTCCAATCCGCGTTGAAAAATTTATTGAGACACCCCGGCTCCACCGCGATGCGATTCTTGACGACCGTCACCATCTCCAGCAATTGCGCAAGCCCGGTGTTGCCCGGAGCAATTTCATTATATGCCGTGAACGCTTCGAGCAGATGAATGTGCGTATTCATCGACTTCATTCCATACCGCGTCCCGATGTGGTCCGTCTGCGGTTCGCCGGGATTAATCGGCGGATTCAGAATCGGCTCGCCCTTCACCGTCAGCGCTTCGAAGTAGCCTTTATGCGCCGCATCGAACGCATGTTTTTGCAGCCAGTCGAACGTCTTATTCGCGAGCTCCAACGCCTTCGGATTTTTCGTCGCTTTGTAATTCACACTCGCCGCATACAGCCCGAACGAAATGCCGTAAACGTGCTTTTCGCCGCCACGTTCGTTCGTCGGTTTTCCTGAAGCATCCACACTCCAAAAAAATCCACCGTTCTCCTTGTCCCACATTTTATCCGCGAGAAAATCCAGCCCGTGATTCGAGTACGCCACGAACTCCTTCGCCCGTTCCGGAAAACTCAACGCGACTTGTGCCGCCATCCACGTCAGCCGCGATTGATACACCAACGTCTTGTTCCCATCGCGCTTTTCCGTCCAATCCTCGGCATAATCCTGAATGAACCCGCCGCGCTCTTTGTCCACCGAACGCGGGTACCACGGATGGATGATGTGCGTATCGAGATGCGCTTCCATCTCGGTCGCGAGTCGGGCGCAATCGGCTTTCGATAGCCCAGGAACATCCGCGCCAAAAAGTGTTGGGAATGCGAGAGCCGAGAGTAAGAGGAGCGATTTCATGCGACACCTTTTGGATGAGAGTAAAAGGTTACTGTAGTCCGATCCGAATTTGGTTCAAATAAAACAGCGAACGGCGAAGGGCTTTTTTTACCGCGAATTTACGCGAATTTTCGCGAAAACGGCAACAGCTTTAGGAGAACAGCAACGGCAAACGGCAACCGCGAATAATGCGAATGGACGCGATTCGCGAGATACTATGTTAAATGCCGTTAGCCTTTCCCCGACTATACCGTTACGCCCTTTTATGTGTTCCCTTGTCGTTGCCGTTTTCGCGAAAATTCGCGAAAATTCGCGGTAAAAATAAGCCGTTCGCCGTTGTCGTTCACCCACCCATCGAATCGGCGAAATGGTACAGTCTCTAGCGAACCGGAAACCATCGTGTTAAGATGTCAACCCGAAACCGGTTTAATTAAAAACATTCTCAGGAAAATTTTCAAAGCCCATGCTCCGCGTTCTCAATTCCCAATCTCGTCAGAAAGAGGATTTCAAGCCGATTGATCCGGCCGGTAAGGACGTGCGTATGTACGTCTGCGGCCCGACCGTCTACGACTCGCTGCACCTCGGCCACGCCCGCGCCGCGATCACGCCGGACATTGTCCGACGCTACCTCGCGTATAAAGGCTACACGGTCAGATTCGTCTCCAATTTTACGGACATCGACGACAAAATTATCCGCCGCGCCAACGCTGAAAAACGCGATTGGAAGGAACTCACCGAATATCACATCGCCGAATTCCATGCGATGATGAAAACGCTGAACGTTCTCCCGGCGACGCTCTATCCGAAAGCGACGGAGCACATCCCTGAGATGATCGAAATCGTCAACGTGCTCATCGCAAAAAATCACGCCTACGTGGCTGCCGATGGGGATGTTTATTTCGATACGACGACGTACGCGCGCTATGGCAACCTCAGCGGACGCGTCATTGAAGAAGACGACGCCGGGCACAGTCAGCGCATCAGTGATGAACGCATGAAAGTCAAAAAACATCCCGGCGATTTCGTGTTGTGGAAGCTCGCCAAACCCGGCGAACCGTTCTGGGAATCGCCCTGGGGCAAAGGCCGCCCCGGTTGGCATCTCGAGTGCTCGGCCATGTCACGCAAACACCTCGGCGTTCCGTTCGACATTCATGGCGGCGGTCAAGATTTGCTCTTCCCGCATCATGAAGACGAGAAGGCTCAGACCGAGTGCGCTTACTGCGAAGAATTGAAAAATGGCGAGTCCGTGAACTACTGGGTTCACAACGGATTCCTCACGCTCAACAATGAGAAGATGAGCAAGTCGCTGGGCAATGTGAAGTGGCTCCGCGAAATGGTCTGGCCCGAAGGCCCGCACGATCCGATGGCGGTGCGCATGATTTTCTTGAGCGCCCACTACCGCGCGCCGATCAATTTCGAGCCGGGATTGTTTGACGAAGCGAGTGCTCGATTGGATCGTATTTACAACGCCATCGAAGCCATCGACCGTGCCAATTTCGCCGCAGCAACGCCAGTAAACACGTCCGAAAAGTCAGCGACGATCACCGCGTTTGAAACAGCGATGGACGACGACTTCAACACCGCCGGAGCGCTCGCCGCCGTCTTTGATCTCGTCTCCATCATCAACAAAGAACTCACGTCCAAAGCGCCGAACGCGGAGTTGCTCCACACCGCCCGGCGTGATCTGATCACGGTCCTTAACACACTCGGAATCCGCTCCGAACGCGCCAGCAAACCGTCCGCATCTGACGGCGGCGACAGTTTGAAACTCGTCGATCTTCTGTTGCAAGTCCGGCAGGATGTTCGAGCCGCGAAACTCTGGCCCGTCAGTGACAAGATTCGCAACGGGCTCAAGGACCTCGGGTACGAAGTTGAAGACTTGCCCGGCGGTAAATGGACGGTGAAAAAGAAGTGAGCGCGCTCAACCGGTTCGACGCCCAACTTGCAGCACACGCTCTGCCGCCGCTTCGAGCGCGGCAGGTCACGACGCTGCAAGTTAACGTCGGCAAAGTCTGCAACCAGACCTGCGCTCATTGCCACGTCGATGCCGGCCCGCATCGCACCGAGAGTATGACACGCGACACCGCCGAACACGTCATCCGCGTGTTGCGTGAAAACGAATCCATCCGCACCCTCGACATCACCGGCGGAGCGCCCGAACTAAACGCCAATTTCCGCTGGCTCGCCATTCAAGCCCGATCTCTCGGACGGCACGTCATCGACCGCTGCAACCTGACCGTTTTCTTCGTCGAAGGCCAACGCGATCTCCCAACATTTTTGGCCGAGCACCGCGTCGAAGTCGTCGCTTCGCTGCCTTGCTACACATCCGAAAACGTGGACAAGCAGCGCGGTAAAGGCGTTTTTAATCAAAGCCTCGACGCACTGAAAAAATTGAACGATCTCGGCTATGGGCGCGACGATTCCGGCCTTGTTTTAAATCTCGTCTACAACCCGCTCGGCGCCAGCCTTCCACCGCCGCAAGCGAAACTTGAAGCGGATTACAAACGCGAATTGAAAGCGAAATTCGACATTGTTTTCAATCACCTTTTTACCATTACCAACATGCCCATCAGCCGCTTCGAAACCGATCTCGTCGCCCATGGCAAACACGACGTGTACATGGATACATTAACCGCCGCATTCAACTCCAGCGCAGTGAACGACGTCATGTGCCGCGACCTCATTTCAGTCGGCTGGGACGGCCAGTTATTCGATTGTGATTTCAATCAAATGCTCGACTTGCCGCTCATGACTTCATCAGTAAACATCGCCGATTTCAGTACCCGCGAATTCTCCAATCGCCTGATCCGCACCGATTCTCACTGCCTTGGTTGCACAGCCGGCGCAGGCTCGTCGTGCGGTGGCGTATTAAAATAATGTTTCGGGTTTCGATTGGACCCAACGCGCACGCGAAATCCGGAGTACTAAACAACGGGATCCCGCTTATGGCCGCTCTCGCCCCTGCCATCACCACGCTGCTCTTCGAAGAAGCCAGCACATGCCGGGCGAAGCATCGTGTGTCTCGTTTTGTGTGGCGATTTGCGGACGCGGCTCTCGACCTCTTTTTTCCTCCACACTGCGGATCGTGCGGGAACCCGTTGCCAGGATTTATCAACAAATCGGTGTGCCTATCCTGTGCTGAAAAAATACGCTGGATCGGCGATGACCGCTGCATTCGCTGCGGCGATCTGGTTGGCGCTGGCATGGGCGCGGTGGCCGGTTGTGTCTGGTGCCGGGCCTATCCTCCGCGATTTGTCAGCGCGTCAGTTTCGTCCGTTCGCTACGAAGAAACCGGTCCCGCGCGTGACGTGGTGCTGGGATTAAAATTCGGCGGAAAGAGCCATCTCGCGCCCACCTTCGGTCGCCTCCTCGCCGCCCGCATCGCCAGCACGAACTTGCTCCAAGGCGCGGCAGAGACCATCGTCGTCCCAGCACCCTTGATGCGCGGAGCCCTCTTTAGGCGCGGCTACAATCAAGCTGAAGAACTTGCTCGATCAGTGGCGCGGGATCTCAATTTAAAACTCGACACGCGCCTGCTCAAAAAAATCCGAACCACACTCCCGCAAGCGATGCTCTCCCAAAAAAAGCGCCGCGAAAACCTGATTGGCGCGTTCGCCTGTGACACGGAGCGAATCAAAAAACGTGGCATCAAAACGGTCCTGATCATCGACGATGTGATCACCACCGGCAGCACCGTTTCGGAGTGCGCCCGAACCCTCCACCACGCCGGGGTTGAAACGATCTACGCCGCGTCGTTTGCCCACAGTTGAACACGCATGCGATAAGTACCCATCTGTACATTCAAAGGGGCGCTGGTCGAGATCGATTCGAGTGGTTAAAAATCTTACAGGGCATCGCTACACAAATTGCCCGATTGAATCATTCTGTACTTATTCTAAATTAGCCTTTGAGACTGCTCAGTATTGCCTCAAACGTTACCCCACGCTCAACTCGTCTCCACCCTTATCAACTTCACACCCCGGACCTCAATATTCACAGACCCGAACTACCCGCGACATCGCTGGAAGAAAATTACATTTCACGCCTCGCCAGGATCACGTCGGTGTAGCAATTGGCATCAGGATATCACGTTGAAAACCCATGTTTGCTGAGTGTGTGTTGGGCTACAAACGCGGTGTACCATTGGACAATTTTATCGTTAACGCGCTTACATGGCGCCCCTATTAATTTCATGAAACACATCCTCCCATTAATAATGTCCCTCGCCCTGATTGACGGTGCGGCATTGGCTGCCCAGACCGGGTCGTTCGAGCAGTCGGTGAAGCCATTCCTCGCCGATTACTGCTACAAATGCCACGACGTCGATGTTCAGAAGGGTGACTTCCGTGCCGACACCTTGAGCCCGAACGCAGGCCACGCCAACATCCCACAGTGGCTGGAAGTCATGGAGCGCATCAACTCCGGTGAGATGCCGCCGAAGAAAGAGAAGAAGCAGCCGAAGGCCGACGAAACCGCGAAAGTGGTGGAGTGGATCGCTGCGAAGATGAAGGAAGGCGAATCCGCGCGCATGGCCACGCGCGCAAAAGTGACTTACAACCGGCTTACGCGCGACGAATACGTCAACACCGTGAGCGATCTGATCGGCGTGCAATACGATGCGAAGGATCCCGGCGCGTTGCTGGAAGATGCCGAGTGGCACGGCTTCGAGCGCATCGGTTCAGTGCTGACGTTGTCGCCGTCGAACATCGAGAAATATCTCGGCGCGACCGAAACGATCTTAAAAGAAGCGTATCCCGAACCGCTCGCGAAGAACGCAAAACCCGTTCCTCCTTTCGGCGGGACACGCCCTGCGGTCTACGAGAAAGACGTTAATGAGCGGCATCGCGAACGCCTGCGAGAATTGGGACTGCTCGACAAGATTCGCTACGAGCTTTGGCCGGGCGACATGTTCCGAGCCTCCACGTTGCAGGGGCCGCTGCCGGAGTCCGGCATTTACGAAATCAGCTACACACTCAGTGGCCTGAAACCGGAGCACGGCCGCGCGCCGCGCATCAAAGTCTACGCGCCGCACCTGGACCGCGTCTTGTTCGAGCAAGACATAATCGCGCCCGAGGACAAACCGACGACCGTGACCTTCCGCGCGCATTTGCCGAAGGGTGGGCTGACCCTGGAAGTCTATAACGACGTCCCCGGCCCACCGAACACCCCGCGCTCGGGACGGCATGGAAATGTCCCTTTCGTGAGCACCAAAGTCGGCCGCATTCCCTGGCAGATGAAGCTCACCGATGAAGCCGGAAACGCGCGATATCCGTTCCTGATTCTGGATTCGATCACCTGGAAGGGACCGATTATTGATGAACACGAAAAGCAGTTGCGCGACGATTACATGCCGCGCGAAGACGGCAACATGCAACAAGTGCGTGAGTGCCTTGTCACGTTGGCGAAGCGTGCGTTTCGACGTCCGGTGACTGACGAAGAAGTGGACGGATACATGCGCGTCGTGAAGAGCGAGATGGACGCGAAGGAGACGTTCCGCAACGCCGTGAAAGCGGGCATGCTCGCGATCTTGAATTCCAAGAGTTTCCTCTTCATCGCCGAGGGTGACGAGAACGCCAGCCGCAACACGCTCAATGATTGGGAGCTTGCGTCGCGACTCTCTTACCTTCTATGGAGCACGATGCCTGACGCCGAATTGTTCACGCTCGCCGAACAAGGCAAGTTGCGCGACAAATCGGTTCTCGCTCAGCAAGTCGCCCGCATGATCACCGACCCGCGCGCGGAGCGTTTCAGCGATTCGTTTGCATCACAATGGCTGCGCTTGAAAAAAGTCGGCATGTTCCCTCCCGACAAAAAGCTCTACCCCGACTACGACAAGACGCTGGAAATCAGCATGATTGCCGAGACGACGATTTTCTTCCGCGAGGTGCTGAACAAAGGCCTCACGCTGCGCGAGTTTCTGCATTCCGACTGGAGCATGATGAACGATCTGCTCGCGAAGCATTACGGACTCAGCGACACCTTCTCGGCCGCGAGGAAGTTGCCGAATAATGACAGCGAATTCATTCGCGTCAAATTCTCGCCCGACAGCCATCGCGGCGGCTTGCTCACGCAGGCGTCAATTCTCTCGCTCACCAGTGACGGCACGCGGCATCGGCCTGTGCATCGCGGCGTGTGGTTGAATGAAGCGATCTTCGGAAAATCCCCGCCGCCGCCACCGGCGAATGTGAATCCGATTCCGACAAATCCGACCGGCCCCAAGGCCACACTGCGCCAGAAACTCGAAGCACACATCCACGACGCGTCGTGTGCGGCGTGTCACGCAAAGATCGATCCGCTCGGCCTCGCTTTTGAAAACTACGACGCCATTGGCCGCTGGCGCACCGAGGAAGTCACCGACGGCGTCGGCGACAATCCGAAGGTCGTCGCGACCGGTAAGCTGCCCGATGGCCGCGAATACACGAATGCCGAAGAGTTCAAGCAACTGCTCCTGCACGACCTCGACGCCTTCAACGCCACGTTCATCGAGAAACTCGCCACGTACGGCCTGCGCCGGACGATGACCTTCACCGACCGCGACGAACTGGCGAAGATTGCCGCCGTGAGCAAAGCAAAAGACTACCGACTGAGAGACCTTGTCGAGGCGTTTGTCGCCTCGGACCTTTTCCGATCCAGATAGGCAACCCGAACAAGAAGCAGACATCATGAGCAACGTGAATCTCAACAAATGGCAGATCGGCCGCCGGACTTTCCTGCGCGGAGTCGGCGCAAGTATTTCACTCCCGCTGCTCAATTGCATGGCTGGCGATCCCACACCGTCAAAGCCGAGGCGCAGCGTCTTCCTGTACATTCCGAACGGCGTCAACACGCTCACGTGGCAGATTCAAAAAGCAGGTAAAGACTACGAACTCACCGCGCCGCTCAAGTCGCTTGAAAAGCACCGCGCCGACATCACGCCGATCAGTGGCTTGCATCACCCGATGGTGCTTGGCAAGCATCACAACTGCGAAAAAGTCTGGCTCACCGGCGCGAACGTTCCAGGCGATGGCGGAGCCTTCCGAAATACGGTTTCTGCCGACCAACTCATCGCGGATGTGCATGGCGCGCAGACACGATTTTCGTCACTTGAGATGGCTATCGAAGGCACCTCGCTCGCGTGGTCGAAGGACGGCATCCAGATTCCCGCTGAGCGGAACACGCAGCAGATTTTCAATGCGCTCTTCGGCGTTGAACGCGACAGCAAAGAGACCATCCGCCGTCGCCTCAGCCGCCGAGGCAGCATCCTCGATCTCGTGGCCGATGACGCCAATCGCGTGAACAAAAAACTCGGCAGCGAGGACCGCAGCAAACTCGACGAATACCTGACGGCGGTGCGCCAAGTCGAAGAGCGCACCAAACGCGCGGATGAATGGCTCAACGTGCCCAAGCCCATCGTGCCCGCCTCCGAAGCCGCGCGACTCCAACGCAAGCTCAGTATGGCCCAGGCCGGCGAGTACTACCGCCTCTTCTACGATCTGATGGCAATGGCGCTGCGCACTGACTCCACACGCGTCATCACCTGCGGTATCGGCAGCGAAGGCAACACCAGCGGCATCCCCGAAATCGGCATCCTGCAGACGCGCCACGGGCTCAGCCATCACAACGGCGACCCGGAACAACTCCGCCGCCTCACCGCCTGCGACACGTTCCTCGTCGAGCAACTCAGCTACTTCCTCGACCTGCTCAAGCAGCACAAGGAAGGCGAACAAACGCTGCTCGACACAACGCAAGTGCTCTGGGGCAGCGGCATGGCGTACGGCCACAGCCACGGCAACGCCAATCTCCCGACGATTCTCTGCGGCGGCAAAGCGCTCGGCTACAAGCACGGCACGCACGTGGATTTCAATCTGTCCAAGATTGAAAAATACGACGTCTCCGACGCGCAGAACCACTACAAGATCTGCTCCCGCCCTGTGAACAGCGACGCCCGCGTCAGCAATTTGTTGCTCACGATGTTGCAACGCGCGGATGTGAAGACGGACAAGTTCCAGGACAGCGTGGGCGTGATTTCGTCAATCGTGGCGTAATCGTTTTGGACGCCTAACAGTGGCACTGATTTTTAGTTAGATCCGCGATCAGATGATATTGGTCATCGATGTGGAGGCGCCGCCCGCCGCTTTGTTTATAATGACACCTTGATTAGGATCCAAAAAGAGATGCTTCCCAACAACAACGCGCCTCCGATGGATGACAACCGCAAGAACGCCTACCGATACTTGATTTATTGGGCAATGCTCGATATTCGTCCAATTGAATGGATAACGCATCGTCCCTTCTACTTGCTTAATCCGTTTGCGCTATGGAGTGCATTACGGAGAGTTTCGAGAGCGGGTGCAATCGCCTGCTGGTTACATAACCTTGCGGCAGCCTCTGCAATGGACTTCAAAGGGTTCGATGAAGGTTGGTTCTGGCGTGAGTACGAGCAACGGAACCGAGAGGTCGGAGGGCTCTCCCACTATCGTACAATATTCGACCAACGACTCGAAGAATTGAAGCAGCCGAAGCAACCTACTTAACTAATTTGTTTCGAACTTTCGATTTAACAAGCGGGCACTTAAATAACGTCTGAAAATCACAGGATTGCTCATGCGTGTAATAACTATTCTTTACCTCTCCTTTGCCCTTCTCCATGCCGCAGACAAGCTGCCGTTCCGCACTGATGCCGACGGCCCGTTCAGCTTGAAAGCTGAACGCGATGGCAAACCGTTGAAGTGGTTCCAGCTTGTCGAAGGCCAGTTCCCGCCTGAAGGATCAGCACACGCTGTATCAGGCGAATTGATCCGCATGGATCATCTCGAACGCCGCTTCCAGATTCGCGTGGATCGCAGTGACAGCCAGGAGCGCGGAGTCTGGGATCTGCCGCTTGATGCGATGTTGCTGCCCTATGGATCGATCTGGTATCACGGCGCGCCGGCCGCGTTGCAGGACATTCCGCTTGGCACGCATCTGCACGGGTTGTTTTACATTACCAGCCCCGGCGACAAAATGCCGCTGCCCGAAACGCCGTACAATCGCAAGCCGCCTGATTGGGAATTTCGGCATTGCTTCCGCATCGAAGACGATTTCTCATTTCATGCGCGACAGAAGCAGCTCTGGAAAATCGAAAGCGTGGACCTCACCACGAAGAAGCTCACCGCAACACTCGTTGAAAACGACAAGCCGCTAGGTAACGGCAAGCCTCTTATCTTCGATCTACTCACCAGTACGCGCGTCTACAAAGGCGACAGTATCGCCGATGTGAAAGCACTGCAACCGGGCCAGAACGTGCTCATTAATATCACCTGGGCAACACTCTACGGCCCCGGCCGCATCGCCCATGTATGGATCGATGAACCTGCCCGAAACCTCGCCACCACCATGCAACTCGAAACGCACCGCAACCACATCCGCGAACGCGGTCTCGCGGGCTGGGTGCAGGCCGTGGATGACGCCGCTGAGATCGTCACGATCACCTTCTTCGGAGGCGTCGATGCGAAGCTGTTCGACGAATTATCGCACATCAACGAAGAGCCACAAGGCTGGCCGTTCTCGAAAACGGAGGACGCTCCGAAAGCTCCAAAAGGCGGCATCGCCGTTGCGCGAGAATGCCTCATGACGTACGACCCAGTCAACGATCGCAAAGGCGGCAACATCATCGACATTAAAAAGATACCCATTGAACCCGGAAGCAGCGGCGTGCAGATCAAAGTCAAGTGCGGCATGATGCTGGAAGGCTACCGCCCACGCCGCATTATTCGCTTCTACCCTGCGACCTGGAAAGTCATCGCGCTGCCTCAGGAGGAGCAGTACCAAGGCCGCGAATAAGCGTCCTCCAAAACCGCTTCGATTCGGCACCATTTTTACGTATTCACATCCCGTTCCTCAATCCAGAAAGGCAACACACATGCAAGTCATCAACCGTTCGATTCTCGTACTCGCACTCCTCGCGATCTCCGCCACAGCTTTCGCGCTGGATCCTCACGTCGAAGCTGTCATCCGCACCGTCGAAGGTGCCAAAGGCAAAGTCGAGAAGACCGAGGACGGCCAAAGCCTCAAGCTCATCGACTTGCAGGTGCCCAACGCTGGGCCGCATGACCATCGCAAAGACGATCCGTATGACGCCGCCTTCTTCGAGCACGTCGGACACATCAGCACGCTCGAGTCGCTGAACATCATCTCCACGAAGTTCAACGACGAGTGGATTCCGAACATCGCCAAGCTCACGAACCTCAAGTCTCTGCGCTTCACCAACAATGGCAAGCTCACCGATGCAGGAATGATTCAGCTCGCAGGCTTGAAGAATCTGGAGTCGTTCAACTTTGTCGGCACACAGATCACCGGGAAGGCGTACGCGAAATTCGAAGGATTCACCAAGCTCACGCGAGTCAGCCATCGCGGCAGCAGCATTGATGACGAAGGCTTGATGCAACTCTGCGATCACCTGCCGAATCTCGAAAGCATCAGCCTTGCACACGCGAAGTTCACCGATGCCGGCGCGCCGCATCTCGCAAAGTTGACCAAGCTTAAAGGCCTGGAACTGGGTACGTCCAAAGCGACCGCGCAGACGCTGGTTCACATTGCTAAACTACCCCTTGACTACCTGCAACTCGGCGAAGGATTCGACTCCCCGCAATGCATCCCGCTCATTCAAAATCTCGCCACGTTGCGCCGCCTCACGCTCACCAACACCAAGCCGCTGGCCGACTCGGATCTGAAGCTCATCGCGGGCATGAAGCAACTGGAGAAATTGGAACTCGGCCAAATCGAACTGACCGACGCACGCCTCGCCTTCTTCAAAGACTTCGCCTTCTTGAAGGACCTGCGCCTGGTTCCCGGCAAAGTACCTTTCACGCCTGAAACAGAAGCCAAACTCAAAGAGCTTCTGCCCAAAACCGCGCTACAACTCAAGTAGGCGATACACCCGCGTCGACTACTATCGTGTGCCACTGGCAGGTACCCCTGCCAGTGCGGATCTCGCACAAACCGCCCGAACCCATTCCATTCCCCTACTCAAACAACTTAGCCTGCTTCGTCCTGTCCTTCTCGCGCTTGGCCTTTTTGAAATTCACGTCCGGAGCGGCGTCGGGGTGTTCGGCGCGTTCTTTTCCGGTGAGCAGACCGTCGATGGTGAGGATCTGCAAGCGCGGGTACTTCTTCTTGATGGTTTCGCTTTCGTAATAGCCCGCCGTTGTTGCGTCGGCGATCATTTTATCGGTGGGCGGATTGAGTGTGATCAACAATCCGATTTCAGCCTTCTCACGTTCGCGGACGTGGTTGAGTGCGCGGATGTCGTCGGCCTTTAGATTGCCGCCTTTGACACTGATGACAATCTTCTTCGTCTCACCATTCGCACCATAATCGTCGAAGTATTTCAAGCCATCAATCCCGCCGTCTGCCCCCTTCTTTTTGCCCTGATAAGGCTGCGCCACCACCAGCGAAACGGCCCACCATTGGAATTGATATTTGTCGCGCTCGGCGAGGTTGCGCGCGGAGTCGTAATCTTTGGGTGTGCCATGCACTTCGAATTGACACGGTTGTTCCGCAGCGCTTTTGGTCTTGTCATAGAACGCATCGTTGAGGCGCTTTTCGATGAGAGAAATAGCCAGATGCGTGATGTCGATTCCGATCCATTTGCGGTTCAGCTTTTGTGCGGCGTGCACCGCAGTACCGCATCCGCAGAAGGGGTCGAGAACGACAGCATTTGTGTCTCCGTCGGTCGTGCTTGCAGAAATGATGCGCTCTAATAAGGCTAACGGTTTTTGTGTGGGATAGCCCATGCGCTCTGCAGACTGTGACGAAATCATATCGATGTCGTCCCACAAACACTGAACAGGTTTCCCCTTCAGCTCATCAAGAAAACGTTTGCGTTGAATTCTACCGTTTGGATCTTTAGGAAACCAAAGTCGACCTTCTTGATCCCACAGTTTCATTTTTTCGCGTGAGATTGCCCAACCATTCTTGGGTGGCTTATAACCCTTGTATTCGTACATTAAATTTGGACGGGGTGCTGGATTTGCGAGATCAGCAATTCTAAACGTTCGCCCCTTCTCATCAACGTGGCGGAATGTTTTAGCAACGTAATCTCGATACGTCTCATCTCCGAAACTGTATTGAGGATGAAACACGGCTAAATCCGTCTTTGTGTAAAAGAGAATTGAGTCGACGCAATTTCCAAATTTTGTGGACTCATGTACGGTACTAAAAGATCCGTAACGTCGTTTCCATATGATCTCATTCTTAAAACTTATCTTCCCAAACACGCCATCCAAAACAATTTTCAAATAATGTGACGCAACAGGGTCGCAGTGAAGGTAAAGGGAGCCTGTGGGTTTGAGGACTCTGTGCAATTCCAGCAGGCGGTTGGCCATCATCGTCAGGTAAGCCATCATGTCGTTTTCACCGAGAAAGCGGCGCAGCGCCAGCATGATCTCGGCTACGTCGGTGTTCGTCGTGTGCTTCAGTTCTTCAAACTCCTGCGCGGCTTGTTCACCCCAATGCCAAGAGTCTTTGAAGGCTTCGATTTGCGCTTCGCTCTGGTGGCCCTTGGGTGTTTTGAAAAGCAGATTATAATCGCGCTTCGAATTGAACGGGGGGTCCAAATAGATGAGATCAACCGACTCGTCTTTAATGGACTTGCGCAGAACGTGCAGGTTGTCGCCGAAATAGAGATGATTCATGGTCCTCTTATTATCGGCGCTTTTACGCGTTGTCCAGACGTAAAGCCGCTATTTCATCATCGCGAATGAGCGGTCATCGCGTAAATTACCACGCGCGATTGAACTTCGGGTTACCCATACGCATGAATGCTCAATCGCCTTCTTTCCATATCGAAACACCGAGGTCCCCTATGCCCACGTGCTCAATGGCTCGCCGTCTCCTGTTCGTCCTGCTTCTCGTCGTCACGCATGTCGTGCGCACAGAAGAAGCGCCCGTCGTTCGTCCCGACAAAACCGCGCCCGTCACGAATCCCAATTTGCCCCAGGACGATTGGACGCTGAAAAGCGTCGGGCGCAATTCGCCGCTTTTTATCAATGGCCAAGTCGTCCACCCCGCCGGTTCGACGCTGACCGTCAAAGGCAGCCCGCGCAGCATCGCGCTCGCAAAGCAGGGCAAGTTTCTGCTCGTCAAAACCAGTAGCGCCATCGCCGTCATCAATGCCGCGACGTTCAAAGTCGTCTCACAACTCGAATTCCCCAACAAAGACGGCGGTTCGATGCACGGCATGGTCGTCAGCGCCGACGGCGCAACCGCGTATTTCACGAGTAAGCAATCGAAGCTTGTGAGTGCGACGCTGGATGACGCCGGTGTCCTCACGCTCGGCCCGGCGATTGATTTGAAGATTGCGAAAGACACCGTCTACCCGTTGGGCGTCGCGTTGACGAACCACGATAAAACCGCGCTGGTCACGCTCTCGATGTCCAGCCAGCTGGGCATCGTCGATCTGCTCACACAAAAAGTCACCGCGCGCATCGATGTCGGCGTCTGCCCCTACGGCGTCGCGGTCACGCCCGACGGCGCCACTGCGTTCATCAGCAACTACGGCGGCCCGCGCGCGAAGCCCGGTGACAAGACCGAAAAATCCGCCGGGGTTGATGTCGCTCTCGACGCTCGTTCCATCGCTCTGCGCGGCAGCGTCTCGGTTGTGGATCTTGCGTCCAATAAAGTTGTCGCAGAAATCGAAACACGGATCCACCCTGAATCGATGGTGCTCTCGCCCGACGCGAAATTCCTCTATGTCGTCGATGCCAGTGGCGATGGCGTCAACGTCATCGACGTCGCCGCGCGTAAAGCGGTCAAACAGCTCAGCACCAAAGTCCGCTACGATCTTCCGTACGGCAGCCTGACCGACGGCATCGCCATCAGCGCCGATGGCAACACGTTGTTCACCGCGAACGCCGGCAACAACGCGATCGCGCTGTTTGACCTCACGAAAGACACCCCGCGCCCCACCGCACTGATCCCCACCGGCGTCTTCCCAGGGACGGTGTGTGTGAATGGAAAGACGGTTTATATCGGCAATGTCGAAGGCTTCGGTGGCGACGTTCAAAAAGCCACTCTGCCTGACACCGACGCCGAACTCAAAGCGATGACGCGCGTCGCCGAAGAAGGCTTTCATGTCCCCGAAATCATCCGCAGCATGACGCGTGCGCGCACCGGAGTCTCCGCCGTCCCCGTCCCCGCGCATCCCGGCGAGCCGTCACCGATTAAGCATGTTGTCTATATTATTAAAGAGAATAAAAAGTTTGATCAGGTATTAGGTGATATGGGTAAAGGGAATTGCGAACCTAAACTCTGTGAATTCAATCGTACGATTACGCCGAATACGCATGCATTAGCTAATAACTATGTCTTATTAGATAACTATTATTGTTGCAGCGGCAATTCGGCGACCGGGCATCAATGGGCTGTGCAGGGATTGGTATCGCCGTATCGAGCCAAAGGCGAAGCGCCACGTGTTACCTATGATTTTGGTGTCGATCCATTGACGTACGCAGGCTGCGGATTTATCTGGGATCACATGATTCGTCAGGGCGTCTCATTTCGCAATTTCGGCGAATTGGATTATACCGTATTAGTCAAAGGAAAGACGTGGACCGACTTTTATCAGGATTGGAAAACAAAGGCGGGAAAAACGAGCTTTAAGAATGATTATAAGGTCGATGTATTGAAGACATACAGTGACTCGCGCTATCCTGGTTGGGAAATGAATATCCCGGATCAAGTCCGAGCGGATGTATTCTTGACCGCATTAAATGAATACGAAGTGGCTGGCAAGCTGCCTGAATTCATCATTATCTATCTACCCAATGACCATACTGAAGGTGGCAAAAAAGGCCACCCAACACCGCGCGCGTACGTCGCAGACAATGACCTCGCGATGGGCCGGATTGTCGAAGGGTTGTCGAAGAGTTCCTTCTGGAAAGACATGGCTATTTTCATCAACGAAGACGACCCGCAAACGGGAACCGACCACGTCTCCGGCTACCGCTCGCTGTGCCTCGTCGCCAGTCCTTACGCCAAGCGCAACGCGCTCGTCAGCCGCTTCTACAACCAGTCGTCGGTGCTACACACGATGTGTAATATCCTCGGCATCCCGGCGATGAATCAGATGGTCGCATCGACGCCCCTCATGTCTGATTGTTTCCAGAACACACCTGATTTCACGCCCTATACATGCCTCCCATCGAACGTCACGTTGGACGAAATGAATGGCGATCCGAAAGACGCGAAATCAACCAAGCAAGCTGAGCTGCAACGCAAGACAATCACCATGGATTTCTCCGGGCCTGACCTGCTCAAGAAAAAAGACAGCGAGCTTTTCAGCCGCTTTGTCTGGGCCACTCAACGTGGCGACGAGCCTTTCCCCATCGAATATTGGGGCGCGCACGGAAAAGGGCTCGCAGCGCTGGGATTGAGTCTGGAATCGATTGGTGCAGAGATGGATGACGACGATGACGATGACGACGAAAATTAAGTAGACGGTGAGACCATCGGGTGCGTGACTTTATACGCGTATGTTTTTTTACTCCGAAGGAGTTATTTAACCCAAGCCCAGGGTAGCATCGCCCCGCGATGCTACCCTGGGTTATAGCCACCGAATTCTTTCATACGCTGAAAGTGTTACGTAGCCCCCTCTGTGCTAAATAACGCTTTCAGCGTATTCAATTCCGCCCACCTCGTAACCCAGGGTAGGCCCGCAAGCGGTCCAACCCTGGGCTAGTGTTCAACAACGCTTTCAGCGTATAATAAGGCCCGCTCCAGATGTCATGCACCCGTAACCATCCGCCGCACTAGAAATCTCTCGCCTCAACGTCGATTTCCATTATGATGCGTTCTGAGTATTCATCGTGATACAGGAGAAAATCTATGTCAAAGCTCTTGAAATTGTTCGTCGCCTTACAAATCGCCAGCGTTCTCTTCGCCGGTGAAGCGGATACGATTGGGACGTCCAAAGTCGTGCCGCCGTCGGTTCAGCTTGAATTAAAACTCACGTCGCACCGATCCGTTTACGCGCTCGACCGCAAGGGCAAGACCACTGAGGAATACGCCGCGTCTCTCAAAAGCGGAAACTGCCCGTACGGCCCGGCCGTTGTGATCATGATTGAACTTCGCAACAAGGGCGACAAAGAAGTGATCGCCTACGGCGCCCCGCGACCTCAATTCGTGCTGAAAGGCCCACGCGCCGAAAGCGTCTGCGACGTGGCTCCGACTCAATTTCAAGTCGCCCCGTCCCGGCGTTACGTGTTGCCTGCGGGGAAAAGTATTTTCTTGAACGTGATTTCGTTCTGCAATCCGGACAAAGATGAACCGTCCGTCAAAGATACTGTCAAGCGTCTTGCCTACTCCGAAGGCTGTGCGCTGCGCTGCATCAATTGGACCGAACCGGGCGAGTACACGTTAAGTGCCGTGCTTCCCATCGGTGTCTCGCCAGCGCCCGCCCAAGCCCAGGCGTTCCAGAAAGAGAACTACGCCTTTCCAAAAATTCCCGACGACATCGGCCTGGCGCGGCTGGAAAGCAACGCGGTGAAACTGACGATTCAAGAAGGCTCCGATACCAATTACTGGGTCGACGCGCTGGACGATCCCGACGCCGAAGTCCGTTTCGTCGCCGCTCACACACTGACTGCTGCGCTGCCTCTCACCGAACCGGCGCGCCTGAAAATGGCGGCTCATGTCAAAGACACCGACGCTCGCGTCCGAAAAAGTGCCGCTCGTGCATTGCAACGCCCAGCCGGTATGAGCGTCGCGAACCCGGATGCTGATCCCGCAGTGGTCGGATTGATCGACGCGTTGAAAGACGCCAACGCAGGCGTCCGAACGTTTGCGGTCGCAGCCCTCGCATCATGGGGACGAGACGTCAAAACATCGACTCCCGCATTGCTTCCATTGCTTCAAGACAAAGATTCTGGTGTTCGATTGGCGACAGCCGACGCGCTGAGCGACATGTATCGAACCGGCGGAGCGGGCGATCCCGCGCCCGGAGACGCTTTGATTGGCGCCTTGAAAGACACCGACGAAAACGTTGTGAAAAGTTCGATTGTCGCGCTCGGTCGATTGAAAACCGCCGCAGCCGTTCCCGAACTGATAACCTACTGCAAACACGCGAACGACGCGATTTCGCGTGCCGCGATTGAAGCGATCGGAAGCATCGGAACGTTGACGCCTGCCGTTGAGGAAGCTCTGTTTGCAGCGCTCAAGCTCGACGCGACGCGCTCAGCTGCTGCCGCGTCATTAGGTAAACTAAAAGTCAACGCGAGTTCACTGTTACCTGCGTTGACAACGGCGTTGAAAGCAGAAGAAAATGAATTTGGCCGCATCGCCATCGTCAGAGCCTTGGGAAGCTGCGGAGTGCCGGCCATTCCGTTGCTTCAGAGTGTCTTGAAAAATGATCCGGAAACCAGTGTTCGGGAGTATGCAGCTTCGACACTGACCGCGATTCAGCCCCGTTAAGTTCGTGTTGTTTCAGTGCGGCATGTGCCGCCTGACGTTGTTCCAGGAATAGGATGCCAATCGTGGCACCGTGTTTATCAAGGAGTCTCGCATCATGCGGAAACTGTCATTCATGCTCGCGCTGCTGTGTAGCATCGCGTTCGTCCAGACGTTGAAAGCCGAAGAAACCACGAAGGAAGTTACATTCAAAGTCACCGGCATGACCTGACCCGTCAATTGCCCCCCGGCGGTGGTCACCGCTTTTAAAAAGTGTGAAGGTGTCGTTTCCGCAACTGCGAGCAAAGAAGAAGGACAAGCCAAAGTCGTCTACGATCCTGCAAAGACAAACCCTGCAGCGCTCGTAAAAGCCTTCAAGAAAACCGGAGGCCCGAAGTACGCAGCGTCTGAAATCGATTCAAGCAAAGCCAAGTAAATCACGGTCATCGCAATGACACGGATTTACGAAACACTGAATCCGTGTCATTGCTCACCCGTTCCCCAAACTATTCCTTCAACACATGCACCGTATTATGAATCTCACAATTCAGCGCCTTGCCGTCGGCCGTTTTAATTCGCATGCGGATTGACATGCCTCGGGTTGGAGCCAGGTTTGCGACGTCGATTCGGACTGACTTCCCGTCCGGCAATAACTCCACGCTGCGCACGTCCAACGAACGCTCATTTAGGTGCTTCGAACCATACGACGCCGAGCGCGTCAGGTCCCACGCTTTGATGCCGTACAGATCAACGCTCGTCGCGGATTCGCGGTCGAGGGGTTTGGCGAAGCCGACGATCAAGCCGCGCTTCGTCGCTGATAGCGAGATCGGCAGTTCCACAGGATCGGTGTTGCGGATGCGGTAGAAGCCACCTGGTTTGGTTACGTTCGACGACCATCCTACAAGCCCACAGACATAAAAATTCCCGCTTGGATGGAATCGGCCACGCATGGTTCCGGTCGGAAATCGCAGCGGCAGAGGCACCACGCCGCCCTGTTGAACCTCGCCTACGTTTTCTTGAAGCACCAGAAAGATTTGCGCCGGGCCGTATGAGACATCCAGCAGCTTGCCATTTAACGGACCCCAAGACGGGCTGTCCACGCGTACGAGTTCGCCCGGCGAGCGGTCCCATACATTCGTCATCCACACCATCGGCTGGCTCATCGCACTGTCGTCCGCGCTCTGAGTCTTGGGCTGCAACGTGTTCATGTTGCCGTAAAAGCCGCCTTCTTTGACCAGATTAATTCGGTTCTTGGGCGTCCAATGACCTTCCTGATCTGTGACGTAAAACGTGCCGTCGTCGTTGACACACACGCCGTTTGCGGCTCTGAAACCCGTCGCCACAATCGTGCTTTTTAAGCCGTCCGCCGACACGCGCATCAACGTTCCGTGTTGCGGAATCAGTCCCGGCAACGCATGACGAGCGGATTTCGCGTAATAGAAATTGCCCTGCTTATCCGTCTGCAAGCCCATCGCAAATTCGTGAAAATGCTCTGTCACCTGATGATCGTTGTTGAAGTTTTCATAGAAGTCAATTTCGCCGTCGCCATTGAGATCGTTCAGCCGAACAATCTGATCGCGGCAACAGACGTAGATTTTTCCATTCACGATTTTCAAGCCCAGCGGTTGAAAAAGTCCCGACGCAATGCGCTGCCATTTCAGTTCGCCGTTCGCCGCTCCATCGACTCCATCCACCAACCAAACGTCGCCATTCCACGTGCAGACGGCGGCTCGTTTGCCTTCAGGAAAAAAGTCAAAGCCGCCTGCGCGCATCAACGAATTCCACGGATTCTTATCGGGCAGCGTCAACGTGTCAGACGCAAAACCACCTGTGCTTTCGCCGTTCGAAATCGTCGTCACGACCGGCTCGCTCCAGCTCCGCGTCCCGCCGCGCAGCGTTTCAATCGCTTCAACTTTTGCATCCTTCGCGACGGTGCTGACACTCTCCGGCGTACCGTCTCCGAGTAGAATCTTGAAACGCAGCGGTTGTGCCGAGACGGGCAAGCGCAACAGCCACACGCCTCCGCTCTTTTCCAGCGTTGCGTTCGGAAGTCCTGATAGCGCGACAGCTGTGGCGTCGGGCGCGACACGCATCGTGAGCGGTTGCTTGATCGATTCGATGTAAAACGTTCGCGAAAACACAGTGGCTGCTTTATCAAATCCCGGCATTTCAAGCACCGCTGTGCCGCCGATGGAGTACGCAATCACGACCTTGTTGCCTGTTCGATACAGTCCCTGAAAATGCCCCCACTCGCGCGGAATCGGACCGTATCGCTTGGTGTCAACCGGACTGACATAACGCGGATCGTCGAAGGAACCATTTGCAGGATTGGCGTACCCTGGGCCCGGAGCATTCACGAAAGCGGTCTTTCCGGAAATACGCGGGTGGCTGTTGTGCGAACCATCAAACGCTACGCCTTTCCAATCGATAAACGGTCGCGCTTTCGTCTCCTCGGTGCTGACCCATGCCGCAGCCATCGACAGCGTGTCGTGATCAAAGACCATCCACGCGCTGCCCTTGCCAATGCCGCCGGGCGCATCATCGACCTGCACCGCCGTACCCTTGTAGACGATGTGATCTTTACCGACCTGGTACGTCCAATTCAGGCTCGGGCCGAAATCCATCTGGCGATAGAAGGGCTCAGGCTTGGCCGCAGCAAACAGGCCCGTGTGAAGAAGTGCCAACATGAACGCAACGCGAAACAACGAATTCATTGACATAGGGAATCCCAAAAGTTAGATGACAGTATACTACATTTTTACACGCGGAAACGCCTCAAACATGCTTAAAAAAATTGTAACCGTTCACATACTAATAATAGCACTATTTTTCGAAAGCCAAATGTCCGATAAATAATGTATGAGCGACGCGACGTCCATTACACCACACGAGCGCGAACAGCAACAGACCGACCGCAATCGGCAGCTTGAAGCCCAATTGTTTGAGCAGCAAAAGACCATCGCCCAATTGCAGCGCATAATCCACGAACTGCGCGCGGAAATCGAGCGCCTTAAATCCACGCTCGCTAGTGCGCGGAAAACGTCTGCCACGTCGTCCAAGCCGCCCTCCAGCGACATCGTCAAACGCAAGCCGTCTGCGACGTCCACGTCTCCGCGCAAAATCGGCGGGCAACCCGGCCATCCGATGCATGAGCGTACGCTTTTTAAACCCGAGGAAATCAACGGCGGCGTGTTCGTACACACGCTGTCTTGCTGCCCCATTTGCCACGGGCCAGTCTCGCTTTCACCGACGTCCCCAATCGTCGTTCAACAGATGGACCTCGCACCTCTTCCCGTGCGCATCGAGGAACATCGCGCCGGGTTTTACTGGTGTCCGAATTGTGTGAAATATCACGCCGCCGAGTTACCGCCTCAGATTGATAAAGGCCGCTTGTGCGGGCCGTACCTGACGACGTTGATAGCGTACTTGAAAGGCGCGTGTCACGCCTCGTTTTCGACCGTCCGACGATTTCTGCGCGATGTAGCAGGTATCAGAATTTCGCGCGGTCACCTGGCTCATCTGATCACAAAAGTATCGACGATGCTGGATGGTCCGTATGACGAATTGCTGCAACTATTACCTATTCAAAGGCACGTCAACGTAGACGAGACCGGTCACAAGGAGAACGGTCGACGGCCCTGGACTTGGTGCTTCCGCGCGGAGCTGTTTGTGTTGTTCAAAATCGAATCTTCGCGCGGATCGAAAGTGTTGATGGACGTATTAGGCAAGGAGTTTGACGGCCTCGTGGGCTGTGACTACTTTTCAGCCTATCGAAAGTATATGCGGGTGTGCGGCGTGAAGATCCAATTCTGTCTGGCACATTTGATCCGCGACGTCAAGCACCTGTTGGAACTTCCCTCGCCGAAAACACGAACGTATGGCGAAAAGTTACTGTCGGAACTGCGGACGTTATTTCAGGTCATCCACCAGCGGAAAACGCTGAGCGCGACGATGTTTCAGCGTCACTTGAAACAAGCACGCGAACGCATTCTGAGCGCGGCGAAGACGGCCGTGCCGGAAGCAAAAGAAGCGCAAAATATGGCACGCCGATTCGAACTGCACGGCGCGGCCTACTTTCAATTCATCACGACGCCGGGAATGGAACCGACGAACAATCTGGCGGAACAAGCGATTCGATTCGTGGTGATCGACCGGGTGATCACGCAAGGTACGCGCGGAGAAAAAGGGCGACGATGGTGCGAGCGAATCTGGAGCACATTGGCGACCTGCACACTGCAAGGCGTCTCTGCATTCGACTACCTGCATAAGGCTGTTTCCAATTCTTTGACCAATGAATTACCACCCGGATTATTGCCCTGTAGTACGTGAACGGCTAC
>Ga0194042_1000020_pt1 | contig 45711 bp, 39 predicted proteins | sample JunL4412m_MetaG_FD_148974 | JGI IMG/M metagenome (GOLD analysis project Ga0194042, IMG submission 148974) | Anoxic zone freshwater microbial communities from boreal shield lake in IISD Experimental Lakes Area, Ontario, Canada - Jun2016-L442-12m | ecosystem: Environmental > Aquatic > Freshwater >...
GATGACGCGCCGCTTCACGACTGAAATCATGATCATCATCGGCCCGGACAAAGACATCCCCGCGCCGGACATGGGCACCAACGGGCAGACGATGGCGTGGATGATGGACACGTACAGCATGACGCTGGGCCACTGCGTTCCGCAGATCGTCACCGGCAAACCCGTCTCCGTCGGCGGCTCGCTGGGACGAACTGAAGCGACCGGGCGCGGGGTCAGTTTCGTCACCGCCGCCATCGCGAAAGAAAAAGGAATGTCCATGCACGGCTTGCGTGTGGTCGTTCAGGGAGCTGGAAATGTCGGTTCGTACGCAGCAAAAACGCTGCACGAAATGGGCGCGACGATCATTGGCATCAGCGACGTTCACGGCGGCGTCTTCAATCCCGCAGGCATCGATCCCAACGCCGTCTTTGCAAAGTTGGGACCGAAGGACAAACTCTCCGATGTCTGTCCCGGCGAAGCCATCACGAACGAAGAATTGTTGGCGCTGGACTGCGACGTCCTGGTCCCTGCCGCGCTGGGCGGCGTGATCACGGAAGCGAACGCGCATGCGATCAAAGCCAAGATCATCGTCGAAGGCGCGAACGGCCCGACGACAACCGAAGCCGACAAGATTCTCGAAGCGCGCGGCATCACGGTCGTGCCCGACATTCTCGCCAACGCCGGCGGCGTGACGGTCAGTTATTTCGAATGGGTGCAGGGCATTCAGAGTTACTTCTGGGAACTCGACGAAATCAACTCACGCCTGCAACGCATCATGCTGCGCGCGTTCGGAGCGTTGTGGGAATTGGCGCAGAAGGAAAAAGTATCATTGCGCTCCGCCGCGATGATGATCGCAGTGGGACGCGTGGCGGAAGCGGGGAAGCAGTTGGGGTTGTATCCGTAAGCACGTTTTCAGGCTGTCGCCGCGCGTTGAAGCGTCAACGCGCAACGATCGTCGAAAATCCGCGCTCGACCGTGTGATCAACACGTTGAAAACCGATCGCATGAAGTAACTCGATCACACGCTCCGAGCCTAGCCGCAGTTTCTTGTATGCGCTCTTCGTCAATGCCCATACACCGTTTTCACGGACGTAAATGATGTCATGAACATGGACATGCTCGGCAGCGTATTCCAGAAAGACAGTCATGATCCGATCTGGATCATGACGCACCGGAATGGCCCGGTCGATACCGAATAATTCGCGCGTCAAATCGCGAAATCCCAACACAAGGACGCCGCTTGATGCGAGGTTGGCTCGTGCAGATTTCAGCAGCGATTCGACGCGCTCAAACGAATCGAGATGGGTGAGCGTGTCGCCCATGCAGACGACGGTTTCGAACGGGCCGCGCGGTTCGAACAACGAGGCATCCTGGATGTCACCGCGAATCGTCATCACGCGGTCGGCACCGGGTTGGGCGCGCAATTCGTCGAGCAACGCAGCACTGGTGTCGAGGCTCGTCACATCCAATCCTAAATGCGCGAGCGCAAGAGACTGGAACCCTGAACCGCACCCCAAATCAAGCGCACGTGCGCATTCGCGCGGCGCGATGTCCAGCACTTCAAACTGCTTCATGCACGCAGGAACCTGGACCTCATGGCCTCCTTGCATCCACGAGTAATGGTGCGCAAGCAAGCGCTCATAATGCTCTTCAACCGTCGCCATGTCGTCGTCAGCCTTCTTTTGAAAACAACTTCCCGAAGCCCGTGTACGGCATCAACGGAATGTATTCCGGAATCAGCAAACCGTCTCGGATCATCGGCAGTGTTTCGACGCCCTTCTTGAGTTCTTCCAAGGATTCGGCTTCGCAGTTCAACGCCGCGCCGGACAAGCCTTCGAGATAAAAAAGTTCTCGGACCATACCCGTTTCGTACAATTTCCAAACCGTGCGAGCTTCGTCGCGGATGAGTTTGATGACACTCTTGCGGGGCGTGCCCGGAGGAATTCTGCAGACAACAAAAAATCGCATGATGAATCGACGTCCTTTTTTAAACGAGAACGGCGGCACGAATGCCGCCGTTCACTTAACGTTAGCTTCATGAAGGCGGTAAGCGTACCGCCACTTTTCTTCAAAGCAAGCTGCGACGGATCACAGCTTCAGCTTGATCGAATTCAGGTGCCCAAACTATTTCGGGCGTCATATCGCGCAGACAATCGCGGATGCGTTCGAGCGTGTTCTTGGCCATATGCGGACACGCATTGCACGCGCAGGCGATGCCTGGAACCGGAACGAAAGTGTGCTGCGGAAAACGCTTTTCGAACTGCCAGATCATGTTGACTTCCGTCGCCACATTGAACGTCGTCGGGATCGGTTTTCCGCCCACGTATTTCAACATCGCTTCCGTGCCGCCCACGAAATCGGATTGCTCCAACATGTTGTGCGGGCATTCCGGATGCGCGATCGTGACCGACTGCGGATTCTGCTTCTTCAGCCGAATCATGTCCACGACCGAGAAGACTTCGTGAACCATGCACGAGCCTTTCCACAGAATGAACGGGCGCTTCGTTTCGTCCATCAGGAAGCGGCCGAGATGCTGGTCGGGTGTGAATAGAATTTGACAGTCTTTGGGCACGCGTTCGATGATCTCACGCGCGTTGCCGCTGGTGACAATCCAGTCCGACAGCGCCTTGACGGCAGCCGTCGAATTGATGTACGTGACCGTTTGAAACTTCACGCCTTGAGCGCGTAACTCGTCCTGAAATTTCTTCAATGCGGGCGCGGGGCACGAATCCGCAAGGCTGCAACCGGCGGCCATGTCGGGCAACAGCACAGTCTTTTTCGGATTCAGAATCTTGGCCGTTTCAGCCATGAAATGCACACCGCAAAACACGATCACCGGGTCCGTGACCTTCGCAGCTTCGCGCGCAAGTTTCAACGAGTCGCCGGTGATTTCAGCAATCTCCTGAATCGCGCCATCCTGATAATAATGAGCGAGCATGATGGCCTTGCGCTGCTTCTTCAACTCCGCAATTTCTTCGTATAAAGCGACTTCCTGGACCAGCGTCTGCATCGTCGTTAATCTCCAATTCGTTCGGAACTGTGCGTCATTAATTTCCCGAACGTTCCCACTCTGCTCGTGATACATCGGCCTCACGCAAAATCAATTTCAATAACCTCGGACTGATGTCACCTTGATGCGGATTGGGCACGGACAGTCGCACCTCGCCACGCAATAAATATTGATGCTTTCCACCGGAATATGGGCCGTTGAATCCCAACGCATTCATGCGCTTGATAAACTCCCGGCGTGAGACTGGGCCGAGTTTAGGCATGAGTCAATTCCGCTTCGAACGACGATGGTTTGCGATTCAAACTGAAACCCTCTGCGACCGGAAGTGAAGCATTCAGCCTCAAACTCATCAGCAACCATTCTTCCAGTCTTTCTCGCAAGACCAGCTCGCACGCTTTTTTGGTCGGACCGCTTGCCCACAATCCTTTAAAACCGGGAATTTTTCCAAAATAGCTTTTCTCGCCCGGAATGCGTTCATACTTTGCTTTCCGCATCGCCGCTTTGAGATAATCTACAATCATATAAACTCCTCCAGTTCGCGTTGTCACACATCTATACGACGCGCGACACGAACGATTTTACCGAGTCAAAGTGAAACTTTCAATCGGTGAAAGAACCGAACTCAATGCAATTGAAGCCCTTCGCCCAGCAAGCGTCTTGTTCGTGATTAGCTTTAAGACCATTATTTTTCTAAATGGAGGCGACGTGCGCTCTCGTTCAATTCGACACACGCTCACGACCCTGGCATTGCTCTGTGGCATGAGCATCGCCAGCGACACCGATATTCAGACCATCGTCAACCTGGTCTCGCAGCAACACGTCACCGATTATCAACATGCCATCGAAGGCATGGGCCTGGGGAATTACGGCGGGACGCTCTACAATCAAGGGACTCGCGGCCGGGCGTTCATTGGCGTTTATGGTGACAAGGGCAATCAAGAGGCGCGCAAATACCTCGTCGAAACGCTCTCCGGTTTTGGGTTGGATACGTCGGTTCAAGGGAAGTTTTATAATGTCGTCGCTGAGCAAAAAGGGGTAACGAATCCGCAGAACGTCCTCATCATCGCGGCGCATTATGACACGCTCAAATCGACGCTCCCAGGCGGCGATGCGGACGCGTCGGGGACTGCCGGTGTGATCGAAGCGGCGCGCGTATTGAGCCAGTACACATTCGACAACACGATTCGCTTCGTCGTCTTCAATGCGACGTCCAAAAGGCAGGTCGGCAGTCTCGATTACGTGGCTAAAGTCGTCGGCGTCGGAACTGAAAATCTTCTCGGTGTCGTATATCTCGATTCGATTTTGCATCCATACCACGATAACAATCCCGCGTTGCCGCAAGCGCTTTCCGTCGGAATTTCGGACAAGAAGAGCGTGCCTTTGGCGTGGGCAGATGCGTTTTCGGCAGCGGCTCTACAATTCGTCCCGACGCTCGCGCTCGACGCCAGCGGTCCGGTTCTTGACGTGGCCAACGACCAATTCGCATTCATCACTTTCGGCTACATCGCGTCGCTGCGTCTTTCAGAGAATTCCAGCAAGGACAAAGCGAACGCATCCATCAGCACCCCGGCGGATGCCAGCGACGGAGCCGCTGGTGCGCATTACGACTACGCGTTCGCGACCGATGTTGTCCGCGCAACGGTGGCGTTGATGGCTCAGCAAGCGGGGTTCGTTGGGCCTGCGGCCAGCAATGGTGGGGCGTATGTTGACAGCGATGGCGACGGCTTCAGCGATGAGATTGAAACGGTGTTGGGTTCGGATCCGGGATTGATCGCGAGTACGCCGTCGAGCTTGCCGAGTGCTACGCGCGTTGGCACATTTGAATTGTCCGGCGCGGTCGTAGCTCTCGATTTCTCGTCGTCGTTTTCAGATTTGGTTTCGGTCGCGGGGACGTTACGAATTCACGCGGGATTCGCGCCACTTGATACGGTGGCGATTGTCGATGTTGGCGGAGTGGTGAAGTCGTTCGTGCTGAAATCAATGGGTGCTGGGAAAATTGGATCCAACACGTTTTCACTCAAAGTCAAAAACGTCAAAGGCGTCGTTTCCGAGCAACTGGCTCCTGTGACGTTCACGTTGGGCCAAGGAAATTTCAAACAGCAATTCGGACCGCTGGGGCTGACAAATTTAGGATTCAGAGGCAAGCCGGTGACCATCCCCGTCACGATTATTCTGGCTGGCGAAGTTCATCGCGCCACGCGCCTATTGATTTATTCGGGCACAAAAAATATCAACGGAATTGCGCGCTGATCGCATGCCGCGCCGGCCTTATTTCTCGTACGCACCGACATCGACCGCCGTACCGTTTTTCCTGGGATTGCCGGCAAAATCGGTTTCGCCTACTCCGAGCACAAATGACGGATCACCTGCATCCATCGCGGGCGATCCGGTTTGAAACCGCAGGTCCACGGGAGCAGTCACCGAGACAAACAGCGGATCAGCGAATTTGGAATGCGCGTCCTGTTTGCTGCCCAAGCGATAAGCATCAAATCCGCTGTAGTCTTTTTTATTCCAATTCCAATTGCTCGCGGCCGCCCCGCTTGCGCAAAAATAAAGGTTGTAGTCGAAGACGTTGCCCAGCGATTTCGCTTTCGCAAACGGGTTCGTGATCAGCACATTTTGAGCTGACGCAAAGACGATGTTGTTCTTGAATTGGTTGTTCTTCGAGACCTGAACATTGATCTCGCCTGTGTACGAATTCGATGAGTCATTGTTGAAAAACGTGTTGTTCAGAAACTGGCAATTGAGCGTCGTGCCGCGTTGCAAATCGTAGCCGCCGAAACCCAAACCCGCGACCGTGCAATCGTGGATCAGATTTTCGCGGACGATCACGCCGCTGGACGTTTTGCCTCGGTGTTCGCAGCCAATTTCGATGCCATAATCCGTGTGATAAATGTGGTTGCGTTCGATAAGAATATCGCGCCCGCCATCGACATAAATTCCGCCCGCACTGCTCTCATTTCCGTATGCGGGGTTGCCTTTTGAATTGATGTTGTACACGACGTTGTCACGGATCACGCCGTTGCGCGCCTGATCGTTTTTCTTCGCGGTTTTCTCCCAGCCGATGGCGTCGATGCCAATGTTGTCATTGTCGTGAACGGTGCAACGCGTGACGGTGAATCCGTCGATATTTCCATTGAACGAAAACGATTCGCTTGAACCCAGCGTGCAATGATCGACTTCGACTCCATCAAAAAGCAGACTGCTCAGTGGAGTCGCGGCGTTCGTTCCGTAGATCGCAATTCCCAACGCATCGCGCCCCAATTTCGCCGCATTGACCGCAGCGTTATTCGCGATGTGGTGGACGTGGCAATTCAACACTTCAATATGCTCGCCCGAGCCGCTGATGAAAATGCCTTCGATCACATTGTTTTGTGTCGTCGTGGAATAGTTCCGGATTTCGAAACCTTGAACGCGCACATAACTTTTGTCTGTGATCGTCAGCATCGCGCTCGATCCTTCGGGCGCGCTCAAACCCACGCCATCCAGTGCGACCGCATCCGTCGCGAAGTTGCGCAGCGTCACAAACCCATCGGATGCGTTTCCGGATTTCGTGATCGTGACGCGTTCGGAATACACGCCGACTTTGACATAAATTGTGGAACCGCCGGACGCGGCGTCACAGCCTTTTTGAACCGTCCTGAAGGGCTGCGCTTCGGTGCCGGGATTTGAATCGCTGCCGGTTGTCGCCACATAAAAATCAGCAGCGCCGCAACCGAAAAAGACGTTCGTCACACAGAACAGCGCGGTAATCGTACGTCGATTCAAAACGCTCATAGCCGTTCCTTTCGCACACTATTTAAGTGGTGGGATTCTTCAGCCGATCCAGTTCCGCGCGCAAAAGCACAATCTCGGCTTCAGCTCGGTGAGCGCGTTCTGCTTCACTTCGCGCGCGGCTTGCCTCTGCGCGTTCGGATTCTTCAGCGCTTAAAATACGCTCGCCCGTTACAGCGTCGTACAACGCAAGATACCGGTTTTCCAAGCGCATCATCACACCCAGTTCCTGACAGTGAACGCGCCCGTCCGATGTCGATTTTATAGGCTGATACATTCCGCCTTTGAGTCGGTAGCCTTGCAGGGGCGGCTTCAGGTACGCAGTCTCGGGGTCGCACAAAAAATACTCTTTCACGCCCAGAGACGCGCACAATTCTTTCTTTGTCGTCGCGTCAACTTTCTTTGTTTTCCGAGACGTGAATTCAAACACCACGGCAGGCGGATGCTGCTCTTTCCATAAAAAATACGAACGCCGTTTCGCGCTGTCCACACCGAACACGACGTACGCGTCCGGCGAGAAGCGAGCTTTATTGTCGCCTTCTTTGTAGTACACAAAATTGCAACCCGCGACGTACACGTCGTTGCGAGTTGCGTAATGGCGGCGCAGCAACGCGATCAGCGCTGCGATGGCGGTGAAGTGAATATCCGTTTCAGCCAAAGGTTTCCCATCCGATTCTGGGTACACAATTTCTTTTGGCCGTTTAAACAGCGCCCGGGCCGGAGGCGCGACTCGTGTTTCAGTTAGCATTCGCCGCTCCTTTAAAAAAGGGTTCGCCGCCGAGTTATTCAATCACCGCCGGCACGCGGAAGAATTCATCGTCGTGCGCGGGCGCGGAGGCAAAGGCGGCTTTGCGGTCCAGCGTCGGTTTTGGGACGTCGGGGCGGAAGACGTTTCCGTCTGCTGCGGCGGTGATCATCGGATCCACTTTCGACGTTTCGACCGCGTTGAGTTTCTCAACGAAATGGAGAATTTTACCGAGCTGCTCGGTATACAAATTCACTTCGTCGCCGCTCAACGCCAGCCGCGACAACTTCGCCACTTTTACTACGTCATCATTTGAAATCGCCATGCTGACCTGCCTCGTAATTATGTTATCGTTTCCACTTCATTCGCAGTCAATATTACCCGCCCTTCCCCGCCTTGCCAGAGTGCTTCCCGATCAAGGCAGGAAAACAATTCAAAATGTCTCTTTGAAATTCGGAAATTGAAATTATCTTTTCGGCATGACAAACACAACTTCCTCAACTTCCGAACCCGTTTCGTCAATCCCTCCGGCCTGGCGCGTGTGGCTGTCGTATGTGACCGTCGCGTTGATGCCGTTGAGCATAAATTACGAGCGCATCTTCGGGCCGCGCAAACGCCCTCTTTACTTGTCGCCGCTTGATTTCCTCCTGCCAATCCTGGCGCTCTTCATGGTTTTGGATTTAATTCAGCGCAAGCCCTGGGCGCGATTCAAATTCCCGCAGGTCGCAACGATCCTGTGGTCCGCGCTCGCGATTTTTTCATACGCGTGGATGAAGGGCGGCGACGAGAAATTAATGGACTGGGTGTTCGCAGCAGGCAACCCAACATTCGTCGTGCTGCTCGGCGTCTGGGTCTTCTCAAATCTCTCGGACAGTGCTGCGGAGTTCCGCAAACTCGCGATGATTCTGAGCGGTAGTTTTGCCGTCTGCGTGTTGATCGCGTTTTACCAGTACATCGGTCCGGTCGGAAAACCGTTCGATCCGAAGCACAAAGAAATGGCGCTTGAAGGCGTAACGAATATGCGGCTGGGCGGATGGTATGACAACCGCATGCTTTTCGGCGCACAGGCTGCGATGATCGTCCCGGTGTTTGCAGCGTTCGCAGCGCTCGATAAAGATCCGTTGATCAAGGCACTCGCCGGAGCGTTCACGGCGCTGGCGTTGTGTGTGACGATGGCCGCGGGTGGATTTCTCGGAGCGGTGGCGGGGATTCTTGCGGTGGCCGCCGCGTGCATCCTGATGAAAAAATGTTGGACTGGTGCGGCGCTGATTGTAGCCGTCGCACTCTTCACGGCAGTGGTGCTGCCGCGTCTTCCGGAGAAGCGCAACAACATCGGCACACTCGGTCGAGGCGTAGCGCTTTGGGCGAAAGTGGGCGACGATAAAAAGATCGCGACGCCACGGCTGCGACGTTATCAAGCCACGCTTAGTTACTTGGCGTCGCACCGCGATCCGATGAATGAGAAGTCGATGCCGAACTGGATTCTGGGAGCTGGAGCCGGGCGGTATAATGCGGAAGTGAACAACTATTTCGACGATGCGTATTACCCGCGCACCAACGGCCGTGGCGATGAAGAAGCGCTTTTCGACATCGACGCAAATGAACGCGACGGCTTTGGACTCGTTGAAAAGACAGGGCTTGAATTGGGTGCATTTGGCTTGACGGTGTTGGCGCTGTTTTTTGCGGGCTGGATTTTCGGAGCGGCAGGAGCTTTGGCTCGGGGCGAATCAAGTGAGCTTCAGGTGATCGCGCTGGCGGCGCTGGGGGCGGGAGTCGGAGCGATGTTCGTCAGTCTCTTTGCGTTCCCGTCGCAACGCGGAGCGGGAAGCGGTGGAACGTTTGCGTTCTTCTGCGCGCTGGCCGCGTGGGTTCATTGCAAAACAATGGCGAAGAATTGAGTCACGTTAATGGCCAAAAACACACGGGCTTTTTCGATCAGGTTTCCAGTCTGAAATAGAATTGGATAAACCCGACGATGAAGAAGAAGCAGTGTGGAATGATCGGTGCCCAGATCGGGAATTTAATAACGTAGGCAAAGAGTGTAAACGACGCGCCGTCCGCACCCAATTTTGCGCAGGCCATGCACATGATCCAATAGACGGCCGCGAGTAATGTACTGAAAGCGATGGACGTCACGGGGCTATGCGTGGAATCGCTGAGCATCAGCGGCAGCGCACACCACAGCAGAATAAAGCCCATCGCGAATTCGCTGACACGGCGATACCATTCGGCCATCAATTCCGGTTTGTATTCACTGTTCTTTTTCAATTCGTCCAAGCGCATGACTTTCACGCCGAGGCGTTCGCTGTCGATGTATTTAGGATTCATCGGCCCTTGCCAGAAATCGACGCGTGTGATGCGGGTCGCAGTCAACGGCAGGCTGGCAGCATTCTTTCCACCAATCGCAGCCATATCGATTGCGGTGTCGGTGTCACGTCGCTGACCGCCGGGGATGAGCGCTGTCGATTTGGCGGCCACGGGTGCCTTGTTCTTGCCCTCTTTTTCTTTATCCGTGGTCTTGTCTTTTCCACCGCCAAACGGTCCGGATGCCGCAAGTTTAAGAAGCGCCATTTCCCGCTCGACCGGATCCATGAACAAGTTGAAGCCCTGCCGCGCGTTGTCCCAGATCGCCACGTCGGCAACCAATTGCGGAATGCGTCCGTTCTTCTCTTCACCCAAGAAATAGATGTGCAGGTCTTTGCCTTGGCGGGAAGCGAAATTGTAGCTGCCCATTTCGAAGAGAATCGGCTTCTTGTTTTCGTCCACAACGTACAACGCCAGCGACGAGGGTTGTGAATTTTTGTGATAGACTTGGGGCTTCAGAAAGTCGCGGTGCAGAATTAATTCGGGCATGTACAGTTCACGGATCAGAGTAACACTGCCACACGCCAGGAGCGCCAGAATAATCGCTGGTCGCATCGCGCGTTGTAATCTGATGCCGGACGATTTGAGAATCAAATGTTCCTGATTGCGCACCAACACCATCGCACACATCAAGCCGGCGACGAGCACCCACAACGGCAGATACTCGAGCGTGAAGTCCAGCGCCTGGATCGAATACAACGCAATCACGTCGCGTATGGCTTCGGTCTGGGTGCGGATCGGCAGCGCTCCTAGCGGTTCTGCGCTGAGTCGAATGCCGTCGGTGATTTCGCTCAAATGGTCGATCACGTCGAACGCCGTCACAAGCCCTGCGATGCAGACGATCACGGTGATCAGGGGCATCACAAACGACGTCCCGATGTACATGTCAGTGGTGCGCCGGAAAAAGAGAATGCGCACCGGCAGGTAAACAATTCGGCTGATGATCCAGATGAGAGCCTGAATCACTCGCCAAAGCACATCTACAATCAGGAATTTCAGCATGTCGAACTAGACTCCAATCACGAGTCGAAGCAGGAATTGAACGATGCGACGCCAACCCTTTGCACCGCCCGCCGCCACGTTGAAATGAAACCCGGTTTCGTACATGTGCCACAACGCGTAGCCCATGATCAGGAACAGAATATTGGGCAGATATTGCGGCGGACAAAATTTTGACATCCGGTCCCAATTGCCGCTGCTGGAAAGCGTCTTGGCAACGATGGTCAACGGATAATAAAGCAGCGCATACAGCGCCAATCCCAGCAAGAAGCCGACCATGCGGTTGCTCTTTTTGACGAGCAATCCCAGCCCGACGCCAAGGAAAATCATTGAGATCGGCAGAAGGCTCAACGCGATTTTGCGGTGAAATTCGATGTTGTCCTGGCGCATGCGGTCCAAGGCTCCGCCTTGTCCAATAATGCTGTCCATACCCATCTTGGTGTCATTCCATGAATTAGCAATGAGCGCCGGAGCGGTGGGATCGAGCGGCCCGCTGGCTACCCCAAACGCGCCGAGATCCGATACGCGGCGCAGCAGGAACGACCAGCGACGCGGCTCGTCGCGCGCGATTTTGCGCCCGTCTTCGAGGTTGTCACGCCAGCTCTTTTGTCCGCGCGTGTTGCCGATTGGAATGAGCGCGCCGATGTCGGGGAGAGGAATACGCAGCGCAATGTTTTCAGCGCGGTTGTAATTGTCACTGTACGTCTGCACATTCATCAACGAAATCGACAACATTTGATCGTTGGAGCTTTTTCCTTCCGGGCCAGCCGTGTTGAATTGATGATCATCTGCCAACACGGTCTGCATGATTTTGTTATTTTGGAAGTCGATGATTTGAATCGGTCGCATGACATGGCCGTCCTTGCCAACTATCGACGGAAGCATGTTGATACGTGTGTATTTACTTGGGTCCGGATGAATCGACATGCTGCCGCCCGGCTTGTCCAACGTTTTCAAAAACGATTCCGGTTTGTTGATTTTCAAGACTTGAGTGCGAATCGTCTCGTTGCCCCAGCGCATGCCGGTGTCCTGAAGCCAGAGCGAGATCATCGAGATGATCATGCTGCAGACGATCAACGGCCAGACAAACCGGCGCAACGCCGCACCACCCGCCTGAGCCGCCAGGATTTCACTTTCAGCGCTCAACCGGCCAAAGACCATGACGGTCGCGATCATGGTTGCAGGCGGAATGGAGAGGGTTAACGCGCGTGGCAAAATGAACGGAGCCAGCATCAAGACTTGTGTGGCATCGGCTCCGAACTGTTCGAGTTCAGTGGCCATCGTGTAGGACACCAGCAACAACCAAAAGATCGTCATCGCCATCAAGGTCAATGCGAATGAGACGAGGAATTCGCTCAGCACATACCAGATTAAGGTATAGGCCGGCCTGAAAAAACTTAGCATTGAACTCCTTAATTGTTCATCCAAACTTACTGCATACGATCCAGAATATGATTACAACTCGACACCACATCGCCCGGTTTGACCTGGGTCAGACACGCGCGGTCCACGCGCTCGCACGTGGTCTTCCAACACGGGTGGCAATCGATGCCGCCCGTTTGAACACGGTGCCCGCTGCCATAGGCTCCGTTGCGCAGCGGGTCGGTGGCTCCGAAAATTGCCACTGTTCGGACTTTCAACGCGACGGCCAGATGCAACGGGCCCGTGTCGTTGCTGACAAATAGCACTGCCTGCGACGTCAACGCGGCCAGTTCGCGCAGATTGGTTTTCGGAGCGACAAACACACCGCTCTCTTTTCCGCCAGCGATGGTTGAAATCGTTTGCGCGGCTTTGTGTTCGTCATCGCCTGCCCAGGTCACAACGACCGGCATCTTGCGCTGCGCGACCAAGCCCTTCGCGACTTCACCGAACAATTCTGGCGGATAGCGTTTCGTGAACCACGTCGCGCCGGGATTGATGATCACGTATTTGACCGGTTGTCCATCGCCGCCAATCAGTCCGCATTCGTTCAAAAATGGGCGCGTCGATTCGATTTCAGGCGCGTAACTCGGCATGACCCATTCGGGTTTTTCAGGCAGCTCGACGCCCAACGGTTTCAGCAGCGATAGATTTTTTTCGACGACGTGAACGGCTTCTTCCGGCGGCTTGACACGCTTGTTCGCGAAGACCAGATTAAATTCTCGGCTGTCTTCACCTTTAAATCCAATGCGCTGTTTCGCGCGGCTCCACCATGTGACGAGTCCGCTTTTGGTGAGTCCTTGAAAATCAATCGCTGCGTCGTAATGCTGGCCGATTAAATCCTTGCGGAACGAACTCATGTCACGCATGCCGTCGAAGATTTTACTGTTGCCAAGCTTCAAGGCCTGGCGCGGGAAGATGTGCCAGGAGTCCACCATCGGGTGGCCGTGCAGCACGGAATAGGGCAGCTTTTCAATCGCCCAGCCTATGTGCGCTTCCGGGAACTTGCGGCGGAGAGCAACCAATGCAGGTACCGTGTGCAGGCAGTCGCCAAATGCGGACAACCGTACGATCAAGATGCGTGGACTGCGTCCGCTCACTCTGGCCCCTCAACTATGGATGCAACGACGGACAATTTCCGTCGTTCAATCTCCGTGTTTCACTCGTTCCCGATACGCATTCAGGATACCATCAACCATGGCATCGGCGGAAAAAAGTGCGCGCGCCCTCGCCCGGGCCTTTTCGCCCATGCGCGTACGGCGCGCGTCATTCTCGCGCAATTCCAAAATCGCCTGACTCAACGAATGCGTGTCACCGATACTAAAGATAACACCGGTCGCGTCATCTTCAACCACTTCAATCATTCCACCCGCGCGCGAAATGGCCGCCGGCAGTCCTGCGCCCTGCGCTTCGATCAGCGCCGTACACAATCCTTCCGCTTCACTCGCATAAATCGCCATCGACGCCGCAGCCCACAGCGGACGCAAATCGGTCTGAAATCCCAGAAAATGAACGCACACATCAAGACCGCGCGTCGCAGCCGCCTGTTTTAATTCCTGTTCCAACGTTCCGCTTCCGGCAAGTGCAAGATGGACGCCGCCCAGCCCGCGTTCCTTCAGATTTCGATTCGTCAATTCCAGCGCGTCGAGAATATCGCCTTGTCGCTTCTCGGATGTGAGCGCTGCCGCGTGCGCGATGAGAAACGCGTTCGCGGGAATGCCGAAGCGATCACGAAACGCTCGGACTTCTGGTGCATCCGGCGCGAGCGTGTCCGGAAAATCCATGCCGCTGTAGACGACGCGAATCGATTCTGGGGCGATGCCGGCTTTGACAACTTCGGCTTTCGCCGCCTGGCTGATGGCGATGACGCAATCGACGCGACCGCTGTATTTGCCGCGCCCTTTGAGTTTGAACACCGTGCGGCGGTGAGCGAAGACGTGCAGCCCTTTAAGGCGCGACAGCTGCGCCGCCCATTTGCCGGGCAGGACCGCGTGGCCGTCGTGGAGATGAAGAACTTCCGGGCGAATCTCTCTCAACATTCGCGAGAGTTTCCACGCGCCAAAGATGTCGATCTCTCCGCGCACACGCAACGGACGCGTCTCGATTCCTTCGGCAACGCAGCGCTCCAGCAACGGCGATCCGGGCGGAGCGACTATGACAGCCCGCTGGCCCCGCGCGCGCAGGCCACGCGCTAAAAGATAAAGTTGGTTCTCCCCGCCGCGCCAGGTGCGAGCTGTTGAGAGATGGACGCTGGTGATCAAATCGACGTTCCGTGGATGTGTTGAGTGTTATCGTCTGTCGGCAACTTTACAAACAGACTGAATGTGGGGAAAGCGCAATCGCGGGAAATTCGGGGATTGAGTAGTCCTTATGTGACAGCGAAAGTTAGTCATTGTCGAATCAAGCAGGCTGAAGCCTGCTAATTGCAAATTTGATACATCGCACCACCAGCTGAAGCTGGTGGCAAGCAAAAGCAAAGGCAGTTTTTGGCTGTCATAATAGGACTACGAACTCTTATTTATCCTCTCCCTCAACTTTACAAACCTGCCTCAATTTCGTAAAACGCTCACATGGAAACTACTCAGAAGACGTCGGAGTCGTCCGAAAACTCGTCGCAGGACAGCGGACACTCCATGATCGGGTCCGCGTTTGTGGTTGGATTGATGACGCTCATCAGCCGCCTCACAGGCTTGTGGCGCTTTCGCGTCATGGGGCAATTCTTCGGCGCGTCGCAAGTCGCGGATGCGTTTAATTTCGCGTTCATTTTTCCGAACCTCACCCGCAGGCTTTTTGGCGAGGGGCTGCTGACGAGTGTCTTCGTGCCGGTCTTTTCGGATCGGTTGGCTAAAGGGCAGAAAGACGCAGCGAATCGTACGGCTTCGATTCTGCTCATTCGATTATTTTATTGGCTCAGCATCGCCTGTGTTGCATGTGTCGCGGTGTCGATGGGGATTCGAATAGCGCTCGGATCGACGTTGGGATTCACGCCGGACCAACTCTTGAAATTCAAACTCTTCGAAGCACTGCTGCCGTATTGCGTGCTCATTAATGTGGCCGCCGTGCTGATGGCGATTCTGAATTCTCTCGACCATTTCTGGATGCCAGCACTTGCGCCCGTGTTGTTGAATGTGCTGATCATCGCGGCATGTTATTTTGGATTGCCGATGTTCGGAACGGTTCCGGAGAATCAGATTTGGGCCGTCGCGATTGCGGTGCTAATTGGTGGCGCGTTGCAATTATTCGTCCAACTTCCGCCCGCGTTGTCGCTGGGATTTAAATTCACAGCCACGAACGACGCGAACGATCCGGGCTATCGCGAAGTCATGGCCAATTTCAAGCCCGTCGTGTTGATGGTCGGGGTGTTTCAAGCGAACGTGATGCTGGATAATCTGATTGCTCAATGGTTCATTAAAGGTGACGGCCCGGTGACGTACATGAACATGGGTACGAGCGTGTATCAAATGGCGTGGGCGATGATCGCGCTGGCGATTGGCGTTGCGGCGTTGCCCTTGTTGTCGCGGCATTGGGCGCAGGACAAAAAATCCGACTTCGAAACCACACTCACGACTGCGTTGCGATATGCCGTCTTCGCGTCGATTCCGTGCACCGTTGGAGCCCTGTTATTGTCCGACGACATCGTCCGTTTTTTGTATGGCACTGGCAAATTCCTTGCGCGCGACGGTGAGCCTGTTCACCGCACGAGCGGCGTTGTTTTTTATTCGTGTCTGGGACTCGTTTTTTATAGCGTGAATTCGATTCTCGTCCGCGCATTGTACGCGATGAAGGACATGCAGACGCCGACGCGGACGCTGTTTCATTCGGTGTTGTTGAACCTCGGATTGAATCTGTTCTTCGTGATCGCGGCACCGAAGATTGCGCTGGCGTTGCATGATACGGCTGAAGGCTGGGTCAAACTGTCACCGGACGACGGCCCGGCATCGCCGTTTAATGCCATGGTGCGGCTCTTCAAGATGGATGCGTACATGGCCGTTGGAGCCTTCGGAAATCTGCGCGAGAGCGGCATTATTCTGGCCAGCACGATCAGCACGGCGTGGCAGACGTGGGCGCTTTCGAAAGTGGTGCGCCAACGGTTGGGGCAATCAAGCGACTCGGCTTTTTCGAAAGACTTTACGATCAAAATCATCGGGACGACGCTCGCGTCGATGGTGCTGGGATTGGCGGTCTATCGGTATTACATGGCCAAGGACAAGGACGGCGAAACGCTCTTTGCGTTCGCATTCGGCGTCGCGGCGTTTTTGCTGCCGATGATCTTCATCGGACAGGATTTCTGTGCGAAGCGCTTTAACGCGATTCGAACGAAATTGGGGCTCGGAGAAAACGACCCGATTCCGAACGACTCGATCCCGAATTCGTTGCAGCTTCAATACGCACTTTTCACGTCGCTGGCCGCAGCGGCTGTGATGGGGATCATGGTTTGGGCCGTCCGCGACAGCGTCCCGCCAGCCGGTCGCAGCGCGATCCAAATCGCCCAACGCGCGCTCGCTCCGGTCGTCGCCGGCGTGATCGTCTATTGCATTGCGTCGAGTTCGCTAGTGTCGCGGGAATATGATGAACTGACGACGATGATACGGCTAAAATTCAGCAAAGAAAAGTAAGTACCGACGGAAAATACGCACAATGTGATTGTATGGGAGCGACAGTAGGCTCTTTTCGACATCGTTTATGATGAACTGGCCCTTCATATGCCTATTAGTTCTATGAAGTTCCGGATGTGGCGGGAATTGCGACATAATTTCTCTAAATTGTTGCAAAAAACGCCGGGGTGCGGGATATTTCATCATACGAGCAGGCATTGCGTCTGCGGTTGTTGGGGGACTGAAACTATGAAAACGTCACGCCTACCATTAATAGCGTCGATCCTCGGATGGACTGGGGTTCTCGTCGTGATCGTGATGCTGTCGAGCAACTCGTCGTCGCACAATGTCGTCAACGCTGAGCCTGACGTAAAAGGCACACCGACGTTCCAGATCAAAAACCCCATCGATAAATTCGTTCTCGCCAGACTCCAAAGTGAAAAGATTGATCCGTCTTTGTTGTGCAGCGACGAAGAATTCTTGCGCCGTGTTTATTTGGATATTTGCGGCTCGGTGCCTCCGCTTGCAGACGTCAAAGCCTACATGCTCGACCGCACTGGTGACCGCCGTATGAAACTCGTGGACCGATTGTTGAAGAGTGACCGGTACGCGGCGCATTGGTCGGTGATGTGGAGCGACTTGCTGCGCGAGCACACGCAGTCTCGTCCGCAGGAAGGAACTGAACGCGGGTCCTATCGCGAATGGATGCAGGAGTCGCTCACTAAAAACGTACCGTACGATGTCTTTGTCAAAACGATGATCGAAGCGGTCGGTGATGCTGAAGAAGATGGCTCGGTTAATTTTTATCTGCGAGATGCTGGCAACGGCATGCAGGTGGACAAAGCCGAAATTGTAAACAACGTCGCCACTGTTTTCATGGGAACGCGCATGGCGTGTGCGCAGTGCCATGACCACCCGTTCGACAAATGGACGCAGACTGATTTTCATTCATTGATGGCGTTCTTCGGTCGCACCAACGTGACGATTGATCCGTGGGCAACGCTAGTCAAGATCGAAAACAGCCGCCGACTTCCCACTGCTGCGAAGCCCATTTTGGAACCGCTCTTTAAGGAAGCGAAGGAGAAAGTCGCGGCTGAAAAAGCGAAGTTCAAAAAGGGCGTGGAACTCGCGGATGCGTCCGCTGGCGGCATGATGGGCATGGGCATGGGCGTGATGGACAGTGTGCGCATGTTCCAAAAAGGTGGCAAGGTGATGCAGGACCTTCAGGCCAAACTGACGCCCGCCGAGATGTTGGTCATGACTCAATTGCTGTTACAAGGCGGAGTGCGTCGCGTTTCCGAAAACGGTTTTGGCGAATACCGAATGCCGGTTGAAGGCGACGACAAAGTTAAGAACGGCAAAGGCGCAGGTGAAATCATGGAAGCGAAATTCCCGTGGGACCCGACAAAGGTCGCTGTCGGCAAGGGGTCGCGCCGTGTCGCATTGGCTGAATACGTGACCAGCAACCGCCAGTTCGCGAAAGTTCAAGTCAACCGTATTTGGGCGCACATGATGGGCCATGGCATCGTCGATCCGATCGATGATTTCCGCGACAAGAATAAGCCGTCGAACCCAGAATTGCTGGAGTTCCTCACCGATGAATTCATCACGTCGAAATACGACAACAAGCACATGATCGAATTGATCGCGATGTCGAGCACCTACCAGCGCTCGTCGATGCCGAACGCGAGCAACCGCAGCGACACGGCGCTCTTTTCCCACGCGACGATCCGCCGCCTGACTGCGGAACAGACCTTCGATTCGCTGCTGGTTTCGACCGGCAAAGTCAATGGCATGACCGAAGCATCCGCGTACGGAATGGGCATGGGCAAGGAAGCGATTGGCAACCGTGTAATGGAAGCGCTTTCGGGCCAGAAAAACAAGACGATTCAGTGGGCCGAAGACCTGCCGACGCCCGCGCAACCTGCATCGTTCATGGCTGCGTTCAATCAACCGGACCGTAATTCGACTGTCAGCAAACGCGACGAATCCGGCTCGATTACTCAAGCGCTCGAAATGATGAACGGCGAACGTGTCGATGGAGCCATTAAGGGTTCGCCCCTTATTAAGCAGATTCTGGATTCGAAATTAAATGGTCCGCAAGCTGCACAAGAATTGTTTCTTGCAGTATTGACGCGCAATCCCACGTCACGAGAGATGTCAGTTGTCGGTAGCCAGTTGCGCAGTGCGTCACCGACAAAGGAATGGCTTGAAGACATGTATTGGGCCCTGTTGAACACACGCGAATTTACGTACGTAAAATAGATTAAATAAAGCGCCGCTCACATCAGTCAGCGGTGCTGTTTCAGAGACGATTTGGAATACATTATCAAAAGGAGTCCAGCCATGAATCGACCAGCAGCAACGGGAGTAAGCAGAGGCGTAGTGGATTGCGATGGCAAGTCGGGATTAAGTCGCCGCAGCATGATGAAGTCCGGCGCCATGGGCTTCCTCGGCATGAATTTGGTGGACATGTTGCGCTCGACGGTGCTCTCCGCCCCTAATGACATGGCCAAGTGCGACTCTGTGATTTTGCTGTGGCTCGCAGGTGGCCCCAGCCACATCGACACGTGGGATCCGAAGCCTGGCCAGGCGTCGGGTGGTCCCGGCAAGCCGATCCACACCAGCGCGACGGGCATTCAACTCAGCGAGCACATGCCGAATATCGCGCGCAACATGAAGCACTGCGCGTTGATCCGCTCGATGACCAGCAAAGAAGGCGCACACGACCGCGCGACATATGAAATGCACACCGGCTACAAGCCGTTGGCCAGCATCGGCCACCCGAGCCTCGGCTCACTGGTCGTGCAACAGAAGGGCAAGAAGAATCCTGAAATTCCGGCGTATGTGTCAGTCGGCAACGCGTCGTTCGGAGCCGGATTCCTCGGCAGCCAGTACGCTCCGTTTTACATTGGGGACATCAACAACCCCGATCGCAACCTCGTCTTCCCGAAAGGCGTGGACGACGCGCGCTTCAAACGCCGCGTCGATATGCTGAAGGAAGTGGACAAAGAATTCAGCCACCAGGACCGCGACAACACGGTCAAGGAATACGCGAACTACTACCGCGACGCGATCAAGATGATGTACTCGAATTCGGTGGACGCGTTCAATCTGAAGGGCGAACACGGCGAGAAACCGGAAACGATCAAGGCGTACGGCGACAACAATTTTGGCCGCTCGGTGCTTATGGCGCGCCGCTTGGTCGAACGCGGAGTGCGCTTCGTCGAATGTTCGTTGGGCGGATGGGACACGCATCAGAAAGTGTTCGACAACGTCGAAAAGAATCTGAACACGCTCGACCCGGCGCTGGGTAATTTGATCGAAGACTTGAACGCGCGCGGATTGTTGAAGCGAACGATGGTGATCTGCACCGGCGAATTCGGTCGAACACCGAAGATCAACGGCAATGATGGTCGCGATCATTATCCGCGCTGCTTCTCCACGTTCCTCGCAGGCGGCGGCATCAAGCCCGGATTCGTGTACGGCAAGAGCGACGCTACGGGTGCCGAACCGAAAGACAATCCGGCCACGATTGGCGATTTGCATGCAACGATTTTCGACGCGCTCGGAGTCGATTCCACGAAGGAAAATCAGACGCCGCAAGGCCGTCCGATTCGTGTCGTCGACAAAGGCAAGTCGATCAAGGATTTGATTGCGTAACGAGAGGTTTAAAAATTAGAGTTTAAGGTTTAAAGTTAATGCGGCCCGGGGAGGAATCTTCGGGCCGCTGTGTCTTTAGAATATTTGGATGTCGATTTCATCGGAATCATCATGACTGTTGGTAATGATGAAATATTCGCCATAGAGCACGGCATTACGTGCGCATACGAGCGTCCATCATTCCTCGCGCTGGGATATTTCAACATTCATGTCGGTGGAGTTCGATTCGGAGTAAACGAACCAGACGCAACTGCAATGGCGAATTCGGTTGAAGAAGTCAGCGAACGGATACAACGTCGTGGAACCCATACGGCGCCCTTTATCGCTGAGGATGCGTCTGCGGCGCAAATAGCCGACTCCATAAATCATGTAATCTACGCACCCGACCAGGAACACAGAATCTTCTTTGGGCTGTCTCACCGCAAATTCCTCGATGCTATTTACAGACAGCATTTGATATGGGCTCCGGACGGAGATGAGGCATTTGATGATGGAAGCACCGTGATCCACATTGACGTTGACGACCGTGTCAGATTGGTCGCTTTTCGAACGATTGGCTATGACCATGATCCCAAAACACTACGGGAACTTTGGATTAGCAGTGATTCGTTTTACAAGGTACTATCCAATTGGCGCGACGCTTTTCAGCGCGATTACAATGAATATCCAAAACACCCAAACGGCTTTTTTCATCCGTCGACTTTTAAAATAAAGACCGATGTATGATGATGGTACAACGCGTTTCAAAAGAGGGAGTTCCGATGAGTGAAATTGTTTTTAGAATCTCCAAGGATGAGGTAGACGGTGGATATACCGCAAGTGCCGTCGGTCCAAATTTTGGTATCCATACACAAGCGGATACCCTTCCCGAATTAGAATTCATGATTGCTGACGCATTACGCTGTCATACTGGTGACGAGAGTTTTGTGGCCGCGGTGCGAGTTGGACTTGCTGAACTGGATCGCGGTGACGAAGTTCCAATTGAGCAAATCGAAAATGAATTAACCACGTGGAAGTTAAAGTAATTCAACTATCAGTCAATTTGAAAAGCTCAGAGCCACCCATGCGCATGTTCGCACTCCTTATTGCCCTTATCTTCTTCACCACCGCCCACAGTGCCGACGACCTCCCGCCAACGTTGATGACGATTCGCGGAAAGCTGATCATGAGCGAGGACTTTGACAAGCCGTTGCCGCCGCCTGAAGGCAGCACGGCGCACTTCGCCAGCGGCTTCAAAGGCTGGCGCTTTAATGTCGTCAAGCGCGGTGGACATTGGGATGTGGTCGACGGAACGTTCAAAGGATCAGAACTCTCCGAGGCAAAACATCCCGCCACAGCGTCGTTCGGATTTGATTTCAAGAACGTCGTGATCCAATGCGACATCTGCTTGCATGATGTGACGCTGGCCGCGAAGGATTTTGATGGTGGCCGCAAGACTCGTTACTTCAACGTCCGAACATGCGACGCGAAAGATTATGTGTGCAGCATTGTGCTGAACCCCGCCGGAATGAAGATTCAGAAAGACGACAACGATCATGCGGGGCCGGACAAGCCCGTGCCGCTCGGAAAATACGACATGCCGCTGAAGCTTGGCGAGTGGTACACAGTGGTCTTCGAAATACTCGGCGACGAAATGGTCGGCACGTTGAATGGCCTCAGTCTTACGGGAACGCATCCGCTGATTGGCACGGATAAGCACAGCGTGATGTTCGTGTCAGGCGTGGACGGGAGTGTGCGTCATCTGAAGATTTGGGACGCGCAACCGAATCCGGAATGGGAGAAGAACAAGGCGTTGCTGTTGGCGGCTCAGAAGTCGGGGGAGAAGAAATAATCCACTCGCCCCCTACGACATCACCTTCAACAACAGCGGCAGCAATTGTTTCTTGCGGCTCAGGACGCCCGGAAGGTCGAACGTGCTGTCGTCGAGACGCGTGTAGTTGATCCGATCAAGGATGCGTTTTTCGCCGCCGCACAGCATCATCGATGTTTCGCGGACGACGTTGGTCACGAGCAGCCCGAAGAAGTCGAGTTTTTCCTCCTCGATCAGCGCGTTGATTTCGCGCTGCAATTCGCTGCGGTTCTTGAAGAAGTTTTCGAAGCCGACTTCTTCAACCTGCGCCACCGCGAATGTGTATTTCTCGGTCGCGTAATCTTTCTTGTCCGCCGTGATGACCTTGCGCGCGGGCAAATTCGCGATGCTCGAACCCACGCTCAAAATTTCAGTCGCCAGCGCTTTCGGGTCCTGTAAGCAGAGACTCTTCAGCCAGTCGATCGCCGCTTTGTCCCGGGACGTGCTCGTGGGTGAGCGCAGATTCAGTGTGTCAGTGATGATTCCACCCATCAAAATCCCAGCCATCGGCCCGGTCGGCGCACAACCGAAGCGCCGGAATTGTTCGCTCACAAGGGTGCAGGATGAACCGACGACTTCGTTGATGAAGGTGATCGGCGTCTGCGTTTGCTGGGAGCCCAAGCGGTGGTGGTCGAGGATTTCGATGATCGGCACTTCGCCCGCACCATCAACAGCCTGTGACAATTCGTTGTGATCGACGAGGATCAATTGGAGCGGCAAGTCGCGATCCGCGTAATCTTTTGACAGTGTTCCGACAAGCAAGCCGTCTTCGTCTAAAACCGGAAACGTCTCCTCGCTTTCAGCGGCGATGGAGTCCTTGATATCGGTGAGCTTTTCGTCTTCCAAAAAAGTCGCGACATCTTCTTCCATTGTCGATTCGGCAGGGGCGCTGAATTTTAATCGACGCACCGTCGTCGCTGAATCGTACGGCGTTTGCAGAATACACGTGCCGTTCGTTTTCGCTTCGTCAACAAGGTCCGCATCAACTTCGAAATTCCCAGTAACGATCATCAATCGCAGGCGCAGATCGACCGCCATTTTATGAATTTCGTGGCGGTCTCCGACAACCAGCGCGATACGCATCCGGTCGCGTTTGGACATGCGCTCGCGCAACGTCGCTTCACTCATGGCTCCGACGTAAACTTCCAGCGGTTCGATGGTATCAACGCGGTAACACGACAACGATTTTGCGCGCAACACTTCCTGGACATGCGTGATCGAAGTATGAATTTCGCGCCCCATCAACCCGCCGCCGGAGCCTTCGAAACCACCTTCTGCAGCTTGTAATACTAGTCTGTCCGCAAGGTCAAAAAGGCTGACCATCCCAAGATATTTTCGTTTCAGATTGACGACTGGAACGCGGTGGCGATGGGTGCGCTGCAAAATGCCCATGGCTTCGAGCAGCGTGTGTCCTTGATAGACGATCGGCGGATTCGCCTCCATCACATCTCGGACGCGCGGGTGAACGTCACTGATGACCGGCGGCAGTGGGATGTTGAATTTTCGGAAGAGGAATTCGGTGCGCGCGCTGGGAAAACCAGCGCAACCGGGCGACACATTGGTGACGCCCATCATGTTTTTCAACTGCGCATAACCTGCGGCAGCGGCGATGCTGTCGGTGTCGGGATTTTTATGGCCGATCACAATCACGCGCGGACTGCGCTCGACCGTAGTCGTGAGCTCGGGGACTTCAACCGCAGGCATGACCGCCGACTCATACCGCTTCAATCGTTCGGAAACTCGTTTTCCCACTCTCGTCAACTCCCTCTGCATTTCACGTCCGGCATGGCTCACTTCCGCAGCATCTTCACTATTTCATAACTCAACTTTTGGGCGAGTCCACCTAAAGTTTGAATGTGCATCAATTCTGAGAATCTCGTGCTTTTTCTGTGCATGGGATTCAGCACAAAATAGCAAAGGCACCAAGATGCAATGAAGTCAACCTTCCTTTGCGCCTTCGTGCCTTTGTCTTTATACCTCGTGCTCGAAATCCGTGTTTAACGATCCATCAAAATAATCGCTCTACCGGTGGGATCGACAGCAGCGATGCGGGAGATGCTCGTCGCTCCTGCTGAAAAAACGATGCCGGTCAGTGTCAGTCCGTAATTGCCGGCGACATTTTGTCCGGCGGTGTTTTCGAGGCGGTGCGCTTTGGTCTGCCAACAATTGAGCGCGGGATTGAACTGAAGCATCAAACTGCGGCGATTCTGTTCCGGGCCACCGACAACAAAGCGTCCATCAACGCTGACTCGCGCATCGACAGTCAACGCCAGTCCTTCCTGCGTCTCGTTAATCTTGATGCTGAGCATGTTGTTTTCTTTGACCTCCAACGAACTGCTCGCGAAGTCGCGGCAGTTTAATTGTGAAATCATACGGCGCGGACACATCGGATCTTTTTGGGCCGCGAGAACGCCGCTGTATTTGAGCTCGCGCGAATTCTTTCCCGGCAATTCTTCCAGGCCGACTGCCAACGCGCGTGACGGATCATTACGATCCACGATGACATAAAGCGACCACGATCCGGCCTGTTCCTTATGCGGGCAGAACAGGAACGCGGGCATCTTCACCAAGTCCTGGCGCGGCGCACGCATTTCAGCCGATGTCGGGCGCTCCTGATACTGCGCGGCGAATGCTCCCGCCATCGGGGCCAAAAACAAAGCGATACTCAGCGCGACTATTTTCCGCATGGTTCTCGTATTCCTTTTTATCGTTTAGAACGTAACCTTCACCCGCATCCACCCGACACTGTTCGGGCAGCGCGTTCTGCAAACAGCCTTAAGATGGGTTATTCAATCGGCTGATAATCGGAGCAACTTAAACACCATAAGATTATCGGACTCCCCCCAGCCGTACTCGATGCGCGACCGTGTATCCAACACCCTTCCCACTCACCCTTATCCACTCCTCTCCATTCGCCGTTTTCGCGACGATTCGCGCACATTCGCGTTATTCGATGTTAAAATGCCGTTCGCCATTCGCCGTATCTCCGCGCCCCTTTGCGTCTTTGCGTGAACGCCCTTTCCCGCTATGATCTCCCGCTTCGATGAGTAAGAAAATGGGAGAGTGCGCAACATGGCTTCAGTGAAATACACGCCGTCTGAAATTGAACCGAAGTGGCAGGCGTATTGGGCGGAAAAAAAGACATTTAAAACCGGTAATCCCGGCGACGCGGGCTTCGACACATCCAAACCAAAATACTACGTCCTCGACATGTTCCCCTACCCAAGCGGCGCGGGGCTTCACGTCGGCCATCCTGAAGGCTATACCGCCACCGATATTCTCGCGCGATACAAGCGCATGAATGGCCACAACGTGTTGCATCCAATGGGCTGGGACGCGTTTGGTTTGCCCGCCGAACAATACGCGATGCAGACCGGCACGCATCCCGCCGTCACGACGCAGAAAAACATCGACAACTTCCGCTCAACGCTGCAACGCCTCGGCTTCTCATACGATTGGGATCGCGAAGTCGACACGACCGATCCGAACTATTTCAAATGGACGCAGTGGATCTTTTTGAAAATATTCAACAGCATCTTCGACCCGCGCATCAATGGAGCGCGTGATGTCGCCGAAATCATCGCTGAATTGAAAGCAAATCTGATCGGCTTGAAAGACGAAAAGACGCTGATGTTTTTCATGACCGGCGAGCAGTGTCAGGAAGCCGGGTTGGGCAAACAGTGGAACGAATTGACGCCGGACGCGCAATGGACACTGCTCTCAAATTACCGTCTCGCCTACGTCGATGAAGCGCCCGTCTGGTGGTGCGATGGGTTGGGCACGGTGTTGGCCAACGAAGAAGTCATCGACGGCCGCAGCGAACGCGGCGATTACCCATGCGTGAAAAAGCCGCTGCGCCAATGGAAGATGCGCATCACTGCGTACGCCGAACGCTTGATCGACGATCTCGATGCCGTCGATTGGCCGGAGTCCATCAAGCTGCAGCAGCGCAATTGGATCGGTCGCTCAGAAGGCGCGGAAGTCGATTTCGAACTCGCGTCCAATCCCGGCACAAAGCTCCGCGTCTTCACGACGCGCCCGGACACGTTGTACGGCGCGACGTACATGGTCGTCTCGCCCGAACATCCGCTAGTAAAAGAATTAACTTCGCCCGAACAACAAGCCGCCGTCGAAAAATACGTCGTAGAAGCCAGCGGCAAAAGCGATCTGGATCGCGGCACGGCGAAAGAAAAGACCGGCGTCTTCAGCGGTTCGTACGCCTTTAATCCGGTCTACGAAGACCATAACGATCCGCGCGCAAAGATTCCGATCTGGATCGCCGATTATGTGTTGATGGGCTACGGCACCGGCGCCATCATGGCCGTCCCGGCACACGATGAACGCGACGCAGAATTCGCGGTGAAGTTCGGATTGCCGATCGTCAGCGTCGTGATGCCGCCTGAAAAGTGGCTCGCTGATAATTCAAAGACCCCTTCGAAAGATGTCGAAGTCAATCGCAAGCAATTCGCTGCCGATCCGACCTCGTTCAAGACATTCTTCGTCGAAGACGGCATCGCCTTCAACTCGCCCGCAATCGACGGCCTGCACACGCCCGACGCGAAGAAGAAAATCATCGAGTGGCTCGAAGCGAAAAAGATCGGCGTGAAGAAAGTCACGTACCGTCTGCGCGACTGGCTCTTCAGCCGCCAGCGCTATTGGGGCGAACCGTTCCCGATTTGTTGGGACGAGCAGGGCAACGCACGCCCGTTGACCGAAGATTCACTGCCGTTGACGCCGCCGGAGATGATCGACTTCAAACCCAGCGGCACATCTGAACCGCCGTTGAGCAAAGCGACGGAATGGGTGAATGGCCGCGCTGAAATTCTCTCCGACGGCTCCGTCCGCATGTTGCCGCTGAATTTCACAACCGGAATTCCAGTGCGCCGCGAGACGAACACGATGCCGCAATGGGCCGGTTCGTGCTGGTATTATCTGCGCTACATGGACAACAAAAACAGCCACGGGATCTTCGGCAAACCAGTCGAAGATTATTGGATGAATGTGGACTTGTACGTCGGCGGCGCGGAACACGCGGTGCTGCATTTGTTGTACAGCCGCTTCTGGCACAAAGTCCTGTTTGATCGCGGCATCGTCAAAGACAAAGAGCCGTTCAAGAAGCTTTTCAATCAGGGATTGATCACCGCGTTTTCGTATCTCGACGAGACCGGTCGCAAAATTCCGAGCGACGAAGTCGAAGAAAAAAGCGACGGCGTGTGGGTCCTCAAAGCGACCGGCGCACCGTTGAAACAAATCACGGCGAAGATGTCCAAGACGCTCAAGAACGTCGTCAATCCCAACGACGTGATCGACGAATTTGGTTCGGACACGTTGCGCTTGTACGAAATGTTCATGGGTCCGTTGGATGGCAGTAAGCCATGGAGCCCGCGCGACGTTCCGGGCATGTACCGCTTCTTGCGCGACTGCTGGAGACTGATCATCGAAGACGATGAACGCGAACCGAAGGCCGGCAATTTGCGTATGAATCTACTGCCGTCCGCGAGCGAATTAATCGGCGCAGGTGCTCCGGGTGACGAACTCGAACGCGACTTGCACAAGACCATCAAAGGCGTGACGCAAGACATCGAACGCATGGCGTTCAACACCGCGATCAGCAAATTGATGGTCTTCAAAAATCGCGCGTCTGAAGATGTGACACAATTGACCCGCGCACAGGCCAAGCGGTTCCTATTGTTGCTGTCACCGTTCGCGCCGCACATCGCCGAAGAATTGTGGTCACGCATGCGCCACGGCCAATCCATCTCGCTCGAAGTATGGCCGAAATTCGACGACGCGTTGACGAAAGACGCGACGAAAGAACTCGCGATCCAAGTAAACGGCAAGATCAAAGGCCGCGTCATCGTCGATGCAGACGCAACAGACGACGTGGTGAAAGCGCAAGCAACCGAAGCCGTCAAAGCCGACCTCGCCGGAAAGACGGTCGTGAAAATGGTCGTCGTGCCAGGGCGTTTGGTAAACATCGTTGTGAAGTAACAGCCATTGCCGTTCAGCCCCAAAGGGGCAGCATAATGTAGCCCAGGGCGTAAGCCCTGGGAGCACTTGCATGAAAATTGAAAGCCCTGAAAGGGCGACATAAAACGTCGCGACCGTCGGGGCCATGATCGGAGTCACACACATGCGGATCGTGATCGTTGTGGCGCTGGTGTTGCTAACGCTCGGCTTCGGAGCGGGCGCGTATCTGTATTATTTCGACACGTACCATTTCGCAATCGTCCAGCCCGGCGTGTTGTACCGCGATGGGTTTCAAGGCATGCGCCGCTTTGAAAACGCGTACCGTCAGCGTCCCTTTAAAACGGTCGTGAATTTTCAATCCGATGCGGACCTGATTCAATACCAGGACGATGTCAATCAAGCGCGAGCGTTCTGCACGGCGCGAGGCATCAAATGGATTCACATCCCGATGAAACAGAAGACCGCGCCCACGCAGGAGCAAATGGACACGTTCGTGGCCATCGTCAAAGCCCCCGCCAACCAACCCGTTTTTTCGCACGACAGCCAAGGCGTGATCCGCGAGGGCATGATGGTCGCCGTCTGGCAAAAGGTTGGGATGGGATACGATTACGACACCTGCATGGCCAACGTTAGACTCTTCCACCATCAGCCTTATCCGGAACTAATGGATTTCATCAAGAAGCTGTACAATAAAAATTGAGGTGATTTGCGTTGGACTGAATTGACCGCACCGCACTCTTAAAGGAGCAGGACATGATGAAGCGAAAATGTGCAGCACTGTTGACACTGATCTTCGCCACCAGTTTCGGATGCTGGGCCGAGGAAGCCAAGCCAAACGAAAAACCGCTGGCCGATGTGAAGAAGGAAATTCAAGACGGCAAAGCGGTGATTGTCGATGTTCGCGAACTGGACGAATGGAACGAAGGCCACGTCAAAGACGCGAAACTCGTTTCGTTGTCCGGCGTGAAATCTGACACAGCGGACCTTTCCGCGCTACCGAAAGACAAGACGATTTATTGCTACTGCCGCGCGGGAAAACGAGCGCTGGCGACAGCGGCGTTGTTGTCCGCGAAGGGCTATCACGCGACGGCGCTCAAAGAAGGCTTCTCTGATCTGTCCAAGAATGGATTCGAAACGAGCAAGTAAACGGAGGTGTCCGTGAACGCGTTGATCGCCTCGCTGGCCGGACCGTTGCGCGTGTGTGTCGTCTGCGCGTTTTTACTCGCGACCGCGTGTTCCGCTCGGGCCGGAGAAAGCGAGTCGCCCGGGCACGTCATCCTGTCCGATGGTTCTCTGATTCACTGCATGATCGGCCACGCGGTGCCGTGGACGATTAAGTCGGTAGGTGGTATTCAGACGTTGAAATTGAGCGCTGTCGATTCAATCCAAATTGGCGAACGCGTGGATCCAAACGTTGAAAACGACGCGCTGGTCGCAGTCGGCGATTTGCAAAACGCAGCGTACGACGTGCGCGAAAAAGCCGAGTCAAAATTACGTTCACTCGGTCGCGGCGCGGCCAAGCCGTTAAAGCAGGCCGCCTCGTCAGCAGATGTCGAAGTCAGCAAACGCGCCCGGGCGCTGCTCGCTGAAATGGGTGCGGTCGAAGATTCCGGAATCGCTCAAGACCGCGTGAAATTGCGCGACGGAACGACCGTGACGGGCGACGTGGATTGGGTCGAACTGTCAGTCCGCTCTCGTTTCGGAAGGCTGCGCATACCCATCGAAGCGCTTGAGCGCATCGTCTTTTCAAACGATCCCACAGCGGCTCAAGAAGGGGACTCCTTCCCCGCGCTTTCATCCCCAGAAATCGCGGTGCCGCTGCCGGTGGCTGGGCATGTTGAGAACGCGTCGGCCCGAGCGTGGGACCCAAACGAAGAAGCGGCAACCGATCCTGCGGCGTTGAACGGCTGGCTGCTGGAAGCGCAACGCAACGCACTGACCATGGACAAAATCACCGATCCGAACGATCCGAAGGCGAGCGTCCCAACCAAAGCGGGCGACAAGCTCGACGATGTCTACTCCGAGCGTGGCGTGCTTCTGCATGCGACGGACGCGGGTGGAACGGTCGAGGCATCCGGCGACGCGATCCAGGGATTCAGTGCCGGGCGCAGTTTGATCACCAAGAAATCCGATCTCGAATTTCGCTTCGTTCTGCCCAAGACCAAAGGTGCGGTCAACGCCGGAGTGCTGCATGTCGGCGCGGTGGTTCGGACAGAAGGTCCGGGGTCCATGGGCATCGCGGCGTACGATGCGGCAGGACGACTGCTCGCTCAAATCATGAACTCGGCTCCGGCAAATGCTCCGCCCGGAGCGGCAGGGCGTGATCAATTTTTGGGGATCACATCCAAGACGCCGATTGCGCGAGTCCGTATCTTTCGCGGCCCGGAATTGAAAGCCAAAGGTGGCAATGTTCAATTGGATGACATCATTTTCGACCGCATCGCCGCAGCAGGAATGCGCGCGGATCAATGCGGCGTCGTGCTGGTCAGCGGCGATCGTTTAGTGGGAAAAGCAGTCGAAGCGCCTGCGGAAAGCATTGCAATCCGCGCTGAGTTTTTAGGCGACAAAGCAGAGCCGTTGACGATCAAATTGTCCGCCGTTGCCTTCTATGAACCGGCTCGCGGCGTTCCAGTCGATCCTGTTGCGAAGTCGGATGAACAGCCGAAGCCCCGACGCTTTTCGCTTGCTCACGGCGTGTTGCTCCAAAGCGGCGAAACGTTCCGCGCGCATCTATTCGCGCTGGATGAAAAGATTGCCGTGTTCGGATTGGCGCGCGGAGCGATGTTGAAACTCCCGCGCGAAACGCTCCGAAAAATTGAACTCATCCCGGAGCCGACACCGCCCGGCGAAGCGCCTTCTCCAACGGTCGTTGGAAAAGACGAGAAGCCCGGCGTTGCATCGAAAACGAAACCGCAATTCAATAACCCCGCCGCGCCTCTGCCTAAAGAAGAGAAGAAAGACCCGGACAAAAATCCGGCACAAGGCGTGGCGTTTCAGGAAGCGGAGATTGTCAGCGTCGATCCGGACGCGCACGAATTGACGATCAAAGACGATCTCGGGCCGATGACGGTGGGACTCGCAACCATCAAGGCGCTAATCTTTCCGCCAAATCCGAACGCAAACGCTCAAGCGAAAAAACGCGGATGGATTCTGACGCTGCGCGAAGGGAGCCGGTTCGAGGCGGATGTGTTGAAGATTACGCCGACGGATATTTCGGCGGAGATGGCCGGCGGGTTGGTGGTACTGCCGGTCGAAGCCGTCGAGTTGGTGGGGCGAAAGTAGAAGTGCACGGGCTAAAAGCCCGTGCTACTAAACGTTACTTTGGGAACGTGAATGGGGTGCATTCGCGTTCGATGATGCGACGGAATTCGGCGACGAGTTTGAGTGTGATCGGACCGGGTTTTCCGCCGCCAGCGGGAGTGTCGCCGACGCGAACGAGTGGCGAGATTTCGCGCATTGATCCCGTCAAAAATGCTTCATCCGCGACGCCGGGATCCCAGGGGCTGAGGCAGGCGTACACGACCGGGATGCCAAGATTATGCGCGGCTTCGATGGCCGTAAGTTGCGCGATGCCAGGAAGCGCACCGCTGAGTTTCGGATCGGGGATCGTCAGTTTGCCATCGCGGATCAGTGAGATGTTCGACGCTGAACCTTCGCACAACAATCCGGCGTTATTGAGCAACAATGCTTCACTCGCCCCGGCGAGATCGGCCTCGCGCTTGGCCAGAATTTGCTCGATGTAATTCAATGTTTTCAACATCGCCGTCGCGGCTGATTCTTGCCGTCGCAGCGTCGCGACGACAGCGGAGACGCCTTGAAGAAGAATGCTCTCGGGCGGGCGGATGTGGCGCGATACGGTAATCACGACGCTGAGCGCGAACGGGCCTTTGATCGACGGCCCGCGCGGACCACTGCCGCGCGTAACGGTCATGCGCACGTTGGCTTCAGGGAAAGCTGCCGCCTTGATCGCAGTTGTAAGCCAGACTTTCAGCGTCGGGATGTCGGGAAGCGGATCGAAGTGCAGCGTCTTCGCACCGGCAAGTAACCGGTCGAAATGCGCGTCGGCTCGGAAGAGTTGCTGGCCATAGGCGTGCAGCGTTTCGAAGAGACCATCGCCGTAGAGAAATCCTCGGTCGGTGACGGGAACCACAGCTTCGGCTTCGGGAACGATTTTTCCGTTGAGCGAGTACAGCGTGTCGGGAATTGGGTTTGAACTCATGATGCTTTCATCGTCGGCAAAAAAACGAAAGAGTCAAGCAAATCCGGGGTCGGCTTGAATTGCCCGCACGATTCTTGTAAACATGCCATGCAATCTGAATTTCAGGGACCGCACAGCAGCACCATTTTTTCACACGTTTGCGCTTTCATCGGAACGCCACATCATGCCGCTTTACATTGTCGCCACGCCACTCGGAAATCTTTCGGACATGTCGCCTCGCGCAATCGCCACGATCAAAGCGTGTCCGGTGATCGCAGCTGAGGACACCCGTTCAGCGCGACGCTTGATGACAGCATTCGAAATCCCGGCCGACGGCAAACAAATTCTCTCCTACGGCGAGCACAACGAAGTGGGCATGGCTCCGCGATTGGCGGAGATGTTGACGCGCGGAATTGACGTTGCTGTCGTGAGCGAAGGTGGAACGCCGCTGGTCAGCGATCCGGGCTACCGATTGTTACGCGCAGCGATTGATGCTGGAGTGACGGTGATTCCAATCCCCGGTGGATGCGCCGCGGTCGCAGCGCTTTCTGCGAGCGGGCTGGCAGTGCACGGATTTATTTTTCGAGGATTTCTACCCAAGAAACCAGGCGCGCGGCGGCGTATTCTGGAGTCACTCAAGGACCGTGAAGAGACGTTGATATTTTACGAATCACCGCAACGCGTTCCTAAAGTACTGCCCGAATTCGTCGAGATTTTCGGCGCAGACCGCCCCGCATGTTTGGCCCGCGAACTGACAAAAATCCACGAAACATTTGTACGGATGCCACTGAGCGAATTGGCTGCCTTTGTAGAGAAGCAACCGCCGCGCGGAGAGTGTACATTGCTGGTGTCGGGTGTCGTGCGGAACAAACACGACGATGACGACGGGAGTGAGGAGTAGTCGAAAGCGGTGGGATTAATCAGCGCTTACCCCTCACCCCGCGAGCCGAACAGCAGGCTCGTCGGCCCTCTCCCTCAAGGGGAGAGGGGGAACGGCGACGGCTCGCTTCGCTCGCGTTGAGCGGGTTAGGCGAGCGGAATGTCGTAGTACTCCAGCGCCCATTCCTGCATGTAGCGGACGTGTGCCGGGACGATTTTGTAGACGATCAGCGCCGGGTTGTCGATGCTGCCGAGGTACTGGCGCATGAGCGGATTGGCGTCCCAGATCGATTGCAGAATCGTGCGATCAGTGACGATCTCAGCGCGCCCAGACAAGCGGACCTGATTGTGCTTCTCGTCCATGTAACAGAGCTCAACGTTCGGATTCGCAGCGATCTCGCCGGTCTTGTGATACATCTTTAAATTCGCAACGTAGATCGTAAAGCCATCGGTTCGCACGGGAGAAACTGGCCGCGCGCGCGGGTAATTGCCGTCGATGGTGGCGAACACCGGAAAGCGGTCGGCTTGGATGACACCGTGCGCGAGGGCCGGGAGTGTGCTGGGATCGATGGGTTGGGGCGTGGGTTTGGACATGTGAGAAATCCTCGCGAAATAAATGTTAAAAAATGGCGTTCGTCAATAAGTGGTTTGTTCTGAAATACATGCTCATCCCAGCATCGCGCCGCCATCCATGACAATCGTCTGCCCCGTTATATACCCCGCGTTCGTGGAACAAAGATACGCTGCGAGCGAGGCGATTTCGTCACTGGTTCCGTAGCGTGCGAGCGGGATGGAATTCATCAAGGTGGCCTTGCGGTCGGCGTCTTGATTCTGGGTCATATGCGTTTCGACGAATCCGGGGGCAATGACGTTGACGGTGGTTTTCCAGCGCGCGGCTTCGAGCGCGAAGGATTTGCACAGACCGTTCAACGCGCCTTTCGCGGCGGCGTAAGCGGCTCCGTTGCCGAGGCCGATTTGGCCGGCGAGGCTGCCGATGTAAACGATGCGCCCTCGTTCGGATTTACGCAGATGTCGGGCCATCGCTTTGGTCAGCGCGAGCGCAGAATAGGCGTGGACTTCGAAGAGCGCGTCCCAGTCCTCGGGCTTGGTGAACGCGATGGGTTTTTCGATGATAAGGCCCGCCGCGTGAATCAAGATCGTCGGCGGGCCGAACAATTCGGCGATCTCGTCGACCAATTTTTCAGCAGCTCCGGGCGTTCCGAGATTGGCTTGCATCGCGACGGCTCGGACGCCATGACGCGCTGTGAGTTCGGTGACGAGTTCCTGGGCCGGTGCGGGCGAGGCGTTGAAATGCGCAACGATGTCGCAAGGTTCGGACGCGGCGGCGAGCGCGACAGCGCAGGCTCGACCGATGCCACCGGATGCTCCGGTGATCAGCGCGACGGGGCGGGATGAGGATGTTGGATTCATGGTGGAATACTAATACAGCGTGGCGCGGTGCAACGTTCAATATGCGAAATTCTTTACCCAGGCTCGGATTCGGTTACGATTCAATCAGGCAACGAGGCACACGACCGCATGATTCTTCAAGAACCTCCTCCGAATAATTTCGATCTCAAATTCACGTTGTTCCGCGTGCCGGTCCGGGTGCATCCTGGATTCTGGTTGATTTGTGTGTTGATGAATCTCGACAACCGGATCAACCCTATTGCGTTGGCGCTGAGCATTGGAGTGGTGTTTGTATCGATCCTTGTTCACGAGTTCGGCCACGCGTTGTCGTCACGGTTTTTCGGCGAGCGACATAATCGGGTCATTCTGTACACGATGGGCGGGCTGTGTGTTCACGAGGGAATGGTCGCAAGACAAGGCAAACGTATCTGGACAATTTTGTGGGGGCCGCTTGCTGGATTTTTGCTGGGAGGAATGGTGTTCGGCGTGGGTGTGGGACTGGTGGCTTCTGGAATAGTAATGCCCAAGATGGCGCTGGGAATTTTGTTTCAGGCTGTATTCATTAATGTCGTGTGGGGTGTGGTGAATTTGATTCCAGTGTTTCCATTGGACGGCGGGCAGATCGTGCAGGAAGTAGTGCGCTGGAAATTTCCCCGCAAGGGCGACGAATTTGTCTGCACGGTATCCATATGGGTGGGCGCGAGCGTTGCATTGATACTTCTCGCGGCGCATTTCGCGTCGCTTCTCACAGGGCTATTCGGGCCGTTATTGTTCGGATTGCTGGCGTATCAGAATTACTCGCTGAGGAAACAGATCCGCGCGATGGGTGCGTATTACGGGCGCGAAGAGGATGAGCCGCGCCAGCCGTGGGAGCGCGATGCGGATTGGTGGAAGAAGAATTGAAGCGGTTCGAAAATGGAGATTGTGAATGCCTGACTTTATGCGCGTCGAGTACGAAGGTCGGTTGGCTCGGTTGGTGTTGCGCCGGGAGAAGGGGCTGAACGTTCTGTCGTCATCGGTGCTGACTGAATTGAAAAACGTATGGCGCGAGGTCGAGCAATCGGGCGCGCGCGTCTGCATCGTTCGCGGTGAGGGTAAGGCGTTTTTAATCGGAGCGGACATCAGGGAAATGATCGCGATGGATGCGGACGGCGCGCGGGCGTTTTCAGCGCTGGGGCAGGAGGTGTTTGACCGGATTGAGCGTTCGGATGTCGTCAGCATCGCGGCGATTCATGGTGCGTGTTTGGGCGGCGGGTGCGAGCTGGCTCTGGCGTGTGATCTGCGCGTGGGCTCGGATGGAATGAGCATCGGGCATCCGGAAGTGAATCTGGGGCTTGTGCCAGGATTTGGCGGGACGCAACGGCTGCCGCGCGTCGTTGGCACCGGCGTGGCGTTGCGGATGATTTTGAGCGGCCAACCGATGAAAGCTGACGAGGCGTTGCGGTGTGGATTGATTACGGATTCGGGAAGCGCGGAGGATTTATGTATTCGCGCGGAGACGTTGGCGACGATGATTTTGTCGCGCGGACCGAACGCGTTGCGGCTGGCGAAACGGTTGACGCGGTCGGCGTTTTGTTTAGAGCAAGCGGCGGGATTGAAGGCTGAGCGCTACGCGTTTGGAAGCGTGTTTGAAAGCGGCGACGCGCAAGAAGGCTTAACGGCGTTTATCGAAAAACGCGCTCCGACGTTTTAATCTGCGGTGCCGATGTCGTCTTTCGCAGCGGCGGCTTCACGTTCGTTGCGGCGCTGGATCAAGACCTTGCGCCGGTACATGAGGGCGAGGCGGATGGTGATCCAGACGGTCGCGATGCAAATGGCGTAGATGTATTTTGGTTCTAATTCTGGCATGACATAGAATACGCAGATGACGCGGATTGTGTGCACTAAATCTGCCGAAAAAATCGGCAGCGTGTCGTAGGCTTTTCGAACAATGCCGCGTTACTTCGAGCGGGACGTGGAGTTGTGATGAACGTTCGGCGGCTGGACGTCGTCGTCGTACGACTGCATTTCAGGGGCAGAATGAGGCGGCTGCGACATGGATGAATTGGTTTCGTCGTCGTAATAGTCGTCGCGTGGTAACCCATCATACAACCCAGCAGAAACACCGACAACGCCGGGTAGATTCGACGACGATGTCGAGCTTTCGAACTTCCGTTCCTTGAAAATCCACGAGTCTTGAATCGGGATATATTGATCGGCGGCTTTGACCAGTTCGCCGGCGGTCGAGCGCTCGAAGCTGACGACTTCGACGCGACAGCCGTTCATCTTCAGGCATTCGACAAGCGGCACGTAGTCGCCATCTCCGGTGACGAGTGTGACGCAGTCGAGTTTCGGAGCTAAAGAGATGGCGTCAATAGTCAGACCGATTTCCCACGAGCCTTTTGCAGTCGTGCTGGCGCGACCGTCCGGGTCGGGACGGATTTTCAATTCTTTAATTTTCAATTCATAGCCGAAGCGGTTCAACGCTTCGTGAAAGCCCGATTGGTTCACATCCGGCTTTTGGACGATGTAAGCGATGGCGCGGATCAAGTGGCGGCTACCGGTGATTTCCCGCAGGAGCTTGCCGTAATCTACTTTGCTTTGATGCAGGAGTTTCGCGGAATAAAACATGTTTTGGACGTCGACGAAAATTCCGAGGCGTTGCGGAAACATGCGGGCGGTCAGAGCGGGTTGGGCGACAGCAGATTGATTGGTACCATTCATTATCAGTTAAACTTCCTTTCGACATTCACGTTAAAATAAAGTGGCATCCAAGTCGTCAATACGGACTGAAAAAATTCCCTACTTCCACACACACAGCGTCACGTCTAAAGCTTCACCATTATCGAACTATGACGCCATGGCTTCGATAAATCTTTTTGCTTCTGTTCCAGGCGAATCACTGCCTAGAATGGCCTGCGAAACAGCCACTCGTTTCACGCCTGCCTTTTGGAGCGCGGTAAGGCGTTCGAGTGTAATGCCTCCGATTGCGAAAACGGGTACGGGTAGATGCAGAGACGCGACTTCTTCCGCAAGCTTCAAACCACCTACCAGCGGGTTCTTTTTTGACGACGTGTCAAACATAGCGCCGATGCCAATGCAATCCGCCTTCTCGACGTCCACTGCAAAGATAGCCTGATCGGCGGAATGGGTCGACCGACCGATCAACAAGCGGCGTCCAGACAATTGCCGCGCTGCCGATGGCGGCACATCCGTCTGTCCTAAATGCACACCGTGAACTCCGGAAAGTAACGCCAAATCAACACGGTCATTGCTAAAAAGAATTGCGCCAGAATCGTTACACATGGATTTCAACGAATTAAGTTGGGGCAACAGTTCGACATCTGGCTGATTTTTTTCACGCAATTGAATCACTTTGATGCCCGCTTCCAAAACGATTCGTGCCGTTTCTGTAAGACTTTTATGTTTGCAATATGCTGCGGTTAAAATCACGTAAACTTTTGCATCGACCAGCACTTGCATTGAAGCGCTGGCGCAGAGCAGCCATTGTTCGGCTTCGTAGGCACCGTACCGTAATTTCGAGCAGCGTTCGGCCTGTTGTGCGTGTTCGCCGCGCAGGTATTCTTCGAGTATTCGCAGCGCTTCCTGAGCGCGTTTCAATCCTCGACGAGCGACATCCAATGGCGTTTCGGATTCGACGCGGCGCAAGACATCCTTCCAGTTTTCAGGCTGAAACGGGTCTGACGTGACGTTCCGCGAGTCAATCAGCGCGCGTTCGAGGCCGGGGATGGACAGCAGCGTTGATGTCAACGCCTGGCGCAATACCCGCAGCCGTTCTGCGTGGTTCGTATCACCTAAAATAAAGCGAATAAAATCCTCTGCCGTGCGCAGCCCTTCACGAGCGCGGTTGGCGTTGGCATCTAGAATTCGCGGAAGTTGCGCGTCCATAAGTGTGTTAAATTCGATTCCCGTATGCCAATGATGTTCGTCCTAAATTTACCAATTTTTAACGCATTGTCTAGTCAAAACTTGCACTGTCTTTTGAAAGTACAGAACATTCTAATGTTAAATATTTGTAATTCAAGGAGCGATATTATTATTTAGTGGGAACTTAGACTTGAAAATTACCATAGGATATTTTAGGCAATATGCCGTATGATGACTGGCACTCAAATTAGTATTGCATGCTAAATCATGTGTCACAATATGTAATAAATAAATAAAATTTGAGACAGTTGCGACTTGAACGCTATCGCACCGTTTCGAGCCAACGACCGAACGTGAAGACCGCTCCACCGATGCCGAGCAGAATAATTTCGCGCGCCATGCTGGGATTGCCATCGATGCCCATACCCGCCAGCAAGGCGGCGGCGACGATGGTCATGCCGATGACTTCCAAGGCTCGTCCCGCGTAATAATAAAATGACATGGTCCCGTCGCTTCCGTGAGTTCTTGATCGCGCAAATCGTTTCCTGATCAGTATACTAAAAGGGAACGTGTGCGTCCACTTTTTCCCGACAGGTTTTGCAGCCCACTGATTATGTTGACCGAAATTCCCAACGCCCGATTTCTGCCGTGCATGGACAGCTTCCTCGGTTCCTGGGCTGGAGTCCTGCGCGCGTTGGACGACGAGCGCCCCATGGAAGACCTATGGGGCCTTTCCGGATTGGGTCTGCGCATGCAGATTCACCGCGCACTGTTGCCTGTGGGGTTGCTCGGTCGCAAGTGGGATGAAACGTGTTCGGCGATCGCGAATCGCACAGGGTACGCCGTCGCCGCCGGGTTGCGCGATTTGTTTTATACGCCGGATGATGTGCGGCAGATTCGCCTGGCGTGGATACGGACCATCGGCAAGGCGTTGGACGACGGCCGCCCGGCGATTTCGTTCGGCATGCACGGCCCGGCCTTCGGCATCATCTATGGGTACGACGAGCAAACAGAAGACTATGCCGTCAGCACATTTTTGGACGGCCAGATCGACGCGCCGGTCAACGGATTGGATTTGGGCTCCGAAGATCCGCCGCTTATTTTCGTGTTGATTCCGACCGGGCCGCTGGCGGATTTCGATGTCCATGCCGCCGCGCGCGAAGCAATCAAGGGCGCGATTGACCAGCATTTGGGGCAGGAGTTTGACGCCAAAGGTGTGCGCGTCGAAACGCCGATGGACCTCGTAGACGGCACCGCTGCTTACAACGCGTGGTCAGCGGCGATTGAAACAGGCCGCGTCGCGCAACACTGGAGTTTGGGATATTACGCAGGGTATTACGCAGAGGCTCGGTCGGCGGCTTCAGTTTGGTTGAGCAAGTTGACAAATGCGCCGGAATGGTCGAAAGCTGTCCCGGAGTTGAATCGCGCGGCGCAGCATCTCGAACACGAAGCGGATTGTTTCGGCACGTTGTCCGGATTGTTCCCGATGCAGAATCCAGAGACGTTTCAAAAGCTCGGATTGCGCGCGGACGCGTCGGCGTGTTTGCGACTGGCGCGAGCAGAACACATTGCCGCGATGGAAGCGTTGATTGAAGCGCTGGCAAAATAGCGGGAACCGGTTTGCGTGTAAAATCGCACCAGAGTTTGAGTGACGCGGTGGGATGGCTGTCGGGAATAGAATTATGGCGAAGTCAAAATTCTTTGCGGCAGGTGCGTTGATGATCGCGTTTCTGCTGGCCAGCATCGTCTGGTTTACGGTCATTCAGCCCAACGCCGTCGATGGCGGCTTGAAAGGCTCGGATCATTTTTCGGAAGGTGGCAAAACCGGTCAAGGGAACGGCTCTGGCTTTGTTCCGAACGACCTACCTGTGGTGCGCGGCTTTGTGGGTGATCTGGAGCGGAAAGGCAATCAACTTGGACGCGGGCCGCTGCAACCTTTCGTCGTCGGCGAGTCGTTGAAACTCGAAGCCGACGCCGTGAACGCAGTTGAATATCGTTGGACGCTGAACGGTGAAGTGCTCAAGGAAAAAGACCAGGAATGGTCGCTTCATGCTGAGCGTTTTTACGACGTGGTCAAACCCGGAAAACATGAATTTACAGTGCAGGTGCGCGGGACGGATAAGGCGCGGGTGTCGCAAGAGAAGAAGACCGAATTGAATATTCTGCCGCTGAAAATCATGCGCGTGGTCAAGTCGATTATTCATCAGGATGACGAGCATTTTGTAACCGGTGACACGCTGAATTTGGAAGTCGAAATGGCGTCGTCGATGCACACCGATTTGGATTTTTATAAATACCGGTATGTCGTCAACGACGCACCGATTAAGCATCCTGAAGATGGCCTTGAATGGACGAGCAACGATTCGTTGAGCTACGTGTTCACGTCACCCGGTCAATACGCGTTCAAAGTGGACGTGCGGCGGACGGATCAAGCCGAAAAAGAAGACTCCGCCGAACTGCCCGACACCATCGTGTCGGCGGACGCAGTACTGTTGAGTTTCGATGCCAGCCCGGCCCACGAAAAAGGCGCGGCAGTCGGATCGCCCGTGTATTTCAGTTCGTTTCCGACTAGTCGCTTTGGGAAATCAGAATGCCGCATCGGCGTCAAACTCATCAACGCGGCAGACTATCGTTGGTTACCCGAAGAGAACGGAACACTCTGGGGCGAAGCGTCCCGGACATGGTTGCCTTTAGAACCCGGCACATATCTGGTGCGCTGTGAAATCCGGGAATTGGGCAAGACCGTAGCGGACGATTCGCGCGAAATGATCTACACAATTACCGACGGCAATTTTTAGAAAGTCGATTGATAATAGTCGGCGTCCAGTTGAAACTTTTGAGCGTATCTCTGGGGGTGTTTAGTTTCAGTTTGTACAACAAGAGCCGCGCGCGCAAGCAAGCGGCAAAATCCCAGGCGCTCAATTTAACCCAGGCCGCCTACTTGCGTGCGCGGCTCTTGAATCGTGACCGAACTGAACTTAAACACACCCGTCGCCGGGGACCGTTCACGTTGTGAGACGAGGGAGGAGAGTCGAACCCATGAAACGCATCACACACTCCGTACGCGCGGGTCTGCTTGCAATCCTCTTCGCGGCGCTGGGTTTCTCCTATGCGCTGGCCACAAGTCATGGCGGCACCATCGCCACGGGCAGCATTGCGGCTCCGAACATTGGCTCGACTATTCCAGTGGATTTCACGAATCCGTTTCTTAAATCACTTCCAACGTCCGGCGTCAGGCAGTTGGGTAACGCAAATCAAATCCGTGATCTGGGCGACGCTGTCGCAGGCAGTGTGCTGTCGCGTCTGGTTCGCGCCAAAGGCGGCATCGCGCCGTACGTTTTTTCGACGACGATTCCGGCAGCCTCACAATTTCAAGACGCATCGCTTCAATTATTCGGCAACGGAATTGTGTCGACGATTGGCTCATCGAGCAGCACCCCGCCCCAGGGCGCGAGCCTGTTCACGTTCCCTGTAACAGTCGTTGATTCCACGACGGTAGGGACGAATGTGAATACGAAAACGGAGACATTCGCTTTGAATTTTGTGCGCACCGAACAATTCCGTTTTGCAAACGATAACATCGCCAGCGGAGTGCAGTTCCAGCCGTACAGCGCTCAGATGCAAACGATCAACGGCAGGCAAGGCGTGACGTATTTTGCGACCGGACTTCCCGCAGGATTGTCGATGTCTTCGGACGGGACGGTCTACGGCATTCCCATCATTCCCGGGACGTTTACGTTTATCGCCAACGCGCGCGATGCAGCCAACAAACAAGCCGCGGACCGCTCCGGTGTCGGGACGCATCAATCCGTTTCCATCACGATTGAAAATGGCCGGACTTTCAATGGCATTTTGGCCGCATCCAACATCGTCGTAAGTGCGAATAGCGGCGCAGGCAAAGACGGTCTTAGTTATAAAGGAGTCATCAATTTAGGTGCGGCGGCGCTCCCTTCATTGAACGGAAAGCCGTTTAGCATTCATATCGGATCATACTCAAGTCCCAGCGTGAATTTCAACGCCACAGGCATGGCCGCTTCGCCCAAGAGTGGCGACCCGGACATTCGCGCCTCGATCAAATCCAGCGGCATGATCTCGGTGGGCATCGGACATGAAACCATCAATTTAGGGCCGATCACGGGAAAGCAGTACACCCTGCCGGTCGAAATTCGAGTAGGCGATGCGGTGATCGGATCGGAATGTCTGACGTTCGATGTTCACGTGAGCGGCACCGGCGTTTCGCTTTTTTATAATGGAAGTGTAAGCGGCGACTACGGCGGAGCAGGACAGTTATTACGGGTCCAAGGATCGGACGACAAAGGTGGAATGGGCGATGATTGGCTGATCACGTTCCTGGCGCGTATTCCTCAGGCGTTGGCTGTAAACACATCGACGACAGTGGATCTGTCGATCAATTCAAAGCCCATCGATTCGATCAATCTCTTGACCTCCAGTGGCTTATTATACGGCGGCACGCCAGTGGTCCGCTGGTTCGGTATCAACATGGCCACGGGCCGAGGCACGTATCAAACGATCACGATTCCGTCGGGAGTCACAGGCATTCCCGCAGCCGGAAAAAGTGGAAATATCCCGACGAATTTCACCACCGGCATGACGTTTAGAAACGGAATGACGCCGACATCCAGTATCCTCAGTTCGTTGTCGATAGTTCCCAAAGGCTCGATGTGGACCAGCCAGTAAATGAGTGACGATGGACGGATTCGAACGGAGTGCTGAATGAGCAAGCAGTTTGCAGCGATGGTGGCGAAGATTGAAGACAATCTCGCCAGTGTGATCAAAGGCAAAAAAGAGAGCATGCGTCTGCTGCTGATTTCTATGCTGGCGGGCGGTCACACGCTGTTGGAAGACGTTCCCGGCACAGGCAAAACGACGCTGGCGAAATCAATGGCCCGTTCGATTGACGGCATTTTTCGCCGCGTTCAATTCACGCCCGATCTGCTCCCGGCCGACATCACCGGCAGCATGATTTACAATCCGAACGATGGCGGCTTTCATTTCCGCGAAGGCCCGGTCTTTGCCAACGTGCTGCTGGCCGACGAAATCAACCGCACGTCCCCGCGCACGCAAGCCGCGCTGCTCGAAGTCATGAGCGAGCGGCAGATCACTGTCGACGGCCAGCGCCGCGCGCTGCCGCATCCGTTCTTTGTGATCGCGACGCAGAATTCCGTCGAATTCCACGGCACGTACCCACTCCCCGAAGCGCAGCTCGACCGCTTTACGATGTGTGTCAGCCTCGGCTATCCGGAATTCAGTGATGAGATCGATATTTTGATCGGTCAGAATCAAGAGCACCCGTTCGACGCTCTGAAACCGGTGGTCAGTTGCCAGGAAGTTGCGGCGATGTTGGACGAAGTAAAATCAGTTCGGATCGACAAAAGTGTCGTCGAATACATCGTCCAGATTATCGAAGCGACGCGCTTGGACGCTCGCTTGCGACTCGGTATTTCACCGCGCGGATCGCTGGCATTGTACCGCACGGCTCAGGCCCGGGCACTGATCGCGGGGCGCGATTTTGTCGAACCGTCGGACGTCCGTGCGCTGGCGGTCCATGTGCTCGCGCACCGCGTGATGTTGGATACAAAATCAAAATACAGCGGAGCACGGGCTCGGAATGTCATTGAAGACGCGATCGAAAAAACGCCCGTGCCGAGGTGATGGCACTGTGCCGTAGGCGTCCCACCTGCGGTACGAGATTCGTGGGTGCATCACCAGACTTGCGGTAGATTTTTCCCTCTCCCCTTGAGGGAGAGGGCCGACGAGCCTGCTGTTCGGCTCGCGGGGTGAGGGGTGAACGCTGATTAATCCAAGCGCATCGATTAATCAGCGTTTACCCCTCACCCCGCGAAGGAGTACCTTCGTCGGCCCTCTCCCTCAAGGGGAGAGGGGGACTGCGTCGCAACTCCGGTGATGCACCACGTAATCGTCCCAGAGATTTTTTTCGAATTGACTTTCTTGAAAAAGTGCTAAAGTAAATTGATTCGATTCTTCTATCATCGCTCCAATGCGGACGTGGCTGTAAGACTGCTGACGGCTGTATAAGGGGGGGCGAACCAGTGGTATTGCGGCGCGGAGACCGGACATGCGTTCTCGTTTGTTGGATGTAATCATGGCTAGCCTGACGGCGGTGTGCGTCAGCACGGCGCGTTCAGAAGAGACGCCGGCGGTCAACTCGGACATTGAATATCGTCAGAAGCTCCGCGACATCGATTCGAAGACGTTGAAGGATCGCGAGGCCGGTTACAAAGAGATTGAAGCGAAGTTCAAAGAGCGCAAGGAAGCGCGCGAAAAGGCCAGCCAGCCGCAGACCGCTGAAGTGACCGTCGATGACAAGAAAATCACGGTGACAGAACCCCGAACCGTTGAAGAAGCGCTGGGCTTCAAAGGCGACCGCCGCGTTCGTGATTTGTACGAAGTCAGCCCCGACGATTACGATCTCGCTGTACGAGACCGCTGGGCGATTAATCTGAGCGATTTTAAATTCGACGCGCCTCATTATATTACGGCGGAAGCCGCGCCGGGTTCGACACGAACGTGGTTTGGTTTCACATTCTCCCTCACCAACAACAGCACCAAGCCGCGCCGCATTGCGCCGGTCTTCACCGCCGTCACGGATCGCGGCGTGTTCAATGTCGCGTCCGGCGGGTATTTGCCGGAACGAATGCTGGCCGATTCCATGTCGCGCCCACTCGGTGGCTCGACGCGGTTGGACGACAAAGAACTGGTCAGCCAGAATGTTGCGCCGCTGGAGTCGGTTGTCGAAATGGTGACGGGCGGCGTGTATAAAGCGCCGGGAGCCGAAGCCGCTCCGGAAGTCGCAGGCGGTCAATTGAAAGCATCGCACACGTTCGAACCGGGCCAGACGCGCTGGGGTTCGGCGTTGTGGTCGAAATTCGATGACCACTTCAGCGAATTGAAAATCGTGGTCAGCGGCGTGACCAATTCACACAAGCACGACGAGAAATTGCAACGTTT